>Ga0316578_10000642_pt1 | contig 12377 bp, 11 predicted proteins | sample J0NA_2_FD_203076 | JGI IMG/M metagenome (GOLD analysis project Ga0316578, IMG submission 203076) | Rhizosphere microbial communities from salt marsh grasses in Alabama, United States - J0-2_160517rDrC | ecosystem: Host-associated > Plants > Roots > Rhizosphere | place: USA: Alabama | collected... | reverse complement strand
ATCAGCCTGGAGACAGGCAAAATTCGGGCCGAAGGTGAGGGCGAGGTTCAGGAAATGATCGACATTGCCGATTTTGCACTCGGCCAGTCGCGGATGCTCTACGGTTTGAGTATGCACAGCGAACGGATTGACCACCGGATGTACGAGCAGTGGCACCCACTGGGACCGGTCGGGGTGATCACGGCTTTCAATTTCCCGGTGGCTGTCTGGTCATGGAACGCCCTCATTGCTTTGGTTGCCGGTGACACCGTCATATGGAAACCATCCTCCAAGGCCGCCCTTACGGCAATTGCCGTCATGAAGATCGTTTGGAGCGTGCTGCGGCGCAACGACCTGCCAGAAGGTATTCTGAGTCTCCTGGTCGGGGGGCGTGATGCAGTCGGAGGCCCACTGATCAACGACAAGCGTATTCCTTTGATCTCGGCTACCGGAAGCGTCCGCATGGGGCGTCAGGTTGCGCAGATGGTGGCGGCACGCCTTGGAAGGAGCCTTTTGGAACTGGGAGGCAACAATGCCATCATCGTGACGCCCAGCGCCGATATCGAGCTGGCCGTGCGGGCGATCCTTTTTGGAGCGGTCGGTACCGCCGGGCAGCGCTGCACCACGACCCGGCGATTGATCGTGCACGCGGATATCTACGATCGGATTGCCGCCGAGCTTGTAAACGTCTACCGTCAGATCAAAATCGGCGATCCTCTGGAAGAGGGCGTTCTCATGGGACCGCTAATCGATACCGATGCGACAGCGGCCCTTCAGGCGGCATTGGTACAAGTCAGGGCCCAGGGCGGCAAGGTGCTTTATGGCGGCACGGTGCTCAGCGGCGGTCTTTACGATTCCGGTACGTATGTAACCCCCTGTATCTGCGAAGCCCGGACCGATATGCCGATCGTACAGGCCGAAACTTTCGCCCCGCTGCTCTACTTGATCAAGTACGAATCCTTCGAAGAGGCGGTTGCCTATCACAATGCGGTTCCACAGGGTCTCTCATCGGCTGTCTTCACACGCGATATTCGGGAATCGGAATTTTTTTTGAGCTCCCGAGGCAGTGATTGCGGCATTGCCAATGTCAATATTGGAACCTCCGGGGCCGAAATCGGAGGGGCTTTTGGTGGAGAAAAAGAAACCGGCGGTGGTCGCGAATCCGGTTCCGACGCCTGGAAGGCTTACATGCGGCGCCAGACCTGCACTGTGAACTGGTCCAGTAAGCTGCCACTGGCACAAGGCATTACATTCACCATCGAGTGAGCCGGGTATTGACAGAACGGCGAAAAAGAAAGGCGCTGTGTGTTACTAAACGCCCATGCCCCTTTTAGAGGTACCACAATGAATGAAAATGACGCGGCCGCAGCCCGGATGAGCGGTTGCGACCGGCGGCTGACTGTTTGAGCCGCATACGGGGTCTCGGGCCGGACCTCTTTCCCAAGCCTCGTGGAAAGAACGGTCTTCAGGTCTGCACCGAAACCATTTTCAAATGCCGGGCCGGGTCCGGTCTTAAAGCCCGTTGGCGGCGAGTTTTAGCCGCGAATCGCAATCGGTTGTCCGGGCGGAGGCGCCTACCATGTATTGGGGTCGTTTTTTATTTTCGTGTTTAATCGTCGCTTCCCCTCTGAGCAAGAAGCGAAAACATGTTGATAGGGTGAAACCTTATGGTTCACCGGCAGTAGGGTTTCAGGTGCCAGCTCTTGCCTCGGTCGCTGCCATTTTGGCCGAAGAGGAAGCGGTTCAGTTTTGGTGAAAATTCCAATCTATTTGGCATAATACTGTTGCACCTCACACGAGAAACCGCCAGTTCCGAAACTTGAAAACCATAAGTTGATTTGCTTGTTGCTAAAGGTCCGTACTAACTGGGCGAAGGACAGCATTTTCGTGGCACAAGAAGGAAATCGATGTGACCGGGTTCGCGTGGTTGGTCGACCGGTGCCATCTTACCGGTTGCGGTCGTCACGCCTCGGCCGGCTGTTCGATCGGAACGGTAATGACCGGGACCGGGGCGTTTCGAACCACCTTCTCTGCCGTACTGCCCATTCGGTAATGGCCTGTCTCGCCGCTGTTCGACAACACCACGGCATCGACTTTTTCCTTGTCAATCAGTTTGAGGATCTCTTGTGCGGGATCGCCTATCGCCACATGTTTGATGTAAAGGGGACATCCCTCCAGGGAGCTGCTGCAGAGTTCATCCAAACGGTTCTTGGCAGTTTTTTCTTCCCACTTCAGGATTTGTTCGATCCTTTCCTGCTCCAATTCCCCGTACCAGGACTTATGATTGGCGAGGTCTTGGATGACATAGAGGACGTGAATTTCAGTGTTATATTTTTCAGTCAGAGACTTGACAAAGGGAAGCGCTTTTTCAGCGCTACCGGAGAGGTCCGTCGGCCACAGAATCTTTCTCATTTCCATTGAAAACTCCTTATCGTTTCGGGTTCGTTATTCTTTGGTGAGATAATACAACGCCTGATGCGAATGTAAAGAGGCCGATTGGATCCGAGGGACACCCCTTATAACATGCCGAGTGATGTTGTGATAGGAAGGTTTACATTTTGAAATCGACGCTGCGTTTTTTTGTGTTGCTGCTACTGACGGTGATGGGTGTGAACTTCGGTGCTCTGGCAGAAGAACAGACCCCGGAACCGCTGGCTGTCCGTTTGCAAAAAAAAATTGAGGCCGAACGACAACGGGCCTGGTTTACCTGCCGGGGTGAGCTGGTCTGCGGAGTGGCGGACCTGCCTCTTTTCTATGCCCGGCGGGGGTTTCAACCGGCCTGGGCGGCCGATGCCGGTCTGCACAATGCCGATTCTCTGGTCGCGTGCATTTACGCGGCACGCCGCGACGGTCTGCAGACCGAGGATTACCATTTGGCCAATATCGAGCTTCTCCGCGACGCGTTGAAACGGGACCGGTTTTTGGGTATACTGCCCGATCCGGACCTGCTCGTTGACCTCGATCTCCTCTTGACCGACGCCTTTTTGGTTCTCGGTTCGCATCTGTTGGGAGGCCGGGTTAACCCGGAGTCCCTCCATGCCGGGTGGCTCGCCTACAATCCGAAGACCGATCTGGCCGGAATCCTGGAGTCAGCTCTTGCTGCCGGACAAATCGAGGCGGCCCTGGCTCGACTGCGACCACCGCATGCCGGATATGCAGACCTTAGGGCAGCCTTGCAGGAGTACCGCGATATCGAGACCCGCGGCGGTTGGTTGCCTCTGCCGGAAAATCTGTTGTCACAGGAGGACAATGTGGACGATCACATTGCCCAGTTGAGGCAACGCCTGTCGGTTTCGGGTGATCTCGGCCGGCAGGAAAACCAGGCGGAAAACCGCTACGACGAGAACATCGGAGAAGCCGTGCGGCGCTTTCAGGTGCGTCATGGACTGCCGCCGACCGGTCGCATCGACACGCAGACTTTTAATGAGTTGAATGTTCCGGTGGCAATCCGCATCCGGCAGATCGAGTTGAACTTGGAAAGGTGGCGCTGGATTCCGCGCGATCTGGGTGCCCGGTACCTTCTCGTCAACGCAGCCGATTACAGATTGACCGTGGTCGAAAACGGGCAGCCCATCTGGGACATGCGTGTCGTGGTCGGCAGAAACTACCGGAGCACCCCGGTATTCAGTGCCGACCTGCAGTACCTCGAAATAAACCCTTACTGGAACGTACCGCAGAAAATTGCCGTCGAGGACATCCTTCCCAAGGTCAAGCAGAATCCCGAATATCTGATCCGTAAACATTTTAAGGTTTTTGAGAATTGGCGTGCCGGTGCAACTGAAATCGATCCCCTGACGGTCGACTGGTCAAGGATGACCAAAAAAAATTTTCGTTTCAAACTCAGGAAGGAGCCCGGTCCATCAAATGATCTCGGCCGGATAAAGTTCATCATGCCCAACCGGTTTGCCGTCTATCTGCACGACACGCCCAACCGGAAACTCTTTAAAAAAAATTACCGCGGTTACAGCTCGGGCTGCATCCGGCTTGAGAAACCAATCGAACTGGCGGAATATCTGTTGAAAGACGATCCGAAATGGACCTATCAGAGCATCCTCAGCGCCATCAACAGCGAACAGAACCGTATCGTGCGGCTAAAAAAAACGGTGCCCGTCCATCTGCTCTATTGGACGGCATGGGTCGACCAGCAGGGGACGGTAAATTTTCGCAAAGATATTTACAAGAGAGACCCTCGGCTGGACATGGCGCTAAAGGAAAGGCCGCCGCGCATCGAAATGGAAGCGTTGGGCCGGCAGGACAACTCCGGGGCGGCTCAGATTTTGAGCTCGTTAGGTATTGGGCCTTTATGAACAAAAAAATCGCTATGCGCCTGAATGCGCGAAGAATTAAATGTTTGTGGCCGACGTGCGGGAAGGACTGAGGTTTGCAGGGCTGACGGAACGGCCGACGGTGACGGCTACTACCAGTAGCGCACCGGGCCGCAATCCACGTGAACGAAATCTGATTTCGGATAATAACCGACGCCACCCGCCCTGAGTTTGACGGCCGCCGTGTGCACGCTGCTCGTTTTGCGATTCGGCACGCGAAAATCGATCGCCATGCCTCGGGTATGAAAACTATGGGTTGCAACTGCATTGCTTTTTCGATGCAAAGCGGCATTAGTGGTCGCGGATCGGTATCCGGAAATGATGTGAAACGGTCCCGGGATGTCGAGCCGGCGGGACAGCGTGTAAAGAATGTCGAGCACGCGGGTGTCGATGGCCTTGATATCACCGGTACGGTGATCTCGCAGAATGTGATCGATTCTGTTCAACGCTCCGGATCTGTACACACCCTCCTGACAATAGCAGACATCCAAATTCTCGCCTGTGTGAGTGTTGAAAAACGACAGGTTTTTTTTCGAATTCAGGCGACGAGTGACTGCGGCAATGGCACGGGCCGGCTCAAGGGTTGCCGCGACGGTTGTCAACACGCCAAACTTGATGAATCCGCGTCGCTGTGCCCGAAACCGGTGGGATGCTCGCGTCGATCGCTTGAAGTAGCAGGAAAATATGGTGAGGCCTCCGTTGTTTTTTAAGCGGCTTGCGTGGTTCGAGCTTCAGCGGCGCCGTTGACGGCCGTCTCCAAATTGGAATCGAAGAGTAAACATATATTGACCCACTATAATATCCGGCTCTATTTGCGCTGTCAACCCGCGCATCCGCATCGAACATAGCGGCGGATACCGCTTTTTTTTACCCCCTTTGACAACAATAGCATCATCTGGCCTGCCTTCTGAGAGCCCGCCGCCATTCTATTATTATAATTAAACATAGCTATTTAGTAATGTGCTAATAATATTTATTCATTAACGTTGACAAAAATAAAAGCGAATATATCTTTTACACAAAAATAAGCGGTAAAAAGCGTCTTGCTTTTGAACTTTAGGTGAATCGGCGCTGTAAACTGACAAACATGGAAGGGAGGATCACACTATGATTTACAGGAGAATGTTTGGTTTTCCGGACTGGGGCGTGCGGAGTCCTTTTACTGAACTCGAGCAACTCAGAAGGCAAATCGGCCGAATGTATGATGAATTCAGCGGGACACCTTCTTTGAGGGGTCGAACCGGGGTTTTTCCACCTGTCAATGTCACCGAAAACCGGGAAAACTACTACCTGCGCGCTGAACTGCCCGGTATCAGCGCGGCCGAATTGGACATTCAGGCGACCGGCAACACGATCTCCCTGGCGGGAGAAAGAAAGATTTCCGGTGCTGAAGAAAATGCCCGCTACCACCGCCGTGAAAGGGAAGCCGGCAAATTCTCGAGAGTCATCAGCCTTCCCGATGATATCGATGCGGACCAGGTGAAGGCAAATATGACCGACGGCATCTTGACCGTTGTCGTCCCGAAGGCCGAAAAAGCGAAGCCGCGCCAGATTAGCGTGAAATAAGTTTAACTGAAAGGGGGAATAAATATGGCAGACACCGAAAGCAAGGAGTTGAAGGTCAAGGAAAAGCAGGAACTGGCCACGCCGGCCGAGCAGACGAGATCGGGACTGGTGTTTACACCCAATGTCGATATCTACGAAACCGAAAAAGACATCATTTTAACGGCTGATATGCCGGGCGTAAAGACCAAAGATCTGACGATCGACTTGCGTGACGACACCCTCACGCTGTCCGGTGATATCGAACCCTTCGAAAATCCAGACGAACAGGATATGATGATTGAATACGAGGTTGGCAAGTTTTACCGTCAATTTACTCTGTCCGAGGTCATCGATCAGAGTAAAATCGATGCCAATCTCAGTGACGGCGTGCTGCGGCTGGTCCTTCCCAAGATCGAAAAGGCCAAACCGCGACGAATCGAGGTGAAGGCCGGCTAAACCCGTCGATGCGAATGTGCGCGTGCGGATTTACGGGTTAGCATTCAGTGCCGGGTGAGCGTCACCACGATAAACCATAAAAGTATAGTGCCTTGCGTGCAAATCCGTGAACTGAGCACCCTTTAGAATTGTATCGGCCGGGACCTGTTCAACCTCGGAATGGGTCTCGGTCTCGCATTTCACTATCCCCGCATAAGACGTTTATTCGTATCGGTTCTTCACCTTTTTACGCACAGGTATGGCAGAGAAAGGAGACCGCGATTGAAAAAAGTACTCATCGGTTATGTCAGCCGAACCGGTAACACTGAAAAGATGGCCGATTACATCGCCGAGGGAGTCCGAATTGCCGGGCATGCAGCGGACTTGAAAAAGATTTCGACAATAAAAAGTGAAAAAGACCTGGAGGGGTACGATGGTTACGTTTTCGGTTGTCCCACCTATCACAGAGATTTGACGGGCGGTATGAAGACCTTTCTATTCCTGGCACAGAAAGTGAACCTGCTCGGGAAAATGGGCGGTGCGTTCGGATCATACACCCACAGCGGCGAATCGGCCCCGATGATCTTCGATACCATGCAACACGTCTACAAGATGGACATGGTCGATCTGGGAGCTCTGAGCCTCAAAGAGAGCACGGTCCCGACTGCCGATGGCCGCCGCGCCTGCCAGGATTACGGCCGGGCGATCGGCGAGAAGTTTGTTTGATATGAATCATCATACGGAGGACGGTAGGTGAAAGATCAGACGGTCGTTACATTTAAACCATACCCCTTCTCGGAGGGGCAGAAGATCTACATCGAGGGGGGGCCCCGTAGCGGTGACTGGGAAGTGGTCGGTGTCACCGAACGCAAGGTCAAGTTGCGCTGCCCCATCAGCCAGCGTGAATTCGACTGGAACCGATTCTGCTACTTTGCTGAAGAACGCTCCGGCGTCGAATGGCCACGAAAAGAGTAGGACTGTCTTACTGCCAGCGGATCAGCGCGCTGCCCCAAGTCAAGCCGCCGCCGAACACCGGTAGGCATACCAGGTCTTGCGGCCGGATGCTGCCGTCGCGCACAGCCTCGTCCAGGGCGATAGCGCAGGAGGCCGACGATATGTTGCCGTATTTGTGAAGCGTGATGTAGAATCTTTCGAAAGGAATTTGCATCGATTGAGAGATGTATTGAAACATGCGTATGTTGGCTTGATGCGGAATGAACCAGGTGATGTCCTTCTCGGCGACTTGGTTGTGGTCGGCCGACTCCTTGATCGCATCCATGAAATAACGAACAGCGACCCTAAAACTCATACTGGCTTCGATCATGTTCAGCGAATGCAGCCCCTTGTCGACGCTATCATGGCATATGGGCGTGGTTTTCGAACCGCCGCCAGGCAGCAGGAGGTCTTGTCCGTTGGCGCCGTCCGTGTGAATGTGGGTCGATAGAATCTCCGGCCCCTCATTGCCCAGGGTCAGGAGCGCTGCGCCGGCGCCGTCACCCCAGAGGATGCAGGTCGACCGGTCCTTCCAGTTCAAGGTGCGGGTCATGATTTCGGAGGCTACCACCAAAACGTGACTGACGGTTTTGTTTTTCAGATACTGCTCGGCCACGTTGAGCCCGAAGATGAATCCGGAACAGGCAGCCGTGACATCGAAAGTGACCGCTTGAGGTGCATCAAGCTTGGCCTGTAACCAATTGGCGGCTGATGGGCAGCATGTATCCGGGGTGATGGTGGCCATGATGATAAGATCCAAGTCAGCCGGAGCCAAGCCGGCCATCTCGAGCGCCCTTGCAGCCGCTTCGAATCCGAGGTCCGAGGCCGTTACATCTGGTGCGGCCACGCGCCGCTCGCGCACCCCGGTGCGCTTTGTGATCCATTCATCGGTGGTGTCGAGTCCCATTGCGAGCAGATCCTGGTTGGTCAGGACCCGAGGCGGAACATAAGAGCCGGTGCCGAGTATTCTGATCGTTTCCATATTGTCCGTGTTCATAACTCCTCTACGTAGGCTGGGGGTGCGCAACGGTCTAGATATACCGGTCAACAAGCTCGCCAAGAAATCGTTCGACCCCTTCCGCCCCCTTTTTTTCCAGTAAATCGACAATGAGGTTTTTTATTTTGTTGTAGGTCGTCGGATCGGTGCGAAGATCGTCGAGGGAGCGGTAGGTTCCGCCGCGGCGGCCGGCGCGATAAATGAGGCGATCGATGTCTCCGAGTTCCTGGTAGCGACGAATCACAGCGAGCATTTTCGGCTTGTCTCCGGGCAGCTTTCCGCCGACTTCCTCCAGCAGGTTCATGATGTGGTCACTGGCGACTGTGCTGGCTATTCCGTCCAGGTGTTCGATAAAAAGTTTGATTTCTGCAGCCAGCATATCGTCGGTCTGCATTGTAAACGAACCTTCGGTCAGTTTGCTGTGTAACGGAACCCGCTGCGGCACTCTCAGGCTGCGCAAGCGGATGAAATGCGGGTCGATGCGGTTGAGAACATCGGCGGTGGCCACGGCGTGTTCGCGCCACATTTCGCGGCCCCCGAGGCCGGGCATGACATATTCGGACAACTCCATGCCCGCATCCAGCAGCTTCCGTCCGGCGTCGACCTGCTGGGCGGCACTAACGCCCTTTTTCATCAATTTGAGCAACGGATCGTAGCCGGTCTCGAGGCCGATATGAATGCGATCGAGGCCGGCCTGCCGAATCCGCCGGAGAGATTCGAGGGATTTACGGGCCACCGTTCGTGACCGGGAGTAGGTCGTGACCCGTGTTATAGTGGGAAACTTTTCTCGCAGAAACTCGAGCACCTCCACCAGGTCGTCGGTTTTCATGATCAGATTGTCGGCATCCTGCAGGAAACAGGCATCGGTTTTGTAGTAGAGCCAGGCGGCGACGCTCCGATGCGTGTCGCCGTAGCCGGGCTGGTTGAAAAGATGACTGATCACGCGGTCATCGATTTTGCCCTCGCTACCGAGCTTTCGGGAAACAGACGTTATGTCGTCCGCAATGTCTCGGGCGGCTTGGATGTCCTCTTTGATTTCCTCTACTGTACGCAGCGAAAATTTTCTGTTTTTGTAAACCGGGCAGAAGAGACACTGGTTCCAGGGACAGTTACGTGTCAACCGCAGCAACAGGCTGCGGGCCTCATTTGGGGGTCGAATCGGACCCTGTTCGAAGCTCGGCTTTTTGACAGCCATCGGAGTTATCCTTTCAATCTCCTTAAAAAAGCCTGGTCATTTGCTCCGGATCAACCGAGGAGACGATGATATTATGGTGGATGCAGGCAAAAATTTTCTATTCTACCAAAAATTTTTATTTTAACGGAAACGAAAAAAAGTTAAAATGACGGATTTAAACCCTAAAATCAATCAAATTTTAAAAGTTGTATTGATAAACGAGAGGGCCGGTTTATCGTATGAGACAATACCGGCAATGGCGCACGGAACACCAACGGGCATTTAAGCCGCCAGGCATGTGAATTACCCGCAGCAGGGTAGGAAGGGCAGCGCGCTCCAGAGCGAATACCGGTTTCCTAAAGGAGCGTGATATGATGCCAGGATGCAGACCCGTGAAAGGGGCATTTATAAAGGGTTCCAGAAAAAAATAATGCCACGCCTTGCTGGTCTTTTGGCCCGTTTACTGTGTTACATCCACCGACATGTATCTCGATATGCGCCGCTGGTTGTGCCGTGTAGACGAGACCAAATCCGGCGCAATCTTGTGGAATCGTTTCTTGCCGCGATCCTAAAGGGTGACGGCTGCACGAGGCGCCGCTGCAATTCCCGTGCAGCGTCGGTTAATTCGAGTCCCTGAGACGGATCAGAGTTTTTCGGCTTTAGAGGAGAGATATTCGGCCACTCCTTCGGCGGTCGGTTTCATACCGGTCTCACCCTTCTGCCAGCCGGCCGGGCAGACCTCGCCGTGCTCTTCGGTGAATTGCAGCGCATCAACCGTACGCAGCATTTCATCTACGTTTCGACCCAGGGGCAGGTTGTTGACCACCTGGTGCTGCACGATGCCGTTCTTGTCGATCAGAAAGGAGGCCCGGAGAGCCACCCCGTCCGGGTGTTCAATGCCATAGGCATGAGTGATGGCATGCGAAATGTCGGCCACGATCGGAAATTTCACCGGACCGATTCCGCCCTCGTTGACCGGGGTATTTCGCCATGCGAAGTGAGTGAACTGCGAGTCGATTGAAATTCCGACGACCTCAACTCCGCGCTCTTTGAACTGGTCGATGCGGTGGTCGTGCGCCAGAATCTCCGTCGGGCAGACAAAGGTGAAATCGAGGGGCCAGAAAAACAGGACCACATACTTTCCCTTCAGGTCGGATAGCGTGAAGTTTTCTTCGATAATGCCGCTCGGCATGACGGCCGGTGCCGTAAAATCCGGTGCATCCTTGGCAACGAGTACGCTCATAATCTTCTCCTTTGGTAAAATTTCAGCCTAAACGGATCGGTTCCAGGTTGAAGGATTGAAGCGATATAGGTTTAAAGGGTCACCATTCCGCGTTCAGGATTGCAGGATTGAAGTTCTTTTTAGAACGCTCTACCTTAAGCCCTAAACCCAGAACTAGCTTTGAACATTGTTCCGGCACCGAGGCTTTTCAAGGGCTGTCGGAAATTTTAAGAGGCCCCGCAATGGGTCAGTATAGGCGCTTAACGGTGCCTCGTAGCTATTGCAAGCGGTTTCAACAGCGGCATGAATTTGAGGTTGGCCTTGGGGAATGGAAAGCCGGTCAGTTCGTCGAGCTTCACCCAGCGATGGTCGGTGGGTCCTTTCAGCGACACCTTGCCGGATACGTATCGGCAGTTGTAGACGTCCATCACGATCTTGAAGTGGGTGTAGGCGTGCCTGAGGCGGGTCAATTGGGAATCGATGTTGACCTTCAGGTTCACCTCTTCCAGGATTTCTCTCACGCACGCGTCCTGAGGCGTTTCGCCGTCCTTGAGCCGTCCGCCGGGAAATTCCCATAGCCCCCCCAGCAGCCCTTCCGGGCGGCGTCGCGTAATCAGGACCCGGTCTTTTTTAAAGACCACCCCCACGGCGACATGGTGTTCGGGGGGCGGCGATTTCTGCAGGCGTTTTGGAAACTCGCCGACCTTGCCGTTACGCTCGGCCCGGCAGTGCACCTTCACCGGACAGTCGCTGCACGCCGGCCGGCGGGGTGTGCAGATCAAGGCCCCCAGTTCCATCATGGCCTGGTTGAAAGTACCCGGCCGCGACATATCCAGGAGCTGGGCCGCCGCCGCCTTGAAAATCTTGTGGTCGGCCGGCCGGTTGACCGGGGCCTCGACGAGCAGCAGACGCGCCAGAACCCGTTTCACATTACCGTCGACGACTGCATACGGCTGATCGAAGGCAATGCTCATCACGGCGGCAGCAATGTAATCGCCGACGCCCGGCAGATTTCGAAATGCGGTCACATCGGCGGGAACAACGCAATCGTGAAGGTCCCGGACAATCCGGGCGGCCCGGTGCAGGTTGCGTGCGCGGGCATAATATCCCAGCCCTTCCCAGATCATCAACACGTCTTGCAGGTCAGACCGGGCCAGGTCCTGCAGGTCCGGAAACCGTTTCGTAAACCGTCGATAGAAGGGAAGAACCGTGTTGACCGTTGTCTGCTGCAACATCACCTCGGAGACCCAGACCGGGTATGGGTTCGTCGTGTTGCGCCAGGGCAGCGGCCGGCGATGGGCACGATACCACGCAACCAAACGCCGACGCAGAAGCTGTATTTCCTTTTCAGACAGCATCGTCGTCCCGCTTGAGGTGGTGGTAGGGCGGCAGCGTCGTCAGGCGGGGATCCTCGACCGATCGACCGACCGTAAAGTGGTAGAGACTCTGCCAGGTGGTGTCGGCGAGACCGGCCAGAGAGTGGACCGGGTCATCGAAAAAACAACCGATGCCGGTACCTCGAGCACCGTGCGCTTCGGCCTCGAGGTAGAGCACCTGACCCACCATTCCGGTTTCCCAGAACAGGTGGCGGTATCGATACGGTGTCGAGCGCAGGGTTTCTCCAAAGCGCGCGATCATGCCGAGTGAAAATGCCGAAAAACCGGCGATCTCCTGGTGGCAGCTAACCTCGATGGCGTCGTGGCGGAC
>Ga0316578_10000641_pt1 | contig 12380 bp, 10 predicted proteins | sample J0NA_2_FD_203076 | JGI IMG/M metagenome (GOLD analysis project Ga0316578, IMG submission 203076) | Rhizosphere microbial communities from salt marsh grasses in Alabama, United States - J0-2_160517rDrC | ecosystem: Host-associated > Plants > Roots > Rhizosphere | place: USA: Alabama | collected... | reverse complement strand
ACCTCTCCTTCTTCGCCGACGGGGACGGCCTCTGCGAGATGGACCATCTCTATCTCAAGGGGGATATGCTGTTCGTCTCGATACAGAGGGTCGACCGCGATAACTGGTGGATGCCTGTGGGCGACAGCTACCTCGCAGTCGTCGACGCCGCGGCCGATTCGCTCGTCGACCTCGACCCCGTCGAGCCGGGGATGCAGGGGATACCGCTCCCCGCGGCCAATCCCTACGGCGAGCTCGAGTACGACAGGTGGCGCAACCGCCTGCTCGTCTCGTGCGTCGGGCTGTGGGGTGTCAGGGACGGCGGGATCGCGATCGTCGATCCATTCGCCTTCGAGCCCGACGGCCTGCTGCTCACGGAAACGGCCGCGGGCGGCGACATCGGCGATTTCGAGATCTTCAGCCCATCGAAGGGGTACCTGATCGTCGACACGCCCTCGTTCACCACGCGCCTCGTCCCCTTCGACCCGTCGAGCGGAACGGTCGGGACGCCGTTGTACAGCCCTCCCGCCTGGGTGCTCAACGACATCGAGATATCCCCCGCCGGCGAGCTGTTCGTCGCCGACCAGACCGAGACGGCCCCGGGGGTCTGGATTCGGGACGCGGCGACCGGCGCCCTGATCCTCCCCTCTCCGCGCAGTACAGGCCTCCCGCCGTTCTCCATATGCTTCAGCGAGCCGTCGACGACCGACGCGCGCCCTACTCCGTCGGCTCAGCTCGGCCGGCCGTTCCCCAATCCGTTCAATCCTCTGACGAGGATACCGTTCACGCTCGCAGCCCCGTCTTACGTCGAGCTGGCCGTCTACGACGCACGCGGGGCGCTGGTCAGGGTGCTGCTGTCGGGGGTGCTGGCGGGAGGATCGCACGAGGCGTTGTGGGACGGGCTCGACGGAGCGGGGTGTACGTGCACTTCAGGAGTGTACTTCGCGCGGCTGCGCGCGGGGGAGCTCGTCTTTACGGGGAAGCTCGTGCTGCTGCGCTGACGGCCTCAGCCTGATTGGCCCGCCTGGTACCGCTCGACCTTGTGGCGGACGATGACCCCCTCGATCATGTAGATGACGTCCTCGGCGATGTTCGTCGCCGAGTCGCCGACCCGCTCGAGGTGGCGCGAGACGGAGAGCAGGTGTATGAGGCTCTCGAGCCGCTCGGGGCGGGTGCGGATCGCATCCTGGATCACGCCGTACATCTCGCGGTTGATCGCGTCGACCTCGTCGTCCATCCTGCAGACCTCGTGCGCCAGCGCGGGGTTCTCGCCGACCAGCGCGTCGAGGCTCTTCTTGAGCATCTGCTTGGCCACCTCGGCCATGTGGACGAAATCGAGGGGGATCTCGAGCTTCTCCTTTGTCGCGAGGAACAGCGCCCGCTCGGCGATGTTCACGGCGAGATCGCCGACCCGCTCGAGGTCGTTGTTGATCTTGAGGATCGCGATGATCAGGCGCAGGTCCCGCGCGACCGGCTGGTGCAGGGCGAGGACCTTCAGGCAATTCTCCTCGACGTCTACCTCCATCTGATCGATAGCCGGGTCGCCCTCTATCGTCTGGCGCGCCAGCGCGGTGTCGCGATCCTCGAGCGCCCTGACGGCATTGTGGAGACTCTCCTCGACGACGGCGCCGAGTGCGAGGATCTCCCGCTTGAGCTTGTCGATCTCCCGTTCGATGTGTCGTGGTGACACGGCCCTCTCCTCCTAGCCGAACCGGCCCGTGATATAGTCCTCCGTCTGCCGCTCGCGCGGCTTGGTGAATATCTGCTTCGTCTCGCCGAACTCTATCAGGTTTCCCTCGTAGAAGAAAGCGGTCAGGTCCGAGACCCGCGCGGCCTGCTGCATGTTGTGCGTGACGATGACGATCGTGTACTCGCCGCGCAGCTCCGAGATCAGATCCTCGATCCGCGCCGTCGATCGCGGATCGAGCGCCGAGGCGGGCTCGTCCATCAGGAGCACCTTCGGCTCGACGGCTATCGCCCGGGCGATGCAGAGCCGCTGCTGCTGCCCGCCCGAGAGTCCCAGCGCGTTGTCGCCGAGACGGTCCTTGACCTCGTCCCAGAGCGCCGCGCGCTTGAGGCTGTGCTCGACGAGCTCGGCTATCCTGCTCCGCTCCGATACCCCGTGTATCCTCGGGCCGTACGCGATGTTGTCGAAGATGCTCTTTGGGAACGGATTGGGCTTCTGGAAGACCATACCGACCGTCTTGCGCAGCGCCACCACGTCGACCTGCGGCGAGTACAGGTCCTGCCCGTCGAGCGAGAGCCCGCCGGCGACGCGGCACCCCGGTATCAGATCGTTCATCCGGTTGATCGCCCGCAGGAAGGTGCTCTTGCCGCATCCGCTCGGCCCGATGACCGCCGTGACGAGCTTCTCAGGTATGTCGAAGCTCGCGTCCTTCACCGCCGCGGAGCTGCCGTAATAGACGAAGAAGTTCCGGGAGGATATCAGCGGCCGATGCCCGCTGATCGGTTCGTCCCTGAAATCCTCTATACCGAGCCGTATCCGCCCCGGTTTCTGCGCCTCTTCCGAAATCGCCACGGGTCCCTCCCCGATCTCGATGCGGCCCGTCACGGCCGTGTTCATGTCATCCTCTGAGCTTCTTCGTTATCCGCGCCCGCACGATGATCGCCGCCAGGTTGAGCAGCAGCACCATGACCACGAGGGTCAGCACCATACCGTACTGCACGTGTCTGATCTCGTCGACCGCCTCGTGCTCCGTCGCGAGGTTGTATATGTTCCACGGCAGCGCCGGCGACGGCTGGCTCAGCGCCTGCCAGAACGCGATCGGCCTGCCGACGCTCACCGCCGCGGTGAATATGATAGGCGCCGTCTCCCCGGCAGCCCTGCCGAGGCTGATGATGATGCTCGTCAGTATGCCCGGCATCGCGGCGGGAAGGATCACCGACACGATCGTGTGCCACTTTCCCGCGCCGAGGCTCATCGCCGCCTCCTTGTACGTGCGGGGGACGGCGAGTACCGCCTCCTCCGAGGCTCGTATCACCGTCGGCAGCACGAGCAGGGCGAGGGTCATCGACCCGGCCAGCACGCTCTTGCCGTTCGAGACACCGACCGTGTTGATGAAGAACGCCAGCCCGAAGAGGCCGAAGACGATGCTCGGCACGCCGGCGAGCGAGCTGATGCAGGTGCGCAGCAGGCTCACGAATCCGCTCGTGCCTGCGTATTCGGCCAGGTAGACCGCCGTGACGATGCCGAGCGGTACGGCGAAGAGCATCGCCCCGAACGCGAGGTAGAACGTCCCCAGCATCTCCGGCCATATACCGCCGAAGAAGTGCGCGTCGTACGACTGGTCGAAGAGGAACCGCCAGTAGACGGTCCATCGCGGGCGCATGATCTCCCGTATGCGGGTCTCGAGGTACCCGAACATCGGCTCGAGCGCCGTACCGGCGAAGATCTCCGCGCGCGTCTTCTCGATCTTGACCCCCATCCGGCCCTGGTCAGAGTAGTCGTACTCCTCGCGATACAGGATGTGATGAAGGGTCACCTTCGTCCGGTCCCACCGGGTCCTGCCGTACTGGTCCCTGAGGAGCACCGGCCTCTGCTCCCCCGGCCTCGGCCCGAGCAGCTCCGAGATCAGCTCCTTCACCTCGTGATACTCCCCGCGCAGCTCGCGGCGCCGGGAGGGATCCATCTCGCCGAGCTCCGTCTCGAAAGAATCCATCATGGCGTAGACCGGAGCCCTCGCCTCCCCGGCAAGGGCCGCCTCAGCCTGCACCGCGTCGGCGCTCCCCCGGCCGAAGAGCTCGAGCTGGAGCTCGCGGTATTCGACCGTCCCGCGGAAGACGAACGCCCCCGCCCCGCGCCAGAAGATCGGCTGCAGCAGCACGACGAGCGAGAGGGCCATCAGGACGATGGCGAGCACGCCCACGGCGGTAAAGGAGCGGTCGAGCATCTTGCGGGTCCGTAGCTCCATACGATCAGCCCAGCCTTTTCCTCGACCGGCGCACGATCAGCTCGCTCACCAGGTTGGCGATGAACGCGAATGCGAGCAGGCACGCGGCCATGGCGAACAGGACATGGTACCGGGCCGAGCCGGTCACCTGATCGGCCTCGCCCATGTCCCCGGCGATCGTCGCGGTCAGCGTGCGGACCGGCTCGAGAAGGTTGAACCACGGCTTAGGGATGCGCGCCGCGTTTCCCGAGGCCATCCAGACGACCATCGTCTCGCCGATCGCCCGCATCACGCCGAGGATCACCGCGGCTAGTATGCCGCTCTTCGCCGCCGGCACGACGACCTTCAGCAGGGTCTCGGCTCTGGTGGCGCCGAGGGCGTAGCTCCCCTCGCGAAGCTCGCGGCCGACCGAGTTGAGCGCGTCCTCGGAGACGCTCACGACCGTCGGCAGTGCCATGATGCCAAGTATGATAGACGCGTTCAACGCGTTGGTGCCGCTGGCGATCTGCAGGCCGCCGAGGAACCTGTGGATCTCGAAGAGCAGGTAGGTGACGACGGCGAGCAGTATGACCGCCGAGGAGATCCGCGCCGCTGGCCGCGCCTGCTCGCGGAACCTGGCGCTGATGAGGTCTCCCGCCACCGCGACGCCTATCAGAGCGAGCGGCGTCAGGACGATCAGCGCACCCACCGAAAGCAGGCTCCCTCCCTGCCTCTGCAGAAGCGGCGCGAAGACGACGAGTGCGAAGAATCCGTAGACGACCGACGGAATCGCCGCGAGCATCTCGATGACCGGCTTTACGACCTGGCGCAGCGAGAACGGCAGGATGTCGCTCAGGCACAGGGCGGCGAAGACCCCCATCGGGACTGCGACGACGATCGCGCCGGCCGTCACAAGCGCGCTTCCCGTGAATATCGCCGCGGCCCCGAACTCCGCCTCCTCGCGCGAGGGATACCACCGCGTGCTGGTGAAGAACTCCCGGAACCCCTCGAGCCTGAAGAACGGGATCGCGTCGCGGACGATGAAGTAGAAGATGAACAGTAGCGCTATCAGCGAGCTGGAGGCTATCGTGACGAGGACCGCATTTCCGGCAAGGGCACCCAGGCGCCTGAAGCGCCGGGTGCCCCTGCTCATCAGTAACCGGCTGCCGATCTCGGATCGGGTGTGTTCGAGGATCCTGTCTTCCATCTTCAGCCGGTTCCCTGCATGGATCTTCCCCCGGAGGGGCTAGTATTTCGTGACCGGCACGAAGCCGATCTCCTCGATTATCTCCTGGCCCTTCGGGGTCAGGTAGAGGGTGACGAAGCGGTAGAGATGGCTACCGAGCTTCGGATACCCGTCGGTGAACATGAACAGCGGCCGCGCGATCGGGTAGATCCCCGACGAGACGGTGTTCATATCAGGCATGATGCCGTTGACCTCGAGCGCCTTGACGCTGCGGTCGACGAACCCGAGGCCGACGTAGCCGATCGCCGCCGGGGTGCTCTGCACGCGCTGGCGGACGGCGCCGTTGCTGCCCACGTACTCGGCTTTCTCGTTGATCTTCTCCTTGTTCATGACGAGGCTCTCGAAGGTCTCGTATGTGCCGCTGTTCGTGTCGCGGCTGATCATGACGATCGCGACATCCGGTCCGCCGAGCTGCTTCCAGTTCGTGACCTGTCCCGTGTAGATGCTGCGGATCTGCTCGACCGTGAGGCCCTTCACCGGATTGCTCGGATGGACGATCACGGCGAGCCCGTCGACCGCCACGACGTGGGCGACCGGCGTGCGGCCCTTCTCGAGAGCCGCCTGGAACTCGCTGTCCTTCATGAAGCGCGACATGTCGGCTACGTCGCACATCCCGTTGATCAGGGACTTGGCGCCGTTGCCGCTCCCCGACTCGCTGACGGTGATGTTGACGTCCTTGTTCATCGACATGTAGTACTCGGCGAACGCCTTGGCGATCGGTCCGACGGTCGTCGAACCGTCGATGATGATCTTCTCCTGCGCTGCCGCCGAAGCTGGGACCATCGCCCAACCGGCGATAGCGACGATCGCCAATGCCGTGATGATTCTCGATCCTCTCATCGTATCCTCCTGTCCTTCGGTACGTTCAATCTAGCCGCGGCCCGTTAGGGAATCGTTAAGGAACTGTTAGGATTCCGTTAAGGCCCGCGGCCCTCTTTCTGCCGTAACTGCTAGAACTTCAACTGGATATCGAGCTGGAGGCGCTTGTAGTCGACCTCGTCCTCGATCCCCTTCTTGTTAATGAAGTACGTGCCATCAAGAGCGACCTTCTCGGCCAGGGCGTACGAGGCGCCGAGCTCCACACCGGAGCCGTCCGAGCCGCCGCCGCGGAAATCGGAGTCGGTGAAAACGCCGAGCACGGCATCGGCTTCGAGCTTGCGGTAGTTCCCGTATACGGAGAACGCGCCCTTTCCCTTGCCGTACTTGACCGCGGCGCCGAACAGGTATCCCGTGTTCAGCGAATCGGCCTCAGTGTTGTTCACGTAATCGCCGTACACTGTCACGCCGATCTTGTCGAACTTCATGCCGACCTCGCCGAGGACCTCGAAGATCCGATACTCGTTGGCGAAGACGTTCTCGCTGTCGACCACGGCCGACGTGTTGCCGAAGAAGCTGTCATCGTACAGCGGCATGATGCCCTTGATGTTCTCGTACGAATAGTAGGACCCGCCGATCATCAGGCTCACATCCTCGGTCGCCTTGACGTCGAACCCGGCCTGACCGCCGGCCATCCACGTGTCGTCCGAGCTCGAGCGCTCGACGATGCTGAACCAGCTCCCGTTCACAAAGATGCCAACCTTCTCGCCAAGGGCGTGCTCGAACTGCAGCGCCATCCCCTCGGGATTGAGGTCGCCGTCCCATATCAGCTCGGTCTTGCCCGGTGTGGTGAAGGGCATCTTCATCTTTCCGCCGGTGAATGAGAGTCCCTCGAGCTTCCTGGGCGCGTAGGTGAAGTAGGCCAGGTCCAGACCGAACGCCTTCGTCGCGAACGCGTCGGTCATCGTCTGGTTGGTCGAGACCGGGTCGTCGCCGCCGGTCGCCAGACGCACGCCGGCGCTGACCTCTTCGGTCAGCTTGGCACTGAGCATCAGGCGGGCGCGCATGCGCCAGCGGGAACGATCAACGTCCTTCGACTCGTCCTGGATCAGCTCGTAGCGGTGGCGGAAGTCTCCACCGAGCTTGATCTTCTCGTACCACTCGCCGGCACGGGCGGCTACGGGCGCCAGCAGCATGCAGACGAAAGCTATGATAAGCGACTTCTTCATCATGTCCTTTCCTCCATCTCAAGATCGAGATCCGTTGCGGGGGATCTCCCCCGTGCTACCCGTTGCAGAGACCCGGAGCGTTCGCTCCCGTCGGTGGTATCGGTCCGGCGATCACCTCCTCGGGTTCCGGGCGGGGATCCTCCCGCGCCGGTGTCGGTCCGTTCCGATGCGGCCTTTCGCCGCGTCCGATCGCGGGACGCTGCGGCCCCGCTCGATCGCACGATAAGGTAGAACAGCGCTGTTCAGGGAGTATTAAGGCCAAGTTAGAATTGCGTGAGGGGGATAACCGCTTGCCGAATCAGGCTTTAGGCAGGTGCAGGGCGAACGTGCTCCCCTCGCCCGGAGCGCTCGCGACGGTGACCGTCCCGTCGTGAGCCTGCATGATGTGCTTGACGATCGCCAGCCCGAGACCGGTCCCGCCGAGCTTCCGGCTCCGCGCCTTGTCGACGCGGAAGAACCGCTCGAACAGGCGCGGTATCGCCTTCGCCTCTATCCCGCAGCCGCGATCGATCACCTCGATGACGGCCTCGCGCTCGAGCTGCGCAGCCCGCATCCTGATCGGCTGGCCCTTCTCGCTGTACTTGATCGCGTTGTCGAGCAGGTTGACCACCGCCTGCTCGAGGAGCGCCTCGTTCATATGCGCGGTCAGATCGGGAGGGCACTCGATCTCTATTGCGATCTTCTTTTCCGCCGCCCTCGGCCCGCAGATCTGTGCCGCCTCGTCCAGCACGCGCCGCACGCTGCCCGGTTCGAGTCTGATCCCCTCCTCGACGCTCCCTTCGATGCCGGAGAGCAGCAGCAGGTCCTCTATGATATTGTTCATGCGGTCGGCCTGCCTGCCGATGATCCCGAGGAAATGCACCGCGTCGGAGGGATCGTGGAGCGCCCCGTCGAGCAGGGTTTCTACGAACCCCTTGATCGATGTGATCGGCGTGCGCAGCTCGTGGGAGACATTGGCGACGAAGTCTCTTCGCAGGTCTTCGAGGCTGCGAAGGTGCGTAACGTCGTTGAGGACAACGACCGCTCCTCTGCAGCAGCCGTCCGGTCCGCCGAGAGGCACGCCGTGCGCCTGCATCGATCGCTCGCCCGAGGGAGTGCGCAGGATAAAGTCGTCCTCGACAGGTCCGCCGGTCTGAAGGGCGCGGTCGACGAACCCGAGCAGGTATGGATTGCGGACGATCTCCTGTATGCTCTTTCCCTCGGCGCGGCCGATGTCGGCGCCGAGGATGCGCGCCGCGGCGGGGTTCATCCTGATGATCCGCTCGTCGGGGTCGACCAGCACGAGCCCCTCGACCATCGCTGCGAAGACCGCTTCCTGTTCGCTCCGCTGCCGCTCTATCGTCTCTATGCGATCCTCGAGCCGCTCGGCCATCTCGTTGATCCCCTGCGCGAGTCCGCCGATCTCGGCCGTCCGGTGAGCGGGAACCCGGTACGCGAGGTCTCCACGCGAGAAATGCTCGACCCCGCGCCTGATCTCTTCGACGGGCCGGCTGATCCGGCGCGCGGCCGCCGCGCTCACGATGACCGCCGCTGCGGCGACGAGTATCCCGGCCAGCGTGATGCGCAGGTAGAGCCGGCGCAGATTCGCGTTGAGGCCGGTAAGGGGAAGCGATGTGCGCACGACCCCTTCTATCGTCGGCCCCCGGCGGATCGGGACGGCGATATAGAGGAAATCCTCGCGGAGTGTCTCGCTGTAACGCAACGACGATCCTGTGGAACCGGCCAGCGCCTCGACGATCTCGGGGCGGTCGCCGTGGTTTTCCATCCTCGTCGGATCGCTCTCCGAGTCGCCTATGACGCGCCCGCCGGGCAGGATCACCGTGATCCTCGTGCCGATCGCCGCGCCGAGATCCTTGCAGAGGGAATCGACAGCCGAAGCCGATCCCATGCCGTGGCTCTCGAGGAGCCGATCGAACAGAAGGGCCCGGGCTTCGAGGTACTGCGTCGTCGTCTCGAGGTGGAACTCCCTGACCGCGCGGGTCGAGTAGACGCCGACGACGACGAGCGAGATCAGTATGATGACGAGATACCAGGGGAGGACGAACCAGAGAATGCGTCTGCGCGGCATCTATTTCTCCCTGAAGCGGTATCCCACGCCCCGCACCGTCTCGATCAGCTTGCCGACGGCGCCGAGCTTCCGGCGCAGGCTGACGATGTGCACGTCGACGGAACGATCCGTGACGGGGTACTCCTCCCCGCGCGCCGCGTCTATGAGCTGATGGCGGGTGAAGACCCAGCCGGGCCTTCGGGCGAGATGGTAGAGGATCTCGAACTCGGTCGAGGTGAGCTGGATCGATTTCCCCTTGACGGTGACCTCGTGCCGGCCCGGATGGACGAACAGGTCTCCGCGCTTGATCACGGCGGTCCGGTCGGGGGATGCCTCCGCCTTCCGCCTCAGCACCGCCTTGACGCGGGCGACGAGGACCCGCGGCGAGAACGGCTTGGTGATGTAGTCGTCGGCCCCGAGCTCGAGCCCGGCGACGACGTCGGACTCCTCGCCGCGGGCGGTGAGCATCACGATCGGGATGTGCGCCGTCTTCTGCTCGTGCTTGAGGACCGTGCAGACCTCGAGCCCGTCTATCCCCGGGAGCATCAGGTCGAGCAGGATGAGGTCTGGGACCTTGGCCCGCGCCGACTCGAGCGCCTCCTCACCCGTTCCGACGACGGTCACGTCGAATCCGTTGCGGACGAGGTTGTACCTGACCAGCTCCTGGATGTCCTCTTCGTCATCCACCACGAGTACATGTTCCTGCGCCATCTCTCACCTTCCGGAAGGGGACGGGGTACGGCAGTGCATGTACTATGAAGTAATACCGGACCGTGAACGATCCGTTAGGCCGCCGTTAGATTTTGGTGAAAACTCTACCAGAATCCCCTCAGGGCTGGAAAGAGAAAGAATCGGCCGGTCTTTCGGCTGGTCGGGGTGGCCGGATTCGAACCGGCGACTTCCTGCTCCCAAAGCAGGCGCGCTAACCGGGCTGCGCCACACCCCGACCCGTTTAATATCTCAGACGCCGGCGCCGGGCGACTTCTTCTTCGAGCGTCCCAGCGAGCCGGTGAGGTACCCGGCGACGAACCCGATCACCAGGACGATCAGGAGCCAGATGATCAGCGACATCGCGGGATTCCAGAAGAAGAACCTGAATGTCACCACCGCGGTGTTCTGAAAGACCAGGATCAGCCCCAGCACGATCAGTATCAGCGCGAAAATCACCTTTGCGTTCATCGCTTCCCTCCCGTGACTTCTCGGTACACTTCCATTATACGCTCGTAATGCCCTTCCCGCTCGTAGAGATGCTCAGCCTTCTCCCTGCCGCGGCGCCCCATCTGCGCCCGAAGGGCGGGATCGGCGAGCAGTCGCCCGATCGCCTCGCCGAGCGCCTCCTCGTCGCCGACCGGGTAGAGCAGGCCGGTCTTGCCCTCGTCGACCATCTCGGGTATCCCCCCGATATCGGCAGCCACGACGGCCTTTCCCGCAGCCATCGCCTCCATCACGGAGAAGGGGAGGTTCTCGTACCAGCGCGAGGGCACCACGACGAACCGGGCCCCGGCGATCAGCCTCTTCAGTTCCTCCCCCGTCCGGAAGCCGCTGAACTCGACACGGCCCGGCGCCGCCTCGCGCGCGAGCGTCTCGAGCTCCTCCTGCAGCGGTCCCTCGCCGATCAGCTTGAGCTGTGCCGACGGGATCCGGCCGACCGCCCTGATCAGCGTGTCGATCCCCTTCTCGTAGAGGAGCCGTCCGAAGAAGACGAAGTAGTCCCCCTCGGGGACCTCGGGGTAGGGCGAGAGATCGGTGAAGTTCGGTATGCTCGTGATACGCGCCGGATCGATCCGCCCCTCGGCGAGCTTGCTCCCGACGAAGCGGCTCGGCGTGATGAAACGGTCGACGCGGCGCGGGACGCCGGTCAGGCGGTCCCAGTAGCTGGTCAGCATCGCCACGACGCTCGCCCCGATGCTCCCCTTCTTGCACCGCCTAAGGACCACGTGCCAGTACTTCGTCGGCAGGCACCGGTCGCACAGCTCCCCACGGCTGAGGAACGAGCTGTTAGGGCAGACGAGCCGGCAGTCGTGGCAGGTCCATACGATCGGTATCCCCCGCCGGCGGAGCGGCTCGATGATCGATGTGGTCAGGTGGCCGTGTATGTTATGGAAATGCGCGATGTCCGGCCGGGTCTCGTCGGCGAGGGAGGCGATGTTGCGCCGGGCCTCGGGATTGTATATGCTCCGGCTCAGGACCGTCCACGCCGCCGCCGGCGTGCGCCGCTCGAGCAACGCTGGGAAATCTATCTCGGCGGTGAAGCGGTCTTCCCAGGGGGAAGGGATGTTCTCCGGGTGCTTCATCGCGAAATGGACGACCTCGTGGCCGTGCTCCTCGAGAAGGCGCGTCAGGGCGAGCATGTAGGTCGAGTCCCCGCCCCGGCGGAAGTGGAAGGTCTGGACCATGAGGATTTTCAATGCGTTACGCTCCTTGGGCGGCTGCTCAGCGGCCGGCCCGCCCGCTCCGCCCCGCGGAAAGCGAATGTACCGGAATCAGCGTCCGTTGGCAAAGAAAATGAGCCCCCGCCGGGCCGGCCGGCGGGGATAATCCCCTTGACTCAAGAGCCGGGGTTTATTATACAAATCATATATTTACGTATCCGCGCAGGACCCCACGCAACGATCCGGAGGATGGTGTTGAAACCCAAACTGCTCTCGCGCTCAGCGCTGTGCGCCGCCGCGCTGCTCATGGCGGCTGTTCCCGTCTTCGGACAGGCCACCGCCGGCAGGGCGGTCATCTACCTGGGGGGATCATACAACAAGGCGAACGTCGACAATGCGGAGCAGGGCTTCTTCGGCGTAGACCTCTTCGCCGGCAAGATGATCACGAACAATCTCTGCATCGGATTCAGCTCGGGATACGACATCGTCCACCGGTACACCTACACGCCGATATCCTCGGTAGAGGGCGGAGGCGGAGACTTCACCGAATCGCTGGCCGTGATCCCGGCGCTCGTCAGGGCCAAGTACTACTTCACGCTCAGTCCGATGCTCCAGGTCTACGCTCAGGCAGGGGGCGGGGCGTACGCCACTATCGCCAAGCTCGGGGGTAACAAGGTCGGCGATATCAGGTCGAACTGCGTCAGCCCGGGATTCACCGTCGGCGCCGGCATCGATTACTGGTTCCTGCTGCTCAACGGCGTGGGATTCGAGTTCGACTATACGATGTTCAAGGTGCCGGAC
>Ga0316578_10000640_pt1 | contig 12384 bp, 10 predicted proteins | sample J0NA_2_FD_203076 | JGI IMG/M metagenome (GOLD analysis project Ga0316578, IMG submission 203076) | Rhizosphere microbial communities from salt marsh grasses in Alabama, United States - J0-2_160517rDrC | ecosystem: Host-associated > Plants > Roots > Rhizosphere | place: USA: Alabama | collected... | reverse complement strand
AGCAGCTCGGGCATCAGGCCGTGACGCTGGGCGGCCCCTTCGATCAGCCCCCGGAAGCGGGCGCGGCGCACCGACATCGAGCCGGCCACCGGATGCGCCGGACGCAGCGAATAGACATCGTCTCGGCCCAGCCGCGCCTGCATCTGGCGCTCGGCCTCCTGTCGGCGCATGGCCTCGGACTGCTGTTTGTTCTCCGCGACCAGGCGCTTGGACGTACGCTTCCACTCCAGCCGCAGCCGAGCCCCCTTCAGCGGCTCGTCGGAGAAGTAGATGTTGCCTTCGGTGTCGACGTACTTGTAGACATCGCCACCAGCCGCGCCAGCAAGCATCGCCAGCGCCGTGCCGAGCAACCCGGCCAGGACCCTGTCGCGCCTCATCATGCCCCCCCGGGATTGGACTGCCGCCGGCAATGACCAGCCGCTGCGCGCCGCCCCATCCATACCAAACATTCGCTTTAAACACTGGCAAGAGCCGAGCAACGGCGCACGGCCAAGATGCGATTGACTCATTCTGAGCGTCACTTAAAATCTGACTAAATTCCAGAGATTTGTCAATTTTTCCTAATATAGTTTAGAAGACGAGCCGGGATCGTCAATTTTTCATGTCCGCACGTTGCATTTTGGCGATCCCCTCATATACTGAAGCGGCACAAGAAGACGATCAGTCCAATTAGGGGGAATCACATGAACCGGCGAGAACTTCTCGGCGCGGGGCTTGGCGTTGGTTTGTCAATTGTTGGTGCACCGGCCATCGCCCGGTCCCGCTCCAGCCGCGAGCGCGAGCGCGTGCTGTCGCTGCATCACCTGCACACCGATGAGCGCATCACACTGGCCTACCGCATCGGCGACAACTACCAGCGCAGCGCCCTTCAGCGCTTGAACCACTTCCTGCGCGACTTCCGCACCGGCGACGTCACCGCCATCGACCCGGCGCTGTTCGACCTCCTGCACGACATCCGGGGCTACCTGGGCCACGAGGACGGCGTGTTCGAGGTCATCGGCGGCTACCGCTCACCCCGTACCAACGCGATGCTGCGCCGCACCTCGTCCGGCGTTGCCCGCAACAGTCTGCACATGGTCGGCCAGGCCATGGACCTGCGCTTCGACCGAATGCCGACGCGCATGATCCGTGATGCCGCGCTCAGCCTCAGCCGCGGCGGCGTCGGCTATTACCCGAAGTCCGACTTCGTCCATGTGGACACAGGGCGGGTCCGCCACTGGGGCGCCTGACATCCTGCCCACCAAGCCGCAGCCTTGCGACGACCCGGCCCCTGCATTCCGGCAGGGCCGGGCTGCGCAAGCGCTGCGCTCCGTCAAGGCACTCCGCCAGGCAACATGCTAGCCGGCGCTCCCACTCCGGCGTGTGCGCCGATGCACGCTTTGCGCCGGCCGCGCGGGCGTCTTCGATAGCGCTGGATACAGCGGCGGCAGCCTACTCGCGGATGCATCCGCCGCCGGCGTGCCGGCCCCGGTCAGCCAGGGCTCGAGCACCGCTCTTGCGCTGAGCCCGTCCCATTGGGCGGTGTTCCCGTCGCGACCGCCGTAGAGCACGGATTCGAGCCGCCGCGCCTGCTCCAGCGCGGCCGCATCCGCGCCGAGACGCGTGAACAGGTCGAGTGGTCCGCGCGGCGGCCGTTCGGGCCAGCGGCTGCGGCCCCAATCCAGCAGCGCACCCCGTGCCGCCCGCGCATCATTGCCGCGGCACGCGCGCTCGAAGCGCAGCAGCAGTCCGCTCAAGGCGACCGGGGGACCGTCCGCGGGCGCCGCCGCAGCGGGGACGGTCCCGGATGCCGGGCGGCGACGCCGATCCCGCCACCAAGCTGCGAGCGTGAGCAGCCAGCCCAGGGCCAGCAACGCCGTCAGCCATGGGCCCCGCCACAGGTCATCCGCGGCCGCGTCGGTAAAGCGCCGATTCAGGTCGGCGTCGGCACCCTCGCCGCCGGCCGCGGCACCGCCGACGACGCGAATTCGGCGCGCCGGCAGGCGCAGCTCGCGGGGCTCGTCCATGCCGAGGCTCCACCAGGGCAGCTCCAGCGCCGGGACCTCCCAGGCCCCCGGGGCCGTAGGAACGTAGCTGATCTCGACCGACTTGGTGGCGAGGTAGTCTCCGCCATCGATGGTCTGCGTCTCCTTGGACCGCCCCCGATAGGCCTTGAAGCCATCGCCGGCAGGGGCGGGTATCTCCGGCAGCTGTCGCACCGGCACACCGGATGCCTCGATGCGGACGCGGCGGGTCAGCGGCACACCCAGGTGCAACTCCTCCGAGGCCGGCGACCAGGTCTCGCTGATGGACACCGCCTCGGCCGGCAGCCAGGGCGTACCGGCAGCGGCAGGCGGCGGGCGTACGTCCAGGATCAGGTCCGGGGCCTTCCGGTGCACGGGGTTCAGGTAGTCGATGAGTCCGGAGCGGCTGGGATCCCCGGCATCGTCGCCGGTGTCGGCCGGCACGGCTGCCGTCAACGCGGGTCCCGTGATGCGCAGTTCGCCGGTGCGTTGAGGGATGACCAGATAGGTTCGCTCCCAGACCTTCACCCGCCGCCCGTCACGGGTCTCGGTCCACTGACGGTCGTCGCCGATGGGCTTGATGACAGCGTCCTGCACCTCGGGGTCGGACAGCGTGGGCCGGCGCAGCGGCACCTCTGTCAGCAGCCGAACGCGATAACGGAGCCGGGCGCGCACATAGGGGTGCGGGGGCTCGGCACTCACCTGGAGCTGCACGGGCTGGCCGGGCGCGGCCACCGCCGGGGCCTCCATTGGACCCAGCCCGCACAGTAGGACCACCTGCAGCAGCATCGCGCCGGGCAGCCGCCCGCGCGTGAGCCTCCCGACGATCGGTAGCGGGCTCGATTCCGACTTCGATTTTGGTTTCGACGCACCCACCCAGTCGGTCAACGAATCGCATTCACCAGTCCGCCGCCAGGAACGACTCCGGTTCATCGTGTCAGTACAGCTGGCCATGACGCCGCAGATACTGGAGCATGAAGCGCTCGCGCAGCAATCCGGCCGGATCGTCCGGCACCTGACGCAGCAGGGCCTCGGTGGGCGGAAGGACCTCGCCTGCCGCGGCTGACCCGGATTGATCGGCTCCGGCAGTGTCTGCAGCCGGGGCGCCGGCGGGCTCCATGGTCCCGGCGCCAGCCGCGACCGCAGGCGGGGACAGGGACCGGGTGCCGGCATCGCGGGCCCCTGGGCGCGGCGCATCCGCAGCATCCGCCACGGCCTCCTGCGGCTCCGGGGCTGCCGACGCGGGTCCGTCACCGAGTGCCTCCGGAGGCTCGCTGCCGCCGCCGGCGGCGGGAGCTGGACGCGTCGCCGCCGGCCCGCCGGCCGCGATCCCGACACCGGCCGTGACGCCGGGCTGACCGGCATCGAGGGGACTGGACAATGCCTGCGAGGCCGCTTCGCCCCCTTCTAGGGCGTCAGAATCCAACTCCTGCGCGTCGCCGCGGTCATTGCTCCCCTGCCCATCCGCCTCCCGCCCCCCGGAGCCACGACCGCCGGCCGCGCTGCCCTCGTCCTCGGCCAGCGTGGGCGCCAGCAGCGCCCGCACCAGGGCACGGTTGTGCCTGGCGTCGGCGTGATCCGGTGCCTGCTGCAGCGCGGCGTCGTACTCGGCGATCGCGTCCTCGTAGCGTCCCAGGCGGGCTAGGACGTTGCCGCGGTTGTAGTGGGCCTCGGCGCCGGTCTGGCCGGTGAGCTGGGCCAGCGCGCCTTGATAGTCCCCCGAGCGGTACAGCGCCGCAGCGCGCCAGCGCGGGTCATCGAAGCGCTCCCCCGCGGCGGCATCGCCGGCCTCCAGCGCCCGCAGGGCTTGCTGGTCCGGGCGCAGCCACAGGTCGGTCCAGCCGGAGGCCGCGACCGGCGTCGGCGGGGACACGAGTAGGATCAGCGGCAGCGGCAGCATCCCCAGCGCCCCGCGACGAAAAGCGAGCGCGGCGATGGGGAGCAGCGCCAGCAGGAGCCAAGGACCGTCGTCGCGCCAGCGCTCGCTCCGGTGGACCGGATCGCGGCTGCGCTCGGCGCCCCGCGTCCCCTGCTCCGGAAAAAGGGCCTGGAGATCGCTGTCATCGGGACGCGCGACCGTTAAGCGACCGCCACCGGCGGCGGCCACCCGCCCCAGTCCCGCGCCGGTCGCGTCGGCCATCGGGCTGCCGCCCGCCGCGTCGGGCAGTACGCCCAGCACGGATACCCGGTGCCCCGAGCCCTGCAGCCGTGCCGCGGACCGGGCTGCCCGCCGCACGTCGGCGATGCCGTCGCTGATCAGCAGCACGTCGCCCGCGGCAGCGCCGGCACTGGCCAGCAGGACGCCGGCCATGTCCAGCGCCAGGTCCGCGCGCTCCGCCCCGGCGACCGGCAGCAGATCCGTGGCCAGGACCGGGACCTGCGCAGCGATGGTCTCGGCATCCCGCGTCAGCGGGGTCACCAGGAAGGGCTCGGCGCCGTAAACAATCAGCGCCGTGCTGCCTTCGCGCAGCGAACCGAGCACGTCCAGCAGCTCGAAGCGGGCGCGGCCAAGGCGACTCGGCGGCACGTCGGCCCGATCCATGCTCGCCGACAGGTCCAGCACCAACACCCGGGCCTGCTCGAGGCGGAACACCGGCCGCTCCTCGCGCTGCCAGGCCGGCCCGGCCAGGGCCATGGCCAGCAACAGCCAGCCGGCACCCAACAACCACCAGCGCACGTTGCGCCGCGGGTTCGGTCCCGCTGTCAGCACGTAGCGGCGCAAGGGCGCGTCCACCAGGTCATTCCAGCGCCCGGCGCCGGACGCATGCCGCCCGAGCCGCCACCATAGCCAAGCCAGCGGCGGCAACGCCAACAGCCACAGCGGCCTCAGAACATGCAGCTCAGGCACGGGTGCCGGCGCCCCCGACGGCCGCATCATCGCCACGCCGCCGCTCTGGCCACCCCAGCCGCCACAGGGCCGGCGCCAGGCTCAGCAGCAGGGCGAGACCCGCGGGCCAGACGTAGCGCTCCTGCGCGGGTCGGTAGGTGCGCGAATCGCGGATGCTGGGCTCCAGCCGGTCGAGCAGGTCGTACACCTGCTCCAGCTCCGCGGCGTCGGTGGCGCGAAAGAAACGGCCGCCGGTGGCCGCGGCAACGGCGCGCAACAGTGCCGGGTTGAGATCATCGGCGGCGCGCTGGATGCGATAGCCGGATGTCGTCGCCTCGCCGGCGCGGCCGGACAGGCCGATGGTGTGGATGCGAATGCCGATCCGGGCGGCCAATTTCGCGGCGGTCAGCGGAGCGACCGCGCCGGCGGTGTTGTCGCCATCCGTCAGCAGCACCAGCACCCGCTCGCCGGGAGGCGCGTCCCGCAGCCGCTTCACGGCGAGGGCGATGGCATCGCCGATGGCAGTGTCCTGACCGGCGAGACCGACAATCGCCTCATCGAGCAGCTGCATCACCGCGTCTCGGTCATAGGTGAGCGGGCTCTGCACATAGGGCCGGCTACCGAACAGGATCAGTCCGAGCCGATCCTGGGTACGACGGGCGATGAACCGCGAAGCCGCCGTCCTGACCACGGCGAGCCGAGTCGCGGGCCGGCCGTTGGCCTCGTAGTCGGGCTGCTCCATGCTGCCCGAGATATCGACGGCCAGCATCAGGTCGCGGCCGGAGACCGGCAGCAGGACCGGATCACCGAGCCATTGAGGGCGCGCCGCGGCCAGCAGCAGCATCAGCCAGATGAGCACTGCCAGGGCCTGCCGCGCCCGGCAGGGCGCCGGCCGGGTGGCTGCCATGGGGGCGAGTCCCGCCAGCGACGGCAATCGCAGCTGCTCGCCGACGGATGCCGGCGCCGGCGGCAGCAGCCAGCGCACCAGGAGCGGCAGCGGCAGGGCCAGCAGCACCCAGGGCCAGGCCAATGTGATCACGAGCGGGCCCCGCGATTGCGGCGGATCCAGCGCTCGGCGGCCGCTGCCAGCAGGTCCGGGTCCAGCGCCGGCTGCGGCCGATAGGGGGCATCGAGCAGACGCCGGCCGATGCCGGCGGAGAAACTGTCCCCGCCATCCTTTGCTGCGAGGAACCGGAGCCAGTCCTCACCGGCGAGCCCCGCGGGCGACTCGCCCGGGAAGCGAGCCAGCGCGAACCGCCGCAGCAGTTCGGAGAGACCGCGCACATAGGCGCAGGCATCGCCGTCGCGCCGATAGCCGGCGCGCAGCAGATCGAGCTCATTGACGGCCAGAGACGCCGGCATGCGCCTGCGGCGGGCACGCCGGCGCAGCACCAGGACCAGCAACAGCAGCGCCAGCGCAATGGCGAGCAGCGCCCACCAGCCCGGTGCCGGGGGCCACCAGCCGACGGGCTCCGGCAGATGGTAGCCCCGCAGGCCGGCAAGCGGGTCGCCGGTCCGGGTCATGGCCCGCTCGAGCCCCCGAAGACCCGGCGCAGCGCCGGGCCCGGTGCATCGACCGTGGCCAGCATGAGCCAATGGGCACGCCGGCGGCGCGCCAGGTCCTGCAGCCGCTGGCGGTGCTGGACGAAGCGGCTCTCGTACAGCGCCCGGCGGCCGTGGCCGCTCAGGTCTAGCAACAGCCGTCGCCCGCCGGCGTCGCATACCGGCCAGCGGCCGGCGGGCGGGGCATTCGCCTCGATGGGGTCGTAGACGAAGATGAGCATCACCTCGCTGTGCTCGCTCAGATGCGCCAGCCAGGCATCGTCGGCCACGGCGGTGGACGTGAAATCGCTGAGCAGGAACACCAGGCTGCCGGGCCGCACCCGGCCCGGCGCAGACTGAAGCGCAGTGCTGAATCCGGCACCGTCAGGTGCCGGCGCGGCGGCGGACGGAGATGCCGCGGGACCGCCGGCGAGACTGCGCAGCAGCGGCAGCAATCCACGCTCGCGGCCGGCCGATGGCTGCCAGTGCCGCCGCGACCCGTCCCAAACCAGACCTCCGACGCGGTCGCCGTGGGCAACGGCCGCCCAGCCGAGCAGGGCCGCGGTGCGGGCGGCGATCACGGACTTGAACGCGCTGCGGGTGCCGAAGTGCATCGCCGGGCCCTGGTCCACGAACAGCCACACCGGGCGCTCGCGCTCCTCCCGGTAGACCTTGACGTGGGGGGCGGCGGCACGCGCAGTGACACGCCAGTCCATGGTGCGAGGATCATCGCCGGGGACATAGACGCGGGACTCGTCGTATTCGACGCCCGGCCCGCGCCGGCGCGACAGGTGCCCGCCGTTGCGCTGCGCCAGGACCGGCCCGCCGAGGTGCAGCCGCAGCCGCCGCGCCTCGACCCTGGCCGCCACCAGCTCGGCCAGCGAGACCCGCGTCACCCCATCGGGCGGCGCGGCTGCCGAGGCCCCTGCTCGATCGTGGAGCATGACGCTGTCGCGGGTCATCGCGATGCTGGCTGCCGCCCGCCCCTCGCCATGCTCGCCTCGCCCCTCAGGGCACCGGCACCCGCTCCAGCAGGGCCTCGATGAAGGTGTCCACGTCCCGGCCGTCGGCTTCGGCCTCGTAGGTGAGCAACAGGCGGTGGCGCAGGCAGTCGGGTACCACCGCCTGGATGTCCTCCGGGGTCACGAAATCGCGCCCGTCGAGCCAGGCGCGGGCGCGGGCACAGCGGTCCACAGCCAGCGTCGCCCGCGGGCTGGCGCCGAAGCGCAGCCAGCCCTCGAGCGCGGCGGAGTAATCCTCGGGGCGCCGCGTGGCCATGGTCAGGTGCACCAGGTAGTCTTCCAGGGCCGGCGCCATGTACAGGCCGAGCACGCGCCGGCGCGCCTCCTTCACATGTGCCTGGGAGACCCGGCGCGGCGGCTCGGCCGGCGGCCCGTCCAGGGCTTCTGCGCGGGTCAGGGCGAGGATGGCCTTTTCGGTGTCCACATCCGGATAATCCACCCGCACGTGCATCAGGAAGCGGTCCAGCTGCGCTTCCGGCAGCGGATAGGTCCCCTCCTGCTCGATGGGATTCTGCGTGGCCATGACCAGGAACAGACCCGGCAGCGGAAAGGTGGCGCGGCCCACGGTGACCTGGCGCTCGGCCATCGCCTCCAGCAGCGCCGACTGCACCTTGGCCGGCGCACGGTTGACCTCGTCGGCGAGCAGCAGGTTGTGGAAGATCGGCCCCTTGTCGAAGCGGAAGCTGCCGTCGTCGGGGCGGTAGATCTCGCTGCCGGTGAGGTCGGCGGGCAGCAAGTCGGGGGTGAACTGGACGCGGTGGAAATCCGCCTCCAGCCCGGCCGCGAGAGCCTTGATCGCACTGGTCTTGGCAAGTCCGGGCGCGCCCTCGACCAGCAGATGACCATCGGCCAGCAGCGCGATCAGCAGCCGCTCGACGAGGCCCTGCTGGCCGATGATCTGGCGCTGGACACGGCGGCGCAGGGCCTCGAATTCGGCCGCGAGCAGATCCTCGGCGGCATCGTTGCGCAGCGCGGAGCCTTGGGGGTCTTGCATCTCGGGTGCGGACCGCGGCCTTCCGGGCAGGGGCGCGGCATGGGGGCGTTGTTCGATCAGCGACTACTGTACTTCACCGGAGCGGTCGGAGAACAGGGCCTCGGCGCGCCGGACCGACAAAGCCCGGCGCTACTCGGCGGAGAGGCGGCGGCGCTCAGGCGCTGGCGGCGCGCTCGGCAATGAAGGCCAGCGCCTTGTCGATGCGCCGCAGCGTCGCCTCTTTTCCCACCAGTTTCAGCGTGACGTCGATGCCGGGCGAGGCGGCGCGGCCGACGATGGCCACCCGCAGCGGCTGCGCGACCTTGCCCAGGTTCAGCTCCAGCTCCCCGGCGACCCGCTCGACCACGTGGTGCAGCATTTCCGGCTGCCAGTCATCCAGCGCCAGCATGTCCAGCTCGGCGCGCAGCCGCTCCAGCGGTCCCTTTGCCCCCGGGCGCAGGTGCTTCTTGGCCGCGGCCGGGTCGTAGTCGTCGAAGTCGCGGTAGCAGAAGGCGCTGATCTCGGCCAGTTCAGTCAGGGTCTTGGCGCGGGCGGCCTGGGCGACGACGACATCCACCAGATCGGGGCCCTCGGCGGGATCGATGCCGATGTGGCCCATGTGCGGGCTCAGCAACCTGGCGATGCGCTTGGGATCGCCGTGCTGGATGTAGTGCTGGTTCAGCCAATCGAGCTTGTCCACGTTGAACGTTGAGGCAGACTTGTTGACGTCGCCGATGTCGAACAGCTCGATCATCTCGTCCAGCGAGAACACCTCCTGATCGCCATGGGACCAGCCCAGGCGCACCAGATAGTTCAGCAAAGCCTCCGGCAGGTAACCCTGGTCGCGGTAGGAGATCACCGCCACCGCGCCGTGGCGTTTGGACAGGCGGGCGCCGTCCGCACCCAAGATCATGGGTACATGGGCATACTGCGGCGGCTCCTTGCCCATGGCCCGGAGGATGTTGATCTGCCGGGGCGTGTTGTTGATGTGGTCGTCACCGCGGATGACATGCGTGATCCCCATGTCGGAATCGTCGACGACCACCGTCAGATTGTAGGTCGGGGAGCCGTCGCTGCGGCGGATGATCAGATCGTCGAGTTCGGCATTGGCGAAGGGCATGCGCCCGCGGATCATGTCGTCCACCACCACGGCGCCGTCCGCCGGGTTGGCGAAGCGGATCACGTGGGGCTGGTCCGGATCCACCTTGCGGCCGCGGCAGTGCCCGTCGTAGCGTGGCTTGACCTTGGCCGCCATCTGCGTGTCCCGCAGCTTGTCGAGGCGCTCCTTGGGGCAGTCGCAGCGGTAGGCGAGGCCCTTGTCCAGGAGGTCATCGATGACCTCCTGGTAGCGATCGAAGCGCTGGGTCTGGAAGAAGGGGCCCTCGTCATAGTCGAGCCCGAGCCAGGTCATGCCCTCCATGATGGCGTTGACCGATTCCGCCGTGGAGCGCTCCAGGTCCGTATCCTCGATGCGCAGCACGAACTGGCCGCCGTGCCTGCGCGCGTACAGGTAGCAGAACAGCGCCGTGCGGGCACCGCCGACATGCAGATAGCCGGTGGGTGACGGGGCGAAACGGGTGCGGACGGTCATCGGCGGAGGCATCCTCGGGCGGTCGCGAACGGACCGCGGATTCTAGCAGAGGCGGGCCGTGCGCCGCCGCCCTCGCCGGCCCGGGGTTGCTTCGGGGCACCCGCGCCGATACATCAGCGGACGGTGCAACCGGTGCGTCGGCGCCGCGTTGCCGGCGGCCACCGCAGCCGTCATCATCGCGGCTGCATGCATCAATGTCTGAGGAGAAGTCATGAAAACGAGCCGCACCGCGGCACTGGCCATCGTCGCCCTGGGACTGGCGCTCCTCGTCGCCGGGCCGCTGATTCCCGGTGGCGAGCGCCTGATCCGCAACGACCCGCCCCGCACCGGACATGTCACCGACTTGGCACGAGCCGACGACGGCTCGGTGCTGGCCGGCACCCAGGACGGCGAGCTTTGGCGCCTTGCCGACGGCGTCTGGACCAGGGTGGACGTGGACCTCGGCGGCCAGCCGGTCACCGCGCTGTCGGCGGACTTGTCCGGCGACGCGTCCAAGGGACCCATCGGCACCGGCGGCGGCCTCGTCAACGTGCCGGCCGGCCTGCCGCCGCTCTCGGTGCGAGTCGCCGACGAGTGGATGACCGGCCAGGGTCTGGTGGTCGCCACCGGCGAGGGCCTCTACATCCAGGGCGACGGCTCCTGGCAGCAGGCGCTCGCCGACACCTACATGTACCGGCTGGAGCCGCAGACCCATGATGGCACCGAGTATCTGCACGCCGGCACCATCGACCAGGGCGTGCTGACGGCCCGGGTCGATGACCTGCTGAATTGGATGCCGAATCGCGACGGGCTGGCGGACGGAATCAACGTCTTCAGCTTCGTCATCACCAACGGCGGACGGCTCATCGCCGGCACAGAGCAGGGCCTCTACTGGCAGCCGGCGCCGATGCAGACCTGGCAACCGCTCAAGGTGGGCCTGGAAAAGAGCCGGATGCTCTCGCTGCTGTTGTCTCCGCCCGCCGACGACGGCCGGCAGCAGCTGTGGATCGGCAGCGACGATGGCCTCTGGAGCGTGCAGCTGACCGAAGACGCCGATGGCGTGAGCGCCGATGCCTATGCAGAGCTCATGGAAGCGCCGCCGGACTACGTGCGCTACGGCGTGAGCTGGATCGTGCCCTTCGATGACGGCGTCATGTTCAGCGCCGGCTCCGTCTACTACCACGGCCCGATGGGGCTGAAGGGCTGGATGTGGATCTCCGCCGCCGGAGTTCTGTTCATCCTGCTCGGCGGCTGGCTGCTCCCGGGCCGCGGGAACGAAGCGCAGGCCGCCTGAGGCCGATCGCGGTCAACGACCTGACGGAGAGTCTGGAGTGAAGCTCGCGCTGATTCTGATCGCCGGCCTCGCGCTGCTGGCCGTCGCCGGCATGCTCGTGTTCGTCTACGTGATCCAGAACGTGGAGCAGCCGGCGTATGCCCTGGTCTTGCGGGACGGCGACTTCGAGCTGCGCGACTACCCGCCTCTGGCGGTGGCCGAGGTGATCCGGGACGGCAGCCGCCGCGAGGGGCTGAGGGCCGGCTTCGGCCCGCTGGCGCGCTACATCTTTGCCAAGGAGCGCGGCGGCGAACGAATTGCAATGACGGCGCCGGTGCAGCAGCAGGCCGCCGCCGGCTCCGATGGGAAGATCGCGATGACGGCGCCGGTGACTCAGGCACCGGCCGGCGACGGTGGCTGGGCGGTTCAGTTCATCATGCCGGCACAATACCGGCTCGAGGACCTGCCGGAACCGGCCGGCGACGACGTGCGGCTGCACCGGGTCCCGGCACGACGCGTGGCCGCGGTGCGCTTCAGCGGGCGCACCACCGATGACCTGATCGCCCGGCAGCAGACGCGGCTTCGACAATGGATGGCCGAGCGCGAGCTGACCGCGGTCGGGCCGCCGGTGTACGCCTATTACAACGATCCGTTCACGCCTGGTTTCCTGCGGCGCAACGAGGTCATGATCGAGGTTGCCGACGCAGGGGGCTGAAAACAGACCGCCACCCCGGTGTATCCGGGGCCGGGGCAAGCCGCTGCTCGGGGCACGTCCGGCCCGAATCAGCTTCCGGCGATGCGCTGTCCCTCGGCGAAGTCCAGCGTCCCCTCATAGATGGCACGGCCCGTGATGGCACCGATGATGCCGCTGTCCGCGATGGCGGCAAGCTGGTGCACGTCATCCAGGTTGGTGATGCCGCCGGAGGCGATGATGGGCACCGCGACGGACTCGGCCAGCCGCCGCGTGGCCTCGACATTGGGCCCGGTGAGCATGCCGTCGCGGCCGATGTCGGTGTAGACGACGGCATCGACGCCGTCGCCCTCGAAGCGGCGCGCCAGTTCCTCCACCTGGTGGTCGGTGACCACGGCCCAGCCGTTGATCGCCACCTGTCCGTCCTTGGCATCGAGGCCGACGATGATGTTCCCCGGGAAGGCGCGACAGGCCCGGGCGACG
>Ga0316578_10000639_pt1 | contig 12386 bp, 10 predicted proteins | sample J0NA_2_FD_203076 | JGI IMG/M metagenome (GOLD analysis project Ga0316578, IMG submission 203076) | Rhizosphere microbial communities from salt marsh grasses in Alabama, United States - J0-2_160517rDrC | ecosystem: Host-associated > Plants > Roots > Rhizosphere | place: USA: Alabama | collected... | reverse complement strand
GCGGTCCACGCTGTGGGCCTCGCGGATGAAGTCCACGCAGCGGTCCAGATAACCGTTGACGTAGTCGTCTAGGGTCAGTGACCGGTCCGCCTGGTCCGGGTAGCCCCAGTCGATGAGATAGACGTCCTGGCCGGTGGCGAGCAGGCCCTTGATGGTGGACCTGTCCTCCTGGATGTCGGTCATGTACGGCCGGTTGACCAGGGCATAGACGATGAGGAGCGGAACCGGCTGGCGGGGCATTTCCTCGGGCGCCTGGTACCGATAGAGGACGAGCTTGTCCTCGCAGTAGACGGCGTGCTTGGGTGTGATGCCGGTGTCGATCTTGTCCGCGTTGAGCAGGTTCTCCATGCCCTGCCCCAGCTTGCGGGTGTACTCGAGCATCTCCTGGGTGAGCTTGTCCGGACGGATATCGATGGGGATCAAAGGGGTTCTCCTGGTGGCTGGACCGTGCCGCAACGCGCGTCCGACTGGGTCTGATCGATCGTCGAAGGATCAATCCTTCGCGGGCTTGGCGGCGGTCTTCTTGCGTGCGGCCGTCTTCTTCGCGGTTGCGGGCCCGGCTGCGGACGGACGTGGGACTGGGGTCGGCCGCGGCTGGGCCTGAGTCCGTGGGGCGGGTGCAGGCGCGGACTTCGCGCTTCCACCGGCCGCGACCAGCGTGGCGACCTGGCGCTGGAGACTGAGGAGGTCCTGGCGCAGGCGTTTGTTCTCCCGACGGGTCTCCTGCAGGCGGTCCTGGAGGGTGCGGAGCTCGCTGCGGGAGGGCATGTTCAGGGCGCCCAGGGACTCGTCCACCATCACCGACATCCGTTTCTTCAGGGCCATCTGGGCGTTGATGAGATGGCCGTGGATGCGCGCGTATTCGGGGGTGATGACCTCCTCCCCGTAGACCTCCTCGCAGCAGCGGACCCAGTTGTCGTAGATGGAGCGGGCGGAGTCGATGCTCTTGCCGCTGTCGACGACGCCTTGCAGATAGCCGCGCATGCGCTCGACCGACTTGACGCCGAGCTGGGCGTAGAAGGCCAGGTAGTCCTGCAAGGCACGTTGATAGTCCAAGCTGCGCCGAATCAGGTCCTGATACTGACCCTGCTCCTCGCGCGTGTAGCCCAGGCCGGGGGCGGAGAGCATCCGCTCCACGTGTCCACGGACCGGGTCATGGGGCATGTTGCGGAGGATGTCGCCCGGAATGGGGGACAGGGAGGACATCATGCGCTGCCAGTTGTCGTAGGGCAGCTCCCAGAAGGCCATCATGCGATGCAGTGCGTCGCCGCTGTCCTCCAGGCTGCCCGAGAAGCTCCCCTGCAGGTCCTCCAGGGTCTTGTTGAGGGCCGACCAGGCGTCCGATCCGGATCGGGAGCCGGCGCTGGGGACGAAGGTCTCCGCTAGGCGGAAGAAGACCTTACCCTGGTCCATTATGCGCTCCATGAATTCCTTCGCGGCGTCCGGGGTGGCCGGGGACAGGGCCTTCCACCAATGGTCCAGGGCGGACTCCCACGGCTTGGTGGCTTCGCTCTCCCCGGTCCCCAAGGCCTTGCGGCTTATCTCGGTCCAGCTGTCCCAGTACTTGCGCTGGATCTCCAGCCAGTCGTCTGAGAACAGGCCTTGTTTGCTCATTTTCCGACCTCCTCGTGTGTGGTGAAAAGAAGCTAGCACGTAAAATTGTGCACTGCAACAAAGTCGGCTATAGTTGGTTCAGAGGAGGGTCAGACGGGGCGGCCGAGCCCCGCGGAGAGCTTGTGGGAGCGCCCCATCGCATTGGGCCTGCGGCCCGGGTGGGCTCATCTCAGAATCGCGCACCCAAGCCGCGGTCCTCCCCTTTCGACTATCGACTTCACCCACCAAAAGGGGCAGACCAAATCCATGCGCGACAATATCGTCATCGTCGCCGCGGCGCGGACCGCGGTCGGCAGCTTCGGCGGCAGCCTATCCTCCCTTCCGGCGACCGAGCTTGGGGTCGTCGTCCTCAAGGCGCTCCTCGAGCGCACCGGGGTCCAACCGGATCAGATCGATGAGGTCATCCTGGGCCAGGTCCTCACCGCGGGCACCGGTCAGAATCCCGCCCGCCAGACGGTGATCAAATCCGGATTGCCTCACCAGGTGCCGGCCATGACCATCAACAAGGTCTGCGGCAGTGGTCTCAAGGCCGTTCATCTGGCGATGCAGGCGGTGGCCTGCGGGGACGCGGAGATCGTGATCGCCGGTGGTCAGGAGAGCATGAGCCAGTCGCCCCATGCACTGCCCCGCTCCCGGGATGGTCAGCGGATGGGCGACTGGAAGCTGGTAGATACCATGCTGGTGGACGGGCTGGTCGATGCCTTCCAACAGATCCACATGGGCGTCACCGCGGAAAACATCGCCAAGCAGTATCAGATAGGTCGGGAGGCCCAGGACGCCTTCGCCGCCGCCTCCCAGCAGAAGGCGGAGGCGGCCATCAAGTCCGGTCGCTTCGCCGACGAGATCGTCCCGGTGAGCATCCCCCAGAGGAAGGGCGATCCTGTGGTCTTCTCCCAGGACGAGTTCCCCCGTGCTGGCACCACGACGGAGACGCTGGCGAGGCTGAGGCCCGCCTTCGACAAGGAGGGCACCGTGACCGCCGGTAATGCCTCCGGCATCAACGACGGGGCGGCCATGGTGATGGTCATGACGGAGTCCAAGGCCAAGGAGCTCGGCCTCACCCCGATGGCGCGGCTGGTGGCCTTCTCGTCCGCAGGGGTGGATCCTGCCATCATGGGGACGGGTCCCATCCCCGCCTCCACCGACTGCCTCAAGAAGGCGGGATGGACGCCGGGGGATCTGGACCTGATCGAGGCCAACGAGGCCTTTGCGGCCCAGGCCATGTCGGTCAATCAGGAGATGGGCTGGGACCTCTCCAAGGTGAACGTCAACGGGGGGGCCATCGCCATTGGACACCCCATTGGCGCCTCGGGCGCCCGGGTGCTGGTCACCCTGCTCCACGAGATGCAGAAGCGTGACGCCAAGCGGGGCCTTGCCACCCTGTGCATCGGTGGCGGTCAGGGCGTGGCGTTGGCGGTGGAGCGATCCTGATCTTTCTGTGAGCGTCGAGTCGCGGGGGCCGGGTCGACTGGCCTCGCGACTCGGCGGGCGGCGAGGGTTCGAGGTCTGGGGAGGGGTCATGTCGAGCGAGCGCATCATCAAGAAGTACCCCAACCGGCGCCTCTACGACACTGAAGTCAGCCGTTACATCACCCTGGCGGACGTTCGCGACCTGGTCATGCGTTGCGCCCCCTTCCGGGTCGTCGATACTGCCAATGACGCCGATATCACCCGCTCGATCCTGCTCCAGATCATGCTGGAGGAGGAAACGGGCGGCGAGCCCCTGTTCAGCGCCACGATGCTGTCCCAGATCATCCGCTTCTATGGCGGGACCCTCCACGGGTTCTTCGCCCGCTACCTGGAGAACGCCCTCGCGCTCTTCGCCAAGCAGCAGAAGCAGATGGCCGAGACCTGGGGTGACAACCCCTTCGAGGCCATGACCCGGATGACCCAGCGCAATGTGGAGCTGTGGTCGGACCTGCAGAAGGACTTCCTGCGCGGGGCGGGCTTCGGGCTCGGCGGCGAGCGCAAGCCCAAGGGCGAGGACGACAAGACCCCCTGATCCCCTTACCCCTGGCGCCGTGTTGCGGTTGGCCGGATCTTCCGTCCGACCGCGGTCATGGTGTGACGTCGTTGTGGCGCTCAGGCGCAACCCAGGCCCGCGTGCGCCGTCTTCGCACCCCTCCTCCAGATCCTCTCACTGAAAAATTTGCTGTTGACAGCGCCCCCGATGGCGGATATTGTGCACTGCAACAAATGCTGCACCGCACAATTTCAGGAGAGATCTCCCATGACCACCGTCAACGACACCATGAGCACCGTCAACGAGATGACCAACAAGGGCTTTGAGCGCATGACCAGCCTCAGCGAGCTCAACCTGCGCGTCTTCGAGCGCCTGGCCGCCCGTCAGATGGACGCCGTCAACCTCTTCATGGAGCACGGCATCCGCGTCATGAAGCTGGCGACCGAGTCCAAGGGCTACAACGAGCTCGTCAAGGGTCAGGTGGAGGCCGCGAAGGAGCTCAGCGAGCGCCTCATGAGCGAGTCCAAGACCAACATCAGCCTGGCCGGCGAGGTGCGCGACGACTATCGCCATTGGTTCGAGAAGAACCTGGCGGAGGTCAGCGCCGACCTACGCAAGGGCGCCCCGACCGCCGCTTGAGCCCCAGCCACGATCCGTGCGGTCCAAGGACGGACTGCCATTCTTATGGGCAGCGCTACTCATCAATGCTTCCTCAACCGTGGGACGCGGATGCTGCGTCCATCGAGAAGCGGGGAAACGCAGCTTGGTCCGGGTGGCCGTCAAAGTTCCCTGTCCCAGCGTAGGCGAAACGACAAACAAGACCTGGAGGATTGAGACAATGGCACGAGTCGCACTCGTAACCGGCGGTATCGGTGGCATCGGCACCGCCATCTGCACCCGTCTGGCGAAGGACGGCTGCACCGTGATCGCCAATCATCGCCCGTCCGAGATTGAGAGCGTGGAGAGCTGGAAGGCGGATCGCGCCGCCGAGGGCGTCAGCATCCACAGCATCGCGGGGGACGTGGCCTCTTTCGAAGACAGCGCTCGCATGATCGCCGAGGTCACGGCCGCCCATGGCCCTGTGGATATCCTGGTGAACTGCGCCGGCATCACCCGGGACAAGACCTTCAAGAAGATGGAGCCCGCCCAGTGGGAGGCGGTGATCAACGTCAACCTGAACAGCGTCTTCAACGTCACCCGTCAGGTATGGGAGGGGATGCTGGAGCGGGGCTGGGGTCGCGTCGTCAACATCTCGTCCGTGAACGGCCAGCGGGGCCAGTTCGGCCAGGCCAACTACTCTGCGGCCAAGGCCGGCATGCACGGCTTCACCATGGCGCTGGCCCAAGAGGGCGCCGCCAAGGGCGTGACCGTCAACACCGTCTCTCCCGGCTACGTGGAGACCGCAATGACGCTGGCGATGGACGACGGCGTGCGCAACGCCATCATCAGTGGCGTGCCCATGCGGCGCATGGGCACCCCAGAGGAGATCGCATCCGCGGTGGCCTTCCTGGCCGCCGAGGAGAACGGCTACGTGACCGGCGTCAACCTGCCGGTCAACGGCGGTCTCTTCATGCATTGAGGGGGGCGGAGACAGAAGAGCTAGAAACCGCCCCGGGGACCTCGACCGAGTCCTCCTCGTCTCTCTCAACCTGAGACGTTCAAGCCCGGCTCCCTGCCGGGCTTTTTTTTTCGGTCTCTGGATGGAGCCTTGTGAGGGATCCCAGGGACTGAATCCTTCAGGTCGCCAATCCAGCGGGGCTTGCCTCCTCGCTTTGCGACAAGCCTCCCTTAGAAGACAGGGTACTGCTCACCCCAGGGGGTCTGAGCGCGTGCCCGTCCCTGCGCCACCACCCGAACGGGGTCCCCGACCTTAATGCGGCTATATAGGAGCCGCGCGTCCTCGTACTGAAGACGCACGCACCCGTGAGAATCCGCGTAACCCGGCAGCCACCCCTCATGAACGAAGTAAGGCCCGTAGAACTGCAGTGAGTAGGGCATGGGGGTGTTCTGGTCGAAATAGTTGGTGTACTTGCCCGAGCGCTTGTCCTTGATCTTGCTGAGGACCCTGAAGTTACCCGCGGGTGTGGGGTGCTCGGCGGACCCGGAGGAGACGGGCCCACTGGCCACTACCTTGTCGTCCTCCTGGTACTCGAAGGTCTGCGAGTCGAGATAGATGGTGAGGGACCGGGATTGGGCAGGCGGCAGCGCGTAACGGGGGTCGTTATCGGGGTGAATCGCACTCGTCTCCATGCGCGTCTGCCCCGGCGTCGGGGCGATGCTCGCTTGACTCACCTCCTCGATCCGAGCACTCGCTTCGCGGCTCAGGTCCTCGGCGGCGGGCTCAAGCGGCCGGTGTGCGCAGCCGCCCAGCAGGGGAAGGGTCACGATGATTGGCGGGAGCGCACTTCTAAGCATGGTCTGTACCTCGCGACCACAATCTGAGGATCCTCAGGGCCTTTCGCAACCCCAGGAAGATGGAGGGGGTATCGCGGCGCGCACCCCTTGATATTTCCCGCCAGCGGTCCCTTACGACCGCCACCGGGTCTCATGGAAAAGGATAGCGGGCCGGCTTCGCCGTCTTTCTACGAATTGCGACCGAAGGGCAGGTCCACCAGATCAAAGCCCCAGCCCCGGCCGCTGCTCCGAGAGCCAATAGAAACGGTGGGGTGGGACCACCAGCCGGCCGTTGAACAGGGCCGGGGTGTGGCCGCTGGCCAGGTCCTGGAGCTGGCCGAAACGGAAGTGGCCGCGGGTGCTCAGGGCGTCCAGGTCCAGATACTGGGGGTTGAGGTCGAAGTTTGCGACCACCAGCACCGCGGATCCCTGGAGGCTGGGGGGGGTGCGCAGGAAGGCGAAGAGATGTGGGTTCTCCACATCGATCAGCTCCCGGTTGTTGAAGTCCGCGAAGGCGGGCGTGCCCTTGCGCACCGCGATCAGTCGCTTGAGCCCGTCGAAGATGCGTTGCTCCGGGGTCCCGTGATGCTGCCGTTCCTCTGCCCGTTGCCAGTCGATGCGCGGGCGGTGCATCCAACGGGTATCGCCGGCCTTGTTCGGATCCTGCAGGAAGGAGTCGTCGTTGAAGGTACCCAGCTCGTCCCCGTACCAGAGCAGCGGGATGCCACCGAAGGCCAGGATCATGCCGTGGAGTGTCAGGATGAGGTCGACGGCCAGATCGATGGCCTGCGTATCCTGGCGCTCGACGGCGGCCTGGAGCCCTGCCAGCGAGGCCAGGGCCCCAGCGATGCGCGCGTCCCCCGTCTTGGGGTTGAGACCGAAGGGTCGCCCCCGCCCGGGGGAGTCTTCGAACCGGCCCGTGAACCAATCCACGAGGAACTGGCGATGGGCCCTGGGCTCGTATCCGCAGGACCGGATGTCCGCGTCGTCGAAGCCCAGGCCGATGTCGTCGTGGCAGCGGACATAGTTGAGCCAGGTGGCCCGGTCGAGCTTGTTCGGAAGGCTCTTGAGACCCTGGGTCAGGAGGCGTGCGTTCTTGGTGGCGACGCCGTCCCACAGCAGCGCCATGAAGGTGGCGTTGTACGCGATCTCGCATTCCTTGGCGATGACCGCGTCCTCGCCGAAGTACTTGATGATCTCCAGGGGGGCGACGATGGCCTCGGCGATGAAGAGCACCCCGGGTGCCACCACCTGACAGCAGTCCTTCATCATCTGCAGGATCAGGTGGGCCTCCCGCTCGTTCTGGCAGGCGGTGCCGATGCGTTTCCAGAGGAAGGCGACCGCATCCAGGCGGATGATGTCCGCGCCCCGGTTGGCCCAGAAGAGGATGATGTCCACCATCTCGATGAACACCGCCGGGTTGGTGTAGTCCAGGTCCCATTGATAGGAGTTGAACACCGTCATCACCCAGCGGCCCATCTGCTCGTCCCAGGTGAAGTTGCCGGGGCTGGTCTCGGGGAAGATCTCGGGCATGGTCTCCTCGAACATGTCCGGGACCTCCCGATTGGGGAAGCAGAAGTAGAAGTCCTGGTAGGCGGGGTCGCCGGCCCGGGCCTGCTGGGCCCAGGGGTGCTCGTTCGACGTGTGGTTCACCACCACGTCCAGGGTGAGCAGCATGGAGCGCTTGCGAAGCGCCGCGCCCAGCTCGCACAGGTCGTCCAGGGAACCGGCCCGGGGATCGATGTCGCGAAAGTTGCTGACCGCGTAGCCGCCGTCGCTGGCACCCTCGGGGCACTTCAGGATGGGCATCACGTGGATCATGTTGACGCCCAGCTCGCTGAGATAGGGGATGCGGTCCAGCAGACCCTTGAGGTCCCCCGCGAAGCCGTCCGCGTAAAGCGCCATCCCGACCCACTGCTCGGACAGGAACCAGGTGTGGTCCTCTTCCCGTGCCATGTCCAGCTTCCTCAGGGCCGGTGGGCGGTCGATATAGGCCTGGGCCAGGCGCTCGGTGAGATGCACCATCTGCTCCTTGAAGTCCGGGCGTCGCCCGTAGAGCTGATGGAAGAGGGTGTGGATGGCGTAGAAGTTGGCGCCCAGGCGGGTATAGAAATGGCGTAGGTCCTCCGCCTCGATCTCGGGGCGGAACTGGTCCAGGACGTCGTTCAGCAGGGCGTGGGAGACCTGTTCGTACATGGGCCGAAGGTGCTGCTTTGCGGTTGCGGTAAGAGGGTCGAGGCGCCGCGCGACCTAGTGGGCGGGGGTCTCCAGCCCCCATTGCTCGATGAACGTGGCATACGGCGCCGTGTCCTGCGCCGTGGCGCCGCGTTGGCCGACGATGCGGGCGGCGAATTGTTGGGCGCGTGCCAGGGTCGTTGCCAGGGACCACCCGTGCCGCAGTCCCAGGATCGACACCGCGGCGAAGGCGTCACCCGCGCCGACGGCGTCGACGACCTCAATGTTGCCTGGCGGCTCCACCCTGACCGAGGCGCCGGAGGCGTCCAGGCCCAGCGCGCCCTTGGAGCCCAGGGTCAGGATCAGCCCCTGGAGCCCATGGGCCTGCAGGAAGGCGGCGGCCCGAGCCGAAAGGTCCCCGGGGGCGGCCTCGCTGTCCTGCAGCAGGTCGAGCTCGTCGCGGTTGAGCTTGACCCAATTGGCCCTGTCCACCAGCCCTAGAACCTGATCCCGACTCCACCAGGGGTCCCGCAGGTTCACGTCCAGGAACACCCGGCCCGTGCCGCCCGACCTCAAGGACTCCAGGGCCTGGGCGGATTGGGGTCCGCGCAGGGCCAGGGTGCCGTGATAGAGGAGGCCGCACCTGCGTTTTCCGGCTGGGGTGGGGATATGGTCGTAGGCGCGGTCCGGGACTATGTCGTAGCTGGGCTCGCCCCCCGCCAGACTCACGGTGACCTCGCCCGTGGGGTGCTCGGGATCGGTCCCCAGGCCGCTGAGGTCCATCCCCCAGCCAGCCATCGCCTCACGAATCTGGCGGCCGGCGTCGTCATCCCCCACCGCGCTCTTGAAGTGAGGCCGCTCCCCGAAGGCCTGGAGGTGCCAGGCGACGTTGAAGGGCGCGCCCCCGAGGACGGAATGACCATCGGGGAAACGATCGAACAAGACCTCTCCGAAGACGCAGATGTTGGTCTGGGGCATGGGGCGACCTCGCGCACGCCCGACGGGCTCGGGCGGCGATTGAAGGGGATCAGGTGGATGACAGGATTTCGGGGTGGAAGTGGGCCACGCCCTCCAGGATACCGGCGCTGTAGTTTCCGTTCATCCCGCCCCAACCGCCAACGGCATGATAGAGACGGTCCTCGAATCCGCGCTCCTCCACCAGGCGCTGCGCCTCGCTGCGCACCGCCGCGTGGCCATTGGCGACCAGGACCGAGGGGATGCGGCTTGCCAGCACCTCCAGGTCGTTGCCGCTGTCGCCGGCGAAGAGCGTTGTGGACTCGTCGTGTCCCGTGAGGCCCATTAGAAAGACCACGGCGTGGTACTTGGTGGCACCCTCGGGCAGCACATCCAGCAGGCCGACGTCGGCCGCCTCGTCGATGCTCCATATCAGGCTCGCCCGCGCCTGGCTGGGGGCGAGGCGCTCGCGCATGCGCTCGAGCAGGGGCCCGGGGTCGAGGCCCGCGGGGGCGTAGTAGCTCAACTTATAGCGGTTCTGCTTTTCGGGCTCCTGGAGGCGCAGCTCGGGCAGGTCCTCGAATAGGGCGGCAAGCCCAGTGCGATCCAGTCCCGCCCAATCCGCGCCGATGATCTCCTCCCAATCGGTGAGCCGCGACCAGGAACCGTCCCGTACCCGGTAGAGGCTGGTCCCCACATCCCCGATCACATAGTCGGGCAGGGGCAGGGCAAAGTCCCGGATGGCGTCCTCCACCAGGGCGCGGTGGCGACCGGACACATAGGCCAGGGTCACCCCCTGCTCGGCGATGAAGCGGCGGAAGCGCTCCCGTGCCCCCGGCGACTCCGGCTCGTGGCCATTGGGGACCAGGGTGCGGTCCAGGTCCGTGCAAAGCAGCAAAGGGCTCATTCCGATACCTCTGGCACCCGGCAGGTGCGGAAGAAGTCGTAGTGGTCGATCGCCTCCAGGATGCCGAGGGCATGGGGGCGCTCCGCGAAATAGATGCTCTCCATGTCGGCGAGCTGGGAGAGCTCCTCGTGGTGCCGGTTCGCCACCACCACCGCCAGGGTGTTCCCGCGCATCATGTCCTCGTCCGCGCCGCTGCCGCCCGCCACCAGGATGTGCTCCAGGGGGATGCCGAAACGGTGGGCCACGTAGCGCAGGGCCTGCCCCTTGCTGGCGCGGATGGGGATCAGGTCCAGATACTGGCCGAAGGAGTGGATGACGTTGGCCGTCAGGTCCCGGGTCCGAAGCAGGGTGCTGATCTCTTCCACCGAGGGGGCAACCGAGGGGTCGTAGAGATACGAGACCTTGAAGCGGCTCTGCTCGGCCTTCGGCTGGCGGCTGAGGCCCGGCAGCTCTGCCAAGACGCGGCGAATCGTCGCCGGCTTCCAGAGGTGATCCAGGTGCTCGCTCCAATGGTCGTCCGGGTTCAGCTGGGCCCCGTAGTGGATCTGGGTGCCCAGGCTGGTGATCAGCACGTCGGGGGCCGGGAGTCCGTAACGCTTGAGGATGGTGAGGGCCGAGTCCAACCTCCGTCCGGTGGCGATGCCGAAGTTGGTGCAGCGGCGGTTCCGGCGCATGGCCTCGGCGAACTGCTCCACACCCTGCGGGTCGCCGAGCAGGCTCTGGTCCAGGTCGGAGACGAGGGCACGGTCCCGGTAGACGAGGCTCCGGCGAAGGGGACGGGTGTCTGGGATCGGGACGTGGCGCTCGGGCAGGGGGCGGACCCGCTCGAGGTAACTCTCCGCGTGGGCCTCCCAAGAATAATGCTGCCGAACGCCGGCGAGTCCATGGTTGGAGAAGCGTCTCCAGGTGTCGCGCTCCGTCAGGATCCGAAGCAGGGCCGTGGAGATGGCCTCCGTGTCGAGGGGGTCCACCAGGAGCCCGTTTTGGCAGTTGCCGATGATGTCCACCGGTCCACCGTTCTCCGTGGCCACCAGGGGCAGCCCGGCGGCCGCGGCCTCGAGAAGGGTCAGCCCGAATGGCTCCGTGAGCGCGGGGTTGATGAAGACTCCCTTGGAAGCGCTGGCCAGCCGGTAGATCTCGGGGACCTCGTCGGCGCTGTGGTGCTTGGGGACCGCCACCCGCCCGTAGAGGTCGTAGGCGTCGATCTGGAGCAGGACCTCGGTCAGGACGGCGGCGGCGCCCTCGTCCAGCTCTCGGATGTCGTCCCGGTTGCCGGCGACGATCAGCAGATTCGCCTGCTCCTGGAGCTCGGGGGATTCCCCGTAAGCCCGCACCAGGGATCCCAGGTTCTTGCGCGGGTCGGCACGGGAGAGCGCGAGGATCAGGGGCCTGTCCGGCTCGTCGAGGAAGCGGTCCACATCGGACCAAAAGGGCGGAGGCGGGTCGTCCGGGGCGGGAGGCCGGAAGCGGTCCAGGTCCGTCCCCGGCGGAATCGCGACCATGCGCTCCGGATGGTAATAGTCGTAGAGCCCGTATTGCTCGTCGATCTCGTTGCGGGTGCTCGCGATCACCAGGTCCGCACTGGCCAGGACCTCCTCCTCCGCATCGATGCGCCGCACCATGTTGTATCGGCGGTCGATCTCCTCCCCGTCTATCCCGGCGGCCAGAAGGCGCTGACGCTTGTCTCGCCCAAGCGAGTGGCCCGTGTGCACCAGGGGGGCCCCCAGCAGGTGGGCGAGTCGCACGCCGACGTAGCCCGCGTCCGCGTAGTGGCTGTGGATCAGGTCCGGCCATCGGCCCTGGTCTCGAAGCCAGTCGTGCAGGTTGTCCACCAGGGCGTCCAGGTGGTCCCACAGCTGCTCCTTGCGGATGTAGCCCTCGGGTCCGGCCTCGATGCGTACGATGCGTGCCTTCTCCGATAGGGGCTCGATGGGCACGCCGTAGTCCGCGCTCACCGCCGGGTCGAGCACCCGCCGGGTGACCAGGTCCACCTGGTCCACGTCGGGGCGCGCCCCCAGGGCACGGGCAAGGTCGACGACGTACTTGGTCTGGCCGCCGGTGTCCGGGTCCCGCCCCAGCTCCAAGTCGTGGCCGCGGATCAGGCCGTGGATGCTGAGCAGAAGGATGTACATGCTAGGTCCTCCATACCACTTGGCTGGGATGGTACCACGGCCCCGAAACGGGCCACGCCATTCGGGAGGGAGCCTGCCACCCTCAATCCGCGGCCTTCGGCGATACTGTGTCCGTGGACCCCAGGCCCGACGCCTTCCTCTCCCGCTGCCTCCTGCTGGACCTGGAGACGGGCCCCAATGGTGAGATCCGGAAGATCGGTGCCCTGTGGGGTGGGCAGGAGTTTCTGCGCCAGGGACGGCTCGACGA
>Ga0316578_10000638_pt1 | contig 12396 bp, 8 predicted proteins | sample J0NA_2_FD_203076 | JGI IMG/M metagenome (GOLD analysis project Ga0316578, IMG submission 203076) | Rhizosphere microbial communities from salt marsh grasses in Alabama, United States - J0-2_160517rDrC | ecosystem: Host-associated > Plants > Roots > Rhizosphere | place: USA: Alabama | collected... | reverse complement strand
CCAGATTGCAAGCATCCATGCTCGTTGATCCCAGCTCCGCGAGTCAGCATCGCACCGGCCCCGCCCCGCGTCGGAACAGGTAGCTCCCATGCCCCGCTGGTCCATGTTCCTCATCTTCTTTCTCATTGCGCTGAGCATCACGGCGGGCGTCCACTACTACCTGTATCGGCGACTGGTGGTGGGCCCCGAGCTCCCGCCGCCCTGGTTCGGCATTGGACGCGCCGCTCTGATAGCGCTCGGGATCAGCATCCCGCTGTCGTTCTTCGCGAATCGCCTGCTGGGACTCCATGCCACGCGCGTCCTCGTCTTTCCCATCTACGTCTGGATGGGTCTGATGGCACTGTTCTTCTTCTCTTTCCTGGGGCTCGACGTGCTGCGTGCGGTGCTGGTGTTGGGCAGTCGGGTCAGTGGTCATGGTGAGTGGATCGGTTCGCCGGAGCGTCGGCTATTCCTCTCGCGCGTCGTGGCCTGGACCGCGGCGGGCATCGTCTTGCCGACCGCTGGTGTCGGCGTGGCTTGGGGCCTGGGCAAGCTCGTCGTCAAACGGATTGAGGTCACCCTGCGCAACCTCCCACGTGAGCTCGACGGCTTCACCATCGCACAACTGACCGACCTACACATGGGACCCATGCGGGGTGGCCGCTGGCTCTCCGAGGTCGTGAAAAGAACCAACGCGCTAGGACCGGATCTCGTCGCCATCACCGGGGATCTGGTGGACGGGACAGTCGCAGAGCTCGCTACGGACGTGGAACCACTGCGCGAACTGCAGGCCCGAGAGGGCGTGGTCTTCGTGACGGGAAACCACGAGTACTTCAACGATCTCTTGGGTTGGATGGAGCATCTCCCCAAGCTGGGCCTGCGGGTGCTGCGCAACGAGCACATCACCCTCAGGCGGGGAAAGGTCGCGGTCGACATTGCCGGTGTGGACGACCCCACTGGCCGGCGCTTCGCCCCCGGGCACGGCACCGATCTCGGCCAGGCCCTCTCGGGCCGCGATACGGGTCGCCCCGTGGTGCTCCTGGCCCACCAGCCCAAGATCATCGACGAGGCTCAGGCCCAAGGTGTGGATCTGGTGCTGAGCGGCCACACGCACGGCGGGCAACTCTGGCCGTTCAGCTACCTGGTCGCCCTCTCGCAACCCTATCTCAAGGGCCTCCACGACCACGGCGGCACGCAGATCTACGTGAGCTCCGGCACCGGATTCTGGGGCCCTCCCATGCGCCTGGGCACCACGGCAGAGATCAGCCTGATCACGCTGCGGGCTGGTTGACTCCGCTTCGGTGGCAACCGCCACCCGCGTGCGTTCACATCACGGGGTGTCTGGTTCAATGGCTGAGGTCGACCACCGTGGCGGAGCCACTGAGCGGCACGACGTATGCGTCCCGCTCGACCGAGTAGGATCCGACCACGCTGTAGGTTCCGGCGGGTTGCGCCGGCTGTTCCACCCGCAGCCGTGCATCCGGCGTGTACGTATCGGCTGGAGCCAGAGTCACGCGAACCCCGCCGGACTGGGTGTCGTACTCCACCTGCTGGAACTGTCCTGCGTCGAGCGTCAGCCATAGCCCGGCAGGGGCCACGTAGAATCGCTCGCGGAAGGAGTCGAGGGGCGTGACGACGACCGCCGTCCCGCTCTGGGTCAGGTTGCCGCCGAAGGCCTGCCAGCCGAAGTCGGGATGATTGACCAGATAGGTGGCGGTGTTGAACGCGTGACCGAAGAAGTTCAGACCGTAGTCGCCAGTTCGGGGTTCCCATCGCATGGTGTCCGCAAATGAGTGGAATGCCATGGAGGGGAAGCCGACCTGGTCGATGTTGGACAGCGAGCCCATCATTCCGCCGTACCCGATGCGAAGCAGGTACATGTCGTCGGGGTTGTCCCGGTACTCGCTCAGGATGGGGATGGCGTTGAGGCTGGAGCCATAGTGGTGAAGCATGCGCTCGAGCCGGTCGACCTTGGCGCCGCCGTACTTGAAGTCCCAGTACCTGCGCGCACAGCCGTTGTAGCCCCAGTGCGGAACGGTGGGCATGTAGCCAAGGATGGCATCGATGCACACTTGCGCCTTGTCGTTGTGCCCGAAGTACTTGGTCCAGGCGTACACTTCCTCCTGGCCAGTGGAGTCCCAGGCCATCTCACTGCCAAAAGGATAACCCAACGTGTTCCAGTGGTCGGCACGGGCGCGCATCCGACTCTCGAGATCGTTGGCCTCCGCGGTCAGACCCTCACGCTGGAGATCCTTGAGGACTTCCAGGAAGACGGAGCCGTCCATCAGGCCGAACTCCGCGTAGTCGTTGCCGATGGTCGTCATGGCGACACTGGTCTCGTACGCCTGATTCAGGTACCAGTCCCAGGTGTGGTTATCGACCAATCCGGCGTGGTTGCGTGCGAGCCGGTACATGGTCCAGTAGAGCGCCACCACGTGAGGGTAGTTGTAGGAACGAGGCACCATTTCGGTGTGCGCACGTGGCCAGGCTCCCCAGTAGGTCCAGTCGATACTACTGTCGTAGTAGCCTGCCGGGAGCTCGCTTGGCTCGTAGTAGAACAGGGTCCGCTTGACGCCGTACATCAAGTTGCCCGAGCTGTACTGGAGGTTGCCCCAGACCACGCCGTCGATGAACTGCTGGTACTGGTCCACCTGTCCGGCGTCAGGTTGGCCGAATAGCTTCATGATGCCGGCCAGCCAAGTGGCGCCGCCGTCGTCGCCCAAACCGCACACCCATGCCCGCTTCTCCTGGAGCACGACCGACTCGGTTTCGCGATCGTAGGTCATGACCGACGGGCTGCGCCCGAAGTAGTCGTTCGAATCCACATACCAAGCCGAAGTGGTGAGGAAGCTCCCCAGGTCGGACACGGCCTGGGCGGCTGGCTTGGTGAGAAAGTAGTGAACGGTCTGCTCGGTCCCGTCAGCGTAGGTGAGCGTCAAGCGAACTCGACCCCAGCCGGAACCTTGCACCGTGTACGCCTGCCAACCGCTCGCCGTGGCACTCTCGGGCGTGAGAGTGAGGGCACCAGCGGGCTCAACGGTGTGAGAGGAAACCGTCGAGCCGTACCTCAAGTAGAGCTTCCCCTGCAGATCCGTGGGCAGGATGGTTCCCGGAATGCCGACGGCCACAGGCCGCTGGTTCTGTTCGAGCACTTCTTCGATGTCTTTGATTTCGTCCGAAAGCACAAACCGGAGGCCGTAGGTTCTCGATTCGCCCGCAGCGAGGGTCGCGCTGGTCGGGGCATTCCAGGGCTGAGCTCCACTCCACTCATTCTCCACGTAGGCTCGGCTGTACACCTCCCATTCGTGGAACCCCTCGAAAGTGTTGTTCCGCGGCGTCGGGTCCGGAAACACCGGCGTGGGATCCATCACGGCCTCTGGCGCCGGGATGGGCAGAATCGGTTTGTACGCCTCGAGTGGCGTCCCGCTTTCCGGGTAAACCACCAGCGCCGGTCCAGCGCCGCTGAGACGCGTCACCTGGACGTAGCCGGCATCCCGTCCGATGTACGGATCGGCAAAGGAGCAGGTGGCGTGCGCCTGATCGAGGGTGCGATCGGTGATCATGTGGTTGAAGATGAGCGGGATCCCAAGGGCCCCCACCTCCACGGACGACGCCGAGGAATTGGTGACTTCAAAGCGAAGCGCCAATCGGCCGCCCTCGCTGACCCAGGACCGAGTGACGCTGAGCGGCGATCCGGCGAGCACCGGGGCGAGATCCGCGGAAGCGTGCACGTCGCCGGATGCGCCCAGGTCCGTGACTGGAGTGCGCGATTCATGCGTGGAGATATTCTGCCAAGCGCCCGAAGCGCCGGTACGAACGCGCAGGGTGAGGTCGCCCAGGTGGAAGTAGCCAGAACTCGAGCGCGACGACAGGCGGTCCGCAGGGGTGAAGTCGAAGCCTGGAGCGCTCTTGGGTTCCAACGCAGCCACGGTCTGCGAGTCCGGGGATAGGCGCACGCAGAACTCCGCAGTCTCGAAGTTGGTGGTATTGCCCGAGGTGGAGCAGTTACCGTCGATCCAGGGCACGTCGGTCAGGCCGCCGGTGCCCGTGGACGCGCCACCGGTCGAGCCGCCCGCGCCGACGGTCTCGCCGCCAGTTCCCGGACTCCCACCTGCGGCCGGATCGCCGCCGACGCCGACGCCACCGCTGCCACCGGTTTCGGCCCCGCCGCTGCCGCCGACGGCATTGCCTCCGACGCCCATACCGCCCGTGCCACCCGTAACGCCCGCGCCACCGACGCCTGCGCCGCCAACGCCGACTCCGCCGGTGCCAAGACCACCCGTACCGACGCCAGCGCCACCAACTCCAGGTCCCGTGCCTCCTGCCCCGGTGCCCCCCGTGCCCGTCGAAGTGCACACTCCGGCAACGCAGGTCGAACCCGCCGCACACTGATTTCCACATGTACCGCAGTGAATGAGGTTGGTCATGAGGTCAACGCAGCTCGCGTCGCACTGGACCAACCCCGTCGCACAGGTGGCGCTGCAGAGTCCGTTCGAGCAAACCTGACCTGCGGGGCATGGGGTGTCACAGCCTCCGCAGTGGCTCGCGTTGGATTGCAGATCCACACACATTCCGGCGCACTCGACGAGCCCGGGCATGCACGTGCAGATGCCGAGCTGACAGCTCTGTCCTGCCAGGCAAGCTGTGCCGCAAGTGCCGCAGTTCGAAACGTTCTGGGTCAAGTCGACACAGACCGAGTCACAGAGCGTCCGCCCCTCGGCGCAGCCTCCAGCATTTCCGCTGCCCCCGCTGCCCACTGCCGGGCCGTCACCCGCCGCCCCATCGTTCGCTGGACTGCTGGAGCCATCGTCACCACAGGCAACAACGGTCAGCGCCAGCAAGCTCGCACCGACCACCCGAAGAGAGAGCTTGTGCATAGTCTTCGCCACCACTCTGCTAGTCGCCCAGGTGCACATCCGCGTGTCGTCGGATGTGTGGCGGCGTGTGCACCGGGCCTGGGGCTCGGCCGGCCTCAGGGCCCACCGCTGATCGGCCGTGGTCGAGCCATTCGCAGCCCGCTGCGGGCACGCCACGCTGGTCTCCGCCGGACCGAGGACGCGGCGGCTCAGCAGCGGCAGAGCGCTCGCTTCAACGCTTCGTCACGGCCGAAGCGCCCGGTACAGGTAGGGCAGGCTCGCGTCCATCCGGTAGGCAATGCCGGAATGCGTGTCGTCGAACTCTTCGTAACGATGCGGGACGCGTGCCCGCTGTAGCTCCTGGGACAGCCGTCGGCACCCGTAGTGAATGTGGTACTGGTCGCGCCACCCGCAATCGATGAACAGTCCGCGTAAAGACAGGAGCTGACTGCGGTACCGTTTGACGAGGTGGATGGGGTCGTGGTCGAGCCAGGCGTTCCACCGACGCGGGAGCAGCTCACCGGTTTCCAGATCGAACGGGAGACGGAATCCGTTGGGAGCCGACGGTGCTGGATCGTAGCTGGCAGCCATGCCGAGATTCATCAGGCACATCACCTCGGCCCCGCTGGGCTTGGGATTGCTCCAGATGCGCTCGAGGAATCTGGCGACGCGACCGTCATCGTGCCCCGGTACGAGCCTCGCCGCCGCCTTGCGGACGTCGTGCTTCCCTGCCTTGCGGGGCGGACGGCGGTACTTGGCGAGCTCGGTGAGGGTGTTGGGCCAGTCGGTGCGATACACGAAGTCGAAGTACGCATCGCCGGAATGGTCGGCGATTGCGCCCCAGTAACGCGAGTACTTCATCCCGTGAATGATGGCGGCATAGCCGCCCGAGGAGTGTCCGAAGCAGCCGCGGTGTTCGCGATCCGCCAATGTCCTGAACTCACGATCCACGAAGGGTATGAGCTCGCGCGTCAGGTAGTCGGCGTAGCGGCCAATGGCACTCGAATTGATGTACTGGTTGCCTCCCAGCGCCGTGAAGCAATCCGGCATGACGATGATCGCCGGCCCCATTCGTCGCTCGCCGACCAGGCGAGCCGCACGCTCGGGCAGGTTCTCGTCGAAGTTCCGCCACGCCACATGCGACCATCCGCATCCGGTGTACCCCACCAGATCGAACAGCACCGGAAAGCGCTTCGCACCCCGACCACGGCTGTACTGCGGCGGCAACCACACGGGAAATGACCTGGTGTGCGGGTCACCCAAAGGATTGTCCGCCAACACCTTGGAGGTGTGCTCGACAACGACGACCTGTCCACTGCTACTCAGCTGCTGCTTGCGCGCCATTCTCAACGTCCCTTGGTTGGCGACTGGCGAGCCCATCCGTGCTGCGCGGGCCCGAGTATCCTCCGATCGGAAGCCAATCGTTCTCTGGAGTCTGCCACGAGTGGCCCGTGGAAAGCAGCGTCCGGTCGACGCACGCAGCTCGGCTGGAACCGGGTTCGCCCGTGCGCCTTGGCTACAGTGTCCCGGTGAAAATCGGCCAATGCTTGTCGCATCCTGATTGACACACTCCAGTGCGCCACGGAAAACTCCCTGCTTGGGAGCCCTGTACTTACTGGAGAAGCGGATCGGCATCGACGTGGCGTTGGAGAAGCAGCGCAGGCGGCCACGGGCTCAACACGGCTCCCTTGGGGAGCCATTCGACGCGACGGTGAGACCAAATCTGCGCCGAAAGGGCTGGTGACAGAGGTGACTGCCAGAAAGAGCGAGTTTCCCATGGAGACGCGGCGGGTCGGAGAGATCATGATCCCGCTCGCCAACTACCCACACTTGCCAGTCTGGTCCACGATATTGGAAGCCGTGCAAGTCATGCACACGGCTTCGCTCGAGGTTAGCGGCCGCAGATCGTTGCCTCGGATCGTGCTCCTCTTCGACCTCGACGGTTCGATTGCCGGAACCGTTCGGCGACGCGACCTGATGCGGGGGTTGGAGCCCAGCTTTCTGTTGGCCCAGCCCCTGGAATACCGGCGCAAGCTGTTCGAAGTGGAGGTCGACCCCAATATCGCGGAGATGTCGTTCGACCGCGTGGTGAAGGGAATCCGCGAACAGTCTCACCGCCCGGTCACCGACGTCATGCGTCCAATCGAACAGACCATCGGTTTCGACGACCACGTCATGAAGGCAGTCAACGAAATGGTGACCTACACGCTCAGCATCCTGCCCGTCGTCAAGGGCCGCAAGGTGGTGGGCGTCATCAGGACCGTCGACGTGTTTCACGAACTCGCGGAGTTGCTTCTGAAATGAGAGATCCCGACGCCCCCGCGGTGCCGCGCTATCCCACCTCCGCCCCAATTGCCAGCCCGGGTCCCATCCAGCGCAAACGGCTCGAGTGGAAACGGCCGTTCTTCATCCTGCTGGGACTCGCCCTCTTCCTGGCGGTCTGGCTGTCGCCGCCCTGGAGCCCGGCGGTGGACCTGGAGGGCAAGCAATTCCTTCTCAGCCGTGAGGGCAAACTGTCCTTGGCGCTGTTCTTGTTGGCCGCCACCTGGTGGGTCACGGAGGTGATCCCGATCGGGATCACAGCCATCACCATCGGCGTGCTTCAAGCACTCCTGGCGATTCGACCGGCCCGCGTTGCCTTCACGGACTTCATGGACCCGTCGGTGTGGTTCATCTTCGGCTCCCTGACCATCGGCATGGTCTTCACGAAGACCGGTTTCACTCGTCGCCTGGCCTACAAGATGCTGTCGGTCGTGGGTGAACGCACGAGCATGATCTACCTGGGCTGTTTTGCCATGACGGCAGCGCTCACTTTGGTGATGGCGCACACTGCCGTTGCCGCCACGGTCTATCCGCTCTTTCTCGCGATCTACGCGCTCTATCAGGAGGACGGGCGCCCCACGAAGTTTGGCAAGGGACTTTTCGTCGGCATGGCCTTCGTGGCCGGCGCCGGAAGCATCATCACTCTGCTCGGCGCGGCGCGCGGCGCAGTGGCCATCGGCTTCTTCAAAGAGATCACCGGCAAGAGCATCTCCTTCTTCGAGCTCACCTACTACATGTTCCCGGTGGGCCTCGCCATGACCGTGCTGCTCTGGGCTTTCATCATGCTCTGGTACCGACCGGAGAGGTCGAAGATCCCGGGCCTGCGCGATCGTGCCAAGCGACTCTACGCCGGGCTGGGTCCCATCACCCGGAACGAAATCATCGCCGTAGTGATCGTCGTGGTGGTGATCGCCACCCTGAGCCTGCGGTCGTTCATCCCGGCGGTTGGAGCGCTGGACAAGAGTGCTGTTCTGCTCACGGCCACCGTGCTCTTCTTCCTGCTGAAGGTGGTCACCTTGGACGACCTCGAGGGCACCCCGTGGAACATCGTGCTGCTGTTCGGCGGCGCCATGAGCATCGGCTTCTGCTTGTGGCAAACCGGAGCGGCCGAGTGGCTCGCCGTGACGTGGCTCACCCTGTTTCCCGACGCTCCGTGGTTCCTGTTCATCCTGGGGATCGCCTTCTTCGTTCTCGTGATGACCAACCTCATCATGAACGTGGCGGCCATTGCCATCGTGCTGCCCGTTGCCCTGAAGATGTCCGAGTACGTTCACGTTGCCCCCGAAGTGATCATCTTCTCCTGCCTCGTCACTGCCGGCATGCCGTTCTTGCTGCTGGTAGGCGCGGCCCCCAACGCCATTGCGTACAACAGCAAGATGTTCACCCCGCGCGAGTTCTTCACCGCCGGCGTTCCTGCCAGCTTGCTGCTCATGGGCGTGCTCGGCTTGTTCGTGTGGGCGATCTGGCCCATGATGGGCATGCCGGTGCTGCTGCAGTAGGTTCAGTCGCGCTTTCGGCGCGTCTCGAGGTGTTGCGAGGCTCGGGCAAGGAAGCGCGACCGCGCGTATCCGTGCTCGACGATCGGTCTGGGATAGTCCTTCCCGAGGCGGACTCCGGCATCCCGCAGGACGACTTCGGGGGCGTCCCAGGGGTGATGGATGTAGCGGGCGGGCAATCGGGCTAGCTCGGGAACCCACCGGCGAACGTAGTTGCCCTCAGGGTCGAACTTCTGCCCCTGCAGAACCGGGTTGAAGATGCGGAAATGCGGTTGCGCATCACATCCAGATCCCGCCGACCACTGCCAGCCTGCATTGTTCTGTGCCGGGTCACCGTCGGTCAGATGTTCCAGGTAGTGAGCCTCGCCGCGCCGATAGTCGATGAGCAGGTGCTTGGTGAGGAAGCTGGCCGAAACCATGCGCGCTCGGTTGTGCACGAAGCCCTCCCCGAGGAGTTGTCGCGCAGACGCATCCACTACTGGATAGCCGGTCTGACCGCGTGCCCACGCCTGCCAGGCCACCTCGTCGGTCCTCCAGGGAAATCCAAGGAATTGTGGCCGGAACGGCCGCGAGAGCACTTCGGGACGATCCTGCAGAGTGCTGTGCGTGAACTCCCGCCAGACCAGCTCGTTGAGAAACGCAAAAGTCGCGTCCGTGTCCCCCAGGGCCCCTTCGGCCTCGGTCCAGACCTGACGCACCGAGATCGTGCCCGCCACCAGATCTGCCGAGAGACGGCTGGTGCCCTCCAGATCCATCCGGTCTCGGTCGGCGGCGTACGTGGCGGCTCGCTTCCGCAAGAACTCCCGCAAGCGCTTGCGCGCCGCCCGCTCGCCGCCTTCGAGCACTGCCGGGTTCCGGGTGATGCCGAGCGCCTTGCACGTCGGAAGTGCCTCCGCGTTCGTAGTGACCGCGCGTGCCAAGCGCGGAAGTGACCGAACGCTCGCCAGTGGCGGGTCGATGCTGGCGTATCGGTCGAACGCCCGCGCAAACCGTGTGAACACCGAATACGGTTTGCCCCCTCCGGTGCGCAGAGCTCCGGGGGGATGTAGGGTCTGCCCTTCGAACAACTCCAAGCGCTCACCGAGCGCAGCGCTCAGCTGCCGCTCATGCTCGGCCTCGGTCGGAGCCACAAGGCGGTGCGCCACCACTCGGTCGGCCTTCCATTGCCGCACCGTCCGAGGAATCACCTCACGGGTTCGACCTTTCGCCACCACCAGACGCGACCCGCGCTGGCGCAGATTGGCCTCGAGCGCGTGGAGGGAATCCAGCCAGAACTGCATCCGATGCGCCTGCTTTCGGGCGCGTGCGGGAGCAAACAGGTCCGGCTCCAGCACGAACAGCGGGATGACCTCCTCACCGTCGAGAGCACTGCGAAGCGGCGCATGATCGGAGATGCGAAGGTCGCCAACGCGAAACCAGACTACCGTCCTCATTCGATTTCCTCGTCGGTCTCCAGTGCAGACTTCGGGATCACGTGACTACCTCGTGCGAGGATGCCGAGAGCAGCGCCTCGAGGGCCGCACCCAGCTCGGCATGGCGGAACTCGTAGCCGGTGCGTTGGGCAGCAAGCGGCACGACTCGCTGAGACGCGGTCAGCAGTTCGCTCATTTCTCCAAACGCAAGCCGCAGCGCCGTCTTCGGTACGGGCAAAATGGCAGGCCGCCGGAGCACCCGAGCGAGCACTCGGGTGAAATCGGCGTTCGTGACGGGCTCAGGTGCCACCACGTTCAGCGCGCCCCGCACCGACGTGCTTCGCGCTGCGTGCACTAGCAGGCCGACCACGTCGTCCACGTGGATCCAGGGCATCCACTGCGTGCCGTTAGCCAGTCGTCCGCCCAAACCCAACTTGAATGGCGTGAGCATTCGCCCGAGCGCACCGCCGTGGCGCGCGAGCACAATCCCTATCCGCGCACAGACGACCCGTATCCCGAGCTCTTCCGCCGCTCGGGCCTCACGCTCCCAGTCGGCGCACACCTCCGCCAAGAACCCGGAACCCTGCGGCGAGGCTTCGTGACACTCCTGGGCGCCCTGATCGCCGTAGAATCCGACCGCCGACGCTGACACGAGCACCTCGGGCTGCTGCTCCGAGGACGCCAGAGCCGCCACGAGATTCCGGGTGCCGACCACGCGACTGTCGCGAATCCGGCGCTTCTTTTCGGACGTCCACCGACCTTGGGCAACCGGATCGCCGGCAAGATTGAACACCACATCGACACCGTGCAGCGCTTCGGCCGGCACCGGGCCCGCCTCTGGCTCCCAGCGGTGCAGCGCAACGGATCCGAGCGAAGGGCGCGCCCGCTCGGGATCTCGGGTCAGCACCGCGGCATCCGGAAGCTCCTCGAGAAGCTTTCGACCCAACAGACCCGTTCCTCCGGTGACGAGAGCGGTCATGGCGCTGACTTGCAAACCATCATAGTAGTCGGGCCGCCTGCCCGAAACCCGAGCCCGACGCAAATCGCAGGCCGGCGCCGGGGCGAGACTTGGGTGGCTGCGCGTATCCAACCGCATCGACTCGGACTGCCGGCATGACGCCCTGGCCGGTCAGTGCGCGGCCTCGCGGGCCAGTTGGTGCACGATCTGCAGAGCTTCTGTGACATGAGCGTGGGCACGAAGCTGAGAGGAAAAGACGAGCCGGACGACACCATCCGTCCCGATCACGTAGGTCACACGCCCGGGCAACAGCCCCGCGGTCTTGGGAACCCCGTAGGTCCGGCGCAGCTGACCATCGCGGTCGCTCAGCAGCCGAAATGGCAGCTGGTGGCGCGCGGCAAATGCCTGATGGCGTTCGACCGAGTCCGAGCTCACCCCCACCACCACCGCTCCCGCCTCGACGAATCTCTCAAACTCGTCTCGAAACGCACAGGCTTCGGCTGTGCACCCGGGGGTGTCGTCCTTGGGGTAGAAGTAGAGCACTACGGGCCCTCGGGTCAGCAGCACACTGAGGCGAACTTCGTCACCGCTTTGGTCTCGGGCCGCAAAGTCCGGAGCACGATCGCCAACGCCAATCTTCCGAGCCAAATCGGTCTCCCTCCCTCAGGGCTGCCGCAGATAGCGGTAGATCGGGGAATGCTTGCCCTCGCTCACCGTGAAGTAGCCATCTGCCTTGGCGGTGAACGCGATCGCCTCCCCTTGGGGCTCCTCCCGGACCGGGATGCGGCAAGGCTCGGCCTGGAGTGCCTCGCCCACGGTTTGCGTTGGCTTCCGGGACCACCAGTACGCTCGCGAGTAGGTTCGAATGACGATGGCGCTGCCGTCAGGCGCAATGTCACCCCCCGTGGTCAGCATGGCCCCGGGCGTGGCGGTCGGCAGACGCAGCGTGGCCACCCGCTCGAGCTCGTTGTCATGCTTCTGGCTGTGGGGTGCACGCGCGACGAACACCAGAGCCGTACCCTTCAGGGCCTTGGTGACGAGATACAGATCCGACGTGCTCGGATCGAGCATCAGGGTCTCGGCATCGTACGCATCCCCTTTGGGGTAATCGAGCGTCAGCACGTCCACGTCCTCGAGCTTGCGCGGCTTGGCCTTCTGCCCGAGCTCCACCTCGGGTTCGAGCATCCGATACACGACGACCTTCTTCCGGGCCTTGTGATTTCCGCCGATGTCGCCCACGTACAAGTACCACTCGCCCGGCTCGGATCCCGGGCCCAAGGCAATGTCCTCCCAGTCAATCGCCTTCGCCTTCTTCACCGAGTAGCTGCCAAGCTCTCGCCCGTCCGCAGCCATCGCGAAGAGCCGTGCCCGAC
>Ga0316578_10000637_pt1 | contig 12408 bp, 9 predicted proteins | sample J0NA_2_FD_203076 | JGI IMG/M metagenome (GOLD analysis project Ga0316578, IMG submission 203076) | Rhizosphere microbial communities from salt marsh grasses in Alabama, United States - J0-2_160517rDrC | ecosystem: Host-associated > Plants > Roots > Rhizosphere | place: USA: Alabama | collected... | reverse complement strand
TTTCATGTATCTGGCAATTTATCTGTAATAAACCACAGTAGCCCAGCTCATAAATTCGTTCAGTTAGCGGGGCCTGACCTCACCTACCCTGTGCTGATACTATTAATTCAATAATAGCCGCTATTTCCACTCCCATATCTCACATCGCGCTGTTCCCTGCGCATCGACATCCCATTCATAGGGGACAGCGATCCTGTTGAGTTGTGCCAACTTCTTGGAAGCAATCTGAAAATAGAGAGATCCCCGCATGCTCACGGCGGCACCGTCTCCCGTAAACCAGCCCACACCCGCGCCTGACCAGGTCCCTGTATCTCCATCTTTGGTCATGATGATCCCCTGCCAAGGACATTCACCGTAGAGGGTCCCATCCTGTCTTATTATTGACCAGTAGGTGCCCATCACGGTTACTTGAACGCCTTGAACGGTTCCGCTGATCTCAAACGAGGTTTCGCATTTCGGATACGCACCTTCGGGAGGCAGTATCCTCTGTCCTGTTACCTTACCATGAAGTTCTCCAAGTTTTTCTCCTAACATAGCTACCTCCATCTCAAAACACCCGATTTGACGAGTTTTTGAATTTGATTAAATTTTAATGAGTTGATACCTTCTTTTCCTGAGTCGCCGCTTGTCCTGCCTTTTACATGAATATTTCTTCCTCACAAAGGATCACTACTACGTTGACACTGTTCTCTAATCTACTCCAAATCAGTTTCCAGCAAGATAATCGGATCAACCGTTATTAAATAAGGTTAACCATCGTTGTCATTCTTGTAAATAGCACCTTCAAATAAACTGCTCGAGCTTCCATTCGGAAAGCGAGTCATGAGTGATAACAATTCATAACAGGCGGGTATAGGCATGATTTAAGCCATGCTCCACACATCATAAAAATTGCATGTCAGCATCTGGCAGTTCACAAAGATAATTGTGGATCGAAGTTGGGTAGTGAATAAATGAATTTTCTTTTAAGTTCACTTTTCCTTTTTTGGGTGTTAGTATTTTTATGAATTTGATATGTAGAAATTATAGATTCGAAACTTGTGGATACTGCAATGTATCAAATGTGTATATCCTGGAAACCGGACGCATACGTTGAAAGCGTCGAGAGGAACCGTTATGGATACCCAAAAAAGAAAACGCTGGTGGTTTACCTTTGAGATCACGGGCATTGTTGCCGTCGCTGTTGTCGCATCTTTTCTGAGCTGCCAGATTCCGGGCATTTCCCTACCTTCGAACAAAATACCTGACGATGCAAAATCCGACTTCCAGTTGATGGCGGAGGCCTGGAATTCCATTCACACTCACTATGTGGACCGGGCGGCCATAAAGTCCCGGCAGCTGACCTACGGTGCTATCAGCGGAATGGTGAATGCTCTCGGAGACACCGGACACAGTACTTTTCTCACCCCTCAGATGATCAAAGAGGAAGAGGAATTCACCGCGGGCGAGTATAAAGGGATCGGTGCCGAGATTAGAATGAAGGCCGGACATGTGGTCATCGTGACGCCCATAGACGGTTCCCCCGCTCAAAAGGCCGGGCTCCAACCCGGACAGATCATCATCGCGGTCGACGGTGAAGACATCACCGGTCTCAGTCTGTTCCAGGTGGTAAAACGGATCTCGGGACCTGCCGGCACCAAAGTCGCCCTTAAAATACTGGATCCGGGTACCGGGCAGATCCGCGAAGTCACCCTGGTAAGGGCCGCTATTAAGAAGAATAACATAACCTGGCACCGGCTGCCCGGAACGCAGATCGCCCACCTGCGGATTGCAGGCTTCAGCCAAGGCGCCGCCAAGGATTTGAAACAGGCCCTGAAGCCAATTAAAACCGATGAATTAAAAGGGATTATCCTAGATCTGCGCAATAATCCGGGCGGCCTGCTGGCTGAGGCCGTCTCCACGGCAAGCCAGTTCCTCTCGGAGGGCAACGTGGTCCTGGAAAAGGACATCAAGGAGGGGCAGATCACCGATATTTCGGTCGAAAAAGGGGGGCTGGCCCAGCATATCCCCATGGTGTGCCTGGTCAACGGCGGAACCGGCAGCGGCGCGGAAATCGTGGCGGGAGCCCTCCAGGACCACCGACGGGCAGAACTGGTGGGAACAACCACTTTCGGCACCGGGACAGTGCTGGAAAATTTTCCACTTTCCGACGGTTCGGCGTTGCTGCTGGCTGTTCAGGAATGGCTGACACCGGACGGGCACACTATCTGGCATAAGGGAATTACGCCCAACGTAATGATTTCTCTGCCGCCGGGGGTTTCCCCGGTCTTCCCGGAAGAGGAGCGGAACATGACGCCGCAACAGCTAAAGGACAGCAAGGACACCCAGTTGATAAAGGCCATAGAGCTGGTCGGCAAACAAATAGGATAGCGGCCCTTCTCGCGGTTCGTCCAACTGCCGGCTGCAACTTCAAATGCCTCAACTGCCAGAATTGGGAACAATGGGGATGTCTATGATTTTATGCCTTTCATTGGATAATATTATGAAGCCTTGAATTTTACGATGGCAAAACTCATTCCAGAAAGCCAGTGTTTTTCATCATTTTTGAAATGGTTATTTTTTGGCGGCCTTTTCCCGCTTTTTTGACCACACAATAGATCCCGCCTTCTTCGAGATGCGGCTTAAAACAACCGTTGCATGATGAAATACACTTGGCGGGTTTGCGATCGTCCTGAAGCTATCGGTTTGGAGTCGTGAACGCTCTGCGCTAAAGTCTCACTATATTTACAATTGATCTATAGCTGAAACTCCAGCTTAAATGATGTGGATAATGTATTGTTGGAGCTATTCTCATTGATTTTATCATCATATTGATTGTATCCCAAATTTAAAGAATAACGCATTTCTTGGAAAAACGAATTATTCGCGTGCCAACTCAAACCGATGGATGTGTTCAATTTCTCGGCATACAAGCTTCGATCATTATTTTTCGTTTGAGAATATCTCCCCTGTAAAGACAGATCAAGAATATTGAAAATTTGACTATACGAAATGGAGAGCGAAGCAGAGGGATTTCTTCTTTGTTTTCCATCCCAAAGGTATTGATATTCGCTAAAACTTAATGTTGGGATAATGGTAAGATTAGATGCGGGGTGGATGGAGGAACTGATTTTGTGCCGGAAGCTTTGGGTTTCATTGTTTGGATAAAACAGGTCTTGGCTGAGAGAATAGCTTGCGGAAGCTGTGACATCAAATGTCTTGCCGGCATCGTATTGCAAAGAACTTTTATAGATTTTTTTCAGTTCCCCATGATATTCGGAACTCTCTATCTCAAAGGTATCCTCGGATTCCTCACTGAAATGAGACAAAGAGAGGCAAACGGGCAAAAGATCCATCTTGTATTTCATTTCAAAACCGTATCTGTGGGTAAGCATTCGAGGTAGCACGGGATCGCGATCAACGTTGTCCCAAAACCTCGAGAAAAAAGTTTTGAAGTCAATGGCCCCGATGTTTTTTTCTCCCCAAATCTCTATTCCCTCCTGATCGTTTTCTAAACCAAAGTTTGTTTTCGTTTCTGCTTTCTTCTTGTAACGGTCAAAATCGTTCAAATTTTTCCCTACATAGCGGTATTCCAAACCGTAATTAAAGTTCTTAAACTTTTGTTCTAAACGAAGAATCTCAAACCGATTATCGGACTCATTGGAAGCTGAACTTGATAAAAAGAAAGTATCATCAAGTTCAGAAGGATTATTTTGAAAAATATCAACTTCCGGCTTTAACGTTTCCAAAAAATCAGCCTTTGCTTGATATTTGTATAAGGTAACACCTGGCCCGCTATAAATGATCGGCAGTTGTTCCAAGGGGTCTTTAAGGGAAAATTTCGGCAGATGACTTTTTGAATATTTTAAGGTTGTTTGTTTTTGACCCTGATTCTCTGAAAGTTCTGCTACATTCTTAGCTTTGACAGGCAAGGAGAAAATAGGATTCCAAAGCAAGTTGACGAAAACAAGAATGAGCCATAGCACACACAGGGGAACGGTAAAAAAAACTTCTTTTATGCGGATAAAAAGCCGTATCATCTTTACCTTAAGGTGAAAAATTGAAATACCGCATTTGACTCTATTTTATAAATAGATTTTTGACAGATTAATCTTTAATCATATCCTAAAGTTGTACCTTGTGTGTGTCAAGTATAATTATATATAATTTATATATAATTTGATTGAATTAGAATATATTGTATCTTATTAGATCAAATCACTACATATTGTGCGTCTTTAAATCAAGAATTCGAGTGAAATTTAAACGTTCGGTCACAATATCTATTTAAGTCCCCCTAACCGGATTTATCATTTTTCTTTCTGTCCCAAATATGGAAATGGTATTAGATGGTGTACGATCATTCTGAGCATACTCAAACCTGAACATCCAATATATTTGTTTTACTCGACAGCCTCTTGGAAACAATTGATCCTTGATATGTACAATTCGAATTTGATATTTGTTAAAAATACAAAGCTATTGTACAGTTGTTACGGTATTCTGTTTTATAATGATTTATAAAAAGTAAAAAGGATGAGGCAATGACACGTGTACTGATCAATTTCGAACTGCCGGACCCGTATTTTCACCAGCTGCAGCAAAATTATCCGCAGCTGGACTGGGTTCTTTGCACAGAGTCTGAAAAACTGCACGCGCTGCTGAAAGAGACCGAAATTTTGCTGACCTTTCTTCAGTGCGACCGTAAAATGATCGACGAGGCGCCGCAATTAAAATGGATTCAGACCATCAGTGCAGGGGTCGACTATATGGACCTGGACGAAATCAGACGCCGGGGCATTGTTCTGACCAACGGACGGGGCATCCACAAGATCCATATGGCCGAATATGCCGTCGCGGCGATGATCAATCTGGCCCGCGGCTTTCATCTGATGTTCCTCAATCAACTGCAGAAAAAGTGGGAGAGGTCGGTGTCTCAAGAGGAGATTTATGGCGCCACCGTGGGGATTATCGGGTTGGGTGCCATTGGCGCAGAAATCGCCAAAAAAGCCGCCTTCATGGGCATGCGTGTGATCGGGGTCAAACGCACTTCCGGGCCGGTCGACCATGTAGAAGAGGTCCATACTCCGGATGATATGGCCGCTGTTTTTCGACACAGTGATTACATCATCAATTTGCTGCCCTATACACAGGAAACGGAAATGCTGATCGACCAGCGGTTTTTCGATCAGATGAAGCCTACAGCCTGCTTCATCAATATCGGCCGCGGCCGGACCGTCAATGAGGACGATTTGATTGAAACGCTGCGCAATAAAAAGATCAGGGCCATGGTCAGCGATGTCTACTATACCGAACCGCTTCCCCCGGAAAGCCCTCTGTGGGACCTGGACAATGTCATTCTGACACCGCACATCTGCGGCGTGTCACCCCAATACATGGCCCGGGCCATGCAGATCATCTCACACAACTTGAATGTTTATCTCTCGGGGCAGGGTGAGATGATCAATCTCGTCGATATGCAAGCCGGATACTAACATTGCGTCACGAGGATACAGGTTTGTCTGATGGCGGTCGGTTCTGATTCTCTTTTATTTTGGGATTTGCTGTGTTTTTTTCATCTTTAGAAATCTACGGGACGTTGGTGAAGGCTTGAAAAGAGATATGAAAACGATATCTCAAAAATGATCGTGTCTTGATATTTACAGTGCGAATTTGATAACTGTCAATTTGGCGGATCTTGCATCATGGCAGGAGATCCCCAAAATCAAGATCTACTTTTAAGGAAAAAGTTGAGGTTACCATCTGGATTGAGAACCTTCAATTTTGGGTGGTTTACGATTGGGGTAAGACATGAAAAGTTTATCGGAAAAAGCTGCTCGGAATCTGATAGCAATAAGAAAGAAAAAGCCGTTGATTCATAATATTACCAATTACGTGGTAATGAATTACACAGCAAATGCTCTATTAGCGATGGGTGCATCACCGGTGATGGCCCATGCTTCAAATGAGGTGGAAGAAATGGTATCCTTTGCCGGGGCTCTGGTTCTCAATATCGGAACACTTACCGATGACTGGATAGCATCGATGATTAAAGCCGGGAAAAAGGCATCGGAATCGAAAACACCTATCATACTCGACCCTGTCGGATCCGGCGCAACATCACTCAGGACAAACGCTTCAAAAAGAATCATCCAGGAAACCCGCGTCAGCGTCATTCGCGGGAATGCATCAGAAATTTTATCACTACGAAAGGACGATTCAAAAACCAAGGGGGTTGATTCGATTCATTCGGTTGAGGCTGCTGAGAGATCCGCAAAAATTCTTGCTGGCGAACTCAACTCCGTCCTTGCAGTTACAGGTCAAACAGACTTAATTACAGACGGTAAACGCGTGATAAGGGTCTCAAACGGACATCCCCTCATGGGATATGTAACCGGAACAGGTTGCGCAGCTACGACCACTATTGGTGCGTTCCTTTCTGTCGACGAGGACCCCGTCAGTGCAGCGGCTACGGCACTGGCCTTTTTCGGGCTGGCTGGAGAAGTTGCTGCAAAAAATGCGTTTGCACCCGGAAGTTTTATGATTGCGATGCTGGACGCACTTTACACTATTACCCCTGAAGAACTTTTACGGAAATGTAAATTTCAAAACGGCACATAGCTTGGGATATTCGGGGCGTTGGTGAAAAGTTGAAAAGTTTATGTAACCGGGGCCCTTCGGGGCGTCCATAAATAAGTAGATTATTTGACGAGGCCGAATTGAGGTCTGGCCACGGCTACTATTTGAACATAGGAGAGAAACACTCTGATTATAGCTGATTTTTGGTCCTAAAATTTCGAGTCGTCGGACGTCCGTTTTTCATATATAAACGAGTAGATTATCCGTATAAAAGTAAAACTTATATTAATCCGTCCTTGAATACATTTTAACCTTCCCGAAAACCTTGATCGATCCTAATTGCACAGAAAAATGTGCACCATTGCACAGAAAACTGTGCACTCCAATATGCCTGAAAAATGAAATACAAGTAATATCATACTGTTAGTTTTTGGCATGTCAGTTGCAATACAAATTTAGCACATCTACTACTATCTCTAAATTTTCTTGAACCAGATAACGTGCAAAATCCCTCGGGTCCGAAACTTCAACGATAATTTAAACATATGCATTAAAAAAGTGGTCGAAGTCTAAAGATTACTTAAGCCAGCTAATCATTTCATTACTAAAAAGAGTATCATAGAAAAATCCATCGTAAACAACCGACATCACAATCCTATATACTGAAAAAGGACTTACTGTGATTTCACACAGTCGTGAATACAAATTATTTCACACATGTCATGTCACAAGGAGGAAATTATGCAAATAGATGGACATCATACGTTAACTTATATTGCAGCACGATTCGCAGGTTTCAATCACAATCATTCATCAATTATCGCATACAGCGCCCAATACGTTGATGACGCAACAAATTCCGGCATGATTCATTTCAAAAACGGAGCAATGTACAAACGGATATCATCAGCTCATAAAATGCTCGACTATCGAAATACTGACGAATTGGCAAATCATCAAGTTTGGATTCCTTTTCACTTTCTTCCAGGTAATGGCGGGAAACCAGCCGGTGAAGACCCGGATGGAACGTTTATCAATAAAATACTATGCCTTTCTGACAGTTATGTTGCAAGGGACATGCTCAAGGCCTGCGCTAATGACTGGGAGAAACCTTATGCTTTACACAGGCTCGGAATTACGATGCACGTTTATGCAGATACATGGGCACATCAGGGTTTTGCAGGAGTTGATCACAAAATCAATGAAGTTAAACATCTTAGTAGCAACGACAAAACAAATGATAAGAGGTTTTGGGCTAAAATAGCTAATTTCTTTCTGAGTGAAACGTTTCCTTTGGGGCACGGTGCAGCATTGAGCTATCCGGACCGTCCGTATCTAACCTGGAAATATGAAAATGGTTTTGATGAACTCATCGAAAGAGATAATTCTAAAATGTTCACAGAAGCCGCGGATAAGATGTGCTGTGCTATGAAATGCTTTCGGAACAAAGAGTTGAACATGGATCTGGATTCAGTAACAGGGTTACCCGATGGAGACAAAAATAAAATATTTTCTCTTCTAAAGTCGATCAAGGGTGATGACGGCGAAATTCGGCACGCAAAATGGATTACAGAAATTGCAAGAGGCGCTTTCTCATTTGGTCCGGCGAGTCCCGGTTATATAGCAAAGGGCACAGGATCATGGAAATATAAATCCATTGGACAACTAGCAGCAGCTGATACCGGTCGAGAGATATTCGCATACCGAAAAACATTTCTGAAATCCCATTGGAAAAATTTTCATGATGCCTTACAAGCGCATCGCTTTGATGTTATCCATGACATTCTCCCAAGATACGGTATTTGTGCTGCATGACCACTAGCTTAAGTTGTACGTCTCAAGACAATGCAACTTAATTTGGGTGTTAAATAACAAAATAAAGTCGGGATGAATAGTGTCAAACCCTGAATAGGGCATAAAAATATTTTATAATTTAAAATCAAAACCCATCATCTTTGAGATGAAATATGATGATCTGAAAAATTGCACCCTGTGCAAACATTGTTGCGGGGTTAACCGCCTTGTGTGCGAAAACGGGGTCTGTCGAATGACATTGCCACAGGTGGCGTCGGCCACACGCCACCCAGCCCCTTAATTCAACGTTATCCATACTTTTGATATATGAAATTTACTGATCTTTGTGATACTGGAAAGAAATCACAACATTGATTTGAGTCGAAACCTTCAATAATTTTAATCCAATGAAATATTTTGATGCAGGTGCGCTATCATACATTTTATGCTATAAAACCCATCTTGCTTTTTTATTAAACATCGAATAATATTATTTTCGATATCCTTGACCACCTTGTCATAAACCTATGATTTATTTTTGCCACCGGATTACTACTCCATTTTCAACATAAACATAAATTGTTTCATTCCACATAATACCACGCAGATAAACATACCGTTTGTGGACGCCCCAAGATCCTCTTGTTTCATTGATGTCATATGGCTCTCCCCAAGACGCAATAAGAGCGCATTCGGACATTCCTCGCTCGATTTTTTCATTCTTGATCAATTCGATTTCTTCAGATGTTAGATTGGTACAATTTTCCATCCTTTTGTCAAGCATCACATCTTTAGTCCCCGAACTTTGGCAGCTTATCAAAACCATTACTGTCAATGTGATTAATAGTTTCTTCATATTTTTCTCCAAGTCCGTCTTCTTAATTTAATCGATGTTTTTCGCTTTTAAGCGCCTATCCCGTAGGGTTGTTAATCTTTATATTCCTTTATAGCTTTTTCCAATAACTCTACAATTAACTCCTGGATGGTCACGCCTTTCTTGATAGCCAGGATCTTAACCTCTTTCCATAACTTGTTATCAATACCTTTCATATTGTAACTTGTCATGAACATCTCCTTTACTAATATTTTATATAATGAAAAATATTATTAATATACATGTCAAGTACTCTTATTATATTTATTATAATAAATTTGTAAGATGTTAATTTTAAATATTATTTTTAATTCATCAATTTGATATCGTTTACCATTTGCCTTTCACCCCTTAAAATAGGTGTTTCACCCTATAAAAATGAATCTTACCCCCTATTGACATACCACATTGTGGTATAATATTGAATTAACTATCATGACATCAATATATATCGCTATATGTATGACAGCTATCTATTTTGTCGTGGCTACAATCATCTTCATAAGGACTGTAAAACGGTTGTACTAACTTCTTCTAATTTATCAGAAATTCGCACTTAAAAGATTAGGGGTGACCGCCTTGAGGTTGACCTCTCGGCGGTCGCGGAGCATGGTGAATCGCACCCTGTACCTGGCAATGCTGACCGAGGGGCGCCGGCGTTGCCGCATGAGGACATGCCCCCCAACAAAAGGAGAAAATACCATGACCGAGAATCGACTCGATGGGCTCGGGCCAGCTCTGCGCGGAGAGTTGGTCACGCGCGAGAACAAGGAGGCGTTTGAGGCCGCCCGCTTCCGGGGCTGGAACCGCGACCTGAATACGCGCATGACTCCCTTGGGATTCGTGGTCGCATCTGGTACGCGGGATGTTGCGACCACCGTGAAGTACTGTCGCTCCAACAACATACCAATCACGGTTCGCGGCAAAGGCGCCCACTCACCCTACGGGATGGCGAATGACGCCCTCGTAATTGACCTGGGGAAGATGACCGCCGTCCGCGTCGATCCGCAGAACAAGTTGGTTTATGTCCAGGCGGGTGCCAACGGAGGCGATGTCGATCACGAGACGGCACTTCACAACCTCATCTGCGTAACCGGCTCTGTCTCTCACACCGGTTTCGCGGGCGTGGCGCTCGGGGGAGGCATCGGCCACCTGAGTCGTTGGCTCGGGGCCGTGGTGGACAGCATCGTCAGCTACGAAATGGTCACCGCCGAGGGAGAGGTTGTCCGTGTGGACGAATCCCAGGATCCGGAGTTGTTCTGGGGGATGCGCGGCAATGGAGCGAGCTTCGGCATCGTTACCGAGTTCGTGTTGAAGCTCCACGACATGCCCAACGCCGGGGTTATTCGCGCAGCTCCCATACTGTGGGGTATCGATAAGGCGAACGAAGTCATGTCGTCGTGGATGGGGCGCATTGCCAGACCCGGACGCAAGCACACAGAGACGCTTCAGTTTGCGTTCCTCCACTCCCCAGATGGTAACCCGGTCTGTGGCGTCATTCCCTTCATCGTCGGCGAGACCGAGGAAGCGGCCACAGCGACCTGTGACGAGGTGGCAGCGTATGGCGGAGGGGCGCTGGTGCGTCAGGACACCCAGCTGCCGTACACAGCGATGCAGGCTGCGCTAGACGAGGCCTTCCCTTACAACGCCAACTACTGGGATAAGGGTGTCTTTGTCGATTGGGATCCCAGTGACGACAAGGCAGTCCAGGCCATCGTCGACATCGCTGTCAGGACCTGGAACAAGAAGCCCGAATTCGCGTTGAAGACGTGTACGTTCCTGCTCTTCATGGAGGTCAATGGCGCCGTGGGCGAGGCTGATCCGGCCTCGACCTCATTTGGCGCTCGCAGCGGACGCCTGTGGTGCACGGCTCTCACCGGCTGGTCCGACGACGACGACGGCAAACGCGCCGCCAGCAAGAAATGGTGCGACAGCTTCGTCGAAGCGCTGGAACCGTTTCACGTGACGACGTATCTCAACAACGCCATGCCCGAGAATGAAAACGAAATGCGGCGGGTCTTTCCGGAAGAAACCATGAAGCGTCTTCGGGCTCTCAAGAAGAAGCACGACCCCGAGGGCATGTTCAAGGTTGGAGCGTGGCAATACGAGACCAACACCTGAAGCTAAGACCGCAATACGTAGCGGGGTGAAGTGCCTCACCGCGGCTGGCACACTGTGCATTCGCGGTGGAGCAGAAGCGGGAAAACATAGTTCCCTACGGATCGACACCAAGGTGGGGGTATGCAGCTGCGGTACCGAACAAAACGCTGCAGCGGACAGGCACCAGCGAGCCCATCATCAACGGCGCAAAATATGACGCTGTTACCTGCCGCTGAGCGTTGGCGTTATCCATACTTTTGATATATGCAATTGATAACAAGTTTTTTGAGGCTTTAAAATCTGTGATATCTCCAAAATATCTCACATATTACGATTTATGTGATTCTGGATAGCTATCTGTAATCTAACCCACCCTTCAGTTTCTATCGGTTTTTTTCATCAATTCATAACACAATTTTGCAACTATCTATTTAGAATTATAAGAAATTTATCATTTGACACGAAAAATTCATTGTTATAAGTATATATAGCTGATCTTCTTGTAAAAATGACCTGAATCTCACATACTGCCATTATGAGCCACTTCTTATTCTACCGGCAAAGCATCTCCGATCAGCTTCTTTCAGTCTGATAATTTATGTAAGTCCCTGTACGATGTGTCAGGGTCTATAAACTGTTGTCAAGGATATAAAAGTTATGGACCTATTTAGTTTTCTAAGGATTTTCAAATGACGAATAAACCAACATATGAAGAATTGGGACAAAGGGTAAGGGAACTAACGGACGAACTCCTTGAGCGGGATCAAATGGAAAAAGATGTCGAAAGAATTTTTAATTTTTCTATAGATATGATCGGTTCAGGCAATTTGAAGGGTTACTTCACCAAAATAAACTCCTCCTTCAAGAAAACGCTTGGTTATACACAAAGAGAGTTTCTTGAAAACCCATTTATTAAATTTGTACACGATGATGACGTTGAAAAAACAAAGAAAGCTCTGGCCGATGCCGTAAAGGGAAAGAAAGAAATCTATATAGAGAATAGATATAAATGTAAAGATGATTCATACAAATGGATTGAATGGAAAGTTTCGGTGATCGTTAAGGAAGATAAATTTATTGCT
>Ga0316578_10000636_pt1 | contig 12411 bp, 11 predicted proteins | sample J0NA_2_FD_203076 | JGI IMG/M metagenome (GOLD analysis project Ga0316578, IMG submission 203076) | Rhizosphere microbial communities from salt marsh grasses in Alabama, United States - J0-2_160517rDrC | ecosystem: Host-associated > Plants > Roots > Rhizosphere | place: USA: Alabama | collected... | reverse complement strand
CGGGCTGCATCGTCAGCCGGCGGCCGCCGGTTTGGGGCGCGACCGCCGCATTGGCGATCCTGACCGCCTCGGGGTCCAGTGGTCTCCTTGCGCGCCGCATGATCAGGCGCCGTGATGGATCATCAGGTATTCGTCGATCAGCGCCGCCTTCGCCTGCGAGGCCGGGGTACGCTCGAGTGCAGACCTGATGTCCGCATGTGCGGCGTCGTCGGGAAAATCGAAGCCGACACAGGCGCAGGCTTCGCAGAAGATCCGAAGGTCGCGCTCCGACCGGAGGCGTAGCTCCAGCCCGCGGACGACGGCGGCATCGACGATAGCCGGAAGCTCTGGCGGCTCGATGCCCTGGCGCCGCAGGTGCGGAGCGAACCGGCGCTCTAGATGATCGGCGATCCGAGCGGCGACTTCCTGGCGCCGGGCCGCCTTCAGGGCCTCGAGCTGTTCGTGGCGCAGTTGCAGCATCGGCCGGTCTCGAGCCGTCGTTGACTCGCCCTCATGGCAGCGGAAACTCAGTCGCCATCGTAAACGAAATCGGAAACAGATTGCACACCGTGTCCGCCGGCTGTCGGTGTAGAGGTCCGGCGCCGGGATGTCGGTATAGGGGCCGATGTTGTCACCGAGCTCGGCGATGAAGCGGCGCGTGATGCGACGCTTTTCGCGCAGGCATGACCGCGGCCAGTTGCGATCGAGCGACCGCTTCGGTCGTCGGTCAGCGCGCACGCCGGCCAATGGGGACACCCGGCCGCCGCTCGCGTCCTGGTAGAGCACGGACGGCAATCTGGGGTCAGTTGCGAGCTCCGCTTCGTCTCGCGCCTGCCTGCAACGGGGCGCTCGGCTCAGACGGGATCGGCGGCGAAATAGACCTTGTAGGATGCGCCGTCGCCGGAGATCAATTCGCTCGCACGCTTGAACTGGATCCCTTTTCCCTCGGCGTAAGGTTGGCGCGCCGCCAGCAGAACAATGTCGCGGGCAGAGAAGGCCAGCGTCGCCCGTCCGATCTCGTCGTCCTGAAGATCGAGCAGACGGTTGAGCTCGGCGCCCACGACCGGTGTGACCGCCGCGAGAATCGGCGCGGCGACGCCGGCGATCATTGGTCCGACCGCGGGGATGAACGCGATCAGGGCAGTTACGCCGGTGAAGGCCGCTCCGACGGCGGTCTGCATGGCGGCTTCATACCTGTCGGGAACGAAACGCGACTTGGCGCAGTTCGATCGCGCCGGTATCCGGCCACCAGTAGATCGCACCGTGCTGGAACACGCTTACGCGCCCGCCCTCCGAGAAGTCTTGCTCGTCGGTCACCGGCCCGCCAAGCCATCCAGCGGCGCCGCCAAGCTCGGCGTAGCGGGAGAGAATGGCACCGTAGACCAGCCGTACGTCGCCGGGTGCCGTTTTGCCCGCGGGAAGATAGAGCCGCATGCCATTGGGAAATCCAGACCATCCTGAGCGTTCAGGCTGGCTCGGGGGAGGACGATAGCGGGGGGCGGGATGCGTGGCCAACGCCGGACCAGCGGGGCTGACGGGCATCGGGGGCAGTGCAGGCGCGGGCGTTCCGGTACAGGTTGGACTGCCATGAGCGAAGCCTCCCCTGCCGCCGGCAGTGCAGCGGCGTGCCTCGCTCAGGCTACGCACCGCCTGTAGTGCTCACGCGCGGGAGAGCGTCTGATGACGCAGCAAACGCAGAGATAAACGTCCATACCGAATGGCAATGCCTGAGCGCTGCCGTTCCGTACGGCTGGTGTGCCGAGTAGTTCGGACGACTACGGGCTGTTCCACATGGGTTGGTTGCACGCCCATTTCCCGAGGCATTATCAAGATGACTCGTTCTGCGTTGTACAGGCTGCTGCCGAGTGTCTTCGGCGAGCGTGGCCATCCGCCCGCGACCGTGCGCTGGTCACCGGTTACCTGTCAGGCTGGGGAAGGACGGGGCGGCCCCGCGCATGAGCGAGCCTGCGAAAGCCTGCCGGCGCTGTGCCCCTGATCGTCGTTGAGCCGGACCGGAGACCGAGCCGGCCGGAGGCGTGTGCTCCAGACCGGTAGGCCTGGTCCGCCGGATAGGAGTCCTTCCGCAAGTGCCGGGCGTCGCCGCTCCCGGCGCTCAGGTTGCCTGCTCACGGCCAGATCCCCCGCTGCTCGATGACATGCGCGAGCCGCTCGACGGCCTCGACCAGTGCGGCGGTGCGGAGATCGATGCACAGGCCGGTCTCGGCGCAGTCGGACGGGAAGGCTCGCCAGCGGTTGACGACGCGGTCGGTGGCGCTGTTGATGCGCGAGCGCAGGCGGCCGTTGATGTCGTCGAGGGGCCAGCTGTGGTGCTCGATGTTCTGCACCCATTCGTAGTAGCTGACGGTGACGCCGCCGGCGTTGGCGAGGATGTCGGGGACGACGACGATGCCCTTGGCGGCGAGGATGTCGTCGGCCTCGGGGGTGACGGGCCGGTTGGCGCCCTCGACGATGGCCTTGGCGTGTACGGTGGTGGCGTTGGCCGAGTGAATCTGGCCGCCGAGGGCGGCCGGGATCAGCAGGTCGCAGTCGAGGGCCAGCAAATCGTCGTTGGTGATGCTGCGGCTGCCGGGCAGGCCGACGACGGTGCCGTTGGCCGTCTTGTGGGCGTTCAGTGCGTCCAGGTCCAGGCAGTCGCCGTCCTCGGCCAGCACGCCGCCGCGGGAGTCGCTGACGGCGATGATGTGGGCGCCGCGCTCGTAGAGCAGCCGGGCGGCGACCCGGCCCACCTCGCCGTAGCCCTGGATGGCGACCCGAGCGCCGCCCAGCTCGGTCAGGCCGGGGACGGCGCCCAGGCTCAGTACGCGCTCCGCGGCGATGACGCAGCCGCGGCCGGTGGCCTCGCTGCGGCCCTCGGACCCGCCGATCTCCATGGGTTTGCCGGTGACCACGGGCAGATTGTTCTCGCCCGGGTGCATGTTGTCGAAGGTGTCGTAGACCCACGCCATGGTCTGGCTGTCGGTGTAGAGGTCCGGCGCCGGGATGTCGGTATAGGGGCCGATGTTGTCACCGAGCTCGGCGATGAAGCGGCGCGTGATGCGACGCTTTTCGCGCAGGCTGAGCTGCTTGGGGTCGCAGGTGACGCCGCCCTTGGCACCGCCGAAGGGTACGCGCACCAGCGCGCACTTCCAGGTCATCAGCGCCGCCAGCGCGGCCACCTCCTCCAGCGATACCTCGGGGTGGAAGCGGATGCCGCCCTTGCCGGGGCCCAGCGAGCGGTTGTGCAGCACCCGGTAGCCGACGAAGTTGCGGGTGCACCCGTCGTCCATCTCCACAGGCAGGTTGACGGTGATGGTACGCCGGGGCTGGCGCAGCACCTCCACCAGGTCTTGCGCGAGGTGATTTAGGTGCCGGCGCGCCCGCTCGAACTGCGCGGTGATGATGCGCGTCGGGTCCAGTTCGTCTGCGCCAGGCCCGGCGCCCGGCTCTTCGCGCTCGATCGGGCCGTCCATGCGTCCGTCACCAGGTCCCGAACGGCGCCGGCGGTACCGGCTCCATCTTCCAGATGTCTTTGTTGTACTCGGCGATGGTGCGGTCCGACGAGAAGAAGCCGCTGTGGGCCGTGTTCAGGATACTCATGCGCAGCCAGCGCTCGCGGTCCTGGTAAGTCTCGGCGGCCAGTTGCTGGGCGCGACGGTAACTGTCGAAGTCCGCGGCCGTGAGCCAGGGGTCGTGAGGGCTGCGGATGCCGTGGATCAGCGGGTCGAAGATGCCGGGCTCGAACTGGTTGAAGTGACCGCACTCCAGCAGGCTCATGACCTCCCGCAGGGCCGGGTCGTCGGCGATGATGCCGTTGGGGTCGTAATTCTCGCGGGTGCGCGCCACCTCGTCGGCCGTCAGGCCGAACAGGAAGAAGTTGTCGTCGCCCACTTGCTCGCGGATCTCGATGTTGGCGCCGTCCAGCGTGCCGATGGTTACGGCGCCGTTCATCATGAACTTCATGTTGCCGGTGCCCGATGCCTCCTTGCCGGCGGTGGAGATCTGCTCGGAGAGGTCCGTTCCCGGTGCCAGCACCTCCATCACCGAGACCCGGTAGTCGGGGATGAAGGCAACGCGCAGCAACTGGTTGACCTCGCGGTCGGCGTTGACGACATGGGCCACGTTGTTGATCAGCTTGATGATCATCTTGGCCATTTCGTAGCCGGGTGCGGCCTTGCCGCCGATCAGCACGCAGCGGGGCGAGCCGATGTCGGTGTCGCCGCGCTTGATGCGACGGTAGAGATGGATCACGTGCAGGATGTTGAGCAGCTGACGCTTGTACTCGTGGATGCGCTTGACCTGCACGTCGAACATGAACTCGGTCGGGAAGTCCACGCGGCAGGTGCCGGCGACCATCTGTGCCACGCGTGCCTTGTTGGCCTGCTTGATCTCGTGCCAGCGCTCGCGGAAGGCGGGGTCGTCGGCGTACGGCGCGAGCTTGTGCAACTGCTCCAGGTCGTTGACCCAGCCGGTGCCGATGGTCTCGTCGAGTGCCTCGCGCAGGCCGGGGTTGCACATGGCGAGCCAGCGCCGGGGCGTGACGCCGTTGGTCTTGTTGTTGAACTTGTGCGGCCAGAGCTCGTAGAAGTCGTGGAACAGGCCCTGCTTGAGCAGCTCCGAATGCAGCGCTGCGACGCCGTTGACCGAGAAGCTGCCGACAATGGCCAGATAGGCCATGCGCACCTGCGGGTCGCCGCCCTCCTCGATCAGCGACATGCGCTGCTGCCGTTCCATGTCGCCGGGCCAGCGTCCGGCCACCTCGGACAGGAAGCGGGCGTTGATCTCGTAGATGATCTCCAGGATGCGCGGCAGCAGCTGGCGGAAGAGCCTTACCGGCCAGCGCTCCAGGGCCTCGGGCAGCAGCGTATGGTTGGTGTAGGCCATGATGCGCGTGGTGATGGCCCAGGCGTCCTCCCATTCCAGGTGATGCTCGTCCACCAACTGACGCATCAGCTCGGCGACTGACACGGCGGGATGGGTATCGTTGAGCTGGAAGCAGTTCTGGTCGGCGAAGCCGCTCAGGTCGCGGCCGTGCAGGCGGCGCCATTCCCGGAGGACGTCCTTGATGCTGGCGCTGGCCAGGAAGTACTGCTGGCGCAGGCGGAGCTCCTTGCCGTTCTCGTTGGCGTCGTTGGGGTAGAGCACCATGGTGATGTGCTCGGCATCGTTCTTGGCCGCCACCGACTCCGGATAGCTGCCGGCATTGAACTCGCCTAGGTCGAACTCGTCCGTGGCCGCCGCCGACCAGAGCCGCAGCGTGTTGATGGTGTCGTTCTCATAACCGGGGATGGGGATGTCGTAGGGCACCGCGAGCACGTCGTGCGTGTCGACCCAGCGCCGGTGTATGCGGCCGTTCTCGTCACGATAATCCTCGGTGCGCCCGCCGAAACGGATGCGCTGGGTGTACTCGGGGCGTTCCAGCTCCCAGGGATTGCCGTCGCGCAGCCAGTGGTCGGGCTCCTCCACCTGGCGGCCATTCTCGATGAGCTGACGGAACATGCCGTACTCGTAGCGCAGGCCGTAGCCCTTGACCGGCAGCTGAAGGGTCGCGCAGCTGTCCAGGAAGCAGGCGGCGAGCCGGCCGAGGCCGCCGTTGCCGAGGCCGGCGTCCATCTCCGCCGACTCGATCTCCTCATAGTGCAGGCCCATCTCGTGCAGGGCCTGCTTGGTGGGCCCGGTCACGCCCAGGTTCAGCAGCGCGTTGCCCAGGGCGCGGCCCATCAGGAACTCCAGCGACAGGTAATAGGTGCGCTTGCAGTTGGCCTCGTCATGGGCATGGCGCGTGCGCTTCCAGCGCTCCATGAGCCGGTCGCGCATGGTGATGGCGAGCGCCTTGTACGGATAGTAGGCCGAGCGGCAGTCGCGGTCTCGTCCCAGCGTATGCGCATAGTAGTGCTGGAAATCGCGGGCGATGCCGTCGCCGTCCATCGCCAACGGATCCAGGGCGAAGAGGTTTTCGTTCGGCGAGCTTTCGCTCATGTCTTTGAAAGGCGACATCGGTCTCTCCGTCGGCAGGGTGTCAAAGGATGATACGGAAAAGGGCGGGCCTGCCCCCATCGTGCCTGGCGCCGCTCAATGGCTGTTCGTTGGAGCTGTCGTTGGCCCGTTGGAGCAAAGATAACGCGGGGCGTGGTTCCTATGCGACCGCGGATCACGCGCGGCGGCGCGCCGGTGTCTTGCGGTCCGGCTCCGTCAGCCGACTGCATCCCCGCCGCCCGGCTGCGTCAGTAGTAGACGGCCGTGACCTGCCAGCCGAGCCAGCGCGGCTCCAGGTGCAGGTGTAGCGGCTGTCCGCCGTCGATGCGGACCTCGAAATCCGTCGGCGTATCGAAGAAGGCATGCTCGATGGCGTCCGACAGCTCGCCGCCCGGCGGAATATGGGCGGTCAGCAGCCCGGCGAGCCAGTTCAGCGTCATGGTCTGCCGGAGGGCGTCGCCGTCGGCGCCTGCCCGGCGCAACGCCTGCTGCAGCCAGTCGATGAAAGAATCCGACACCTCGCCGATGCGGCTGTCGGAGTTCTTGTTCAGGCGGCGGCGGACTTCGTCGCGCACGGCGGCGATGTCCACGAGACCGTCCAAGGCCCCCGGCTGCCCCGCGGCGACGGCCCGCTCGAGCCGCCATAGCGTGACATAGGGCGAGGCCAGGTAGACCAGCAGCAGCAGCGCGAGCACCGCCAGCAGATGCATCAGCCAGGGGCGGACCTTCCAGCGCGGCCGGTGCAGGCCGTGCAGGACCGGCATTCGGCGCTGCATGATCACGGGGTCAGCTCCCGTTGTCGCTGCTCCAGCTGCTCGCCGGTGTCGAGCCAGTCGAGCTCGACCGTTTCCAGCTCGGCGTCCACCCGCTGCTTCTCGTCCATGAGCTCCAGGAGGCGCGGCTTCGCCGCGGCCTCGTAGAGGTCCGGCGCGGCCAGATCGTGCTCCAGCCGGTCGCGGCGGGCGGTCAGCGTCTCCAGGCGCCGCTCCAGGTCTGCCAGGCGTTTGCGCAGCGGCTTGAGCCTGGCACGGATCTCGGCGTCGCGGCGGCGCTGCTCCTTCTTCGCCGCAGCCGAGCCGGCGGCGGGGGCGGGGGCTAAGGCCGCCCGGGGCTCGTCCTGCTGGCGGGCGGCGAGCCAGGCCGGATAGTCGTCGAGGCCGCCGTCGAAGGGTGCGACCCGGCCGGCGTCCACCAGCAGCAGTTCGTCGCAGCATACCCGCAGCAGGTGGCGGTCGTGGGACACCAGTACCAGGGCCCCGTCGTAGTCCTGGAGCGCCGAGGCCAGGGCCTGGCGCATGTCCAGGTCCAGGTGGTTGGTCGGCTCGTCCAGCAGCAGCAGGTTGGGGCGCCGATAGATGATGAGTGCCAGGGCCAGGCGCGCCTTTTCGCCGCCGGAGAAGGGGGCGACCGGCCCGGTGGCGCGCTCGCCGCCGAAACCGAAGCCGCCCAGGTAGTCCCGCAGTTGCTGCTCCGGCCGCTGCGGGTCCAGGCGTACCAGGTGCTGGAGCGGCGAGTCCTCCGGGCGCAGCTGGTCCATCTGGTGCTGGGCGAAATAGCCGACGCGCAGGCCTTGGGCCGGCTGGCGGCGGCCGGCCAGCGGCGTGATGTTCCCGGCAAGGAGCTTGATCAGCGTGGACTTGCCGGCGCCGTTGGGGCCGAGCAGCGCGATGCGCTCGCCCGGCGTCACGGCGAGACCGACCCCGTCGATGACGGCGCGCCCGTCGTAGCCGGCGGCCACCTCCTCCAGGCGCAGCAGCGGATTGGGTTGGGCCTCGGGCGCCGCGAACGCGAAGCGAAACGGCGAGTCCACGTGGGCCGGCGCGATCAGCTCCATGCGCTCCAGGGCCTTGAGCCGGCTCTGCGCCTGGCGGGCCTTGGTGGCCTTGGCGCGGAAGCGGTCGACGAAGGCGCGCACATGGGCGATCTCGCGCTGCTGGCGTTCGAAGGCCGCCTGCTGCTGGGCCAGCTGCTCGGCGCGCTGGCGCTCGAAGGCCGAGTAGCCGCCGCTGTAGAGGTTGAGCCGAGCGTGCTCGATGTGGCAGACGCTGTCGACGACCGCGTCGAGGAATTCGCGGTCGTGGGAGATCAGCAGCAGGGTGCCCGGGTAGCCCTTGAGCCAGCCCTCCAGCCAGATCACGGCATCCAGATCCAGGTGGTTCGTGGGCTCGTCCAGCAGCAGCAGGTCGGAGCGGCACATCAGCGCCCGGGCCAGGGCCAGGCGCATGCGCCAGCCGCCGGACCAGGAGTCGATGGGCCGGCGCTCGTCGCCGACGGCGAAGCCCAGTCCGTGCAGCAGCCGCGCCGCCCGGCTCTCGGCCTCGTAGCCGCCGATGGTCTCCAGTCGGCCGTGCAGTTCGGCCTGGCGCAGGCCGTCGCCGGCGCTTTCGGCGGCGGCCAGTTGCGTCTGGACGTCGCGCAGCTCGGTGTCGCCGTCGAGCACGAATTCGATGGCGGGCCGGTCGCCGGCGGGCGTTTGCTGGGCCACATGCGCGATCTGCCAGCCGGCCGGCACCAGGACGTCGCCGGTGTCCGCGTGCAGCTCGCCGCGGATCAATGCGAACAGGCTCGACTTGCCGCAGCCGTTGGCGCCCACCAGGCCGACCTTGTGACCGGGCGCCACGCGCAGGCTGGTCTGTTCCAGCAGCAGGCGTGGGCCTCGGTGCAGGCTGATTGCCTTCAGCTCCAGCATGGTCAGCGGGCCCCGCCGGTGGCCGCATCGCCGCGGTCGAGGCGGCGGTAGCCGATGGCTTCGCTCAGGTGCACCGGTGTGATCGTCTCGCTCGCGGCGAGGTCGGCGATGGTCCGGGCCACCCGCAGGATGCGGTGATAGGCGCGGGCCGACAGGGACAGCCGCTGCAGGGCCTGGGTCAGCAGCGTGCGTCCGGGGGCGTCCAGCGAGCAGTCACGCTCGATCTCGGCCGGCCCCAGGGCGGCATTGGGCTTGCGGGCGCGGGCCTCGGCGCGGGCGCGGGCCTGCTCGACGCGGGCGCGCACGGCGGCGCTGGGCTCGGCGTCGTTGGGCGCGGCGCTGCTCAGGCGCTCCGGCGGCAGCCGCGGTACCTCGACCTGGAGGTCGATGCGGTCCAGCAGCGGCCCCGAGATGCGTGCCCGGTAGCGGGCCACCTGCTCGGCGGTGCAGCGGCAGCGGCCGCTCTGGTCGCCCAGGTAGCCGCAGGGGCAGGGATTCATTGCCGCCACGAGCTGGAATCGGGCCGGGAAGCTGGCTTGACGGGCGGCCCGCGAGATGTGGATCTGGCCGGACTCCAGCGGCTCGCGCAGCACCTCGAGCACGCGCCGGTCGAACTCCGGCAGTTCGTCGAGGAACAGCACGCCCAGGTGGGCCAAGGAGATCTCGCCGGGGCGCGGATTGCTGCCGCCGCCGACAAGGGCGACGCCGGAGGCGGTGTGATGGGGCGAGCGGAACGGGCGCTCGCGCCAGCGCTCCGGGTCCAGCGGTTCGCGCCCGCTGACCGAGCGGATCGCCGCCGCCTCCAGGGCCTCGTCCTCGGACAGGGCCGGCAGGATGCCGGGCAGGCGGGTCGCGAGCATGGACTTGCCGGTGCCGGGCGGTCCCAGGAACAGCAGGCTGTGGGCGCCGGCGGCGGCGATCTCCAGCGCGCGCTTGGCATGCTCCTGGCCGCGCACCTCGGCGAGATCGGCGTAGGCGGGACGCCGCTGCTGGAGCTCGGGCGCCGTGAACCGAGCCAGCTGCGCGCTGCCGTTCAGATGCTCGCAGACCTCGAGCAGGTGATCGGCGGGCAGGATGGTCAGGCCCGAGACCAGCGAGGCCTCCTCGGCATTCGGACGCGGCAGCACCAGCGCGCGGCCGGCACGGCGGGCGGCGAGGGCCGCCGGCAGCACCGCGTCGACCGGCCGCAGCGCGCCGGTCAGGGCCAGCTCGCCGATCAGCTCATGGCCGCCAAGGCGCTCGCCGCGGACCTGGCCCGACGCGCCGAGGATGCCAAGGGCGATGGGCAGATCGAAGCGCCCGCCCTCTTTGGGCAGGTCCGCGGGGGCCAGATTGATGGTCACGCGCCCGGCCGGGAACTCGAAGCGCCCGTTCAGCAGCGCGCCGCGGACCCGGTCCTTGCTCTCCTTCACGGCCAGCTCCGGCAGCCCGACGATGGACAGGGCCGGCAGCCCGCCGCCGGCATGGACCTCTACGGTGACCTCCGGTGCCCGGATGCCGTCGCGGGCGCGGCTGTGCAGCACGCAGAGACCCACGCCGTGTCCCGCGGCTCAGTCGGCGCCGGCGCGCGCGGAGAGCAATTGCTCCAACTCGGCGACGCGGCGCTCCAGCGCGTCCAGCTTGGCACGGGAGCGGGCCAGCACCGCGGCCTGGACGTCGAACTCCTCGCGCGTGACCAGATCCAGCCGGCTCAGGCCGGCCTCCAGCGTGGCGCGGAAGCTGCGATTGAGATCTTCCTGCAACACTTGCACGCCCTTCGGCATGCTGGCGGCGAGGCGCCGGGCGAGGTCGTCGAGTTGCTTGGGGTCCAACATGAGGCGGGTCCAGGGGAAGGCTGGTAACAGAATGCTCGCCATTATAAGACCACTGGTGGGACAGCGCGTTGCCCATGTCGGGATCGGTGAGTGCACCATGTTGGTGCATCCGGGGGGCGGTCCTGCGCCGGTTGCGCCCCACGAGTGGGCGGATGCCTGTGCGAATTTTGCAACACAAGGCGCCGGAACGTTGTCTTTTCGGTACATCCGGGGCGTGGCACGGCATCTGCTAGATCCGGGCGGGACGAGCCGTCAAGAAGAACGGCTTCAAAGGCGGGCGCCGATCCCGTCAGTGTTTCTGCAGAGGTAATCGACATGACAAGATCGACATTCGGAAAGGGCTTCGCGACCGGCGCACTGCTGTCGGCATCTCTTTTGGCCAGCGGTCAGGTCCTGGCCGAGGCCCCGTGGTCCATCAGCGCCAACATCGGCGCCGTTTCCAACTACGTGTGGCGTGGCGTCACCCAGACCGGCGACCAGGCCGCGGTTCAGGGCGGCCTGGACGTGAGCCATGAGAGCGGTTTCTACGCCGGCACCTGGGTCTCCAACATCGACTGGGGGAGCGGCGGCCCGACCTACGAGCTGGATCTGTATACCGGTTTCGGCGGCAACATCACCGACGACCTGAGCTACGACATCAGCGGTATCTATTACGCGTACCCCGACGGCCGCGATTCGGACTTCGCCGAGCTCGGCGGCAGCATGAGCTGGAAATGGTTCACCCTGGGTGCCGCCTATACGGTCTACGGCGAGAACGACGGCGGCCTCTTCGACGACGGCGACTGGTACTTCTACGGGGGTGCCGAATTCGCGCTGCCCTATGACCTGGGCTTCAGCGTGCGCGGCGGCTATTACGATTTCCGCCACGACAAGGAGTACGTGCCGACGCTTAGCGGCACTGGCACCGTCTACCTGAAGTCGGAAAGCTACGACTACTGGAACTACGGCGCCTCGATCACCAAGGACGCCGGCGAGTGGGGTACCTTCAGCCTGAACTGGGATCAGAACAGCGGCGAATCGGACCTCGGCTATGACAATGATCCCAAGTTCTGGGTCGGCTGGCTGAAGGAGTTCTGATCGGGCGCGATCCTCGATCGCATCTTCAATTCGGCGTGCCCGACCGCTGCGGCCAGGCACGCCCTTTCGTTCACGGAGTCAATCCATGAAGCTGATCGCAGCCATCATCAAGCCCTTCAAGCTCGACGACGTACGCGAGGCCCTGGCCGATATCGGCGTCTCGGGCATCACCGTCATCGAGGTCAAGGGCTTCGGCCGCCAGAAGGGCCACACCGAGCTCTATCGCGGCGCCGAGTACGTCGTCGACTTCCTGCCGAAGATCAAGGTCGAGATCGCCGTCGACGATCCCCTCGTCGACCAGGTCATCGAGGCCATCACCAACGCGGCCCGCACCGGCAAGATCGGTGACGGCAAGATCTTCGTCACCGACGTCGACCAGGTCATCCGCATCCGTACCGGCGAGACCGGTCCGGACGCGCTGTAAACGCACCGGGAGGTACATCAAAATGGAAGAACCGATCACACATCTCGCGTACGCGCTGGATACGTTCTACTTCCTGGTCATGGGCGCGCTGGTCATGTGGATGGCCGCCGGCTTTGCGATGTTGGAGGCAGGCCTGGTTCGGGCCAAGAACACGGCCGAGATCCTGACCAAGAACGTGGCCCTATACTCCATCGCCTGCATCATGTACATGCTGATCGGCTACGGCATCATGTATCCGGCCGGCGGCAACGGCATCATCCCGGACATCAGCTGGAGCTTCATGTTCATGGATGCCACCGGGGATCACGCGGTGGATGCCGTGTTGGCCAGCGACGGTGAGACCTACTACTCCGGCCTGGCGGACTTCTTCTTCCAGGTGGTGTTCGTCGCGACCGCCATGTCCATCGTCTCCGGCGCCGTCGCCGAGCGCATGAAGCTCTGGGCCTTCCTGCTGT
>Ga0316578_10000635_pt1 | contig 12424 bp, 14 predicted proteins | sample J0NA_2_FD_203076 | JGI IMG/M metagenome (GOLD analysis project Ga0316578, IMG submission 203076) | Rhizosphere microbial communities from salt marsh grasses in Alabama, United States - J0-2_160517rDrC | ecosystem: Host-associated > Plants > Roots > Rhizosphere | place: USA: Alabama | collected... | reverse complement strand
GTCCCAACAGCATCAGGACCAGCGCCAGCGATCCGAGGACGAGCGAGGCGCCGAGCGGATAGGCCAACTGGCTGAGCAACTTATCCAGGTAGAGCATGGATCTGGGCGCACCTGTCTGCGGATGCCTCGCACGGAGCGGTCACTTGGACGGCTGGCAGCGCGGGACTACTTGAGATAGCCGGGAACCACGGCGTCGACCGAGGTTGCGGCGATGCCGAGCTGGCCGAGCCCGTCCTCTCGACAGAGGCTGTCGACCTGAAGGGATCGATAGTTGTCCATGCTGAACGGGCGACCCGGCAGCTTCTCGAAGACACGCGCCTGGAGCCGGGACAGACCCTCGTTCAAACCGATGACGCGCACAGGCCGCCCGATCCGAGCCGCCGTATAGGCAAGGATGTCACGCAGCGTAAAGGTGCGTGGACCGCACAACTCATAGCACTTCCCGCTGGTCGACGTGTCTTCGAGCGCACGCAGCATGGCGCTCACGACATCGCCCACATAGACGGGTGCAAAACGCGAATCGGCGCAGGCCAGCGGGAAGGGTCCGGGGAACAGTCGCAGCAGCGAGGCGAAGCGGTTGAAGAGACTGTCGCCGGGTCCGAAGATCACGGAGGGACGAAGCACGGTCACCGCCAGACCCTTCCCCGCGGCGGCCAATGCCACGGCCTCCCCGCGCCCTTTGCTCCTGAGATACTCGCTCGGACCCGCGGGGTCCGCGTTCAGTGCGCTCATCTGCACATACGACCGCACCCCGGACTGACTCGCCAGCTGCGTCGCCAGCTCGACCATCCCGACGTGGACCGCCTCGAAGGTACGGCCGGCATCTTCGTTGAGAATCCCGATCAGATTGATCACCGCATCGCAGCCGTTCATCGGCTCGCGCAAGCCGGCCTCGTCCCAACGCTCGAGTCCGCACAGCTCGCAGCCAGGCACCAGTCTAAGATGGCGATGCCGATGAAGGTGCCGCGTCGGCACGCGGACCAGGTAGCCTGCGCCGGACAGGCGATTCAACAGATGCTGACCGACGAAGCCGGTCCCTCCAAGGACACAAACGCGCGGATGTCTCATGATGTCTAGGTCACTCCTCTGGGGCGTCTGGTCGCCCGTGATCTGGAGCCGACTGGCTGCACTGCAAAGCCACCCCGTGCCGCCGGGCCTCCGTTCGGGTCCGCAGCCGCCGACCCCTGTCTTGCGCCATCGCGGGCATGTGACCGCCCCGGGCACGGTGAACGCGGCGTAATATCCTACCGAATCGGCGGCCGGGCGGCTTGTCGCGCCTGCGGTCGCCGGAAACCGAAAGGGACATTGTCACTTGCTCGAGCTAACCGCCTATCTCGCCATCGGTGCCGCATCCGGACTACTCGCCGGGCTCTTCGGGGTGGGCGGCGGCGTGATCGTGGTGCCCGCACTCATCCTGCTCTACGCCCAAATCGGGCTGGCGACGGATTGGACACCACACCTCGCCGTAGGCACGTCGCTCGCCACCATCGTCGGCACCGGGGCGGCCTCGGCCCATGCGCATCATCGGCGCCGCGCGGTGCACTGGGGTCTGGTCGCCGGACTGGCGCCGGGAATCGTCTTGGGCGCCTGGATCGGCGCTGCCCTGGCCAGCTTCATCCCCGAGCTCTGGCTGAAGCGGGTCTTCGCCTGCTTCCTGAGCTTCGTCGGCGCACGCATGCTCATCCCCGGAAACGTGCGCCGCGATGGCGCCCTCCCGGGCCCGCTGGGCATGTGGACCGCCGGCGGGGGCATCGGGGCTCTTTCCGCGCTGGTCGGCATCGGCGGCGGCACCCTGACGGTCCCGTTTCTCAACGGCCGTGGACTCGACATGCGCGAGGCCGTCGGCACCTCGTCCGCCTGCGGCATCCCAATCGCGATCGCCGGGGCGGTCGGTTTCATGGTCATGGGCTGGGGACGCGAGGGCTTGCCGGACTGGAGCACCGGATTTATCCACTGGCCAGCGGTCTGCGGCATCCTGCTGGCCAGCATACCGACCGCGCCGCTGGGCGCACAGCTGGCGCAACGCCTGCCTGTCGCCTTGTTAAAGCGTCTGTTCGGGGTCCTGCTCTTGCTCGTCGCCATCCGCCTGGCGACCGGTGGCGACTGAGCCCGGTCAACGCCCGCCGTCGAGCATGAGCCGGCGATAGAGATAGACCTGACCTTGGCGATCCCGCAAGACCAGGCGACCCTGATCCAAGGCGTATTCGAACTCCTGAGCGAAGCTCTCGCGACGATTGGTCAGCTCGACACGATCGCCGGTCACGCGAATATCACCATCGATGGATCCGCTGAAGGGCGCATAAATGCGATAGCGTCCACCCTGAACGATCAGAAGCCCATCGTCACTGCCTTCCCAGATGCCTTCCAGCGGACCCGCACCCCACGGCATCGCGCCTGCCATCGGACCGCCGGGCGCGAGACGCCCCATCATCTCGGCCATCTGCCCCGCTTGGCCCATCTGGCCCATCTGACTCATCGGATCCATCTGCGAGCCGCCGGGGAACGGCATGGGAACCGAGCCCGGCACGCCTCCGGGCCAGGACCCGAACCCGGACGGCCAGCCGGACATGCCCATCGGGTTGCTCCACCCTTGTGGCCCCGCCGGAAAGGCACCACTGCCGGCACCGAACAGGCCCATCGCCTCCATCATCCGCACCATGGCGTCCGCCATCGCCGAGCGGTTCGGGTTGACATCGGCGGAGAGGTCGGACGCGAGCACGCCCCAGAGGCAGACGGCCATGACCGAAAGGCGGCGACGATTGGCGTTCGACATCAGCGATTCATTCAAGACTGAAAGAAGCCCGCGCCCGGCACGGGGGGAAGCCAGTCGGACACACGCGCCGGCAGGCCGAGCCGCTCGGCGTAGATCACCCGATAGGCGAGAACCCGTTCAACATAACGACGCGTCTCGCGGAACGGGATCGAGACGATCCACAGGTCAGCCTCGATACAGGCATCGGGAAGCCAGCGTGCGACCCGCTGCGGTCCCGCATTATAGGCGGCCGTGGCCAAGGCGACATGCCCAAAGCGATCGCGCATCCGCGCCAGGTAGGCACTGCCCAGTGTGATGTTCACGGACGGATCCAGCAGATCCCAACGCGTCGGCGGATCTAGATCAAGCCCCTGTGCGACTTCACGCGCCGTCCCCGGCATGACTTGCATCAAGCCGATCGCGCCCGCGTCGGATGCCAGGGTCCGGGCGAAGACACTCTCCTGTCGGATCACCGCAAAGACCCAGTCCTCATCCATGCCGATCTGCCAGGCCCGCTCGCCGATCAACGAGCGATGCTTCAGCGGAAAACGCAGGTCCAGATCGTCCCAATAGCCGGCGCTTGCCGACGCTTGGATGGCCAGATCGTGCCAGCGCATGACATCTGCCACGTAGGCCGCGGCCATGAGGTCGGGGACCTCGAGATCCCGGATCAGCTCCCGCCATTCCCGACGCATGTCGGTCTCGCGGCCCAGACGGCTCAGCTCGCGCACCCGAGCGATCGTCGGACTCGCGGCCAACGCTCGGATCCGCGCCGGCTCGGCCGGTGTCCCGGCAGGGTCGAGACGATAGCTCAGCCCGAGCCGATCGGCGGCGATGAAGGCCCAGAGGCTGCGCCCCTGCGCGGCCGCCGTCAGGGCGATCCGGGACTGCGCCTCGCGGCCGAGCGCCGCCTCGGCCCGCCCTTGCCAATAGAGCCAGCGATCGCGCTTCGCCTCGCTTTCGGGCATCCGCGCCACCCACTCGGCGACCCGATGCCAGGCTCCTTGGCGAATCGCCGCACGCAGGCGCGCCTCCTGCTCCGGAAGGTTGTGACTGGTCGCCCGTATGGCGCTCCACACCACGAGGCCGCGCGGGTCGCCTGCCTCGCTCAGGGCACGTGCGACTGCCGCATGTGCGCGATCGGAGGCACGCTCGTCCGCGGCCAGACGATGCCGCCAGGCGCCCAACGCCTCGAGGGCCGCCTCCGGCGAGCGCTGCGCCAAGCGGGCGACGCCATGCGCAAGGATCGGAGCCGCGCGAGGGTCGTTCTCCTCGAAACCGAGTGGCGCCAGCACCAAGGCGGGCTCGGCATCGACCGCGAGCCAATGGTCGTGCCAGAGACTCTCCGACGCCGGCAGCAGCCCGCCAAGATAGCGGGCGACGCCCCGCTCCCCCGCCTCCATCGCCAGACGCAGCCGGTCCCAGATGCGGGCCGGCGTCAGCTCGCCAGCGTCGCGCCAGGCCGCGAAGACCGGATCGCAGGCTTCCGGCTGCGAGCGTGCCGACAGCCACAGGGGCTCAACCTGCGCCAGCGCCTCGTCGCGGCGTCCCGTCTCGAGCAGCGAGCGCAGGAACAGACATTGCCGCACCGTGGATTGGTCGCCGCGATAGATCCGCGCATAGTCCGACCAGCGCTCCGCACCGGCGAGTCGCGCCAGATAAGCCCGGCGCAGCCGGTTGGCAAGCTGGGTCTGCGGAAAGTCCCGCAGAAAGTCCTCGATCTGGTCGTCCGATGCTGCGGGGAGGTCTCGCGCGAGCTCGGAGAAACGCAGATAAGGATAGAGGGGGTAGTCGGTGAGCTGGGCGGCCAGGCGTTGAAAGGTTTCCAGGTCCCCGCTGCTCAAAGCGCGCTGGGCCTCCAGGAAGGCGCCCCGATCATCCGCCTGCGCGCAACGGACAACCGCGAGCAGGATCGCCCCGACGGCGAGCAGGAGGGCCGGCGACCGCCGGTGCATTGAGAGCGGCGCGAGCACGGACTCGGGGATCCTGAATCGGCTTGTCGACACACCCATTGTCGGCGAAACTTCTCCCTTCTGTTGAGGCGCGACCGGGTCGCGCCGCCGCGCCGACCTGACAGGGACAACGCCATGCGCCTTCGCCACGGCTGCTCGACGCTGACACCCACCGCCGCCCTGGTGGCCACCCTGAGCGCGACGGCAGTTACCGCCGGACCCAAGCTTCAGGGGATCTACTCCAACATGGAGCCGTCGGTAGGGCAAGGGGAGCTGATCGGCATGGAGGTCTTCATCCTGCCGTACGTCGAGGGCAGCGGCGACGGCGAGGTCGCCTACACCGCTCTGATCCAGTTCGCGGACGGCCTGCCTGCCCGCCCGCAGCTCGTGGAGGCTGATGTCCAGGGCCAGACCATCGCGCTCTCGGCCATCCATCCGGTCTTCGGCGAGCTCCGATTCACCGGAAGCATCGACGGGGATGGCCTGTCTGGGCACTTCGACCAGCTCGGAGAGGTGACGCTGCCCCGCGGCGAGAGCATCTCGCAGTGGGGCTCGGGCGACCGCTAGTCCAGGGATCCAGACTCACCTTCAACCCTGAGAGAATGCCATGAAGACAGCGATCCTCGCCCTCATCTGCCTGCTCATCGGAAGTGCCATCGGCGGATTTCTCGCACTTGGTTTCGGCGCCGGGATAGGGGCCGCGAACGGACTCGTCATTGGATCACAGGCCGGTGTCTGCCTGGCCGTCGAGACTGCTGAGGAGCAGGGCCTGGTGAGCGACCCGGCGCAGAGCGATGCACTCATCGCCGCAGCGGTCGCCAAGATCCGCGACAAGAGCGGCGCGGTCCCGGCTGAAGCCGGCTTGGAATGGATCCACACTGCCGACCAGTGCCGCGACATGGTTCGCCAACTGGTCGAGGGGCCGGAGCACGTGGCCCAAGCGCCAGCTGCCCCGCGTCCGCATTGACCCGATCGGGTCGCCGCCCCGCTTCAGGCCTCGCGCCCGAGCACCCGCTCGCCCCAGTCGGCGAGTGCGTGGAGCACCTGCAGCTTGTGCGGATCCTCGGCGTATTGCTCAGACAGCGCACTCAGACGCCTCTGGTAATCCGCGAACACGATCCCGCCGCCCGCAGCAGGGTCGGTCAGGCGGGCGAGCCGGAACCGGTCCCAATCGTCGCGCTCGGCCGGGGTCAGCGTGTCCGGCCAATTGCGGGCACGATAGCGAAACAGCATCTCGCCCAGCCGCGGGTCCTGGAAGGTCGCGGGATAAGCCGCCAGCCCGGTCGGATCGAGTCGGTGGATCTCCTCCATGGCGCGACGGTCCGCGTCCGAGAAAAACCCTCCCGAGTAGAGCATCAGGTCGGGGTCGGTCTCCGCGTCTCTCGCGCCGGCGAGATGGACCGCCCGGACCTTCTGCTGCACCGCTGCCGCAGAATCGCGCAGCAACCGCGCCTGCTCCGCGATCGCCGCCGGCGCGATGTCCCAGCGCTTCGCCGCCTCGCGGGTCAGGGTGCTCATGGGAGCGAGGATGGGGGCACGATTGACGTGGATCGTCTTCAATGGAACGCGCTCCACCCCGTCGGGAAGGTCACCCGCCGGGCTGAACAGGCGGGCCCTGATCTCGTCCGCGGAGAGATCGAGCAACAATCTCGCCGGCGCGCGCAGATCGACACAAATCACGCCGTTCGGATTGGACGGATGCGAGCACAGCGGAAGCACGGGGGCGATGCAGCCCAGCGAGGCCGGGTACCGGGCCGAGACATGCAGTAAGGGGGCACGCCGGGCGAGAAGCCCCCGCACCGCCCGCTTGTCCCGCAACCTCAAGGCATAGTCGAACAACTTGGTCTGGGCACTGCGCAGCCGGCGTGCGAGCTCGATCGTGGCACGCACGTCTGACAGGGCATCATGTGCCTGACCGTGCTCGATCCGGTTGGCGTCCGTCAGATGCTCGAGCTTAAAGGAGGTCGCGCCGTCGTCGCGGGTCGGCCACTCCAGACCTTCCGGACGCAAGGCATGCGCAAGGCGCAAGGCATCGATTAGATCCCAGCGCGAATTTCCATTGCGCCACTCGCGTGCATAGGGGTCGAGCAGGTTGCGGTAGAGCAGATTGCGCGTGACCTCGTCGTCGAAGCGCATGCTGTTGTAGCCCGCACCGCAGGTACCCGCGACGCTGAGCTGGGCATTGACGACGGAGGCGAACTCAGCCTCGACCAACCCCTCGCGGTCGGCGATCTGCGGTGTGATTCCGGTTACCAGGCAGGCCTCCGGATGGGGCAGCAGATCCGTCGCGGGCCGACAATAGACCAGGCACGGCTCGCCGATCTCATTCAAATCGACGTCCGTGCGGACGCTCGCGAACTGGCAGGCTCGGTCCCGGCGCGGATCAGCGCCCCAGGTCTCATAGTCATGCCAAAGGAAGGTCGGCGTGCCCGGGCGACCAGCCAACGCGGCGAACGAGTCGGCTCCCGCGCTAGACCTTCTCGCGGATACGCGCACTCTTGCCGGTGCGACCGCGCAGATAATACAGCTTGGCCCGGCGCACGTCGCCCTTGCGCTTGACCTCGATCCCCGCGATCGCCGGGCTATGCGTCTGAAACACGCGCTCAACGCCCTCGCCATGTGACATTTTGCGGACCGTGAAGGCCGAGTTCAAACCCCGGTTGCGGATCGCGATGACGACGCCCTCGAAGGCCTGCAGACGTTCGCGCGTCCCCTCCTTGACCTTGACCTGGACAACCACGGTGTCGCCGGGAGCGAAGTCCGGCACCTCGGATTTCGTTTGCTCGTTCTCGAGCTCGAGAATGATGTTGCTCATGGTTTCCTTCGGCTCCTGTTCTCAACCGGTTTCGTCCCGAAGATTCAACCGGATATATTCATCGAGCAGCGTCTGCTCGTCTGGACTGAGGCCGCGCCGCACCAACAGGTCCGGACGACGCTGCCAGGTTCGCCCGAGCGCCTGTTGCCGCCGCCAGCGCTCGATCGCGCGATGATCCCCGCCGATCAAGACGGCGGGGACCGCGCATCCGTCGACCTCGAGCGGCCGGGTATAGTGCGGACAGTCCAACAGCCCATCCGTGTGCGAATCCCGAGCAGCGGACTCGGGATGACCGAGGGCACCGGGAAGCAGCCGGATCGCAGCGTCGATCAGGACCATCGCCGGCAACTCGCCGCCACTCAGGACGTAGTCCCCGATCGACCACTCTTGATCGATATCGCGCTCGATCAGTCGCTCGTCGATGCCCTCATAGCGACCGGCGACCAGGATCCAGCCGGGTTCCGTCGCAATCTCCTCCACCGCCGCTTGATCCAGCAGCCGACCCTGAGGCGAAAGATGGGCAACCCGGCTGCCCGGCGCCTCGGCGCGGGCAGCGGCGATCGCGTCGCGAAGCGGCTCGACCTTCATCACCATCCCGGGACCGCCGCCATAGGGTCGGTCATCGACCGTGCGATGCCGATCATGCGCGTAGTCGCGCGGGTTCCAGAGATGCAGCTCGGCAATCCCGTGCCTGAGTGCACGGCCGGTCACCCCCTGATCGAGGAGGATCCGGAAGAGCTCCGGTAACAGCGTCACGACATCGAAGCGCATCGCGGACACCCCGCCGGGTCGCCGCTGATCCCGGTCAGCCCCGACCGACCCTCCAACGTCACGTCCAGCCCGTTTAGAAGGACGCGTCCCAGTCAACCAGCATCCGAGCCTGCTCGAGATCGACGTCCTTGACGACATCACCCCACACGAACGGGAGCAGGCGCTCTCGATCACCCCGGATGACGATGACGTCATTCACGCCGGTCGAGAACAGACGATCGATCACACCGAGATCGGTACCCTCCGTCGTGACGACCGACAGGCCCTCAAGATCGATCCAGTAGAACTCGTCGGGCGCCGGGGGCGGAAGTTGCTCACGCCGGACGGCGATCTCCTGGCCCACGAGCGCGGCGGCCTGGTCGCGATCCTCGCAGCCTCCCAGACGGACGACCAGACCCTTGCCGTGGCGTCTCCCTTCCTGCACCGTCCAGCCCCTCGCGTCGGTGCCCAGCAGCCAGGGTGAGTAGCTGAGGATGCCGTCACGCGGGTCCGTCTCCGAGGCCACCTTCAACCAGCCGCGGACCCCATAGACCCCGGCGATGCGTCCTACGACGATCCTGGTCGAATCCGGGTCGCTGTCCACCTGTCAGACCAGTCAGGCGGCCCCTGCCACCCTAGGCCGCAACCGGCGTCACCGCGGCCGCCTCGCGCGCCGCCTGCTTCAGCAGCTGCTTCACCCGCTCGGTCGGCTGAGCCCCGCGACTGATCCAGTAATCGGCGCGCGCGCGGTCCACGCGCAGCGCGACCTCGCCGCCCCGCGCCAGCGGGTTGAAGAATCCGATGCGCTCGATGTAGCGGCCATCTCGCTTGGCGCGAATGTCGGCAACGACGATCTGGTAGAAGGGGTGTTTCTTCGAGCCACCCCGAGACAAACGAATCGTGACCATTTGCTGTCCTGGATCAGGCGTTTGGGCTTCGCGCAGAAGCCTCTGCGGGTAAACGGGCAAATATACAGAATCTTCGGAGAAATGGAAGTGCGGATGACATGTCGCCCGGGAAACGCACCTCGTCTCCAGAGTCCGATGGTCTGGGTGGGGTGCCTCGGCCGGGCGGTTTGCCGGAAGGCGATTCCCGTTGCGTGCTGACTGTCGGCCAGGTTGGCCAGGCCATCAGTGTTCGCTCGCACCTCGGGCGCTCGCGGAGGCCAGGGCCCGGCGGAGATCGGCCTCCAGTCGCCCCAGCTCCTGACTGGCTGCGGCACGCGCACGCTTTCCCTGATCGGCGATTGCCAGGCTTTCCTCGATGGTCTCGATCAGGGCCTGGTTGGCCTGCTTGACCACCTCGATGTCGAAGACCCCCCGCTCGATCTGGCGGCGCGCCTCGGCGTTGGCCGATTTGAGATTCTCCGCGTTGGCCCTCAGCAGATCGTTGGTCAGGTCGGTCGCCGACCTGAGGGTGTCGGCCGCGGCACCCGAACGATAAATGGTGACGGCCTGAGCCAATTGCTGCCGCCAGAGGGGGACGGTATTGACCAGGGTCGAGTTGATCTTGTTGATCAGCCCCTTGTCGTTCTCCTGAACAAGGCGGATGCTCGGAAGGCCCTGCATGGTCACCTGCCGGGTGAGCTTGAGGTCGTGGACACGACGTTCCAGGTCATCCCGGGCACTGCGCAGGTCTTTCAGCCGCTGCACCTCGACCATATCCGCGCCCGACTCGACGCGAGCGGCCAGCCCGGGGATCGTCGTCGCATCCAGCTCGGCGAGCTTGTGCTCGCCTGCCGCGATGTACTGCTCCAGGGTCCGGAAGTAGTCCAGATTGGCCGCATAGAGCCGGTCGAGCGCCGTCACATCGGTCAGCAGCTTGGTCTTGTGCCGCTCCAGCTGTGCGGAGATGCCCTCGATCTGATCGCGCACCGCCTCGTATTCCTGAAGGAACTTGACCACCGGGCGACCTTTCCCGAGCAGGCGCGCCACCAGCCCGGGTTTGCGGTTGGGGTTCAGGTCATCGACGTGAAACCCCTTCAGCGTGGTCACCATCTCGCTCAGCGCGGCACCAGCCGGCCCCACATCCTTGGCCCGCACGCCCTCCAGCATCTGGTCGGAGACCTCGGTCAGCCGCTCCTGGGCTTTGGCCCCGAAGAAGAGGATCGAGTGCGTGTCGTTGAGGTCCAGCTCCTGGAGCAGGCGTCCGATCTCGTCCTCGCTGATCGTCGCCACGTGCGCCTCTGCGACGGCTGTCAGGGGCTGGGCCGCCGCATTCGCCGGATCGGCGGGGACGGCCTCCGCTGCCGGCTCGGCGGCGAGCGTGGGTCGGTCGCCGGTATCCGGGCGACTGGCTTGGGCGAAGGTGGATGCCAGCTCGGTTCGTTCTTGCTCGTTCACTCGATCTCTCCCCATCCGTCTCGATTCTCACGCACCATCTGTCATCAGCACCCGGTCACGCTACATCTCAGCCCGACGGCGGTGTCGTCACTGGATCCCTTCGCGCTCCAGCTGTTTCTTCAGCACCTCGATCTGTACGTCGAGGTCCATGACATCGGTACTTAGCAGACGCCGCTGCTGCTGGTCGAAGACCTCCTCGACCGTCACCAGCACATTACGAAAATTCTGCTCCAGCTCGCGGGAGTCCACCAGACGATGGGTCCGGGCATAGCCGTCGGTGACCTGCTTGACGCCGTCGAGATAGACGCTCAAGAACTTGCGCGCACGAAACAGATCGGTCGGTCGGTCCGCGATCTGATTGAGAATCGACCGGCCCTGCGCGCCGATCCGCAGCAGCCGGGCCTTGAGCTCGGGATTGGCGATAGCAATCGTCGCGCGGTCCAGGTCGATCAGCTTGCGCTCGGCCTCCGCCAAGGCCGCCGCGACGGTCCGCACCCGCTCGTCTTTGGACGACAGGGCGCGGGGCCGCCCGAGTGGCTCGAACGCATACAGGAGATGAAACCCGAGCATCGCCACCGCAGCGAAGGCGAGGCTCATCCCCCAACCCTGTCCGACCGCAACCAGCGCGGCAAGCCCGGTCGCCAAACCGGTCAGCAGACCGCCGATCGTCTTCAGAGGGACCCGCTGCAGACGCGTGAACCGCAGGATCTGCTCGGCATGCTCGGCCCGCAATCCCCTTCGGGTCAGGTCGGCCGCGGCCATGAAGAGGGCAAAGATCGCTCCATCGGCCAGAACGGCGTCCAGCCGCCCGGCACCGAGCCCGACCAGCGCACCGATCAGCAGCGGGATCGGCAAGATGAACAAGAGCGTGCCTTTCGCGCGCGGGCGTCGCAGACCTTGGGCGGCCTGCTCACGACCGGGCTTGGCGCCGAGGATCAACTCGGTCAGGCCCAGGGTTCGACGCTGCTCGGGGGGCGTGCTCACCGGACCGGCCGTCAGAGTGCGAACATGGCCTGGCACGAAACCAGACCCACGCTGCAGGTCAGCAAGACGCCACCGAGCACCCGGATCCCCCAAGGTGGCCGATAAGGCAGATTAGGCTCGCCTTGCTGTGGGACGGGCATGCTCGGATCTCTCCTGGCGGGTGGTTCGATACACGTACGGCTCTTCGTTCCGCCGCCTGTCGGGCCATCGAGCGGCCATGATAGCACTGCCAATTTCTGCGTCCTGCGCACCTTCGCGGGTCCAATCTGGTCATCCGTGCGAATCACCAGCCATCCGTGCCTTCACCCGGTGTTGCGCATCCCCGCGGCAATCGCGTTGATCGATCTCAGCAAGGGGTCCAGCCATTGCTCGCGTTTTTCGTCCTCCAGCTCGCCGCGGTAGCGTTCGAGCAGGGCGACCTGGATGTGATTCAAGGGGTCGAGGTAGATGTTGCGCCGCGCCAAGGAGCGTTGGAGATCCGGGGTCTCCTCCATCAGACCGCGCAGGCCGGCGACGTTCATCACCTGGGTCAGGGTCCGCTCATACTCGGCCTCGATGATCTTGTAGATCGCCTCGGCCCGCTCGCGGTTCTCAGCCAGACGCGCATAGGCCCGGGCGATGTGCATCTCCGCCTTGAACAGCGACATCTGTGTGTTGGAGAGAAGGGCACGGAAATAAGGCCACTCCTGATACATCTTCTGCAGCTTGGCGAGCCGTTCCAGATCGTTTCCGCGATAGCGCTCCAGCGCATGCCCGATGCCGAACCAGGCCGGCAGGGTGTGCCGCGACTGGGCCCAGCCGAAGACCCAGGGGATAGCGCGGATCGAGC
>Ga0316578_10000634_pt1 | contig 12432 bp, 11 predicted proteins | sample J0NA_2_FD_203076 | JGI IMG/M metagenome (GOLD analysis project Ga0316578, IMG submission 203076) | Rhizosphere microbial communities from salt marsh grasses in Alabama, United States - J0-2_160517rDrC | ecosystem: Host-associated > Plants > Roots > Rhizosphere | place: USA: Alabama | collected... | reverse complement strand
TTCGAAAAAGGTCTGTAAACCGCAGAATTCCACCGGTTTCTAATTGATAGCTTTGGAGCCAGGATTTTTCGTTGTCCGGATCATAACGCCGTATGTTTAAGACGATCTCATAGGTTTCCTGCATGCTTGTTTTCCCTTGACTAAAAGTGGTTTCAAAACCCCTTCTCCCCGCTAAATGAAGCGGGATTTCGCATCCATTTGGAAGGTTATTTAAGGAGCTCAAAAGGCTCCAATGGCTGCATTGTCCATTGGTGAATTGATCGCGGCAAGATGCCGCTCCCACTTAAAATGAGAAATGTGGGAGTGGCTTCCAGCCACGATTGATACGCTCTATTCTCAATTTGGGCCTGTGGCGAGCTCAATCTGAGGTATTGAAAACACTTCTAGTACTTTCTCTCGATAATCCCAAATCGTTGGTAATCTTCACATTTGGATTCAAATATGCTCATGTCAACAGCGCGTTTACCCAAATCAACTTTTGCAAACTCGGTCATCGTAGCCAGGGTATGATAATTAAAGTCATCTTTTCGCTCCGGAAAATCTTTGCGGGCATGGCCGCCTCTGGATTCTCGTCTATTCAGGGCGCAAACGGCCGTGACAAGTGAAATGGATAATAAATTGTCCAGCTCCCAGCGCAAAATGATCTCCGGATTCATTTTAAGACTTTTACAGGCCAGGGTCGCGTTAGCGGCACGATTTTTCATCGCTTTTAAGGCTTCAATGGCCTCGGTCAGACCCACCTCGGTGCGGAACACACCCACCTTTTCGGTCATCAGCGCTCTGGATTTCTCACGGATTTGTTCCAGGTTTTCTTTTCCGGTTTGATCCAGGTAGGCGGAGAATAAAGCAAAAGATTTTTTTCCGGCATCGGCGGGCAACTCCGGCAGCTGATCTGCAAGGGATTCGATGATCCGTTGGCCGACAACCCGCCCCATGGTAATCAGCTCTAAAATGGAATTGGTTCCCAGCCGGTTGAAGCCATGAAAACTGGCTGCAGCGCATTCGCCAACGGCGTACAGTCCCGGGATTGTCTTGCCGCCGGTGCTTTGGACTTCACCAAATTCAGTGGTCGGAATCCCCCCCATCTGGTAATGGTTGCTCGGGCATACCGGGCAGAGTTCAACTTTCGGATCGATATTGACGAATTTTTTAAAAAAGCTCGTGACCTCCGGGATTTCAACCTCGTGAACGTAATCAGAAAGATGCCGCAGATCGATCCACACATGTTCGATATGATGATCCGGATTCATGATGCCTCGGCCTTCCTGAATCTCGGTCTCAATGGCCCTGGCAACAAGGTCGCGCGGTGCCAGTTCTTTCATCTTGGGGGCATATTTTACCATGAACGGCTCAAGATCTCGGTTGCGCAAAATGCCGCCAACCGATCGCAGCGTTTCGCTGGCAAGAATTCCCGGTCCGACAATTCCGGTTGGATGAAACTGTACGGCTTCGGGATCCATTACCGGTAATCCGGCATTCAGAACAATTGCCAGACCGTCGCCAGTGTTCTGACGGCAATTGGTTGTAACCCGGAAGATCTGGCCGTCTCCGCCGGTTGCGAAAACCGTGGCTTTGGCGCAAACCGCAACGAATTCACCGGTGCGCTCCCTGAACAGGACAGCGCCAACGCAGCGACCGTCTTTCAGTAAAAGCTCGGTTGCAATTGACTGATTGACAAATGAAACACCACCGCGCAGCGTTTCCCCCCAGACACTGTCCATTATTCCTTTGCCTGTTCGGTCTGCTTCAAAAACTGCGCGATAAGCAGAAGTTTCGCCGAATCTTACGGTGTGTCCCCCGAAAGTTCTTTTACTCAGCCCCCCTTCCTGATTGCGGCTGAAATGCATGCCTTTGTTTTCCAGCCAGACGATTTGCTCCCAGGCGGATTCGACAATTTTTTTGATCACATTTTGATCCGCCATGCAATCCGACCCTTTCCAGGTGTCAAACATGTGATAGATGGGCCTGTCGATCGGATCCTTCGGGTCCACCGCCGCCAGCCCGCCCTGGGCCGTGCTGGTATGGGATTTTTGGCAATGCGGAACTTTGGTGACCGCGATAATTCTTGTGCCGGGTTTTGCCTCCAGTATTTCGGCAGCGCACCGCAGCCCGGCACCGCCGGCGCCAATTACCAGCACATCGCAGTTCAACGTTGAAGAAATCTTGAATTTAGTAGTCATATGCAAACTCTATATTGTGATAATTACTTTTAAACCAATCCAGGCAGACCAAACCATCACAACCGTAATCAGCACGATCATTAAAATCTGCAGCGGCCGTGAGGCAATATAGTCTTTGCCCACTGAAAACAGCCCGTAGCCGCCATGGTAGACAACTGCCAGAACGATTGCAAGATCAACGATTTTAATAAAAGCGCTTTGCATTCTGGCAATAATCACGGCCGAATCCTTAGCCACTGCAGGATTAAGATGCATAAATATAAAATGCGCCGGGATCATTACCAGCAGGAACACGCCACTGGCTCTTTGAAATTTCCAGAATTGCGAATGCCCCAGCCGCCAGATTTTTGCCAGGAATGCATATCCACCAATCACGGCAATTCCAAATACGGTCAGCCAAAAGAAAATTGGCGAAACACTCTGATCTCCTAAGAGCATAAAAACAGCCAAAAGACATATATAGGCAGCTGACACGCGGAACACCCATCGAATCATGGCAGTATCATCACGATAGCCGTAGATTTCAAAAAGCATTAATCGGCCGCCGTTGACGGCGTGGAAGATCACCGGAATCGCAAGCAACCATTCGAAGAAAACAACCAACGGGGTGGAAAACAATGCCATTTTGGCGTCATAGTCCCCGGGGATGCTGAGGGCCGAAAGCGTGATCAGGTGAAACCAGACATACAGGACCAGGAGCAAACCTGTGATACGGTGACTCCAGCTTAAAATAAATTCCCAACCTCTGGTCTTGGCGTAAAAGGCAACATACGGTATCCTGTTAAGAATTCCGAAAATCCGGTCAGTGATTTTTATCGAAATGAGACTCGGTTGCATTGCAGATTTTGCCTCCGTCGCTCTTATTTGGACTCAACTTCATGAAAAATTTCTTTGGCCCCACGCAAACTGTCCATTGCCGCCGGCACACCACAATAAATGGCGGTCTGAAGGAGAACCTCCATGATATCGTTCTTGCTGCAGCCATTGTTTAAAGCCCCTCTTACGTGAAGCTTTACCTCGTGAGGTCGGTTAAGGGCGGTGAGCATGGCCAAGTTAATTAAACTGCGGGTTTTGCGGTCCAGTCCCGGTCGGCTCCAGACAGTACCCCAGCAGTATTCCGTAACCAGCTCCTGTAGCGGGCGACTGAAATCGTCTGCCTGTGATATGGAAGCATCCACGTGCTCAGCACCCAGCACCTCCCGGCGAACCTTGAGGCCCTTTTCGAAAAGTTCACTCGTCATCTGTATCTCCCTTCTCTGCTGACATATTTTTTCTTCTCTTAACGCTCATAGAGTTTACTGATTACGATGGCGTTAGGCTTACACTTATTCAGGCACAGGTTGCACAGGGTACATTCATCCAGATTCTCGGCGACGATAACCGGCCAATTTGCTTTAGCTTCGAAAATATTTACGGGACAGACACGGACACATTGACCGCATTCTTTTATTCCGACGCATTTATTCCGATCAATTGAAACGTCAATAAATTCATTCATACATCACCTTATGATTTATCTTCCGCTGATCATGGAGGCCAGCTGCAAAATTCTACGGGATCGCTCCACAACCGGATAGTCCACAAACTTGCCATCCACCTGGATGGCGGCCGCACCCCCGGCTTCTTCGGCTTCAAAAGCCTCAACAACCCGACGCGCAAAAGAAATCTCTTCGGCGGTAGGGGTGAAGATAACATGAACGGGTTGAATCTGATTCGGATGAATGCAAAGTTTGCCCTGGAATCCCAATTGTTTGGCCCTTGCGGCATCATCCTTGAGCGCCTCAATATCCTTAAGATCGATCATAAAGGGGGTATCCAGGGGCGGCGCGATACCGGCGGCCCGGCAGGCGACCGCGATGCGCGAGCGGGGATACATGAGTTCACCGCCGTCTTTTGTGATTTCAATTCCCATATCCAGGGCATAATCCGCAGCCCCCAGCGCAATTAAAAATTCCCGATTCAGTTCAGTCGCCGCAGATGAAATTTGAAAAATATTTTGAACGCCCAGGGCAGATTCAGTCAGCAAAATAACGGCGGTACTTCCGGCTTGCAGTCCTTGCTTCTTCTCCCGATCAACAAGCAGCCGGTGTATTTTTCCGACTTGATGACTGTTTTCAGTTTTGGGTAACACCAGTCCACCAAGTTCATTAACCACAATTGCTTCCAGATCGCCTGTAATAAAATCGGTTTCCAGCCCGTTGACGCGCACAAGAACCCCGCGGTCTTTATGGGCGATAATCCTATCGCGCACCAGCGCCCGGGTTTCCACTTTTTGGCTGACGGCCACCGCATCTTCAAGGTCAATAATCACACGATCAGCCTCAGTGGCAACGGCCTTATCAACCCGATCGGGTCGATTGCCGGGCACAAAAAGTGCAGTGCGAATGAGTCCCAGTTTATCTGTTTCAGGCAGCATGGTTCAGTTCTCTTCCACTTCTAAAAAGGTTTCATATATATTCCCTAGCAATCCGCACAATATCCGAAAACGACTCGGCCACCCGAATACCGGCTTTATTAAACATCGATATTTTGCTCTTTGTGGTTCCACGGTCGCCTTCAACGATGGTGGCGGCATGCCCGAATCTAACCCCCGGCATATCATCCACAAATCGACCGGCAATAAATGCGATAATGGGAGTTTGAAATTTTTCAGCCATCACAAGTTCGGAAAGCTTTTCTTCAATGACGCCCCCGGGTTCGCTGAAAAGGACCACCACTTTCGTTTCAGGGTCATTTTCAAACAATGGTATCAGATCCAGAAAATTCGAGCCGACTACCGGGTCTCCCCCGATTCCGATACAGGTACTCTGCCCGATCCCGTTAGCCGTTAAAAGATTGGCGACTTCAGTGGTCATGCCGCCGCTGCGGGATGCAATTCCAACAAATCCCGGCATATACGCTTTTTTAACGTCACCCACCGGACCGCCGGCCATTCCCAGCTTTATTTTTTCCGGCGAGATTAAACCGAGCGTATTTGGCCCGATGACGCGAGCTTTGTTTTCACTGGCGACCTCTAGAAATTCTACGGTGTCCTTTCGCGGAACACGCTCTGATATGACAACGACAAGCTTAATTCCGTTTTCAAGCGCCTCAATGACGGCGTCTTTTACCAGTGCAGGGGGAACGGAAATAACGGAAGCCTCCGCAGGATGCGCTTTGAGGGCCTGGCGCACCGTATCATAAACCGCAACACCGTGGACGGTTTGGCCCAATTTGGCGGGTGTGACACCGGCGACCACACGCGTTCCGTAATCCATCATATCCTTGGTAAAGGTACTGGCTTCCCGCCCGGTAATCCCCTGGACGATAACGCGAACATTTTCATCAGCTAGTATGGCCAACGTAACACCTCTCTAAAGGGTTATCAAAACCTCATCTCCCGGCTTAATGAAGCGGCATTTCGTATCTAATTTAAAGATTATTTAAGGAGTTCAAAAGGCTCCAACGGCTGTGTTGTCATTTGATGAATTGATCGCGGCAAGATGCCGCTCCCACTTAAAATAAGAAATGTGGGAGTGGCTTTCAGCCACGATCGATACGCTCGAACGCACGACTTCCAATTCGCGGGACGCCTTGATGCACACCTTAAATTGCTAAAATCAAGACGTGTAATCCCGCGTTCAAGCGGGAAACCTGATCTAAGATTTTGAAACCACTTCTAATGATTTCTATTTTGAAAAATTTTTCACCGCCAGCTGGGCCGCCTCATCGATGGAGCATGTTCGATCCCCAAACTGAACGCCGTATTTTGAAAGAATCTTAACGCCTTCTTCTTCCCAGGCACCCGGTATCCGAAAGACCGCTACTGTGGCGGCAGGGTCTTTGCCGGACTCTAAAACGCCTTTGATAATGCCCCGGGCAACAAGATCAACGCGGGTATTGCTGACCACATTCATAATGACTGCAATTTTCTCAACACCGGGTTTGGAAAGAATCAGTTTTGTAAGCTCTTTGACTTTTAAGACGGAAGGATTTCCGCCAATTTCACAGTAGTTCGCAGGCTTTCCACCGTGGGCTTTAACGGCATCAAATGCAGTCAATGATGCGCCGCCGCCACCGATAATCAAACCCATGGTGCCCTCGAATTCAATGACGCGGCCGGCCACACCACGGTGATCGAGATTGTCGATTTCCATGGCCTTGCGCTCAAATTCAGATGCGGTGCGTTCCGGCTCTACTCTCTTTGTATCTTTTGCAATCTCGCCCAGTTGCCTGTGCCTGAACAGGGCATCATCGTCGATTTCGAGATGACAATCCAGCGCAACGAGTTTTCCTTCTTTGGTTAATGCTAACGGATTGATTTCGGCCACCGTGGCATCATAATCTAGGAAGATATCGGCGAGTTTAGACAGGATTGCCGTCAGCGCCAGCAATCGTTTTCCGGTAACACCGGTTTCGGAAATGATTTCCTTTGCACGATAATACGGCAATCGATGCCGCGCAGAAAATGTTTCATATCTTACTTTGCCCGGATCGCTGGCGGCCAGAATTTCGATGTCCACCCCGCCCCGGGGAGAAAAAATCGCAATCGGCGCCTTGGCCACCGTATCATAGGTAATTGCCAAAAAAAACTCCCGGTCAATTTCAAGCTGTTCTTCCACCAGAAGTTTCGGGGCATGGTAGCCTCTTATTTTTTTGCCCAGCAGGTTTTTGATCCCATCCTGGCATTCTTCCAAAGAATTGGCCGTGATAACGCCACCGGCTTTGCCGCGCCCCCCGATAGGCACCTGTGCCTTTAACATGACCGGGGTTGTGAAATGAAAGTCATCCACCGCAGACACAACCTGTCCTGCCGGCAATTGAATCCCGTATTTTTTCAATATTTCTTTGGCTTCAAACTCAAGTAGGCGCATTCATTTCTCCCAAATATCTAGAAGTGGTTTCAAAACCCCATCTAAGGCCCAATGGCTGCGTTGCCCCGCTAGCGCGGGATTCGCATCTGATTTTATAGCGTGAGGTGCAGCACAGTCTCCGGCAAATGCTCACATACCCACGTATGCTGCGCTTTCCCGATCGGCCTGACGCCTTGATGCATACATTAGTCTGTTTAAATCAGACATGTAATCCCGCTTAGCGGGGCCCTTGGACCTGATCTGAGGTTTAGAAATCACTTCTAATAAATTCAACGCTTTGTATTTCATCCGACCCTATTCTTTTCGTAAAAGCTGGGAAGTCCACTTACACATGTCCTTGACCCCATCGAGCTTCTGAACTGCTTCGACGATTTTCAAACGCTGATCCTTTTTCATGATCTGGCCGGTGAGGTCGTGGAACCGCTCGATCATCTCTTCCCATGAAAGCGGATTCTCCGGATCGCCTTTGGGATACTCGACCGTCGTGGAATATCGCTTCTCATCTTGCGTTAAAATCTCAGCAGTGGCGCGCCATTGCTGAGGGAAAGTCCGGTCCAGTTCAGGATCAACGATGCACTCCACTTTGCGCATCATCTCTCCTACCGTTTTCGACCGGATTGTGGAGGGCTGAAATTCTTTCAGACCGGCCCTGCCATAAAGCACCGCCGCGGCAGCTCCAAAGGGCATACTGAACTGGGCATCGACAATCGAATGGGGGTTGTACTTGCTCTCGATTGGCTCTGCAATGAGAGGCGCTCCTGCCCGTAAAACCCCCACCGTAATCTTCTTTACCTGTTCTGGGCGAAGGTTTTTTTCCTTTACTATTTTCAATACCGCGTCAATGGGGGGTTGCATGTAGCGGCAGCAGGCGTGAGTTTTAACGGATGTCTGAAGGATTTGGAATCTGGAGCCTATCCCTTCGAGGACCCTGGACGGATCTGCTCCGTCGGAGTAAGCATGCAGAAATCCATCCCTTCCCTCGAGGATCGAACCGGGGCCTTTATATCCCTTTCTGGACAACAGGGCTGCCACCATGCCGCTATGGGCTGCCCATCCTGCGTGAAAAGGTTTTGTCCATGCCCCCTGGGCGAGATACTCCATGGACCCCGCTGCCTGACTTCCTGAGATGCCGATGGCATTTAGAATCGCCCCTTCTTGAAGACCCAGAATCTTCGAGGAGGCAACACTGGATCCAAAGGTTCCACAGGTCCCGGTGGGATGGAACCCTCGTTTGTAGCTGTTCTCCGGTCCCAGGGCTGTTCCCAGGCGAATCATCACCTCGTAGCCTAAGACGACGGCCAAAATGAAACGCTTCCCGGAAGCACCAGCCATCTCAGCTGTGGCCAGCGCCGAAGGGAAGACGACCACCCCCGGATGAAGGGATGCTGCGTTATTGACATCATCCATTTCGATGGCATGGGATGACGTCCCATTTGCAAGGGCCGAATAGAGATAGGGCGCTTTTTCCCTGGTCCCTATGATTACGCCATCCCCCTTGCCCATCTCCCCGACAAACCGAAAAATCGTTTGGGAAGGATCCTCTGTCGATCCCCGACATGCGACGCTGATAAAATCCAGGAACCTGTATTTTGCACAATCAATCACTTCATCTGAAAGGTCATTAAACTTCACACGGTTGCAGTAACCGGCAAGTTCCTGCGTGATGGCCATATCTCCTCCCTGCCCCGGCGCTGAAAACGAGAACAGCCGTCTTGGCTGTTGTATGGTATGTGACTTAAGGAACCGATTATTTGAATTTTTTATTTCATATCAGTTGGTTATTTATTCCGTCAAGCCTTAAATCCAGACCTGAAGCCACTCCGGGATAATGGCAACCTTCGATTTAGATTCAGCCAATTAAATTACCTTTAAAATCTATAAGATTGACTTCAGAATTTATTATGTGTTATCAAAAATCAGAAAAATGATTAGAAACGACGGATGCTCTGCTATACCGGTCCAGCCGGAGCAAAATATACAACCCATTTAAATAACAAGGGAGGTGGTGCTTTTCGATCTATATTATTCGGGATTTTAAGATATGCTAAACCAGAAATAAAGCAAAAGGAGGCAAAAAATGAAAAAGCTTAAGTTGGTATTGGTTTTGGGATTGGCTGTACTGTTGGTGTCGGTCTTTGCTTTGCCTGGCCCTGCTGCGGCAGCTGATAAAAAAATGTGGCGATGGGGGACCTCTAATCCAGGGGCCTATGGCTACCGGGTATCGGCCTTTTTGTCGGATTTTCTGCGAAGGGGTATGCCGGATTACGATGTTACCGTTTATCCGTACGTTTCAACCACCGCTAATATCAAGAGCTTTCTTGTGGGTGAGCTGGAAAGCACGTATTCGGCCGAGCCGGGATTGAGAAAATTGTACGCGTTTCAAAAACCATTTGCGGGCTTTGAACCCAACGTAAAGCAAATGCCGGTACAGTCTTTCTGGAGCTACACCATGGAAACCCACATATTGACGTTACCGAAGAACAAGGACAAATTTAAGAGCTGGGCGGATCTGGACGGCCATAAAATCTACATGACCAAAGCGGGATATATGAACCATATCAACATCTTCAGAGCGATGCGGGACATCTGTGGGCTGAATATTGAGCACGTCGAAGTGGACATGTCAAAGGTTGCCGATGCGCTGAGTGCGGGGACCATAGACGCTACCGGGGCTTACACAACGGCCCTGGTATCGTTGGCCGGCTGGATCAAGGTGCTTGATGTGTCCAGCCCCCTGCAGGGCGTGAATCCAACCCAGGAACAAATCGATAAGCTGACAGCGGCAGGTTTTAAGCCGGTGAAAATCAACATCAAGAAGGCGTATACGAGAGACCTGGGCGTGGATTATCTCTATGGCGTGCCTTTTTACTTCGGTTACCACCACGGGCTGAACTTTCCGGCAGATGCCGTTTATAGAGAGCTCAAAGGATTTGAAGAACATGCAGCCGAGCTGCCCAAGCTGGATCCAGGTTTCGGACCGCTGGCGGCAGATGTGGCCGTATTTCAGGTCGAGGGAATCAAGAGCATACCCGAGGTTCCGGTTCATCCGGGTCTGGCAAAATATCTGAAGGAAAAGGGCCTATGGGATTCGTCCTGGAAAATCGCGACTGAGGATACGATCAAGGAAGCGATAGCGACAATGAAAGCAAAAGCCAAATGATCTTTTCCAACAATAAGGGGTAATTAAGCGTAAATTATGGTGGGCTCACCCCTGTGTGCGCGAATAAAAGGGCGAGCCCACCACCTCTTGAGTCATATCGTGAGGGAGTGAAGTGATGGAAAAAAATCCTGAGTCCGATGAGTCGAATTCACTGGCTGAAATGCGTAAATATATAATTCCCGCCTATCTGATCGCCACTATCGTCTATTTAATATTTTCGCTACATTATTTTACAACCGGCCTGGGGGGAACCATGCTCCTGGCCGTAACGCTCGTCCCATTGGCCTTCATTATGTGGGTCTTGAATTCCTTTGTCGAAGGCGTTCTGCCCTATCCACGTCTGGGACTCAAACTCAATCTTGTCATCGCCGGCGTGTACATTGCGATGTGCGTCATTTGCATTATATACCTGCGCACGCAGTACGACGCCCTCATTTATGACCGGGCGGGTTTCTACAACACTCCTGACAAAATCGTAGGGGTGATGATTCTGGGTCTCATTGTCGAATATACCCGGCGGGAACATGGCATCCTCTTTTACCTCATCCTGTTTCTCATGTTCTATTCCGTTTACGGCTGGATTTTCCCGGGAATACTGGGTCATCCCGGGGTCAGCTGGACACGCGTCATCACATCTTCTTCGGTGGAGATCTCATTGGGCCTTTTTGGGACGTATTCGCAAACCGGCGTGGGCGTTATCGCCGCATTTTTCATGTTTCTGGGCATTGCACAGGGATTCGGCGTTCAGGAATCGATTATCAAAATGTTCACCGGAATATTTGCCAAACGTAAAACCCTCATTCCTCAGACGGCGGTGGTGACTTCAATGGCGATTGCGACCTGCAGCGGATCGGGAGCCGCCAATGCCGCCATCACCGGACAGTATACCATCCCGTTGATGAAAAGAGCCGGGTTTCCAGCGCTTCACGCCGGTGCGGTGGAAGCCTCATCTTCGCTGGGAGGCCTGCTCATGCCGCCGGTCATGGCCATCGCCGGTTTCATTATGGCCGACTTTCTGGGCGTGACATATTTCGAGGTCATCGCGCGAGGATATGCGCCGGCACTCATTTTTTTTGGCATCATATCCCTGTCGGTTTACCTCTTTACCGCGCGCTTCCTGCGGGGGAAGGGCAAAAGCACTGAATTGGCACCGGGTGCCATTATCGAAAAATACTCCAAAATGGATGTGATCAACACGGCAATTTTCTTTGCCTTCATCTGTGTTTTAATCTATTTGATGGGGGTGCTTTGGTTTGATGCATCAAGAGCCGCACTTTACATTGCGATCGGCCTCCTGATCACCTCCTCCCTGTTTCGCATCGTTTTCCATCCCGGGACGATTTTAGACAGGATAAAAGAATGGGTTAGGTGTCTGCGCGGAGCCATAGAGGGCTTTGCCGCGGTCACCGCCCCGCTTGTTCTCTTGCTGGCCATGCTCGGGGTGATGGTAAATCTGTTCGTGGTCAGTGGCTGGATGATTAAACTGATGGCAATCCTGGCGAGGGTGGGCGAATTCCATGTTGTGGCCCTGATCCTCGTGGGATTCCTTATCGGCGTCTTTCTGGGGCTGGGAATACCGCCATCGGCCTGTTACATCCTCTCAGCCGTAATCGTCATCCCGCCGATGACTAAAATCGGGATCAACCCCTGGGTCGCTCATTTCTTTTTATTTTTCATAGCGGTCATATCCGAATATTCGCCGCCAACCTCGCTCGTCGCTGCGGTTGCTTCCCGTATTTCAGGTGCTTCCTTCATGAAGACGATGATGGTCACGCTGCAAATATCGATTCCCTTTTTCTTCCTGACATTCGCGATTTTCAACTGGGATATTTTGTTGCTTGAGCCCGGTTGGGCGCAGGTGGGTGCTCTGTGTGTGTTGCTTGTTGGATGCCTGACAGCAGCCTCCGGCATCCACGGTAGAATTTTTGAACGTAAAAGTCAGGACCTTCCTGCAAGGTTTGCAGTCATTTTACTGGCGCTATTTATCCTGTTCTATCCGAGAGGTATCCTTTCGATAGTGGCATTGATACCCGCCTTGGCGGTAATCGTCCTTGTGACCCGGCGGACCGAAAAAGCAACGGAATAATCTTCTTAAAGATAGCTTTAAAGCAATATGCGACGGTCATTGCTGTCCGGATAAGAGTACTCCATGTGCCGGGCCGTCGCCCGCGCGATATTTTCACCGAAGTATCGCGAAACCACCTTGAGTGCCATATCGATGCCCGCTGAGATGCCTGCC
>Ga0316578_10000633_pt1 | contig 12436 bp, 11 predicted proteins | sample J0NA_2_FD_203076 | JGI IMG/M metagenome (GOLD analysis project Ga0316578, IMG submission 203076) | Rhizosphere microbial communities from salt marsh grasses in Alabama, United States - J0-2_160517rDrC | ecosystem: Host-associated > Plants > Roots > Rhizosphere | place: USA: Alabama | collected... | reverse complement strand
CGACGCAGACACAGCCCACGGATACGACTATGGCAAGCAAAGCGAACCTGAAATCGAGCGGCCGCGAGGCCGCCCTGGCACGCCGTCGGGCCCTGTCCACTCAAGGCAAGCAGGGCCAGCGCAAGACCGCACCCGAGCGCACCCGCAATGCGCCGGCGAAGCCGGCGGCAGCCCCGGCGCCGGCCCGGACATCGCAGCCCGAGCCCGCCGCGCCCGTGCTGCCCCGCGCGCCCAGCGCGGTCAGCCGCCCGGCTCCGGCCCGCCGCGCCACGACCGGCGCCCCGAGCCCGTCTCAGACCAGCCGCGCGCTGGCGCGCCAGCGCCGCAGCGCAATGGCCCAGGCCGGCCGCAAGGCGGTGCGCAGCAAAGACCGGGTGCGCACATCCGACGAACTCTCGGGCGCCAAGGCGTCCTCCGCGCCTGCTGAGAAGAAGGCGGGCTGCAACTGCGGCTGCAACGGCAACCGCAAGGACGAAGCCAGGTCCGTCAGCGATCTTAGCCAGTTCGCCCATCAGCCGGGCGCGCCGAGGCCCTCCGCCGGCCTCGGCAACGGCAGGAACGGCAACGGCAAGACGATGCGCAACAAGAGGACCGATGCCGCCCTCAGCGCCAAGCCCGCGGGCCGCATGCTGTCGCTGGCCCGCCGTGCGGCGCTGTCCAGCCGCGGCAAGGCCGCCAGCAATACGCCCCAGTCCGTGGCCAGCCTGGCACGCCAGGCCAACCCGAAGCTGTCCGGACGGGAACTGGCGCAGAAGGTCCGTGCCCAGCGCGCGGCCAACGGCGGCGCCGGCGAGCGCAAGTCCGCCCCGGCGGGCCGGGTGCGGCCCACTCGCACCGGCGCGCTGGCCGGCGCGACGGACCAGCCATGGAAGGTCGGCGTCACCGAGACCAGCCATGGCCAGCGCGTGACCGGTACGCGCGTCGGCCGCAGCGTCAAGACCACCGGCGATGAGCCGAGCACCTGCCGCGCCGTCACCGGCACCGAGTACATGGGCGCCGAGATCTTCCGCGAGTTCTGCCAGACGGAGCCGCAGCCGGGCATCGACAAGGTTCGGGTCACCAGCACCAGCCATGGCCAGCGCGTGACCGGCAACGAGGTCGGCCGCTCGAGCAAGGTCACCGGAGACGAGCCCGGCACCTGCAAGAACGTGACGGGCACCGAATACCTGGCGCCGAGCCAGTACCAGGCCTTCTGCGAGACGAAGCCCGAGCCCGGCCCGCGCCGCATCGGTTTCGGACAGACCGCCGGCGGCCGTCCGGTGTCCGGCAACATGGTGGGCCGCTCGGCCAGGGTCACCGGGGACGAGCATGGCTCCGACGTGCGTCCCACCGGCACCCAGTACACCTCGCCATCGGACATCGGCAAGGAACTGATGAGCCGTGACGAGAAGGTCCCGCCGAAGGTCGGCAGCTCTACGACCCTCTCCGGCGGTACCGTGACCGGCACCCGGGTCGGCCGTTCCGAGCGCGTCACCGGCGACGAGCCCGGCAGTTGCCGCAGCATCACCGGCGACGAGTACATCGACCTCAACCAGTACCAGGCCTTCTGCGAGAGCAAGCCGCAGCCCGAGCCGCCCAAGGTCGGTCAGTCCGTGACCAACAAGGGACATCGCATCTCCGGTACCCAGACCGGCCGCTCGGGCAAGGTCACCGGCGACGAGCCCGGCACTTGCAAGGCCATCACCGGCACCCCCTATGCCGGGCTGGAGCAGGCCGACAGCTGGTGCGAGCCGGCGCAGAAGCGCGAGATCCAGGCCCGCACCCGGCCGCTGGCCTCGACGCCCGGTCCGGCCATGACCGGCATGCAGCCCGGCATCGATCCGGCGCGGGGCGGCAAGCTGACCGGCGCGGCCAAGGGCGCGTGCGAACCCGTGACCGGCACGCCCTATGTCGGTGCCGACCAGTTCGCGGCGGCCTGCGCCGACGAGGGTCAGGGCAACGGTGCCATGCCGGGGCATGCGGACTTCCCGCAGTTCCTCGACGCCGGCGATGCGGTTGCTAACCAATCCGCGCCCGCGGCGGCAGCGTCCGGCCCAGCGGGGCCGATCCCCGGCGGCCGCTTCAGTGTGCAATCGCCGGCCCGGGCCGCCTTCGAGGCGCGCCAGCGGGGCGGCGTCACCGGCACGGCCTACGAGTCCGGCGGCCACATCACCGGCCCCTTCGGCATGGCCGCAGGCAAGATCACCGGCACCGAACAGTTTCGCTTCGACAGCAAGCGCCCGCGCCAGGACCTGCTGACGCCCGCGCCGTCCGCCGCCGGCAACGGTGGTGACGAGGCCGCCGAGAGCAACGGCGGTGCCAATCCGCGCATCACTGGCGAAGGTCAGACCGCGGGGCCGAAGGTGACGGGCGACGACTGGGAGCGCAACGAGCGCGTCACCGGTACCGAGGGCAGCTCCGCGCGCCGCCGCAACCCCACCCGGCCCGGCCCGATGAGTGCGATGCCGGCGCTGGAGCGCAAGCGCAACGAGGATGTCCCCCAGCCCACGAGCCCGGTGACCGGCAGCATCGGCAGCACCGAGCGCGGCGCCCTGGTCACCTATTCCGGCGGCGCCCGCGGCTGAGTAGGCCAGCGATTGACACGAACCCGCGTCGAGACCGCAAACAACGACCGAGACCATGTTGAGCCGTCGCCAACAATCGCCGCGCAGCCGCGGACCGGCCACCCGCCGATCAGCGGCGACGTCCCGGCGCACGCCCGAGCCGCAGCAGGCCGCATCGCTGCAGCGCCCGGCGCCCGTGCCGCCGGCGGGCGACGCTGAGGCGGCGCAGGCCGTGCCCGCCAGCCAGGCGCCGCGTCGGCCCGCCCGGCCCGCCGCCAGCCAGGGGTCGACGCGTCCCACCCGGCCGCCCCGGCCGAAGCCGGCGACCACCGTGGAGGCGGTCAAGCGCCGTCAGCGCCAGCCTGAGACGGCCGCGCAGTCCCGGCCCAGGGGTCTGTCGCTGCGTGCGGCGGCGGGGCCACGTCCGGCCGGGGGCCTGCATCCGTTGAGCGATGCCGCCGCCAACGCCCGGTTGTACGAGTATGAGTCCTCGGTAAAGGGCGCCTTCGACGACATCGTGCCGGTGCTGAAGAAGGTGGCCAGCGAGCGCTGCGAGCCCGACTTCGTCGAGCGCGCCCAGCGCATCGCGCGCGCCGAACTGGGCTTCGAGCTGCCGGGCCACATCCTCGACGAGGCGTGGATCAATGGGCTCGACATGCGCAGGCTATTCGCCTGGTCCGTGTTCGAGCGCTACCGCCGGGTCAGCGACGCCTTTTTCTCCGATGACCCGCTGGGCGGTCTCGACGGTGCCGACTTCCAGCGCTTCCTTCAGGAGTGCGGTTTCCACCTTATGGATATCACGCCCTGCGCCGACGGCCGCCTTGCCCATGCCATCAGCTATGTGCTGCGGCTGCCCTATGGCCCGGTGCGGCGGAAGTCCTACGCCGGCTCGCTGTTCGATATCGAGAACACGGTGGAGAAGTGGGTCGAGACCGAGCTCTTGCGCTTCCGCGAGGGCCGGCCGAACACAGCCGACGAGCCGACGCGCTACCTGAAGGCGGTCGTCTATCACTTCAGCAGCGTGGACCCGGCCCACCAGGGCTGCGCGGCCCACGGCTCCAACGACGAGGCCGCCGCCCGCGAGGGCTGGGAGCGATTGCGCGCATTCCGTCAGGCCGTCGAGAACGGCTTTTGCTGCGGCGCCTCGGTGGACCTGCTGCTGATCGGCATGGATACCGACACCGACGCCATCCGCGTCCATGTGCCGGACGCCGATGGCTATTGCGACCTGGACCATTGGCTCGACGCGGCCAAAGTCTACGAGATCACCCGCGGCCAGTCCGCGGCCGAGGGCCGCGCGCGCATCGGCGAACTGGTACGCGCCCATGCACCGGGCAAGGCCGCCGGCAAAGGCGCCGGCGGACCGGACGACGGCATGGTCCGGCTGGTCGCGCAGCTGATCGAGAACAACCTGTCCCAGATCGATTACGTGCGCCAGTACCACGGCGGTCACTATGCCGACATCGGCCACGCCGAGCGCTTCATCGGCGTCGGCATCGGCTTCGAGGAGATCCAGCTCCGCAATCTGACCTATTTCGCCTACCTCAGCACGGTGGAAGAGGGCGCCAAGGACCTGGACGTCGGCATCAAGATCTTCACCGGGCTCAACATCAGCCGTGGCCTGCCGGCGCCCATCGTCGTGCGCTACGACTACCACGGCAGCGTGCCGGGCGCCCGCGAGCGCGCGGTCCAGCACTGCGAGCGCATCGCGATGGCGCTGAAGGCGCGCTATCCGAAGCTCTGCGCCGACGGCCAGCTGCACTGCCTGCGGGCGGTGCGCGACTGCGACGCCCAGGCACCCATCGAGATCGTCGGATCGTCGCTCGACCCGGCGGCGCCCGCCGGTCACTGAGGGCGCGGCGGCCATGAAGATTTGCAAGGTCCTGAAGCCCCTGGTCGCGACCAACCGGATCCCCGGCTTCGAGCACAAGCACCTGCAGGTGGTGCTCGACGGCAGCGCGCAGATGGTGGCCGTGGACGCGGTCGGCGCCATGCCCGGCGACTGGGTCATCTGCGTCGGCAGCTCCGCGGCGCGCGAGGCGGCGGGCAGCAAAGAATACCCGAGCGACCTGACCATCGTCGGCATCATCGACGACTGGAATCCGGACGCCGAGGGCTGAGGCGGCGGCGATGGAGATCAACCAGGTGGTCGGCACACTGGTCTGCACCAAGCGCGTCGCGGGCCTCGAGCATTGCGCCCTGCGCCTGCTCAAGGACCGCAAGGGCAAGCTGCTGGTGGCCACCGATCCCATCGGCTGCCGCGACGGCAACTGGGTGTTCACGGTGAGCGGGTCCGCGGGGCGCTACGCGATGGGCGATCCGAAGATCCTCACCGACCTGGCCATCGGCGGGATCATCGATCAATGGGAGCCGGAGGCCGCGGCGCTGCCGGCGGCGACCTCAGCCCCGGCCCAAAACGGTTCAACGGCAAAGGCGGCATAGCGACCGGAGCCCGGCACCTGGCCCTGACAGCCAGGCCCTGATCAGAGAGTACAGCGGAGACATACGAAAATGGCAGGCGAAAGAGTCGGAATCGCGCTGGGCATGATCGAGACGCGCGGCCTGGTGCCGGCAATCGAGGCCGCGGACGCGATGACCAAGGCGGCGGAAGTGCGGCTGATCGGCCGCGAGTTTGTCGGCGGCGGCTATGTGACGGTACTGGTGCGCGGTGAGACCGGCGCCGTCAATGCGGCCGTGCGTGCCGGCGCCGACGCCTGCGAGCGAGTCGGCGACGGCCTGGTGGCTGCGCACATCATCGCCCGCCCGCACCGCGAGGTGGAGCCGGTGCTGGAGCGCACCGGCGAAGGCTTCAAGCCGGGCCAGCCGGGCCGCTGAGCGGGCCGGGCAACACAGCTTTGGGCGCCGGGCCCCTGGCCCGGCCATGATCGGTTCATCGAGTAACGAGCGTAGACAAACGGAGAGCGACAATGGCTAACGAGACCATGGGTATTGCACTGGGCATGATCGAGACGCGCGGCCTGGTGCCGGCCATCGAGGCGGCGGACGCCATGACCAAGGCGGCGGAGGTGCGGCTGATCGGGCGCGAGTTCGTCGGCGGCGGCTATGTCACCGTGCTGGTGCGGGGCGAGACCGGTGCCGTCAACGCCGCCGTGCGCGCAGGTGCCGACGCCTGCGAGCGCGTCGGCGACGGACTTGTGGCCGCACACATCATCGCCCGCCCGCACCGCGAGGTGGAGCCGGTGCTGCCCACCGGCGGCGGCGCGTCCGACTGATCCGTCGGAGCAGGGCGCGGGGCGCAGGCTTCGGGCACCGCGACTGGGCCCGCAAGCACCAGCACACGACCACCGGCAGCAGCGGCAGGCGGGTCAACGATGATCCGCCCGCGGCGGGCCGGCCCCACATCCATCGGAGAATAGAAAGATGGCCAATGAGACCATGGGCATTGCCCTCGGAATGATCGAAACGCGTGGGCTGGTGCCTGCCATCGAGGCCGCGGACGCCATGACCAAGGCCGCCGAGGTGCGCTTGATCGGGCGCGAGTTCGTCGGCGGCGGCTACGTCACCGTGCTGGTGCGCGGGGAGACCGGCGCGGTCAATGCCGCCGTGCGTGCCGGTGCGGACGCCTGCGAGCGCGTCGGCGACGGCCTGGTGGCCGCGCACATCATCGCCCGCCCGCACCGCGAGGTGGAGCCGGTGCTGCCGAAGGGCTCCAGCGACTAGTCGTCGGATGAGCAGGACGGGTAGAGCGAAGAGGCCGTGAACGTCGTGCGCAGCGTCGAAACGCACGGCCTCGCATAGGTTGGGCCGACGTAGGAGGCCCAACAAGCAGGCGTTCAGCTCGACCTCATCGTTGGGCTTCGTCCCCTCAGCCCAACCTACGGTGAATTCCTGCACAGGCTCCTAGCGGCACCCATCCCGGCGGCGGGTCGATCCGTCACCGCACCTCATCAGCGAGCCACGAGGACTCAGCAACCAGCCATGAGGCACGCCAGCGTTCATCCCCGCACCCTCGGCTACCTCGGCCGGGCCCTGAGCCTGGAGTACTCCGCCGTGCAGCAGTACATGACCCAGGCGGCCCTGGCCGAGGCCTGGGGGCTCAACGAGGTCGGAGACCGCTTCCGGCGCGAGACCGTCGAGGAGATGCAGCACGCCGACCGCATCGTCAAGCGCATGCTCGGACTCGGCGTGGCACCGAACGCCTCGCAGTTGCGCCCGGCTGGCGTCGCCCGCAATCTCGTGGACCTGTTGTTGCAAGACCAGGCGCTGGAGCGGGAGATCGTCGCCCTCTACGACGAGGCGGCCAACTTCTGCCGCCGCATCGCCGACCACGAGAACGCCGAGTTCTTCCAGGGCCTGCTCCAGGACGAGCTGCATCACGCCGCCGACATCGATGCCTGGCTGGCCCGGCTCGGCGTCTCCCAGCACCGGGGGGACGACGAACGTGCCTATTTCTGACGAGCAGGCGGGCGGCGGTGCGGCGTCACCACCGACGAAGGCCCATGGCTGGCGCCGGCGCGAGCGCCCGACGCGGCTGGAATGCCGTCACGTCTTCACCGGCTACGAGACGCTGCGCGATTTTCTCGACCGCGCCGCGCAGCTGTCCGAGGCCACCGGCATCTATCCGAACCTGAGCTTCGGCCGGGACTACGTGAATATGACGCTGTTCGCCGATGACGACAGCGGCGAGCTGACACCAGAGATCGAGGCCTTCGCGCAGCGCGTGGACGACCTCGTGGACAACACACCGGAGGATGGTTCATGAGCGAAGAAATGCAGGCTGCCCCGGCCGAGCAGGCCCCTGGTGCGGGTACCACGGCCAATCGCACACCAGCGCGACGCAAGACGACCGCCCGCGCCGCTGCCCCGCGCCGCGGCAGCGGCAGCAGTGCAGGCACCGAGGGCGGAGCCGCCCTCGACCCGACCCGCGACGACCCGATGCAGTCCGGGCGCCGCATCTGGCCGGACTGAGCGGCGCGCTCCCGCCGCGTCCGTCGCGGTGGTCCGATGACATCCATGTCACGCTGTGCTGGAGCGGCGCGACGAAACGCGCTAATCTGCGGCGTTTATCGTTGCACTGCGGTGACTTCGGAGCGGTTGGCCCGGGTCGATGGCTGAGTCCGATCGACAGGCGCCTCCGCCGGCAGCGGCCCCGGAAACCTCCGGACGCCGCGGCGGCGGCCGGACGCCCAAGGGTGACCCGGCCGGCAGCCGCCGCCATCACGCCATGGCCGACTCCAACCAGCCCCGCGCCAATGTCCCCGGCGGCGGCGCCGACTACCTGATCCGCCACACCACGCTGCGCCAGTTGCAGCTGCTCGAGGCCATCGTGCGCCTGGGCAGCTTCACCCGCGCCGCCGAAGAGCTGTTCCTGACCCAGCCCACGGTGTCGATGCAGATCAAGAAGCTGTCCGAGGCGATCGGCACGCCGCTGTTCCGCCAGGTCGGCCGCAGCATCGAGCCCACCGACGCGGGGCGCGAGGTCCACGCTGCCTGCCGCGACATCCTCAACACGCTGTCGAACCTGGAGATCAAGCTTGCCGACCTGAAGGGCCTGAAGCGCGGCCGGCTGCGCCTCGGTGTGCTGACGACGGCCAAGTACGTCGCCCCGGAGATCCTAGGCGCCTTCTGCCGCAAGTACCCTGGCATCGACGTCTCGCTGAACGTCACCAACCGCGAGAACATCATCGACCGCCTCAGCGCCCATGACGACGACCTGTACGTGATGGGCCAGCCGCGGGAGACGGACGAGCAGATCGCGTCCGTCCCGTTCGCGCCGAACCCGCTGGTCCTGGTCGCCTCCGCCGATCACCCGCTGGCCCGCGAGCGGAACATCCCCATCGAGCGGCTGGAAGGCGAGAGCCTGATCCTGCGCGAGCCCGGCTCCGGCATCCGCGACGCGGTGCTGAAGCAATTCGCCGCCGCCGGCATCACGCCGCGGGTGCGCATGCAGCTGGGCAGCAACGAGGCCATCAAGCGCGCCATCGTCGGCGGCTTGGGCATCGGCGTGCTGTCCCTGCACTCGCTGACGCTGGAGAGCGAAGGCGGGCGCCTGGCGCTGCTCGATGTCCAGGGCTTCCCCATCGAGCGCCGCTGGCACCTGGTCTACTGGCGCGGCCGCGAGCTGTCGCTGGTGGCGCGCACGTTCCTCGACTTCGCCATCGAGTACGAGCCCGAGATCCGCGCCCGGCTGGCCGAGGCCCAGGCGGCATTCGCCCGCACGCGCGCCCGCATCCAGGCCGAGGCGGCGTCACATCCGGTGCCGCTTCCGGACACCGAGCCATGAACCGTCCCACTGACGACTGCTATCCCTATCCGGTCGCCCGCATCGGCATCATCGGCGGCGGTCAGCTCGGCCGCATGATGGTCAAGGCCGCCAAGCGCATCGGTTGCACCTGCGTCATTCTCGACCCGACGCCCAACTGTCCGGCCGGGCAGGTCTCGGTGAACCAGATCGTCGCCGATTCCCACGACCCGGTGGCGCTGCGCGAGCTCTGCCAGTCCGTGGACGTGACCACGTTCGATATCGAGGACATCGACGCCGAGGCCCTCGGCGAGCTGTCCCGCGAGGGACATCGTATCTTCCCGTGTCCGGGCCTGCTCGCCGACATCCAGGACAAGCTGCTCCAGAAGCACGTGCTGACCGATGCCGGCATCCCCAATGCGGCGTTCGTCGGCATGGACAGCCCGGATGCGGGCGACTTCGCCCTCTTCGGTTATCCGCTGGTGCAGAAGGCGCGGCGCGGCGGCTACGACGGCCGCGGCGTGCAGGTCATGCGCAGCGAGGCCGACTTCTCCCGCGCGCTGCCGGTGCCGGCCCTGATCGAGCGGTTCATCCCGGCCGAGAAGGAGCTTGCGGTCATGGTGGCCCGCGGCCAGGATGGCGACATGCGCTGCTATCCGCCGGTGGAGATGTGCTTTCGCCCCGGCGAGAACATCCTCGACATGCTGCTGGCGCCGGCGCGCGTGTCGCCCGAGACCGCCGAGGCCGCCCGTCGCCTGGCCATGGAGACGGTCGAAGCCCTGGCCGGCGTAGGCATCTTCGGCATCGAGATGTTCCTGACCGCCGACGGCCAGTTCCTGGTCAACGAGGTCGCCCCGCGAACGCACAATTCCGGCCACTACACCATCGAGGCGTGCATCACCGACCAGTTCGAGCAGCACCTGCGCGCCATCACCGGGCTGCCGCTGGGCGCCACCGATCTGCTCTCGCCGGCGGCGATGATCAACCTGCTCGGCGAGCCCGGCTACCGCGGCCGGCCGATCATCCGCGGCCTGCGCGCGGCCCTGGCCATCCCCGGCGTCTCGGTGCATCTCTACGGCAAGGCCGAGACCCGACCCCACCGCAAGATGGGCCATGTCACCGTGCTCGGCCACGACATCGAACAAGCCCGCGCCAAGGCCGAGCGGGTGCGCGACCTGATGGCCATTACCGGTGAGGAGCGGATCGGCGCCCAACCATAATCCCGAAAAGAGCAGTAGGCCGCAAATGGCGCAAACGGACAGCAATTATTCGCCAATGGATCAGGCCCTTGGGCAGATGTCTTGGCGGCGTTGATCATTATCCCGGCCAAGCGTGGGGTTCTCGTTCCCACGCTCCAGCGTGGGAGCAAGGGGACGCTCTGCGTCCCGTGTTCCGGCCGAAACGATGATCAAGGCCTGTCTTGGCCTTCGGATACTCACCGATCCGGCGACGTGCAGTAGAGCGGGAAGTGTCTGAATCACCGCGGATTGTGGCTTCGTACCCAAGGGCAATCAACGAATCGAGGCTGAAGCAATCGAAATCGAAATCGAAATTTACAATCGATACCGATACCGATACCGATACCGATACCGATACCGATACCGATACCGATACCGACGCTGCTGCCCCGAGATAACGCCCCGGTTCACCCTGGTGACGCCGCTCCAGCGGCGTCACCCATCTCCAGGCGCTCCGCGCCCCGAGAACCTTTCCCAAGCGCTATGACAGATTACATCCCAACACCCCGCATCGGCATCATCATGGGCAGCGACTCCGACCTGCCCGTCATGCAGGCGGCCGCCGATGTCCTCGATGAGCTCGAAGTCCCCTACGAGATGACCATCGTCTCGGCCCATCGCACGCCCAAACGGCTCTACGACTATGCCGAGACCGCCGCCGACCGCGGCCTCCGGGTCGTCATTGCCGGTGCCGGCGGCGCCGCGCACCTGCCCGGCATGGTCGCCGCGATCACCCCGCTGCCCGTCGTCGGTGTGCCGGTCAAGACCTCGTCCCTGTCCGGCCAGGATTCGCTCCTGTCCATCGTACAGATGCCCGCCGGCGTGCCGGTCGCCACCGTCGCCATCAACGGCGCCCGCAACGCCGGTCTGCTTGCAGCGCAAATCCTCGGTGCTGCCGATACCGCCGTGCGTGAGCGCATCGCGGCCTTCAAGCGCGACCTCGAGGCGCAGGTCCTCGCCAAGGTCGAGCGCATGGCCGCCGGCGAGATCACCGCCGAGACGGTGCGTGCCGCCCGGGGCGGCTGAAGGTCAAGGGACATTAGGACCTCCCCCGGGCGGTTTCACGCGAGTGAGATGGGCAGGCGGGTCTTGCGTTGTTGCCTCCCTGGGTAGGCGACGATTGCAAGAGGCCAAAAGGCATGACTCCATTGCTGACCCCGTTACGCGGAGGCTGACAATCGTGGCGGCCGGTCGCGGTGCTGCGCGCCGCGCGCGGGCTGGACTTCGGCGCACCTGCGCGGTGCCGCGCGCCATGTGTCTCACGGCCACAGCCCAGGCCGAGTCGCCCGGCCATATCGGCGGAACCCCAGGCCTTTCATGGGATGTCGGTACGCCGAAGGCGTTACGCTGACCGTACTGATCTGCGCGTCGGAATCATCGGCGCGCCGCACCTGTCGGGGTTCTCATCATGGCTGACTGCTGCACCAACAGCGCCTGCGAGGTGGAGAAGCTCCGCGACCGGCAGCGGTCGACTCTGTTGTGGGTGTTGTGGATCAATGCCGCACTGTTCCTGACCGAAGGCATTGCGGGCGTGCTCGCATCGTCCATGGCGCTCTTGGCCGACGCCCTGGATATGCTCGGGGATGCGCTGATTTACGGATTCAGCCTCTATGTCGTCTCCAGGGGGGCGCTATGGAAGGCGCGGGCGGCCGCCTTGAAGGGCTGGATCATGCTGCTGTTCGGCCTCGGCGTGCTCGTGCAGGTCGTTCACAAGATGCTGGTACCGGAATTGCCCCATTACCCGACCATGGGTGTTGTCGGCATGCTGGCCCTTGCCGGCAACGCGGTGTGCCTGTCGCTGTTGTGGCGTCACCGTTCGGAGGACATCAACATGCGCTCCGTCTGGCTCTGCTCGCGCAACGACATCGTCGCCAACGCCGCGGTGCTCGGCGCCGCCGCAGCCGTCTGGGTCCTGCACTCGCGCTGGCCGGACATCTTGGTCGGCCTCGCCATTGCGGTCCTGTTTCTTTCCTCGGCGGTCCATGTGCTGCGTGAGGCCGCGCGGGAGCGGCGCGCCGCGCTGTGCGCGCCCGCATCCCCCGTCAGGGTGTCCTTTCCGCGCGCCGACGGCGCATGAGCCTCGTACGGGAAGAAACTGGGTCTGCCCCTGAGATATGCTGAGAACATTGCGCCAATAAACAGTACCTTAGACCGAGGCTCCGTTAGGAATCCGACGGTCGCGATAGCTGCCGTCTCGCCGTCTCGCCACCCACTGGGAGCGCTGGCTTTCCAGCCGGCTCGCCGCCGACCCGGCTCGATGCCGGGTCGGCGGCGTCCGCTCTGCGACGAAGGCGCGTTCGCGGCGGGTCGTTCAGCGCTTCATCTGGGGCGATCCGCGGGCGGGGCGCTGCCGGTCGCGGGGCGGGGGGGGCGGGCCCCCCCCCCCCGCCCCCCCCGGGGAATCCCGCCGGCCCCCGCGGCCCCGGCCCCCCCACGGGGGGGGGGCGCGAACG
>Ga0316578_10000632_pt1 | contig 12443 bp, 11 predicted proteins | sample J0NA_2_FD_203076 | JGI IMG/M metagenome (GOLD analysis project Ga0316578, IMG submission 203076) | Rhizosphere microbial communities from salt marsh grasses in Alabama, United States - J0-2_160517rDrC | ecosystem: Host-associated > Plants > Roots > Rhizosphere | place: USA: Alabama | collected... | reverse complement strand
TCGACGCGGTTCCATGATCCTGCCGGGACAGAGCATGTTCATCCTGGAGACCGAGCCGGCCGGCTATATCGTGTACGCCGCTAACGAGGCCGAGAAGGCGGCGAGTGTGACGCTCATCGATGTGCGCGCGGTCGGGGCCTTCGGGCGCCTGACACTGGCGGGTCGGGAGGCGGATATCGATGCCGCCGGGAAGGGCGCCATCGCAGCGATCCAGAACCTCTCGCGGATCTGACACGGTGGACTCAGACCATGCCGCGGCTTGACACGACCCGTTTCTATCTGGATTCGTTGGCCTCCCACGGCGAGACCGCCAAAGGGGTTCAATGGATGTCGACGCACACGCAGGAGCTGCGCTTCGAGGTGCTGCGCCGGCTCTTGCCGGCCGACCTCTCCGATCTGATGCTCGTCGACGCGGGCTGTGGTTTCGGCGACCTCTATCGCTACCTACTGAAACGCAACGACATACCCGCGCGCTATATCGGGCTCGATGTCCTGGAGCCGATGGTGGAGGCGGCGCGTCGGCGCACGGGGTGTGAGATCCGCCTCTGTGACGTTCTGCACGACCGCCTCCCGGATGCCGATTACTACCTGTGCAGCGGTGCCATGAACAACCTCACACGCGAGGAGACCTGGTGCTTCATCCGCCACTGCTACGGCGCATCCGGGCGCGGCTTCGTCTTTAACCTGCTCAAGGGCACGGACGGGCCGGGCAGCTACAATTTCCAGCAGCCGAGGGACCTCGCCGCGCTTGCCGGCGAGTTGGGCGCGGAGCCGCGGTTGGAAGAAGGCTATCTGTCCGGCGATTTCTCGATGGCGTTTCTCAAGGCCTAGGAGCCTGTCGGACTTAGGGGGATCGACGCGAGAGAGTGGGAGAGTGAGGCCATGTCGTTCCGGTTTTGAGGCGCATAGTGGGGGCTATGTAACGAAAAAGCGGGGCGACATGGCCCTTCTCCCGCTTCCGCAGCCGATTCATCCTCCGTCCAACAGGCTCCTGGGTTGGCCGCGATCGGATGGCATGGCCGTCGCGGATCCCACATCAAAGCAGGGGGATGGATGCTTCAGCTCATCGCAATCGCCGCCGGTGGCGCGTTCGGGGCGGTGGCGCGCTACGGGGCCTCGAACGCGGTCTATGGACTGCTCGGGCGGGATTTCCCCTGGGGCACGCTCGCGGTCAACGTGCTCGGCTCGTTCCTGATGGGGCTCCTGTTTGTCCTGTTCCTGGAACGGCTGAGTGCGGCACCGGAATGGCGCGCAGCCATATTGATCGGCTTTCTCGGCGCCTTTACGACCTTCTCGACCTTTTCGATCGAGACCCTGAATCTGCTGGAGGAGGGGGCCATCGTGGGGGCCTTTGTGAACATGATCATGAGCGTTTTGCTCTGCGTCCTGCTTTGCTGGGTGGGGATCATTCTCGGGAGGTCGCTATGAGTCGGCAAGAGGCGCTCATGGTGCGGGTCTATCTGTCTGAATCCGACCATGCGCTGAAGCAGCTGCTCGATTGTCTGCACAATGAGCTTGGTGTCTGCGGGGTCACGGTGATGCGGGGGATCGAGGGTTTCGGTGCCTCCGGCAAACGGCACGCCGCCTCACTGATCGACCTGTCGCTCGATCTGCCATTGGTGGTGGAGTTCTTCGATCGTCCCGAGAAGGCGGCGGGCGCGATCGCACGCATTGAGCGTTTCTTGCCGCCCGGGCATATCGTATCCTGGCCGGTCGGTGTCGAATCAGAGGAGCTTCAATGCTAGACCCACGCCTGCTGCGCACCCGTTTGGCGGAGGTCGCCGCGCACCTGGCGCGTCGTGGACTGGTTCTCGACACTGGGCGGATCGAGTCCTTGGAGACCGAGCGCAAGGGGTTGCAGATGCAGGTGCAGGCCTTGCAGGGTGAGCGTAACGCCCGTTCCAAGGCGATCGGCCAAGCGAAGGCATCGGGTGCGGACATCGTGCCGCTGCTCGCCGAGGTCTCGGACCTGGGCGACCGGTTGAAGGCGGCCGAGGCCCGTTTGGACGAGATCCGGCAGACGGCGGACGCGATCGGCCTGAGTCTGCCTAACCTTCCGCATGCCAGCGTGCCCGACGGGCGCGACGAGCGTGACAACCGCGAAGAGCGGCGTTGGGGTGAGCCGCCGTCCTTCGCTTTCCAGCCGCGCGACCACGTCGAGCTCGGATCGCTCAACGGTTGGATGGATTTCGACCTGGCCGCCAAGCTCGCTGGCTCGCGGTTCGTCGTGCTGTCAGGTCCGCTGGCAGGTCTGCATCGGGCCTTGATCCAATTCATGCTCGACACCCACACACGCGAGCATGGCTACACCGAGGTCTATGTCCCCTATCTGGTCAATGCGGACAGCCTCTACGGCACCGGTCAGCTGCCCAAGTTCGAGCAGGAGCTCTTTAAGGTCCCGGGGGAGCGCGACCTCTATCTGATCCCGACCGCCGAGGTTCCCGTCACCAACCTGCTGCGCGACCGCATCCTCGCTGCCGGCGAGCTGCCGCGAAAATGGGTCGCCCATACGCCCTGCTTCCGCAGCGAGGCCGGCTCTTACGGAAAGGACACACGCGGGATGATCCGCCAGCACCAGTTCGAGAAGGTGGAGCTGGTGCAGGCGGTGCGACCGGAGGATGCGTTCCAGGCCTTGGAGGACCTGACCGGACATGCCGAGACAATTCTGCAGCGCCTGGGCCTGGCCTATCGAGTGGTGACCCTCTGTGCGGGAGACCTCGGGTTCGCGGCATGCAAGACCTACGATCTCGAGGTTTGGCTTCCTGGCCAGGAAACCTACCGGGAGATCTCATCCTGCAGCAGCTTTGGGGATTTCCAGGCGCGACGGCTCCAAGCCCGTTGGCGCAATCCAGATACTGGCAAGCCCGAGCTGCTCCATACCCTCAACGGCTCCGGTCTGGCCGTAGGCCGCACCCTGGTCGCGGTGCTGGAGAACTATCAAGACTCGGACGGCCGCGTCATCGTCCCGGAGGTGCTGCGCCCTTACGTAGGTTGGCAGGACGTGCTTGCGTAGGTCCTGAAAGGGCTTGTGCACCGCAAGGGGTGTTGGGGAATCTCGCCGTTCCGCGCTGCTTTGTTGCCGGGATGGCCAAACAATCAGCGTCTACCAAGCCGCTTCGCACCCTTGCGTTTGTCAAGGTGACACAGCGACTAGCTTGAGCGGCCGTCCGGGCGCGGAAAGGGCGTGAGCTGGCCTTCAGCGTCCAGGCTCCAACGCGTCCCGTCGGTCGCCGGGATCCCCGTCTCCGATCTCCAGCGCTCCGGCAGCGGGCGGGGCAGGGCGAGCATGCCGCCACCGGGCGTATCCAGTAGGGTGAACTCCAGTCTCCCCTTGATCGGCTCCCGGATCTCGATGCGCACGCGCCAGCACCCGTTCCATTCGCGGTAAAAGTCGAACACGAGGTCGCTCGGGCCGACCAGCTCTGCCATGACGGCGCGAATCAGATCGCGAGCGACGTTCACCCGTCGGCGCAGATCGGTCAAGGGTGTGGGTAAGTCTTCCGGGGACATTCGGGGCTTGGCATTGTGATCAGACGGGATCGGTTTCGCGTTGCTCTGGCCGGCCGTGCGAGTCGGGCCGGGCCCGGGGGCGGCCGGACGCAAGCGGCCGCCCTCATGGATCGCGCCGGCGCCTCAGGCCCCCGGCCACGGCTGTGCCACGTTTGTCGGTGACACCGAGGATGATGAAGAGGAACATGGCGGTCATGACGATCTCGGTCACCAGACCCGCCATCATCCCGTAGCCCTGGGGCGAGAGAGACCCATACCCGTTTACGGCCAGACTGTTGGCGGCGAGCTCGAAGGTTGCCTGACCCTCTTTGTGCATCCCCATGTCGGCGGCGATAAACCAGATCAGGAAGGCGGCGGCACCGCATCCGCCAAGTACCAACCAAAAGGTGCCGATCAGCTCGGCTATGGCGCGAGTCATCAATGGCATACAAGCCGCCTGTATCAGCCACGAGCGGGGAAAGCGCGACATTATAGCGTCCGGCAGGCCGGCGACCAGGCCTGATCGCGAAACGGAATCAGCCGCGCAAAACGCAGTAAAATCGCGGGTCATGGCGATAGGACAGCCAAGTCCTCCGGGTGCGGCTCGCCACTGTCACCTGCTCGGAGCGTCGCACCCACTGTTCTTAACTCATTGGTGTGAAAAATGAAATGGCGCAATCGAAAGCAAAGTACCCATGTCGATGACAGACGACACAGCAGCGGCGGGGCCGCGGGTCCGGGCGGAGGCGGCCTGCCCTCCATCGGGACGCTCCTGTTCCTGTGGCCGATCATCAAGCCGCTACTGCGGTCCAAGCTCGGACTCGCGATTCTGGGAATCGGCGCGCTCGCCTACTTCGCCGGCACCAACCTCTCCGTCTTTACCGGCGGCGGCAGCCCGATGTTCGTCAACGAGGAGCAGGACGAGGAGCTGGCCGCCTTCATCAAGACCGTGCACGCGGATGCGGAGGCCGTCTGGGGCCGGATCTTCGCCGAGGCAGGGCAGCGCTACCACTTCCCCACCCTGGTCCTGTACCGCGGCTCGACCGTGAGCGGATGCGGACCCGCCAGTGCCCGCATGGGGCCGTTTTATTGCCCTGAGGACCTGAAGGTCTATGTCGACCTGGGCTTCTTCGAAGACCTCGAGAGGCAGCACGGTGCGGAGGGCGATTTCGCGCGCGCCTATGTCCTCACCCATGAGATCGGTCACCACATCCAGAACCTGGAAGGTACCCTGGACCAGGTGCAGAGCGCGAAGCAGCAGCTTCGGAGCGATGCCAAGCAGAACCAGCTCCAGGTCCGGGTCGAGCTGCAGGCCGATTGCTACGCGGGCGTCTGGGCGAACCATGCCCAGAAGATGTTCGATATCCTGGAAGAGGGCGACCTCGAGGAGGCCCTGGTCGCGGCGTCGTCGATCGGAGACGACCGGCTTCAGCGACAGGCGCAGGGCTTCGCCATTCCCCATACCTTTACGCACGGCACCTCCAAGCAACGCGCCGAATGGTTCGCACGGGGGGTCAGGAGCGGCCGCCTGAGTGATTGCAACACCTTCGGCGACTTCTGAAGGGCCGGGCGCTTTGGGCCATAGCCCGGGTCGACCGGCGCAAACGATGGAGCGGTTTCCCATGTCCTTGTATGTCGTCGTCCGACGCGGCGCCGCGCCTGCGTTGCCGGCCTTGATTCTCGCCGGTGTGCTGCTCTGGGTCCCGGGTGTCGCCGTGCTCGAGGCGGGGGAGAGCCGGATCGAGCTGCGTGACGGCAGCGTGCTCTCGGGCGAGCTGGTCGGAGTGGGAGACGGCCGCTACCGCATCCGCAGCTCGGTGATCGGCGAGGTCGAGGTCAAGGAGGCGGACGTGCTGTCGATCCGCCCCACGGCAGCAACCGCTGCCTCCGCTGCGATGCTCGGCTCTGCACCCGCCGACCCTGGCGGTGGGATTGCGGGTGTTCAGCGGCGAATTGTCGGCGACCCTGAGATCCTAAGCTCAGTGACGGCCCTGCAGGGGGATCCTGAGCTGCACGCGGCGCTCTCAGATCCCGAGCTCGTCCGGCTGGTCGTGTCCGGCGACCTGGAGGCACTGAGGTCCGACCCACGTTTTCTTCGCCTGATGGAGCACCCGGCGATCCAGGCGATCGTCGGGCACCTGATTGCGCGCTGACCGCTGCCGCCTGGGCTCGAGCCTGCTGGTGAGCGCGCCCCGCGCCCCTTATCCTGGCCGCTCCGGTCACCTCAGGAGCCGTTCCGCATGAGCCGTTTCACATTCGCGATTGCCCTTTGCCTTGCCGCCCTTGCGTCCCCGCCTATGCTTCCAGCGGATCACTCGCCCACGCCTGGGGGTGATCCCTTGTTGGACCCAAAGCGGGGCGAGCGCGGCTACATGGGCGCCGCGATCTGCGGGGAGTGTCACGAGAAGGAGCTGGACCTGTGGACAGGTTCCCATCACGACCTCGCCATGAAGGAAGCCACTGCCGCGACCGTTCTTGGCGATTTCGACAACGCCGAGCTCACCGCCCACGGCGTGACTTCGCGCTTTTTCCAACGGGACGGTCAGTTCCTCGTCCAGACAGACGGGCCTGACGGTGAGCTTCGGGACTACCCGATCCGCTACACCTTCGGCTGGTATCCACTGCAGCAGTATCTGATCGCGTTTCCGGGCGGGCGGCTTCAGAGCCTGGGATTGGCCTGGGACTCGCGTCCCAAGGAACAAGGAGGTCAGCAATGGTTCCATCTCTATCCGGGCGAGTCCATGAGCCATACGAACCCGCTTCATTGGACCGCCCCGGACCAGACCTGGAACTATCAGTGCGCGGACTGCCACTCCACCGACTTGCAGAAGCGCTACGATCCGGAGGGCAATGTCTACGACACACGCTACGCGGAGATCAATGTTGCCTGCGAGGCCTGTCATGGACCCGGTGCCCGCCATGTTGAGTGGGCCAGAGCCCACTCTGCGGAACAGGCACAGGCGGGGAACGGCGGGACCACAGGTTCGGCGGAAGCGGCCACGATCGACGCGGTCAGTCGCGGCCTGATGGTGGACCTGAAGGATCACGACGGCGGGACCTGGCGAATCGATCCCGAAACCGGCAAACCGGTGCGCTCGGTGCTCCGCGCGCCTGACGGCAGCGCACAGGTCCAGACGCAGACCTGCGCGCGGTGTCACTCCCGGCGCGGGCGCATCTGGGATGAGCTGACGCCGGGTGAGCCTCTGCACCAGGCGTTCCGGCTCGCCCTCTTGGATCCGGGGCTCTACTTTCCTGACGGTCAGATCGAGGACGAGGTGTATGTCTTCGGCTCCTTCATCCAGAGCCGCATGTATCACCAGGGGGTGGTGTGCGGTGACTGCCACGAGCCCCATAGTCTGCGTCTGCACGCCGAGGGCAACGCGGTGTGCGCCCGCTGCCATGTCGCCAGCCGCTACGATGCACCCCAGCACCATCACCATGAGCCGGGCACGGCCGGCGCCGCCTGTGTGTCCTGCCACATGCCCCAGCGCTACTACATGGTGGTGGACGAGCGCGCGGATCACAGCATGCGGGTACCGCGTCCGGATCTGACACTCACCCTGGGCACACCCAACGCCTGCAATAGCTGTCACCAGGACCAGGATGCCACCTGGGCTTCGGCCGCCGTGGCGGCGTGGTACCCCGACTCGCCCTATCGGGGGACGCACTTCGGCGAGGCGCTGCACGCGGCTGAGCGCAACGTCCCGGACGCGGCCGCCCGCCTCCTGGCCCTGGCAGGAGATCTGGATCAGCCGGCGATCGTCCGGGCCAGCGCGCTCGCGCGCCTGCGCGAACATCCCAGCCCCGAGGCACTGATGACGGTCCGGCGGCTTCTTGCCGACTCCGACGCGCACGTCCGTGCGCAGGCGCTCGACCTCCTGGACTTGGCGGACCTGCGGACCCGGGTCGAGCTGGGCTGGCCGCTGCTCTCCGACCCGGCACGCACGGCACGGCTGGAGGCGGCGCGGGTGCTCGCGCCGGTGATGCGCCAAGGGATCGGTGGCAGGCTTCGCGATCAGATGAGCGCCGCCCTGGAGGAATACGTCGCGGCGCAGATGGTGAACGCTGACCGGCCCGAGTCGCACCTGAACCTGGGCCTGGTTGCGGCGGCAGCCGGCGAGTCCAAGCTCGCGGAGCAGGCCTATCGCACCGCGCTGCGCCTCGATCCGCGCTTCACCCCTGCCCGCGCGAACCTGGCGGACCTCTATCGGGAGCAGGGGCGGGAGCGGGACGCCGAGGCCGAGCTCCGGGCCGGGCTGGCCTCGGAGCCGGATAACCCGGCCCTGCATCACGCCTTGGGGCTCGCGCTGGTGCGTGCTCAACGGATGGACGGCGCCATTGATGAGCTGTCGCGCGCCGCGGAGCTGGCCCCGGAGAACACCCGTTATCAGTATGTCTATGCGGTTGCCCTGGACGGCGCCGGCCGCACCGCCGAGGCCTTGCCGCTGCTCGAGGCCGCCCGGGAACGCGACCCTGCCAATCGGGACCTGTTGGTCGCCTTGATCCGGTACAACGCCAAGCTGGGCCGGCGCGATGTCGCGATCGGCTGGCTCGACCAGCTTGACGCCGACGCACCCGGCGATCCGGAGGTGCAGCAGCTCCGGGCCCAGATCGTTCAGGGAACGAGCAAGGATCCGGACGAGCGCTGACTCCTCATCTGGCGACCTGAACCTCGTCGCTGCCGATCGGGTTCTGTCACATCCGCTACGACCCCGACAGGGCTCCCCAAATCCGCTCGTACTTCATTCGGGCTAAGCATCCGGCGCGGGCACAGGGAGATCAAGGGCAGCACCGCTCCGGCCCTTGTGCGGGTCCTCTCCTGGGAGGGAAGCCCTGGCGCAGCGCTGGAGATTTCGGGTTGCGCCGGACGCGGGTCAATCCAGTCGTGTCGGTCCGCCGGCATGCGACGCGCCGGCGGGATCGGCTCGCGACTTGAAAGTGCGAGTTCTGAATCCTCGCATTTTCCATCGCTGAGGGCGCTTGAAAATGCCGGGCCGTTCATGGCCCGGACGCTAAACGCTCCGACATCACCGCTTTCCTCACGCCAGCTGGGCCGGGCCCTGTCTTCCTTTCTGCTGCGTGAGAGAGCACTATTCGTCAGCGCATGGTCACCACTTGTTCATCGATTGTTTGTAGCCTGTTGCTACGACGGTCAGCGAGGAGAGGCGGATGCACTCCGTTCCGGGGGCTCGGAATCGGGGAGCGCAGCATCGCCATTCATCAGCACGCGACGACGATAGCGATCGCCGCCAGGAGGCATGACAATGACCCGATCGATCCTTCGCCCCCTGTCACTCAGTGCCCTCGCCGCCGGCGCACTCGCCGGCACACCTCTTCCCGTGCTGGCCGCCGACACCGAGGGTGACTGGCAGTACAGCGCCGCGCGTTATCTCTGGGCCGCCGGTATCCAGGGCGAGACGGCCGGGGGGGCAGAGGTCTCGCTGCTGTATCGGCACGTCGCCTGGGACTTCGACTCTGGCGATGTCCTCGACCACATCGCGTTCAGCGGACCCCTGCTGGCCGCGGCCTCGCGGCTCTAGGGCGCGGACGACCAGCGTCTCATGCGGGTCGAGACCAACCTGCGTCGGCGCGGTCGTGAGAACGGCCTCGCCATCAGCAGCCAGGGCGCCGCCCGGCAGACGGGAGAGGCTCCGTGGGCGGTCCTGGCGCTGGAGAAGAGCCGGCGCAGATTCCAGCGCCTGGTCGAGGACATCGGCCCAAACTATGTGATCTACAGCCATCGTGACGACGGCATCGTGGAGTATGCGACCAAGGGCGCGGAGCACATCTTCGGCATCTCCTTGGAACGCCTGATCGGATCCAGCTTCGAGTTGATCCCCTGGTTGCCGGCGAGCCGAGAGTCGGCCTGGGCCAACATCAGGGCGATGATGGTCACCGGCGAGACGCCCCCGCGCTATGAGCTCCAGTTCCGCCGCCCCGACGGGGGCATCGGTACCGTGGCTGTCATCTCGCACCCGGTGAGGGGTGAAAACGGCCTTTACAACCGCGTCGAAGGCATTGTCGAGGACATCACCGAGCGCAAGCGGACGGAGGATCGTCTGCGCGAGGCTGCCAGTGTCTTCAGTCATGCGCGCGAAGGCGTGGTGATCGCCGCGCCGAACGGCGATATCCTCGACGTCAACGACGCCTTCACCAAGATCAGCGGCTATCGCCGCGACGAGGTGATCGGAAGAAACCCGAAGATGCTCGGATCTGATCGTCGAGATCGCTTCCTATACGAGGACATGTGGCGCGGGCTGACCGAGCACGGCCATTGGACCGGGGAGATCTTGAACCGGCGCAAGGACGGGAAGCGCTTCGTCGCGCTGGTGACCATCAGCGCTGTGCACGATGATCGTGGCCAGCTGGTGCGCTACGTGGCGATCTACTCCGACATCACGGCGATCAAGGAGCATCAACGCCAGCTCGAGTACATCGCGCATTTCGATGTGCTCACCGGCCTGCCAAACCGCGTCCTCCTGTCCGACCGTCTGCAGCAGGCCATGGTGCGGGCCGAAAGAACGAGCCGGCGGCTCGGCGTCGTGTACGTCGACCTGGACGGCTTCAAGGTCGTCAACGACACCTATGGTCACGCCGTCGGTGACCGTCTGCTCCCCGTCGTCGCCGAGCACATGCAGGATGCCCTGCGCGAAGGCGACACCCTGGCACGCCTCGGCGGCGACGAGTTCGTTGCCGTGCTACCCGACTTGACCGACACGGAGGCCTGCCTCCCGATTCTGGATCGGCTGCTCGGGGCGGCTGCGCGGGCGATGCGGGTCGACGGCGAGGTGCTGCGGGTGACCGCCAGCCTGGGGGTCACCTTCTACCCCGGGCCTGAGAAGGCGGATGCCGATCAGTTGCTTCGGCAGGCCGACCAGGCGATGTATCAGGCCAAGGTGGCCGGAAGGAACCGCTACCACATCTTCGACGCCGAGCATGATCGCGCGCTGCGCCGCCGCTACAGCGAGCTGGAACGGATCCGCCAGGGCATGCTCGCCGGGGAGCTCGTGCTCCATTACCAGCCCCGGGTGCGCATGCTGACCGGAGAGGTGGTCGGCGTCGAGGCCCTGCTGCGTTGGCGGCATCCCCAACGCGGTTTCGTCCTGCCCGCCGAGGTCCTGTCCATCATCGACGGACACCCGCTTGCTGTCGAGCTCGGCAATTGGGTGCTCGACACGGTGCTGGACCAACTCGAGACCTGGCGGTCTAACGGGCTGAGCTTGCCGGTCAGCGTCAACGTGGCGGTGCAGCAACTCCGCCAAGGCGATTTCCTGGACCGCCTTCGCAGCCGCTTGGCGGCCCATCCGGGTGTTGAGCCTGGCGACCTGGAGCTCGAGATCGTCGAGGCGACGGCGCTGCAAGAGTTGGCCCTGATCACACCTCTGGCTCAAGCCTGCCGCGGCCTCGGTGTGGCCTTCGCCCTGGACGATTTCGGCAGCGGCTATTCCTCGCTCACCTGCCTGAGGCGGCTGCCGGTCCATCGCTTGAATGTCCATCAGGGCCTCGTGCGCGACCTGCTCAACAACCCCGATGATCAGGCGATCCTTCAGGGAGTGCTCAGCCTGGCCGCGACCTTGCACCGGCAGGTCATCGTCGAGGGGGTCGAGACCCGAGCCCACGGGGAGCTGTTGCTGCGTCTCGGCTGCGATCTCGCCCAGGGCTTCGCCATCGCCCGGCCCATGCCCGCGGATGAGCTGCCGGTCTGGTTGGCCGCCTGGCGGTGCCCGCCGTCTTGGCTGTCTGTTCCCGCGGAACGGCTGGGTCGTCGTGTCGATGAAGGACGACTGGGGCCAAGTCTTCCTTGTGCCCTGATCGGGCCGGGAATGCCCGAGCGAACGGAACACTGCGCCGCGATTCCTCCGCCGGGTTCGATCAACCAGCAAAACGTGAAACAAAACGAAACCGACTCGAGTGTGACGCCGGTTGATAGAAGGTGTCCAGCCTCACAGACGCTCATCTCGACACAATGAGGTTTACACGGAATGGTTCAGCGGATCCGGATCACGGCGGCAGTGGCGTTTCGGGTGATGCTGGTGTTGGTCTCTCTGTCGCATGCGCAGCCGAGGAGAAGGCGCCGCCGCCCCAGCCGCTGACCACCAGCGACCCCGAGAACCCCGTGGCCGAGCCGGCCCTCCTGCTGAAGCCCTTGGCCAAGGACGAGCTTCTGGTGGAGGTGGATGGCTGGCAGGCGCTGCTCAAGGCGAAGGCCGAGGAGCGCACCCAGCTCATCGATCACATCAAGGCAGCGCTCGACGAGCTGGAAACCAAGACCGACAAGGACGACGCCGACACCCTGGCAAAGATCAAGGATCACCGCCTCGATATAACCTCGGTCACCGGTATAACGCTCGATGTCAAGGACACGACCTCGGCCTGGGTCGCGATCCAGGGGTGGCCGACCTCCGAGGAAGGCGGGCTGCGCTGGGCGAAGAACATCGTCCTGTTCGTGGATATCCTGTCTGCCGTCTGGATCCTGTCCAATGTCCTCAGCCGGGCTGTGCACCGTGGCTTGCAGGTATCGGGTCGGGTGTCCAAGTTGCTGGAAGACTTCCTGGTCGGCGCGGTGCGTTGGATCGTCATGGCGGTCATCTTCATCTGTCGGCCGTGGGCCAGGACCGCCGATTACTGGGACGTCTATTGGGACGTGACCAAGGCGGTCAAGCAACGCTTCGATGCCGAGGGAATCGGCATCCCCTTCCCGCAGCGCGACGTGCATCTCTACGTCGAAGGCGGGCCCGCAAACGAGAGGCTGTCAGGCGTTGTCCGGGGGAGGACGGGCTCAGGCGGTGCGAATCCCCAGCCCCTGGAACCGGATGACGACAGGGCACAGCCCCCTTGTCGTGTCACCTATCGCGCTCGGCGAGCGTTGTGCGGAGTCCGCTTGGCGGTTAATCTCGGTCCGTCGACCGGGCAGCGAGCACTGGGAACTCTCGTCCGGCATGGACCCCCGGCGC
>Ga0316578_10000631_pt1 | contig 12445 bp, 8 predicted proteins | sample J0NA_2_FD_203076 | JGI IMG/M metagenome (GOLD analysis project Ga0316578, IMG submission 203076) | Rhizosphere microbial communities from salt marsh grasses in Alabama, United States - J0-2_160517rDrC | ecosystem: Host-associated > Plants > Roots > Rhizosphere | place: USA: Alabama | collected... | reverse complement strand
ACAGGTTTTGTCACAAAATAGTGACATATCGGGGAAACGCAACCGACCTCTTTATGAATCAGATTGTTACCTCTACTCGACTGTAAAAACTTTCGTTGCAGCGGCAAACCATCCATGACGACGCAACGACGACGCATGGTGGATCGGGCATTAGGCAGTTGAAACGGACCGCTCGACCAAAGGGTCCATGGACGAAGGCGTTTTAGCGCATACGCTTCTGTCATACTTCATGTCGGCGTCCGACTCCCGGCGCCCTTTTGCCGCCACCGCACCGCCGACCCATGCGCCCTCTGCTCATACTCACTCGAAATATACTGCCCGCCAGCCTGACGAGCTTTTTGGAGAGAAGCCATTGGCGGCCAATCCTGGTGAGTAGGCGTGAGGGCGCGCTGGCCGCGACGCGCGGGCACGATGTCCATGTCGGCCTTGCGCGCTTCCCCGCCGGCGCCGACGGGACCGAGATCGCCGAGTGGTCGGAGTGCATACGGGCCCTGCCCGGGCTGCGCTGGGTGGCAACGATGTCCAGGGAGCAGACCGACCATCCGGCGCTGAAACAGCTCATCGTCGAGCGCCTCTACGACTTCCAGGTCGAGCCCATCGATCCGTTGCGGCTCGTGCACGCGCTGGGCCATGCCCATGGCATCGCTGAGATCGAGCAGGACCTGCTGCGCCGTACGTCATCGAGCGTTTCGGGCCGCTACGGCATGCTCGGCGCAAGCCCGGCCATACGCACCTTGTTCGATGCCATCGAACGGGTCGCGGCGGCAGATGCGAACTTGCTGATCACTGGCCCGACCGGAGCGGGGAAGGAATTGGTAGCCACGGCCGTCCACGGCCTCTCCCTGCGCGCGGCGGGTCCCCTAGTAAGCCTGAATTGTGCGGCCATCCCGGCCACGCTGATCCAGTCCGAGTTGTTCGGCTACAGCCGCGGCGCGTTCACCGGGGCCTCCGAGTCCAGGCCGGGGCTGATCGAGACGGCTGCCGGGGGAACGCTGTTCCTGGACGAGATCGGCGAGATGCCGCTGGAATCCCAGGCGAGCCTGTTGCGGTTCCTGGATAGCGGCAGCATCCAATCCCTGGGTTCCGAAACGGCGAAGAAGGTGGATGTACGTATCCTTGCGGCCACGAACCGGGACCTGGAGGCCGAGGTTGCCGCGGGACGCTTCCGCAGCGACCTGTTCTTCAGGATATCGGTACTGCGGCTGCGCACACCGCCTCTGAACGAGCGGGGCCGCGACGTGGAACTGCTCGCCGAGCACTTCCTGCGGCAGGCGCGGCTCGGCGTCGACACCCCCGTCCTGGGGCTGTCACCCGAAGCGGTGAAGGCACTGCGCCGCCACCATTGGCCGGGCAATGTCCGCGAGCTGCGAAGCCGCATCTACCAGGCCGTACTCAACTGCGAGCGCCGATTCATCGAGCCGGCCGACCTGGGGCTCGCAAGCCCCGTCGTCCCGGAGAGCCCGTCGCCGGTGCTCACTGACGGCAGGTCGTTGAGCGAGATCCGAAACGGCGTGGAGCGCGACGCGGTCGTATCCGCGCTGCAGCGCCACCAGCGCAACGTGGCACGCGCGGCCCGAGATCTCAGCGTGTCGCGAATGACCCTTTACCGCCTGATGCAGAAGCACGGCCTCGCGCCCGACGACGGTCCCCTCAGGGGCTGAGCCGGCGAGAAACCGGCGCCGGCAAGCGGTCTTGGCGGCCGCCCGCCCCTCAACCCGTGCGCGCCATCGCCGCTGCCGGTACCGGATTCGGCTCGGGCTGGATGCGCGCCGGAATGGTGCCGATCACCTGGCGGCCGTCGGTCCAGCGCAGCAGTTCCAGGCGCCCGTCGTGGTGCTCCACAAGCGCCGTACAGCTCTCCACCCAGTCCCCACAATTGCAATAGGTCACCCCATCGATGTCCCGCATCTCGGCGTGGTGGATGTGACCGCAGATCATGCCGTCGACACCATGGTGGCGCGCCTCCCTGGCCACGGTCTGCTCGAAGCTGCCGATGTAGTTCACCGCGTTCTTCACCCGGTGCTTGAGGAAGCCGGCCAGAGACCAGTAACCCAGGCCCAGACGCCGTCGAACGACATTGACGCCGTGATTGGCCCCCAACAGCAGATCGTAGAGCCTCGAGCCGAGCACCGCGAGCCAGCGCTGGTGTTGCACCACCTGGTCGAACCTGTCCCCGTGCAAGACGAGAAAGCGGCGACCGTCGGCAGTGGTGTGGATCACCTCGTCACGCACCGCGATGTGGCCGACATCCTGGCCGACGTGGTCGCGAAAGACCTCGTCGTGGTTGCCGGGCACGTAGATCACCTCGGTGCCGGTCCCGGCCTTGTCGAAAATGGACCGGACCACCTCATTGTGGGTACGGGGCCAGAACAACCCATTCCTCATGGCCCACATGTCGATGATGTCGCCCACCAGATACAGCTGGCGGCACTCTACGGCCCTTAGGAAGTCCAGCAAGAAATCGGCCTGGCACCCGCGGAAGCCGAGGTGCACGTCGGATATCCAGATGCTGCGCAGACGAAGCGGCCGCAGACGCTCGACCTTGCTCATGATCGTTCCGCCTCCAAAGACTCATGACGGGGCTATGGTCGCCCGGCACTGTTTCGAGCCTGTTGAGGAGACATGAAGATCCGGTTAAACCCTATGAATTCCTTCCGTTTTCTTACTGTTCGGCGACGCTTTGAAGGCACTCAGCGCACGCTGGCGGCGGCCTGCTCGCTGGTCTCGCGCACGGCCACGGAGGTGCCGCGGGAGACGGTCGTCGCGTAGGTACCGACGAGCCGGTCGACGTCGAGTAGCCGCCACTTGACAGCACCACGCCCGGCCCGGTCGCCGTTGCGCTCGAAGAACCAGGCGATCAGACTGCGGCCATTCTGCATGCCCCGCACGATGTCGAACGTCGTGCGCTCGCCAGGCCCCGGCGGGCGTCCGTTAACGGCGACCGTCTCACCCTTGCCGACGAAGCCGTCACCGCGCGGCTCCATCGTCACCCGGTACTGATAGGTCCACGACTTGTTTGGTCCCCGCTCCACGGTCTGAGTGACCAGCCATGGCCCGGTTAAATCGATCGCGGTCCCTGCATCCAGCCGGCTCTGCACCACGGCGACCGCCGCCAGCACCGTGACGACGGCGGCCAGGGCGCCCAGAAAGCCGGTTACCGTACGTATCGCCATGGCCGATCGCTGCTCGCTGGAAGATGCCGCTTACGGGGCGCGCCGTGCAACCGCTGGATCGGCCGCCGGTCGGCGCATGCTGATCCTGCCCCGCTCGCCCGATGAGCATAGATGCCCTACCCCAGCGCGTCCACCGCGCTCTGATGAGCCTCCGCGGGCCCATCGCGGCCGGAGCGGGCGGCAGAGTCGCGGCCGTCGCACGCCCTTCCGGGAGCGCAGCGGAGTTATGCCGCGATCAACCGAACGGCCAGGCCCATGCGTTGGTGCCCGCCCGGATGGAGGTAGGCAGACTCTGGCGGCGCCGGAGCCTGGAATATGCCCAAAGCCTGTGGATAACCTTGTGGATGAGCGCCGCAGTAGCAGTGAAACGTCAACGAGACGTGGCCGACTGCGTCGGCCGGAGAACGCGCAGTAGAGCCTTTTTATCTTTTAAATCAGCTGAATGCCGGCCGCGGACAGGCGGCACTACGGTCTCGGCAGTTAGCATTGCGGGCCGAAACTGTCACGCCCCCCAATGTTGGCAACTCGATGCATTTCACGGAATGTCAGTCGCCCCGTGGCCGCTTCCCTCCGGCCCCGGCTTCGGTCGCACATGACAAACGGGCTGCGTCGAAATCGGCGCAGCCCGCTACTGGGATTTGGCGTCCCCACGGGGATTCGAACCCCGGTTGCCGCCGTGAAAGGGCGGTGTCCTAGGCCTCTAGACGATGGGGACGGAGATCGGCAGCCCAAAAAAAGATCCGGCCTGGGCGGCTAGGTCGGCCCGGACCGGATACCTGGGTTTGGTGGAGCCAGGCGGGATCGAACCGCCGACCTCAACACTGCCAGTGTTGCGCTCTCCCAGCTGAGCTATGGCCCCGTAACCGAGACCGCGCATTCTAGGTCCCCGTCCCTCGGCTGTCCAGTGCCCTGGACAAAAATTTTCTCGTCGGGGGACGATATAGGGCGCTCGCCGGTTCAGGGTCGTGATGTCGCGGGTTTGCCGTACGGCCCCCCGGCCGGGCAGGATCTTGTGAAAACCCCGCTCAGGATGCATGTTCTGCCGCGGCTCACAGGGTGGCCCGGCGGAACTACGGCCCGGAGCCTCCGGTCGCCATCACCAGGCTTTTCGTCTTTGCCAAGAGGGTCCATCGCAATGCTGCGAATCCTATTGTTCCTCGGTACCAACATCGCGGTGCTGGTGCTGATCAGCATCGTGTTCAAATTGCTCGGTATCGACGGCCTGCTGCAGGCCAACAACGTCGACCTGAACCTCGGCGCGTTGTTGGTGTTCGCGGCCGTGATCGGCTTCAGCGGCTCACTGATCTCGCTGTTCCTGTCCAAGTGGATGGCGAAGCGCTCCATGGGCGTTCAGATCATCGAGAGGCCCGCAACGCCGTTCGAATCCTGGCTGCTGGAGCTGGTGCGCCGCCAGTCCGAGCAGGCCGGCATCCGGATGCCCGAGGTCGGTATCTTCGACTCGCCCGAGCCGAACGCCTTCGCCACCGGCTGGAATCGCAACGACGCACTGGTGGCGGTGAGTACCGGGCTGCTCCAGCACATGAACAGGGACGAGGTCGAGGCCGTCGTGGGGCACGAGATCAGCCATGTGGCCAACGGCGACATGGTAACGCTGACCCTGATCCAGGGCGTCGTCAACACCTTTGTCGTGTTCCTGGCGCGCGTCATCGGTCACACGGTCGACCGAGTCGTGTTCAAGAACGAAGAGGGCTATGGCGCCGGCTACTTCATCGTCAGCATCGTCGCGGAGATCCTGCTCTCGATCCTGGCAACCATGATCGTAATGTGGTTCTCCCGCTACCGTGAGTTCCGGGCCGATGCCGGCGGCGCCGGCCTCGCCGGCCGCCAGAAGATGATCGATGCGCTGCGCGCCCTCCAGCGGGTGCACGAACCCCACGACCTGCCGGCGGGGGAGTTCGCCGCCTTCGGCATCTCGGGGCGGATTGGCGCGGGCCTCAAGGCGCTGTTCTCCAGCCATCCGCCGTTGGATCAACGCATCGCGGCTCTTCAGGCGATGCGCTGACCAATCGACCCGGACCCGCCGTTCCCGTTCCTCCCGACACCCGCCCGGACCGGTCCCACGGGGAGCCGCATCCATGACGACCGCGAACGAGCTTATCCAGATGTCTTCACACCGGCCTTACCGACTCCATGGCGCAGCGCTGGCGCTGCTGACTCTCCTCATCGCCCCCTTGCATGCGACGGCCGACGAGGCCGCCGACAAGGCCCTCGACAAGGCGCGCAGCGCCTGGATGGAGGGAGATCCGCAAGCCGCGCTGATCAGACTCAAGGACCTGCTCCAACATGATCCCGACAATGCCCGCGCCCGCCTGCTGCTCGCGCGCGTATACCTGGACCGCGGCGATGCCATAGGCGCCGAGCAGGAGATCGAGCGCGCCCGCGGCGCCGGCCTGGGCGATACCGAGGCGCTCCCAGTGCTCGCCGAGGTGCTGCTGGCCCAAGGCCGTGCCGCCGACGTCTTGGAGCGCATCGAGATCCCGACCGACGCACCAGCGTCGCTGCATGCGGAGTTGCTCGCGCTGCGTGGAGAAGCCCATCTGCGCACCGGCGATACGGACGAGGCAGGGGCCGCCTTCCGCGAGGCCCTGGAGATCGACCCGGAGAACGTCCGCGCGGGCGTGGGCAAAGCCCGGCTGACGGCAGCGGACGGCGACATCGCTGCCGCCCGCTCCGCCCTCCAGGTCCTCGGCGAGGCCCATCCCGAAGCCGTGCTAGTCTGGCAGACCCTCGGCATGATCGAGTATGCCGCGCAGGACTACGCCGCCGCCGATGCCGCCTACACCCGTGCCATCGAGCACGGCCGGAGTGCCTGGGGGGACCACTATCGGCGAGCGCTGGCTCGCATCGATTCGCGCGACCTGGAGGGCGCTCGAAAGGACACGGAGATCGTGGCCGCCGCGGCACCCGGCTTCGCCGGGCTCGCCTATCTGCGCGGGCGGACACATCTGCTCGAAAACGATCCCGCGGCAGCGGTCAACGAGCTCGACAGCTACCTGCTGGCCGCCCCTGATGATCCCCGCGCGATCTACTACGCCGCCCTGGCCCTGTACCAGAGCGAGCGCTACGTCCAGGCCGAAGAGTATCTGGAGCGACTGGCCAGCCGCTTCGACGCCAGCGTGACGACCGCAACGCTGCTCGGGCTGACCCGGCTGCAGCGCGGCGACGCCGCCGGCGCAGCCGATGCCGTCGCCCGCTTCGCGAACAGCGATGCAGCGACCCCGGCAACCCTGGAGGTCCTGCGCCGGGCACTGGTCGCTCAGGGCCGGTCGGACGAAGCAGGCAGAATCGTCTCGCAGATGGTCGCGCGCTTTCCGGACCTGGCCTCGGCACATCTATTGCTGGCCCAGCAGCTCGCCGCCAGCGGCGACGCCGAAGGAGCCGTAGCCCAAGTCCGCACCGCCCTGGAACAGGAGCCCGACAATACCCAGGCACGCGTGCTGCTGATCCGCAACCTGCTGCTGGCGAACGACAGCGACGGCGCCCTGGCAGAAGCCGAGGCACTGGTGGCGGCGGAGCCCGAATCGCCGCTCGCGCATACCGTTCTCGCCGCGGTCCACACCCGCCGGCAGGAGCTGGATGCCGCCCGCGGCGAATTCCGTAAAGCCCTCGAGCTCGATCCCGGCTATACACGCGCGGCACTGGCTCTGGCGGCACTGGACCTGGGCAGTGACGATGCCGGCGGCGCCCGCACGACGCTCGACGACCTGCTGGCCGTGGACCCGGCCAACACGAGCGCCCTGCTGGCGCGGGCGGGTCTGGAGCGGCGAACCGCCGGCGATGCGGCCTATATCGACCGGCTGCGGACCGACTTGGCCGCCAATCCCGACAACCTGACCCTGCGCCTGACCCTGGCCCGCGCCTACCTGGGTCGGGATGATGCCGAAGCCGCGCTGAAGCTGCTGCAAGACGCTCCCGCCGACCAGAACGATCAGCCCATGCTGCTGCTCCTGCGGGCCCAGGCGGAATTGACCGCCGGGCGCGGACAATCGGCCGTCGTCACCCTCGCCGCCCTGGCCGAGCAGAACCCGCGGGCCGCACAGCCGCACTACCTGCTGGCCGTCGCCAACGCCCGCATCGGCGATCTGCGAGCGGCCGAGCAACAGCTGACCGATGGGCTGGCACTAGACCGCACCAATGCGCTCGGAGCGGCTCAGCTGGCGGCGGTGCTTTCGGCGCTGCCGTCCGACGACGAACGAACCGCACTGCTGGGGCGCCTGGGCCGCATGGCTCCCGAACAGCCCGCGGTAGCCGCGGCACGGGCCAATCTCGCCCGCCGCCAGCGCGAGTTCAGCACCGCCCTCAGTCTCTTTGAAGACCTGAGACGGCGCCATCCGGACACCGCAGAATTCGTCCTCGGCCAGGCACAGACGCTGAACGAGGCGGGACGCCCGGCCGAGGCCGGGAGCACGCTCCAGACTTGGCTGGACAACCATCCGCGCAGTCTGAGCGCGCGTATGCTGTTGGCCCAGATCGCGATGCAAAACGGTGAGTCGAAGACGGCCATCGAACAATACCGGCAGGTGCTGGAGCTCCGGCCCGAGCAGCCCATCGCCATGAACAATCTCGCCATGCTGATCGCCGCACAGGCACCCGAGGAGGCCCTGGAACTGGCGGAGCGCGGTCTCAAGCAGCGCCCCGACGAGCCGGCCTTCCTGGATACAGCGGGGCTCGCTCTGCTGGAGCTTGGGCAAAACGAGCGCGCGCGCGATATGCTGGCACGGGCCCACCAGGGGACGCCGGACCCGAGCATCGCCTACCGCTATGCGAAGGCGCTGGCAGCCACCGGCGACAGGGACAAGGCGCGAAGGGTGCTGCTGCAGAACGCAGGCAAGTCCTATCCTGAACAGGACGAGGCCGAGGCCCTGCTGCGCTCACTGCAGGACTGACCGGCAAAGCCGCCGCGGCCAGGCGCCTCCGGAACCGGATGCGGTCGCCCGCCGTCGCGCGTCCCCCCTGCACCGCGATGTCGCAAGCAACCAACCCCGCTCCGATCCTCTCCGCCGGTATCGTGCTGGTCCGCGAAGGTCCCGATGGCATCCGCTTTCTGCTGCTGCGGGCCTACCGATACTGGGACTTCCCCAAGGGCGAGACCCGCCGCGGCGAGGCCCCGCTCACCGCGGCGCGTCGCGAGCTCGCCGAGGAGACTGGGCTGACCCGGCTCGACTTTCGCTGGGGCGAGGTCTACGTGGAGACCGAACGATACGGCCGCGGCAAGGTCGCCCGCTACTACCTGGCGGCGGCCCCGGACGGAGCGGTGACACTGCCGGTCAGCCCGGAGCTTGGCCGTCCCGAGCACCACGAGTACCGGTGGGCGCCGGCGGCAGAAGCGGAGTCATTGCTCAATCCGCGGCTGCGTCGCGTTCTGGCCTGGGCGCGCGGCCACCTCGGCTGCTGAGCCGAGGAGCACCGGTACCACCTACCAGGGCCGGCCCGATCCGGCTCAGCCCGTCGTACCGTGCAGCATCTGCCCCGTCATCAGCATCCCCACCGCGACGATCCAGCTGCCGGCCACGCGCACGGCGATGCGGCCCGATGCGGCGTGGAGCGAGGCCACCACCGAGACAACCAGCAGGCCGATCAACTGCACCATGACGGCGGCGCCCAGCACCGCCACCGGTCCGGCTCCCCCGGCGGCGAGCGAAGCGCCGTCGAGCATACCGCGCAGGGCACCGACCAGCACCGCCAGCGCCAGTGCCGCCGGCGGCGGCAGCTGCAGGTCCGCGGCCACCAGCATCGCCGCCAGCACGACCAGGCCGACACTGAGCCCGGATACGACGCCGGCGGTCTCCAAACTGAGCCCGATATGACCGCCGACAAGCCAGGCCGCGGGCAGTGCAAGCATCATCCAGCGCCCGACGCGGAGCCCGCCCAAGCCCGCCAGCAGGGCCACGGCCGCAAGCGCCAGCAGGTCCGACGGCGACAGCAGCAGGTGCAACACACCCGTTAAGAAGAGACCCGGGCCGGAATCGACCAGCTGTGCCCCGGCCGCGGCCGGCGGCATCAACAGTGGCTGGGCGGCCAGCGCGAGCTGCCGGCCTGATGTCATCGCGCGCCCCCCGGGCGGGTCGAGGGCGCGCCGGCAAGTTCGAACCTGGCTCGTGCTGTACTCATCGCGGAAAACGCCTGCGCTCCCACGGACAGCTGGGATCAATGGAGATCGGTCAGAAAGTCATGTACGTCCGATGGAGGGGAGGGCAAACGGCACCGCCACACCCCGCCCCCTCGCCGAGCCGGGCCCGGCGGCTGCCGACCCCGGAACACGGGCGGCAACGCCACGCGGGGTGTTGCGCCGGCAGCGGCTGACGGCGATGCAAACGCCGTAAGGGTTGGCCCGAGGATGCGCGTGGGACGCCTGATGATCAACGCTGCCGGGACGAACAGCCGATGATCGACGCCGAGCCGAGGGGGTGAAGCCAAAACGTGACAGACGCGTGCGTCATTCGAGCAAATGCGGCGACCCGGCAGTCGCAGGGCTGCCCCAGAACTATCCACCGTTGTCCGGCCAGCGCCGGGCCGGCCAAAGGCCTCCGCCGAACCGGCATCCGTCCGGTCCCAGCGCTTTGTGGCCCCCACGGACAGCGGCGCGGCGGCGCACCGGCGAAGGCCGCGCCGGGTTCTCAGCCCGCGACGCCGGCGCCCTCCTCCGGCTCGACGTGCTCGAGCAACAACTGCGGCGCTCGCAGGCCGCGGTACTCGTTGACGTCGAGACGGTAGGCCAGGCGTGCATGCTGGCCGAGAACGGCCCGGTGCGCGGCGAGATGGAAGCCGATGGCCTCGATGGGCGGCCCACCGGGGGCACGAGCGCGCAGTTTCAGGTGCTGGTCCTTGACCACCCGGGCGGCCGTGATCTCGAACACACCGTCGAACAGCGGCTCGGTGAAGCCCTTGCCCCAGGGACCGGCCAGGCGCAGGGCCTCCGCCGTGGGCAACGTCTGCAGGCCACCGGGGAGCTCACCGTCCGACAGCAGCTCCCGCTCCGCCGGGCTGTCGCCGAGGGCGTATCCGACCGCATCGGCAAAGGCGTCGCGGAAGGCCTCGAAGGCGCCACGGGACAGCGTCAGGCCGGCGGCCATCGCGTGGCCGCCGAAACGCTCGATCAGGCCGGGATAGCGCTTATCCACGGCGTCGATGCAATCACGCACGTGCAGGCCATCCACGGAGCGGGCGGACCCGCGCAGCCGCCCGTCGCCGCCGTCGGCGAAGACGATGACCGGGCGATTGTGGCGCTCGCGCACGCGTGCGGCGACGATGCCGATGACACCTTGATGCCAGCCCTCACCGAACAGGCACAGGCCCGCGGGCAGCGGTGCGCCGTCGGTGTCCGCGCTGATCCGCTCGATCAGGGCCTCGGCCTCCTCGCGCATGCCGGCCTCGATCTCGCGCCGCTCGCCGTTCAACGCGTGCAGACGCCGCGCCAGCTGCATGGCGCGGACCGGTTCATCGGCGATCAGGCATTCGACCCCGATGCCCATGTCCTCCAGCCGCCCCGCCGCGTTCAGCCTCGGCGCCGCGGCGAAGCCCAGGTCGCGGGCGGTAACCCGCTCCACGCGGGCGCCGGCGATCTCCAGCAGCGCCCGCAATCCGTGCCGGCAGCGCCCGGCACGAATGCGCTTCAGTCCTTGATCCACGAGGATGCGGTTGTTGGCGTCCAGCGTGACCACGTCCGCGACGGTGCCGACGGCCACCAGGTCCAGCAGTTCCGCAAGGTTCGGCTCCGGCCGGCCGCCCCGGAACCAGCCGCGGGCGCGAAGCACCGCACGGGTCGCGGCGAGCAAATAGAACATGACGCCAACACCAGCCAGATGCTTGCTCGGGAAGCCGCAGCCGGGCTGGTTCGGATTGACCACAGCGGCGGCGGCCGGCAGCTCGGCGCCGGGCAGGTGATGGTCGGTGATCAACACCGGAATACCATACTCCTGCGCCCGCTCGACACCAGCCAGGCTGGCGATGCCGTTGTCCACCGTAATGAGCAGGTCCGGCCGGCGCTCGGCGGCGACATCGACAACGGCCGGACTCAGGCCGTAGCCGTGATCGAAACGGCTCGGTGTCAAATACTCGACGCGCTCGGCCCCCAGGGCGCGCAAGCCCAGAACGCCCACCGCGGTGCCGGTGGCGCCGTCGGCATCGAAATCGCCGACGATGAGCAAGGTCCCGCGGGCCTGGATACGGTCGGCCAGCAGATCGGCCGCGGTATCAATGCCGAGCAGTCCCTGCGCCGGATGCAGCTCGGCAAGCCCCCCGGCGCCATGGCCGGCGGTACCGCGGTTGCGATAGATGCGGCGCAGCAGGCCATCGATGCTGCCCACCGCACCACCCCCGTCGAGGCGGCGGATGCGCACCGGCGCAGTGCCTGCGTCGGGCGCATGGGGCGCGGCCTTGGCTCGAGGGGCGGGTCTGGCGGATCGTAACGGCGGCATCCCGCAAGGTTAGCATGGGCCACCGGCCCGGCCCCGTGCCCGAGCTCGAAAGATCGAGCAAGCGTCGACTGCCATCCAAACCCGAATCGGTAGCGGCATCGGGACCGGATTCGGCACCGCTACGAACACGAACGCCCACCCGACCGAAGCAACCCCATGCAACTTCGCCGACACCCCTCCCGAGCCAGCCCAACACGCGCCGCCTACGGAATCTTGATCGCCTTGGCCCTGTCCGGGTGCTCCGCCCTTCCGCCGCGAGATGATGCCCTCAAGACGGCGCCGGGCGACGCCGGAATCGCGCCGGCGGTGAGCATCACCACCGGCGCGATCCGCTCCGGCACCGGCTGCCGGCTGGAGTACAGTCTGTATCGACCGCGGCAGCATTCCATCGGCGACCTGGTGGTGCTGGGCCACGGCTTCCTGCGCTCCCGGAAGCACATGGCCGGCTTGGCCCTGGCGCTGGCGGCCGACGGCATCCCGGTGGCGACGCTGGATTACTGCAACATGCGCCCCTGGGACGGCCGGCACGTGCAGAACGGGCTGGATATGATCGCCCTGGCCCGCGCCCTGGGCGCGGAGCACGTCGTCTACGCCGGGTTCTCCGCCGGCGCTCTGGCCGCCCTGGTGGCCGCGCGCAACGACCCTCATGCCGCCGGCGTGGTTACGCTGGACCTGGTGGACGCCGGCGGCATCGGCCGCCGCGCCGCCCGCGGCCTCGGCAAGCCGCTCATCGGACTCGCCGGCGAGCCCTCCAACTGCAATGCCGAAGGCAACGCCCGACGCGTGTTCGCCAATGGCGGGAACACCAGCATGACCCGCATCGCGGGCGCCGGC
>Ga0316578_10000630_pt1 | contig 12447 bp, 10 predicted proteins | sample J0NA_2_FD_203076 | JGI IMG/M metagenome (GOLD analysis project Ga0316578, IMG submission 203076) | Rhizosphere microbial communities from salt marsh grasses in Alabama, United States - J0-2_160517rDrC | ecosystem: Host-associated > Plants > Roots > Rhizosphere | place: USA: Alabama | collected... | reverse complement strand
ACCCGCAGGAGGGCAGCCGGTGATCCATGTCACCACACGGCAGCCTGTTCGTGAACCGTTTCTGGACTTTCTGATCGAGGCAAGCTGGAGCAAGGGTCATCTGCTCAGACAATACACGCTCCTCGTCGATCCACCGGTCACCATGCCGAGCGCGCCGCCGGCACAGCGCACACCGGTCAGACAGGCACCCGCTTCGTCACCCGCAGTCGAGCGGGCGCCGTCGCCTGTCCGTGTGCCGGTGCCCGCAAAGGCGGCGCCCCCGCGCGTTCCTGCCGCATCCGGTGAGGTCGATAAATACGGCCCGGTGAAGCGCAACGAAACCCTGTGGGATATTGCCAAACGACTGCGCCCGGACCGCGATATCAGCATGCAACAGATGATGATTGCCCTGTTGCGCGCTAACCCGGAGGCCTTTACCGCAAATAATATCAACAATCTCAAGGCGGGCGCGACGCTGCAAATTCCCATGCGGGATGAGATCCTGTCACTGGATAGAAGGGCCGCCAGCCGTGAAGCCAGACGCCAGTATTCCGAATGGCAGCAGGCTCGCGGAACCGAACAATCCGCAGCCGCGGAGACTGCAACCGAACCGGCGCCGGAACCTCAGCCTCAGGATACCTCCGGTACGGAGTCCACACCCGCGGACACCTCCGAAGCCCGTTTGCAGCTGGTCGCTCCCGATGAGGAAGCTATCAAAGGGGCTGCGGTTCCCGGTATACCCGAGGGAGGGGAGGCGACTGAGGCGCCCGGCTCGCAAGCGCTTCTGCAACAGCTGGCGATTGCGACCGAGGAGGCAGAAGCCGGACGTGCGCAGTCAGAGGAATTGCAATCCCGCGTAGGCAAACTGGAAGAACAGGTTGCCGACATGCAACGACTGATCGAACTGAAAGATGCGGAACTGGCGAGCCTGCAGAACAGTCTCGCGGCTCAGAACCAGGCGACGGCGAATATGGGTGATGCTGCTGCATCCGAAGCCGGCGCCCCGGCAGCCGACCAGGCTGAATCGCAGTCACAGGAAACACCTGCGGCGAACGCACAGCGTGACACCAAACCTGAGGGCATGATCGACCGTCTGCTGGAAAACCCCGTACTCGCAGGACTCGGCGTGCTGGTCGCGATGATCCTGGGTGGATTTCTGTGGTCATCGACGCGGCATCGCAAGCAGGAGGACATCTTCAGTGATGAACCCACGCTCGCGAGTCGCATGTCCGCAGCACGCAATGAAGAACCACCGGTCACGCCTCGTATTGAAGTCAGCGACACCTCCATGCTGAGTGACATGGCTCCCAGTGAAATGAGCCCCTTGCAGGGCGATGAGACGAGTGATCCATTGACTGAAGCCGATGTGTTCATCGCCTACGGACGTGTACAGCAGGCGGAGGATGTCATCAAAAACGCCTTGCAGAGCGATCCCGATAACCATGACCTCAAGCTGAAGCTGATCGAAATCTACCATGCGGCCGGCAATAGCGACGCCTTTGATGCCCATGCGGCCGCGTTCCGCGAGACAGTCGACGAGGATGATCCCCGTTGGCAGCGGGTGGCGAGCATGGGGTATGAACTCTCACCCGCCAATCCCCTGTACCAGACGGCCATGTCGCAGGGTCCTGCCCGGGATGGCGAGGTGGACTTTGATATGGACCTCGCCGGCATGGAAGAGAGCACCACCGCCAGCGAGACTGGCGACGCAGCCGACGAGGCTGTCGGACTGGATTATGATACCGATGCAAAGTCGGCCAGTGAAACGGCTGAAAACATCGATTTAAACCTCGATGAGCTGAATCCGGAAGAGGAGGAAGAAGACCTCGCTGAGGGGTTGCTCCAGGAGAGTGACGAAATCGGCACCAAGCTTGATCTTGCACGCGCCTATATGGATATGGGCGATCCTGACGGAGCCAGAGGCATCCTGGAAGAAGTGATAGAGGAAGGAAACAACGATCAAAAGGCCGAAGCGGAAAGTCTGATCGCGCAACTCGCCTGAGCGGGCGACAAGCCGGTGCGGCGGTTGCCATCACAGCCGTGTCCGCATGATTCCCGGTATGGCAAGAGGGCGGGGGCAATCCTGACGATGCCCCCGGCACGCGCGGCACCTCCGCCGGTCTCATCCATTTACTCCGCTGAAGCGCCTTCTTGATGTGCTGCAGTCGTGCATACTGCAGTGAAAACGGTGCCTGTGAATGAACTCCCGGTTCGGATAGTCCTGGCAAAATATGCGCATCGCACTGGGTGTCGAGTATGACGGTACGGATTTTCACGGCTGGCAGCGCCAGCGGACCGGTCGTACCGTACAGGGCTGTGTGGAAGAGGCGCTTTCCCGGGTTGCCGACCATAAACTTGCCGTCGTTTGTGCGGGGCGCACCGATACCGGCGTACATGCCACCGAACAGGTCATCCATATCGATACCGTTGCGGTCCGCGAGGAGAAGGCCTGGATCCGCGGGGGCAACGCCTACCTGCCTTCAGATATCCGTGTTCAATGGGCGAGGGAGGTCGACGAGAGCTTCCACGCGCGTTTCTCGGCGCGCCGGCGTCATTACCGCTATGTGATTCTGAACAGGCCTTACCCCTCGGCCCAGTTCAGGCACCGGGCCAGCTGGGTCTACGCCCAGCTCGACGAAGCTGCCATGCGCGCGGGAGCCATCCATCTGCTCGGCGAACATGACTTCACCTCGTTTCGCGCCCTCGCGTGTCAGGCAAAACACCCGATCCGGACAATTCATACGCTCGATGTCCATCGTTGCGGTGATTTCATCTATATCGATGTGGTGGCGAATGCCTTCCTCCATCATATGGTGCGCTGCATCGCTGGCGTGCTGATCACCATCGGCCGCGGCGAAGCTTCACCGGAATGGGTCAGGGAGGTGCTGGAAGCCAGGGACCGTGCGGCCGGCGGTATAACCGCGCCGGCCACGGGGTTATACCTGGTCGCGGTTCACTATCCCGCGCAATTTGTCATACCCCGAATCGGCTGGTTGCCGGAATACGGACGTTGACACCCCGGGCAATCACGCAATCGCCGGGATTCTGTTACGCTTGCATTCTGACCGGCGACAAGCCTGACGAAACGCCGCTATGGCCTGATGATGCGTACCCGCGTTAAAATTTGCGGTATTACCCGCGCCGAAGATGCGCGCAGCGCCATTGAATACGGTGCTGATGCCATTGGCCTGGTTTTCTTCGAGGGCAGTCCGCGCCATGTGACGCTGGAACAGGCCGGGCGGATAACGGCTGCCGTCGCGCCCTTCGTCACGGTGGTCGGCCTGTTCGTCGATGCCTCGCCATCCGGGATACGGCATGTCCTCGAGCATGTCCCGCTGTCGTTGCTGCAGTTTCATGGCCATGAGTCCAATGATGACTGCAACGGCTATGGCCTGCCATTCATCAAGTCGGTCGCGATGAAGCCGGAAACCGATCTTCGTGAGCAGATCCGGGCCTATCCCGATGCCGGGGGCATTTTGCTGGATGCCTGGCAACCACAGTCACACGGCGGTGGAGGACAGGTGTTTGACTGGACGCAGGTGCCGCATGATCTCGAGGCGCCTGTCATTCTTGCCGGTGGACTGACGGCGGCCAATGTCGCCGCGGCCATCAGGCAGGTCAGACCGTATGCCGTTGATGTCAGCAGCGGGGTGGAAAGCGCGAAGGGCATCAAATCGGCCGGGATGATCTCGGCTTTCATGAAAGGAGTAACAGACAGTGACGCAGAAACAGGCGATTGAAACCGGCACAGCCGGTGCATCGCTTCCGGATGAACATGGCCATTTCGGGGCCTATGGCGGCCAGTTCGTGGCGGAAACCCTCATGCTTCCCCTGGAAGAACTCACCGCGGCTTATCGTCGTTACCTCAGGGACCCCGGGTTTCTGGCGGAGCTGGACAGCGACCTTACGCATTATGTCGGACGGCCCTCGCCGCTTTATCATGCCGAACGCCTGAGCCGGGAAGTCGGCGGAGCGCGTATCTACCTCAAACGTGAGGATCTCAACCATACCGGTGCCCACAAAATCAACAACACAGTTGGACAGGCGCTGCTGGCAAAGCGCATGGGCAAGAAGCGCGTCATCGCCGAAACCGGCGCGGGGCAGCATGGCGTGGCCACCGCAACGGTCGCGGCCCGACTCGGCATGGAATGCGTGGTCTACATGGGCGCCGAGGACATGCGTCGCCAGGCAATCAATGTCTATCGCATGCGCTTGCTGGGCGCCGAGGTGGTGGCGGTCAACTCCGGTTCGAAAACCCTCAAGGATGCGCTCAACGAGGCGCTGCGCGACTGGGTCACCAATGTCGACAGCACGTTTTATATCATCGGCACGGTGGCCGGGCCTCATCCCTATCCGGTGATGGTAAGGGACTTCCAGGCGATTATCGGCCGCGAGACCCGCGCCCAGGTGCTGGAACAGACCGGCCGGCTCCCCGATGCGCTGGTGGCCTGTGTCGGCGGCGGTTCCAACGCCATCGGGTTGTTCCATCCGTTTCTGAACGATGCGCAGGTGGCGTTTCATGGGGTCGAAGCCGGCGGTGACGGCATCGAGACAGGCCGCCATGCCGCCCCGCTGTGCGCCGGCAGATCCGGTGTCCTGCACGGTAACCGGACCTACCTGATGGAGGATCAGGACGGACAGATTATCGAGACGCACTCCATCTCGGCCGGGCTCGATTACCCCGGCGTCGGCCCGGAACACGCCTGGCTGAAGGACAGCGGGCGAGCCCGTTATCACACCATCACCGATCGCGAAGCCCTGGCGGCTTTCCATCAACTGACGCGCACGGAAGGCATCATACCGGCGCTGGAATCAAGCCATGCCCTGGCTTACGCCGTGAATCTCGCGGCCGGTATGGATCCTGATGCCATCATCGTGGTGAACCTGTCCGGTCGCGGCGACAAGGATATCCACACCGTGGCGGACCTGGAGGGGATCAGGGTATGAGCCGCATCGAAACCCGCTTTCAGCAATTGCGCGAGCAGCGTCGCAAGGCGCTGATCCCCTATGTGACGGCGGGGGATCCGCATCCGGATGTGACCGTGCCGTTGCTGCATGCCCTGGTGAAGGCCGGAGCGGATATCGTCGAGATCGGCGTGCCGTTCTCCGACCCCATGGCGGACGGACCGGTGATCCAGGCGGCCTGTGAGCGGGCCCTGGTGCATCACGTGAGTCTGCATGCTGTGCTGGATATGGTCGGGGAATTCCGCAGGCAGGATGATGCCACACCGGTCGTACTGATGGGTTATCTCAATCCCATCGAGGTTTGGGGTTACGAAGCGTTCGCCGCGGCCGCCGTCGCAGCAGGCGTTGACGGTGTACTGACCGTGGATATGCCACCCGAGGAGAGTGACGGGCTTGCGGCGGCATTGCACCGCCAGGGACTGGATGCCATCTTCCTGCTTGCCCCGACCAGCAGCGCGTCGCGCATCCAGAGGGTGTGCCGTTCGGCGAGCGGTTTCGTTTACTACGTTTCCTTCAAGGGTGTGACCGGGGCGAATCGACTGGATGTGAATGCGGTTGCCGACAAACTCGAGGAAATTCGCAAGCATACCGGGTTGCCCGTGGGAGTCGGGTTTGGTATCCGCGACCCGGAGTCGGCCGCACAAATCGCCCGGATCGCGGATGCGGTTGTGGTCGGCAGCGCACTGGTCGGGAAGATTGCCGCCCTCGTTGATCAGCCCGAGGCCATTGCCCCCGCGCTTTCGGAGACCCTTGCCGCCATGCGTACCGCGATTGACCAGCAGGCAGCAGAGTTGGAAATACATGAGCCCCGGACTATTAAATAACCCGCTGTGAAAATAGTACAATTCAGATTATGAGCTGGTTCAGAAAACTTATGCCATCCAAAATCCGCACCGTCGGCGGGAACCGACGGACGGTTCCGGAGGGGCTGTGGATTCGCTGCGACGGTTGCGGGGCGGTCCTGTATCGTTCGGAACTGGAGCGCAATTGTGACGTCTGTCCGAAGTGCAGCCATCATATGCGTATCTGGGCGCGGCGGCGCCTGGAGATGTTCTTCGACGACGGCACCACCGGAGAAATCGGCGCCGGCCTCGAACCGGTTGACATGCTCAAGTTCAGGGACAGCAAGAAATACCGTGATCGCCTCAATGCGGCACAGAAACTGACCGGCGAGACGGATGCTCTGGTGGCGATGCGTGGTGAGGTGGAGGGCGTGCCGATGGTGGCCGCTGCCTTCGAGTTCCGTTTCATGGGCGGTTCCATGGGCGCGGTCGTGGGGGAACGTTTCGTGCGTGCCGTCAATACCAGTCTCGAACACAAAATCCCGTTTGTCTGTTTTTCGGCCAGCGGCGGCGCCCGCATGCAGGAGGCCCTGTTTTCGCTGATGCAAATGGCAAAGACCAGTGCGGCATTGACGCGTCTGGCGGCGGCGGGCATTCCCTTTATCTCGGTGTTGACGGACCCGACCATGGGTGGGGTTTCGGCCAGCTTCGCCATGCTGGGCGATGTCAATATCGCCGAGCCGAAGGCGCTGATCGGCTTTGCGGGGCCGCGTGTTATCGAGCAGACCGTGCGGGAAACCCTGCCCGAGGGATTTCAGCGCAGCGAGTTTCTCCTCGAACATGGCGCGATCGATATGATCATCGACCGGCGGGAAATGCGCGGCAGAATCGTCAGTCTGCTGCGGATCCTGACAGGTCAGCCGGAGCCGGAGGTGTCCGGGGTGGTGACGGAAGCGGAAGCCGAAGCCTGAATGCTGCAACACGGGACGGATCTCGCCTGTCGGGTGATTCCCCCTGATCGCGCATTTTAACCGACAGGCTGCAGGGCTTGAATTCCGCTCGCTGATATTCTCCAAAAACCACTTGTTTACCCTCATGGCGCGTTTCCAGACCTTGTCGCAATGGCTGCAATGGCAGGAGACGCTGCATCCCCTGGCAATTGACCTGGGCCTTGACAGGGTGGCCGCTGTCGCCAACCGGATGGGCGTGTTGCTCCCCGCAGGTATTGTCATTACCGTGGGCGGTACCAACGGCAAGGGATCCACCGTGGCCATGCTCGAAGCTGTTCTGCTGACCGCCGGTTACCGGGTTGGCGCCTACACCTCGCCCCACCTGCTGCGTTACAACGAGCGCATCCGCATCAACGGCAGGGACGTCGACGATGACAGTCTGTGCGCGGCATTCCAGGCGGTGGATGCGGCGCGCGGGGAAACGACACTGTCCTATTTCGAGTTTGGCACCCTGGCGGCCTTGCGATTGTTTTGCGATGCGGCCCTGGATGTCGCCTTGCTGGAGGTGGGTCTGGGCGGAAGACTGGATGCCGTCAATATTGTTGACCCGGATATCGCCATGGTTACCTCCATCGGGATCGATCACGTGCAATGGCTGGGTGGTGACCGCGAGTCGATCGCCAGGGAGAAGGCCGGAATATTCCGCAACGGGCGCCCTGCGATCGGCTGCGAGGTTTCACCTCCGGCAAGCCTGGTGCAGGCGGCTCGCCGGATGGGCGCATCCTGGTACGCGCCCGGCGATCAGTATGAATACGTACCGCACGAGGATGCCTGGGACTGGAACGGGCCCTCGGGAGGCTACACTGATTTGCCACTGCCGTCCCTGCGGGGGCCTCAGCAGCTAGCCAATGCCGCCGGCGTGCTGATGGCGCTGGAACTCTTGCAGAAACGTCTGCCGGTTAGCGAAACGGCGATCCGCAACGGCTTACGGGATGTTGTGCTGCCGGGGCGCTGTCAGTTCGTCCCGGGAGCAGTGGAGATGATCCTGGACGTTTCCCACAATCCCCATGGCGCCGCTCGTCTGGCCGAGGTGCTCGGACTGTTTCCCTGTTCCGGTCGAACACATCTGGTCCTCGGTATGCTCGATGACAAGGATGTCGAAGGGTACGTGACCGCGCTGTCATCGGCGGTGGACCTCTGGTATCCGGTCAGTCTGGATACCGCGAGGGGTCTGTCGGCTGATGAACTGAACCGGCGAATGCGAGGCCTGCTGCCCGCAAACCGGGTACAGCCCTGCGCGGATGTTCCCGCGGCCTGTCGCGAGGCCGGCGCGAACGCCTCGGCCGGCGACAGGATCGTCGTATGCGGGTCCTTTTTTACCGTAGCAGCCGCGATGGCAGGTAGGGTATAGTCACAGCGGCACGCCAGAATTACGGATAATTACCGCGAGGAGACCATGGATCAGATGCTGAAACAACGACTGATTGGCGCCATTGTCATCATTGCGCTGGCCGTTATCTTCATACCCATGATACTCGAAGGGCCGGATGATGAATTGTCGCCACGCACTCAGGACATGCCGCCGCCGCCGACGATAGACTACCAGAGCGAGGTGGAACTGGCGGTGCCGGAAGAGGCGGCTGAGCCTTCCGCGTCGCTTGCCGACACTGCTACGGAACAGGAGGTCTCGGCGATACCGGAACCCCCCATGTCTCAACCCGAAGCCGACATCCCGGAGACCGAAGCACCCGCCAAACCAGCCGAACCCGCCGTCGCCAAAGCGACGCCGCCCGCTACACCGTCCCGGGCCGAGTCTTCTATCAGCCAGGGCGGCTGGATTCTCCAGGTGGGCAGTTTCAGTCAGCAGGCCAATGCTCTGGCTCTGCGGGACCGTCTGAAGAAATCAGGCTACCAGGCATCGGTGCAGGATGTTAAAGCTGCGGGCGGAACGGTCCATCGGGTGCTGGTCGGGCCGGTGAGTGACCGCCCGGCGGCGGAAAAGCTGCGTAACAAACTGGCCAGTGAGCAGAAGCTTACCGCCTTGGTGCTGGAGAACAAGTGACTGGCGTCGTGATTTCACATGGCGGTTGGCGTCGCATGTCTGCTAAAATAGCCAATTTGCGGAATTCTTATGTAAAGTCAACGGGCTTTGCCGTTTGTCCCGTATAAGTTCGAGGAATATTCAGTAATGGCCTGGATCGATATTGCGATTGTTGCGCTCATTGTTCTGTCGGCGGTGTTGAGTCTTTTCCGCGGTTTTGTCAAGGAAGCTTTGGCGCTTGCATCCTGGCTGGTCGCTCTCTGGATTGCGATGATCTTCTATGAAGATGTGGCCGGTGTTCTGGCGAAATGGATTTCGGAACCCTCGCTCCAGAAAATCATCGCTTTCAGTATCCTGTTCATTACCGTATTGCTGATCGGGGCGGTCATCAATTATCTGGCGAGCACACTGGTGGTCAAAACCGGCCTGGCCGGCACCGACCGGATGCTGGGCGTACTGTTCGGAATGGCCCGCGGAGCCGTCATTGTCGCTATCCTGGTCCTGCTTGCCGGCCTGACACCCATGCCACATGATACCTGGTGGCATGATTCACAGCTGTTGAAATACTTCCAGGATTTCGCCCTGTGGATGCGGAATTATCTTCCCAAGGAAATCGCCGACAATATTTCCTACGGCTAGCGGGAATGCGCTTCAAACGAGAGTAGTTTATGTGCGGCATCATAGGCATCGTTGCTTACGGCCCGGTCAACCAGTCAATTTATGACGGTCTGACGGTGCTGCAGCACCGGGGACAGGATGCGGCCGGTATCATGACCTCTGACGGCGGGCGCCTGTTCCTGCGCAAGGACAACGGGCTGGTGCGCGATGTTTTCCATACCCGGCACATGCTGCACCTGCACGGCAACATGGGCATCGGCCATGTGCGCTACCCGACGGCCGGGTGCCAAAGCTCCGCCGAGGCGCAACCGTTCTATGTCAATTCCCCTTACGGCATTTGCCTTGCTCACAACGGCAATCTTACCAATGCCAACAAACTGAAGCAGGAGGTGTTCCAGGAAGACCTGCGCCAGATCAACACCGATTCGGATTCCGAGGTCCTGCTGAACGTCGTTGCGCACGAACTGCAGAAGCGCGGCAAACTTCGCATGGAGCTGGATGATGTGTTCGCCGCGGTCGCCGGTGTCCACAAACGTTGCAGGGGCGCCTATGCCGCCGTTGCCATGATCACCGGCTACGGTGTGCTGGCCTTCCGTGATCCTTATGGTATCCGCCCGCTCATATTCGGCAAACGGGAAACGGCGCAGGGAACCGAATATATGGCGGCATCGGAGAGTGTGTCGCTCGATGCCCTTGGATTTGAACTGATCCGCGATGTCGAACCGGGTGAAGCGGTCTTCTTCGACACCAGGGGAGGAATACATACCCGTCAGTGTGCGGAAAAGACCATCAAGTCACCCTGTATCTTCGAATATGTCTACCTGGCCCGTCCGGACTCCATAATCGACAACGTTTCCGTCTACAAGGCGCGACTGAGAATGGGGGAAACGCTCGCCAGGAAAATCCAGCGTGTGCGCTCCGATCATGATATCGATGTGGTTATCCCGATCCCGGATACCAGCCGCACCTCGGCGCTGCAACTCGCCAACCACCTCGGACTGACCTATCGCGAGGGATTCATCAAGAACCGCTACATCGGCAGGACCTTCATCATGCCGGGACAGCAGCAGCGCAAGAAATCGGTGCGTCAGAAACTCAATGCCATCGATCTGGAATTCAGGGGCAAGAATGTGCTGCTGGTGGACGATTCGGTGGTGCGCGGCACCACATCGTCCCAGATTATCCAGATGGCGCGTGAGGCCGGCGCGCGCAAGGTGTATTTCGCCTCCGCCGCCCCTCCGGTGCGTTACCCGAACGTCTACGGGATCGACATGCCGGCCAGCGATGAACTGATCGCACACGGTCTCACGGAGGAAGAGGTCTGCCGCGCGATCGGAGCGGACTGGCTGGTGTATCAGGATCTCGATGACCTGATCGACGCCGTCGCCAGGGGCAATCCGTCGATCGAACGCTTTGATGCCTCGGTTTTCACCGGCGAGTACATTACCGGTGACGTCGGAGATGACTATCTTAACGATCTGCAGACCAGTCGCAGCGATGCCGCCAAGAAGGAACGACGCGACAGCGATGACGAGGTCATCGACCTTCACAATACCGCCTGAGCGCGGATTCGCCGTTGACAGTGTGCAATGACTTAAACTAGTGTTCATCTGTGAACACTGTTTTCACCGCAAAGACGCACGACTGCAGGGATGCAGGAGGTAGGGCAATGCATGGAGCAATTGCCGAAAGTACGCAGAGAAATACTTCAATCAAGACAATTAATGAGTTTTCGTTCTTTGTGTCTCTGCGGTGAGTGTATTATCAGTTGATGAACACTGGACCGGTTTGCAAATCAGCGCCGATTTGATTTCAGCTTGCGGGCGCTTATAAATACAGCTAAAGCGACGGCACCTGCTTTCGCGTGGCTGAAAGCGGGTTTTTTTATGCCTGCAGGGAAGTGCAAGTGCCGCGGGCGGCGGCCAGGAGCGATGAGTCACCGGAGCATTTGGAACGCGGCGCCGTCATCTGCTTTTCGTTAGATAGTGTCCGTTCATAAACACCATTTTCACCGCAAAGACGCAAAGGATGCAAAGAAATTCTTTAACGAAAACACACAACGACTTTGCGCCTTTTGCGGCTTTGCGGTGAGTTTTTTCTTTATGGATGACCACAAGATATGAATATCGGTATGCCGGAGAGGAATCATGTCATCAGAGCTTGACGATCTTGCCTTCGAAACCCGGGCGGTTCGCGCCGGCCGGCAGCGTACCCCTGAGGGCGAGCATTCGGAGGCGCTGTTCCTGACCTCCAGTTATGTGTTCGCGAATGCGGCCGAGGCGGCCGCGCGCTTCTCCGGCGAACAGCCCGGCAATATCTACTCCCGGTTCACCAATCCTACGGTTCGCGCCTTCGAGCAGCGTCTGGCGACCCTGGAAGGCGGCGCCTGCTGCGTGGCGACCGCCTCGGGTATGGCGGCAATCCTCTCGACCTGTGCAGGACTGCTCAAAAGCGGCGATCACATTGTTTCCTCGCGCAGCATTTTCGGGACGACTACGGTTCTGTTTACCAACTACCTGGCAAAATTCGGCATTGAGACCACCTTCGTACCACTGGCGGACCTGGAGGCCTGGGAGGCGGCGATACGACCGGAAACCCGGCTGTTGTTCATCGAGACGCCCTCCAACCCGCTCACCGAACTGGCCGATATCCGCCGGCTGGCGGAGATCGCCCACGCCCGGGGCTGTCTCCTCGCCGTGGACAACTGCTTCTGTACGCCGGCTCTGCAGCGCCCCCTGGAATGGGGTGCCGATATCGTTATCCACTCGGCCACCAAGTACCTGGACGGACAGGGTCGCTGCGTCGGCGGGGCGGTTATCGGGGATGCCGAGCGCGTCGGCAAGGATGTCTACGGTTTTCTGCGCACGGCGGGTCCGGCCATGAGCCCGTTCAATGCCTGGGTTTTCCTCAAGGGGCTGGAAACGCTGACGCTGAGGATGAAGGCACACAGCGACAGCGCGCTGGTGCTGGCCCGATGGCTGGAACAACAGCCGGGGGTTGCGCGCGTGTATCATCCCGGCCTCGAATCGCACCCGCAGCATGAACTCGCCGTTTGTCAGCAGCAGGGATTCGGAGGAATTGTTTCCTTCGATATGATGGGCGGAAAGGAGAA
>Ga0316578_10000629_pt1 | contig 12449 bp, 11 predicted proteins | sample J0NA_2_FD_203076 | JGI IMG/M metagenome (GOLD analysis project Ga0316578, IMG submission 203076) | Rhizosphere microbial communities from salt marsh grasses in Alabama, United States - J0-2_160517rDrC | ecosystem: Host-associated > Plants > Roots > Rhizosphere | place: USA: Alabama | collected... | reverse complement strand
AAAAACTGAAGTGAATGATAATCTAGCTTAATCAGATTGCATCTGGCCTCTGTCATCTGACCTCTGTCATCTGACCTCTGAAATAAGTACAATAAAGGACGGGCCAGGGCTTTTTGCCCTGAGCCCGCCTTTTTAAAGGAACAAGGAGCATTCGATGGTACTCTTGCAAAACCTGATCAATGCATTGCAGTGGGGCAGTTTTTACGCGCTTATCGCCCTGGGGTATTCGATGGTTTACAGCATCCTGATGCTGTTTAATTTCGCCCACGGCGATATTTTTATGGTGGGAGCCTATATCGGGTTTGGCGTGGCCTCAGCTTTGATTGCACTCACCGCCATGGGCGCCTTTGCGCTGCCCAACTGGCTGATCCTGGTATTGACCATCCTTTTTTCCATGTTCTTAACCTCCTTTGTAGGCATGATTGTTGAGCGGGTCGGCTACCGACCCCTGCGGGATGCGCCGCGGGCCTCGGCGGCCATTACCGGGTTGATGATCGGCATCATTTTGGAAACCGGCAACCTGGCGCTCTTTGGTGCTCAGCGGGTCAGTTTCCCGTCCATGATTAACACCGTTACCTATGATATGGGGGGTGTTTTCGTCACCAACAAAAAGATCATGATTGTGGTGGTTTCTTTACTGCTGGCCACCGCCCTGCACCAGTTCATCCGGCGCACACGATATGGCATGGCCATGCGAGCCATGGCATTTGATTATGTGGTGGTGCCGTTGATGGGCGTGCCGTTAAATACCATGGCAGCCATGACCTTTGGACTGGGGTCGGCCCTGGCGGCTGCCGCCGGGATCCTATTCGGGGTTGCCTATCCGGTGCTGGATCCGTACATGGGAATTTTAATCGGCTGGAAAGCATTTGTGGCAGCGATTTTAGGGGGCAGGGGATCGGTTGTCGGTGCCACATTGGCCGGGTTTTTGCTGGGATTTATTGAGATTTTTGTGGCGATGGTCTTCCCATCCACCTTGCGCGATTTAATCGCCTATTCGATTGTTTTACTCATTCTGGTTTTCAGACCCCATGGGTTTTTCGGGGAAGCTTACAGTGCACGCCTGAGGTTGTAATCGGTTGCCGGGGGCTGCGGGTGTCTTTTCAGCAGCCAAGATTTGTGAGGAGCGAGGAATTGAAATGGAAGGTACAAGCGAAAAAATATCACCTGCCGCAATGCTGTCAAGGATCAATATTCGTGCCTGGATATCACGGGTTCCGCTGCTGGGCTGGCTTATCGGGGCTCTGATTGCGGTGGGTCTGGAAATGGCGATCGGCACGCCTTTAGCGCGCGCTCTGGGATTGCCCAAAGCGCCGGTTCTGTTTGGCTTTGTCATTATGCTCAAAAAGCCCTTGTTGATTCCTGGTGCGGTTCTATATCTTTTGCTGATCTACTTATTGCCCATCAGCGTGATCGCCCGATTTGGCTCGACAGCGCTAAATCGGCTGGCAGCAAAACTGGTAGACTTTTCTACTGTTTTTTCTATACTCCTTCACCTGGCACTGCTCTATCTGACTTTGCACCTGTGGTCCGGAATGAGCGACTATCGCGTTCTGGTGGTCAAACTGACCTTAATTGCGGTGATGGTGACCCTGAGTTTGAATGTTATCAACGGTTATATGGGCGAGTTTTCGTGTTCACATCCCGGATTTATGGCCCTGGGCGCTTATGCGGCTTCGGCATTTACGGTTTCCCTTTTTGTCAACGACAAACTCTTTGGCGAAGCCCTGCTGCCGGCATCCATGGGGCCCTTCTTTTTCCCGATCGCTCTGTTTCTGGGCGGCGTGGTAGCAGCCATCGGTGCGATGGTCGTGGCCATACCTTCATTTCGTACCCGGGGCGATTATCTGGCGATTATCTCCCTGGCATTTATGTTTATTGTGAAAAGTTTAATTGAAAACCTGGAAGTCGTCGGAGGGCCCCGCGGATTGGGCAGCCAGCCGGACTGGGCGAACTTGCCGACCGTTTTTTTGACCACGGTTATCTGTATATGGATCATCAATAATTTTGTTCGATCAACGCTGGGAAAAGCGCTCAACGCGGTGCGTGATAACGAGATGGCGGCCGATGCCATGACAGTCAATACACGGCGCACCAAATTTCTGGCATTTCTGTTTGCCGCGTTCTGGGCGGGGGTGGCCGGCGGTTTGTTTGCGCACGTACTGCGATATGTCAATCCCAGTACCTTTGGTATCCAAAAGCTGGCCGAAGTTTTGGCCATGGTTTATTTTGGGGGGTTGAACTCCGTATATGGCGCCATTGTGGGTGCCACCAGCATCAGCTTGCTGGGAGAGGCTTTGCGGCCGCTGGAAATTTTTAAATGGATTATTATTCCGTTGCTGCTGATACTGGTAATGATTTTCAGACCCACAGGTCTGATTGCCTTCAAGGAGTTTGACGCCAAAAAACTGATTCAGCCGAAAAAAGGAACATCCTAATTGAGCGTAGAGCGCTCAATTACAGTTAATCGGTATTCGTTAGTGGTTATTGGGTTTTGACAAATGATAGACAATATTTTTGATTTCACCCCTTACAAACGATTAACGAATAACAAATAACGAATAACTCCCTATTAAGTTTTAACCCAATGGGGACCAGGAGAGGTGCCAAATGTCATTGTTAAGGGTTGAAAATATGACCCACTTTTTTGGCGGCCTGCGGGCGGTGCACAATTATGATCTTGAAATCCAACCGGGCGCGGTTCACGGACTCATCGGTCCCAACGGCGCCGGAAAAACAACGATTTTCAACCTCATCACCGGAATTTACAATCCCACCGAGGGCCATATATTTCTGGAAGATAGCGAGCTAAACGGCCGCTCACCGCACGTCATTGCAGCTATGGGTATCGGCCGTACATTTCAAAACATGCTTCTGTGGCGGCATATGACCGTTCTCGAACATGTCAAGATGGCCCGCTATGCCAAACTCGGCTACGGGCTCATTGGCGCTTTTTTCGGGACCCCCCGTCGAAATCGCGAAGAGGCCGAAAGCGAAGAGATCGCCCACAGCCTTTTAAAAATGTTCGGCGTCGATCAATTTGCGGATCAGTGGGTGCCTAATTTGCCTTATGGTGCCCAGCGACGGGTTGAAATGGCCCGGGCTCTGGCGATGGATCCCAAAGTGCTGTTTCTGGATGAGCCCACCGCCGGTATGAACCCCGAAGAACTGGTTCAGATGATGGAAATTATACGACAAATCAAAGCAAAATTTGAACTGGCCATCTTCCTCATCGAACACCGCATGAAAGTCGTCATGGAGCTGTGCGAAAGAATCCAGACCCTGGTTTTTGGAGAAGTGATTGCTGAAGGCACGCCGGAAGAGATTCAAAACAATCCCAAGGTCATTGATGCCTATTTGGGCAAGGAGATCGTAGTGTAATGTTGTTATCCGTCGAAGAGTTACGCGTTTCCTATGGCAATATCAAGGCGCTGCACGGCCTGAATTTCCAGATTGACGAAGGTGAAATCGTTTGCATTATCGGTGCAAATGGAGCCGGTAAAAGCACGACACTTAAAGCCATTTCCCGCCTGGTGCCGGCGGACGCAGGTTCCAAAATAACATTTGCGGGGCAAGACTTGCTTGATTATGCTGCCGATAAGGTGGTCAGCCGGCTGGGCATTTCGCATGTCCCCGAAGGCCGGCGCCTGTTCGATAATTTGACCGTGACAGAAAACCTTCAGCTGGCGTGCTTTGCCAGAAAAGATAAAGACCAGATCAAAGAAGACATACAGCGTGTCTTTTCGATTTTCTCGCGGCTAGAAGAGCGCCAGACCCAGAAAGCCGGTACGCTCAGCGGCGGTGAGCAGCAAATGTTGGCGGTCGGCAGAGCTTATATGAGCGGGCGCAAGGTCATGCTGCTGGATGAACCCTCCATGGGACTGGCCCCCCTGCTGATGATGAGCATGTTTGATGCGCTAAAACAAATCAATAATGAGGGAACCACCATTTTGCTGGTCGAGCAAAATGCCCGTCTGGCACTCCAATTTGCGCAGCGGGGATACGTGCTTGAAAACGGCAACCTGGTGTTGGAAGGGTTTTCCCGGGAACTGCTGGAGGATCCAGAGGTCAAAAAGGCCTATCTCGGTGGTTAATGGAATCACACAAATATTCATTTGAGCTCAAAAACGATTTGTCCGAACTGGAAGCCTTAAGCAAACATTTGAATAAATTTGGCCGGCTCACCGGGCTATCGGAAGCTTGTATAACAGATGTTAATATCTGCTTGGATGAACTGTTCACAAATATCGTTTCTTATGGGTTTGAAGATGATCTGGCGCATATCATTCGGTTCGCTATGGATCTGGACAACCAGGTGCTGACGTTAAGTATTGAAGACGAAGGGGTCCCCTTTAATCCGCTTGAAAAGAAAGATCCAGAAGTCCCTGCTGATCTGATTGACGTCAGAATCGGAGGCCTCGGAATTCATATTGTCAGAAAACTAATGGACGATATTCGCTATAAGCGAAAGCAAGGCAAAAATAAGTTAACGATGAAAAAATCTATTTCGGTTTTTTGATCATCTCTTCTGGGGTTATCATGATTTGTTGAGCCTGGTTGTCGGTTACCCAGAAGGGGTAATCGCTGTCTGAGGAAACCGCCGGATATTTTTTATCATCCTTTTGAAGCTTGGCAAAGATCTCCAACTGGTGATCCTTGATCCCTTTTAATTTCACGGTGTATATCGGCCCTGAAAATGCATCTTTTTGGCGGTCATTGATGTAATCGGCACACTTCAAATCGCCAAGGGTGGTCAGCAGCCGGTTGAGGTTCCGCTCATTTCCTTTTTCCCCGCTGTCGTTTTGCCATTCAAATTTCACCGCTGCTGCGGGGGCGGTCTCTGTTTTCTGCTGCTGCCCTGCGGCCGGCGTAACCGGGACTTCGTTGCGAACCAGTTTCAGGGATGCCGGGGCCTTGATAATCTCGATCTGGCGGATGTCAGCGGTCTTAAAAGACAAAACGGTTTTATCGCGTAAACTGTCGATCGTAAAATCAAATTTGCCCCGGAAATTGTCTCTGGCGTGAAAGACACGGCTGTCATCACCTAACTTGACAAAGGTATGCCGAAACGAGGGAGCGGCTTTTCCGATATCAAAGTTTCGTTTCAACGTTTCTTGCTGCCAGGCCTTTACGGTGATTCGTTTTTCAGCATCCAAATCATAGCGGTTGTAATCCTTTGATTCAGAAACCAGGGCGGTCAGGGATAGGTCCTCTAAAACGTTGAGCATCGCGTTAACCTTTAGCTTGTCGGCAAGAAATCCCGTCGGCTCGAGGTACCACTGGTTGTCCTTTTTTTTCAAAATAACCGAATTGCCGCCCTGTGAAATTTCAATTCTGGTAATTTCGCTCTTTTTCAGCCCGTCGAGCTGCGGCACCTGATAAAGGGTGCGACCGGAACTGCGCATAAACAGGTAGACGGATAGTCCGATGATGATGAGAATGAGGACGATGTATTCTTTTTTAATCTTCATTTTTTCGGTTTCCGTGTTCAAGGGTTCAGCGGTTCAGCGTTCTATTACCATGGTGTCAGGTGTCAGTTTTCAGAGGACAGAGGTCAGAGGACAGAAGACAGATGAAAAAAACTGCAAGATGAAGTGACATATATGTCCGCTGTTTTCTGTCCTCTGTCTTCTGTCCTCTGGCACCTGCACCCGACACCTGAAAGCTTAAACTTAGAACTCTATACCTAAGGTTTTTTGAACATCATCTGAATATTCTTTTTGCGGCCATGCCGGCGGAACCAAACTGCAATGCCGAAAAGCACCACCAGGGCAGGCAGGCCAATGATATTCAATGTTTTGACAAATGTTTTTGTTCCCGCTTTGACATCATTGAGCGGGTTGAAGCGCTGCTCTTTGCCACGCATAACGGCAATGCCTTCGCGGTCATTGAGGTAATCAATGACATTCAGGATGTAAGTCGCGTTGGGCCCGCTGCCGCCGGCATCCACCACGTTGTCTTTCAGCATATCGGCTGAAGCCATTAAAAAGATTTTGCCGGGTTTGCTCCGGGCCAGGTATTGGCCATGGGTTACGATTTTGGAAAGATCGATTTCAGACTGCGGAGCAGATATTTCGTTTTGCTTTTTTTGCTCGGTAGATTCCGGGTCTTGGTCTTGTTTATCGGGCTCCTTTTCATTGATTTCTTTTTGCGGGATGGGTTTATCGGCAAAGTAGCTCGGGAATTCACCCGCCAGAATATACGCCAGTGGCTTGCTCTGCATCTCTTCCGTTGAGGATGGTGGCTGGATGAACATCGGATTCAATGTAATTCGCCCGCTCATCTCCCATGATTTCTCCGAAGAAGCTACCAGGCGGGTGGCTTTCAAACCATTGGCGCTCAAACGTTCCGGGTCCAATTCCAGAGGTGATATCTTTATTGCGATTATCCCTTTGATACTCTTCATAAACCCCAATTTTTTGTTGATAAACCGACTTTTAATAATCGGTGCGAAATAAATCGGCCGTTCGCCGCCACCCAGCTGAGCCGGTAACTGTTGGCGAAAGCAATTTTCATCCATGACATAAGAATTTTTTATCCGAACCCCATAGTGGCTCAACAGTTTCTCGAGTCCGGTATCTAAAGGGGCAAAAACCGGTTGCTGGGCGCTTAAACCTGTGCTCTGCTGGTTGGTGGGCCGAACTTCCTGGAACCGATCAAGAATTAAGATCAGGTTCTTACCCTTCATGAGAAACTGGTCGATTTGCAATAGCTCATAATCGGAAAAAGGCTGGGTGGGGCGGGCGATGATTATCGATTTCAGGTTGTCCGGTATCGCCTGCGACTTAAGATTGATTGGCTTTAACGTGTAATTTTGTGAGATTAGCGTCCGAAAATTCATTACTGAATCCGGGTTCTGACGGCCCGTCTGGCCAAAAGCAGAGGCGCCGCTAAGGTCCAGTGTCCCATGATCCGCAAGATAACCCAGATCTTCATTGATATCGATCAGGGCTTCGACATTTTTATCAATCACTTCTCGCATTTCTTCGGCAGTCAATAACTTATACTGGTTGCCGATGATGGGAATCTTAATTACCTGCAGCAGGGGAACCACCAGGGCACGCTCGCCAAATTCCATGACCAGGCCAATGGCGCCCTTGCCGGGCGGAACCGTCCCTTTGGCCAGAGCCGGCCATTTGATACTCATGATATTGTATTTTTTAATGGCGGCCTCCCGGTCCTCATCCGCCGCTAGATCAAAATATTCAAATTGGAGTTTGTTGTAATTTTTTTGATTCAGCTCTGCGACAATTTTTTCAAGCTCATCGGGGATTTGAGAAAGCCGCTTCAGCCCGATATAAGGGGCCATCTGGTAAAGCGAGGATGACAAATAAAGTTTGATTTGCATTTTATCCTTCAGGCCCAGCAATGCGCTTATTTTGTTATTTAGTTTCTGGATGGTGGTTGTCAGTTTGTATTCCAGTCCTTCGGTTGTGGTGATGGTCGGAATGCGCTCAATCAAGTCGCCGTGAATGATGACCATTCCCATATATGCCCGTTGAAATTTGACTTCATCCTTTTCAATGGCCTGAATTTGGATGGGATGAATTCCATAGTCATTTGCGAGCTTCTGGTTTTCCTGGCTTTTTTCGGACAATTCGCCTTCTTCAGCACTAACATCGTAAAAGTTATAGTTAAAGTGGTTGTTGGCATAAATCGCATATTCTTCCAGCATATCATGCAGGTAGCGCTCGGTATTATTGTGGGGCGCGGGCAGGTTTTTTGTGAAAAAAACCTTGATGGTTAGTGGTTCTGAAAGTGTGGATACCACTTTTTTACTGACATCAGAGATCGAATACATTCTGTTGGCGGTCAGGTCCATTCTGAAAAATAGGGTGATGCCCGCCACATTTACCAGTACGACGATGATCAAATAGATCAAAAATTTTATATATTTCTCCGATCTTTTTTTGCCCGGCATATTATTCTCCTTAATGTCTTTGCAGCAGTGCCAGATAAGCCCCGTAAAGGCCGACAAAGCAGATGCTCACAAAATACAGAATGTCTCGGCTATCGATAATTCCCTTGGCGATATTTTGAAAATGGAAGTCAGCCCCCAAATAGGTAAAAGCGCCCAGCAATGACTGCGGCAGAAAGTAAAGCATTTTATCGATCAGGGTCAGGGTAAAGCAGATTGCCAATCCGATGATAAACGCAATGATCTGATTGCGGGTGAGTGCCGAGGCAAACAAGCCGACAGCAGAAAAAGCAGCTCCCAGAAAAACGGCACCCAAGTACCCGCCGACCACCGGGCCCCAATCGAGCTGCCCCATTAAAGAAACCGTCAGTGGATATGCTAACGTTGGGATCAGCATGGCAGCAACGAAGGCAACGCTGGCAAGAAATTTACCGAGAATAACATCACGAAAGGTCACCGGCATGGTGAGCAGGATTTCATCAGAGCCCACATTGATCTCTTCAGAAATCAATCGCATGGTGATTGCCGGAATGACGAAAGCAAATACGACCGGCAGTAAGGCATAAAATGATCTCAAACTCGCCTGATTAAAAAGAAAAAAGGTTGCAAAAAAGAACCAGCCGGTTACCAGCAGAAATATGGCAATGACGATATAGGCAATCGGAGATATAAAATACGCGCTGAATTCTTTTCGGAAAATATGGGCAACCTGTCGCATGTTAGCTCTCCTTGGTAAGTTCGCGGAAAATGTTTTCCAGTGACTGGGTCTCCTGATGAAATTCTAAAAGGATCCAATCGGTTTCTTTGATTTTGCGATAGACATCCGACCGCAGGTCATCTGTTGACTGATAGGCAAGCCGCACGTTTAAAACGCTGTCGGTTTCAGAAATGCGACTAACATTTTTAATCCCATTAATGTTCGCTAAAGATTTTTGCAGGGATGCGAAGTCTGCATTTTGAAGACTTAGATACATGATGTTTTTACCACCGGCGGACCGCTTCAGGCTTTCGCTGCTGCCGTCGGCAACAATTTTGCCCTGGCTGATGATGACAATGCGGTCACAGGTTGCTTCGGCTTCACTCAGGATATGGGTCGAAAGGATGATGGTTTTTTCTTTGCCGATTTCTTTGATAATTTTACGAATTTCAACGATTTGATTGGGGTCGAGACCCGAAGTCGGTTCATCTAAAACGAGAACTTCCGGGTCATTCATCATGGCGTGGGCCAACCCGACGCGTTGTTTGTAACCTTTGGAAAGTTCGCCAATCGGCTGATGCATAACTTCATTTATGCCGCACAAATCCGCAAGGCGGCGTATACGGGCAAGCTTTTGATCGCCCTTAATCTCACGGATGGCTGCGACATAGTTGAGATAGTCATAGACCAGCATATCATGGTAAAGCGGCGCCGATTCGGGCAGGTAACCTAACATTTTTTTAATTTCCAGGATGTGCGTATCAACGCTCAATCCTTTAACCTGGATGTTTCCTGAACTGGGTTGCAGATATCCGGTGAGCATCCGCAGGGTGGTGGTTTTCCCCGCCCCATTGGGTCCCAGGAGCCCCAAAATTTCGCCTTTTTGAATGTTGAAATTGATTTGATCCACCGCGCAAAGCGTATGATAATATTTGGTTAGGTTTTTGACCTCAATCATCTCGGGATTCTCCCTTTCAGGCAGCGTCATCAATGGTAAATGGTAATGGGTCGTATTTTTCGACCTAAATATAGTATCTAAATAATTTAGCCCAACCTGCTTTTAAAAAGGGGGCTATAAAAAAACAAAGCGCCGATGTCAAGGCTGAACCATGCCTTTTTCTTCAGTGTTGTCAGTGCCGAATACGTTGAGGGATGGCGGAACAGGCAGGCAAAACGGGTGTTGCGCCATTGCACGTAACCCTGAGAACAAAAATCCTTGAAATTTTGTTTGCTAAAATATGGAAAAAATGAAAAATAGAGTTACATTCTATCTAGCAGCCATTTCGGATTAATTTTGGAATTTTAATACATAAATTGCAGTTTTGCAAGGGAAGCCGGTAGCTGAATTGAGAGCCATCCAATTCATCCAGATGCTTATGAGAATCACCGTCGCGGCTTGTGCCGCATATCAAACTAACCGATATGATATGGATTTGCATTTCTGCCATCTTGAAAGGAGAAACATTTATGGGCGCCCATAAAAAGATTAAAAAAGTTATCAGAATCAACCTCCTATTTATCACGATTGCACTGGTCGCTGGAATGATGGTTATCGATCATCAATTCACCGGACCGATTGCGGATGCCAAATCTACAGAATATTTCAATGCACCCGCCAGCTTCAATCAATTGGCGGAGATGGCGAGCCCGGCGGTTGTCAATATTCGAACCTTAAAGACCATCAAAGGCGGGGGGCCGGTTTTTCGCCAATTCCAGCGCGACCCCCATGGGGAAAACAGCCCTTTTAAAGAATTTTTTGAACGCTATTTTGGCGAAGACATGCAGCGGGAATTTAAACAGCCCAGCCTTGGATCCGGATTCATCATTGACGAAGCCGGCTTTGTTGTGACCAACAACCATGTCATCGAAGACGCAGATCAAATAAAGGTCAAACTAAACAACGAACGCGAATTTGATGCAAAAATTGTGGGGCGGGACCCCAATACCGACATTGCCCTGCTAAAGATAGAGTCGGGCCAGAGCCTGCCGACCATAAAACTGGGGGATTCTGATGCGCTCAAAGTTGGCCAATGGGTTGTTGCAATCGGAAGCCCCTTTGGTCTTGAGCACACGGTTACAGCTGGAATTGTCAGTGCCAAAGGGCGGGTTATCGGATCGGGCCCCTATGATGATTTTATCCAAACCGATGCCTCAATTAATCCCGGCAACAGCGGCGGGCCGCTGCTAAATTTGAAAGGCGAAGTAATCGGAATCAATACGGCGATTGTTGCCAGCGGCCAGGGAATCGGTTTTGCGATTCCCATTAATCTTGCCAGAGATATCATTGTGGCGCTTAAAAACGAAGGTGAAGTCACCCGCGGATGGCTCGGTGTCGCTATCCAGGACTTGAATGGTGATATGGCCGAATATTATGGCATCGAGGATAAAAAGGGGGTATTCGTGGCCGACGTTTTTGAAGGCGACCCGGCAGACAGGGCCGGCATTAAAGCCAAGGATATTATTCTTGAATTAAATGGTGAAAAGATTGAAACCAGTCGTCAGCTCACCGGAATGATCGCCCGCATTCCTGTGGGGGATAGCGCCAGAATAAAAATATTACGTGATGGTAAAGAACAAACCATCAAGGTCAAAATTGCCAAACGGACTGAAGACAAACTGGCTGCCAGAGGCAGGCCCAAAGAACAGGCCGAAGAATTCGGAATCCGTGTGTCGGATTTAAAGCCTGAAATTTTGCAACAATTCAATATGGATGAAACGTCCGGTGTTATTGTCACCGATGTCGAAAGCGGCAGCAAGGGAGCTGATGCCGGTGTCCGGGTTGGTGATATTATCAAGGAGATTAACCGGCAATCGGTTAAGAATACGGGGGATTATCAAGCCATATTGAAGCAGCTCTCTTCAGGAGACCCCGTTAACCTGTTCATCCGACGAAAAAACGCCGGATTTTTAGTGGCGAAGCTGACAAAGTAAATTTTGGGTGGTTGGCATCGTTGGTTGGCAGGTTTCAAATATTCAAGTGGCAGTGCTCAGGTGGCTGTAAACAGATGACAGAAGACAGAAAACAGAGGACAGAAAACACAGGCGGATAGGTCGCTTCATCTTGCAGTTTTTTCATCTGTCTTCTGTCATCTGACCTCTGTCATCTGATAGCTGACACCCGGCTGCGCGGTCACAGCCGGCCGCTGCGGCGAAGGCGCAAAACCTTGCTTGTCGTATTTATTAATCCCCGATAGTTTTGCTCAAATCCGGTATGGTTTGCGGTTTGCCCCGTTCCATATAACGGCTGTCCCCGTCACGGGCCGTTACATTTTCATAGACACCATCGTCCCGTTTTACCAGTTTGGTAAAACCAAGGTCGCGGAGTTCTCCATCGGATTTGGGACAGCTGATACTAATTCGCGAAATGATTTTTTTTACGCTCCCGCTACACTCGGGACACTCAACCAGCGGGTCATCCGCCAGTGACTGTTTGAAATCGAACACTTTTCCCAATTTACACGGACGACCAATATGCTCATATTCATATATTGGCATAACCTCTCCCTCCCAGCATGATTGTGGAAGCTATCTATAAAATTATAGATGGTATATAAATTCTGTCAAGTTTCATTAGCCCTGACCGCGTGTTTTTCGCTTGAATCGTTTTAAAAAAATGATATCGGAATATCAAATTCAAATAACGAAGAACACATAAAATTTAAGGCTTAATTTAGCTCCATCCGGCCCTGCCGCAACCCTTTTTCAGCCGGTTTTATATTCCCTTAACCCCCTCAAGTTTTTTTTTAAGCAGCCGATAAATTCAATGGGTTTCATTGGGTTATTTTTCATTTTGCAAGATCAACACCCATTTGACCGGACCAAGAACCGAGCATG
>Ga0316578_10000628_pt1 | contig 12454 bp, 9 predicted proteins | sample J0NA_2_FD_203076 | JGI IMG/M metagenome (GOLD analysis project Ga0316578, IMG submission 203076) | Rhizosphere microbial communities from salt marsh grasses in Alabama, United States - J0-2_160517rDrC | ecosystem: Host-associated > Plants > Roots > Rhizosphere | place: USA: Alabama | collected... | reverse complement strand
CAGGGGGGCACCCGTGACCCCGGGTGCGCCTCCGGGATCGACCTTCCTGGCCCTGGAGCTCCCCGCCATGGAGGTCGGAGCCCGCCCATCCTACATCAGTCCCTGACCCCGGGGATGCCGGGGGGCATCGCAGTACCCCGGGGCTGAGAGGGCCGGTGGTGCCGCTGGCGCCATCGGCCCGTTCCCGTTTGTCATTCCAGGTGCCGGTCCGGGGTCTCCCCCCTTTACGGCAGTGCGTTTTCTTGGAAATTGTTTCTTTCGGCGAACAATCTGACAGCCAAGAGCATTCTCAACCCGGAGGCACCATGTACCCCTGGATCCGGCAGCCCCGTGCCCGCTCCTGCTTCGTCTTTCTAGTTCTAGTGGCGCTTCGGACGGTCTCCCCCGACCTCGCTGGATCTCAGGGGCTTCCGCCGGACGAAGAGGGTGCCCTGGCCCACCTGGACGCCTCCCCCAGACACGGGGAGTGGGTGGACATCGATGCCGGGGGAGGGGACATGGTTCGTGGCTGGGTGGTATACCCCGAGCGTCCGGACCCGGCCCCGGTGGTCATCGTGATCCATGAGATCTATGCCCTTTCCGATTGGATCAGGGCGGTTGCCGACCAGCTGGCGGCGGAGGGATTCATCGCCGTGGCGCCGGACCTGCTCAGCGGAAAGGGCCCCGGAGGAGGAGGGAGCGAATCGGTGGACCGTCAGGGAGCGGTGGCCCTGATTCGGACCCTGGATCCGCAGGAAGTCACCCGGCGACTGAAGGCCGCCGCCGGATTTGCGACGAACCTGCCGGCTGCAGAGCCCTCTGTGGGGATCGTGGGGTTCTGTTGGGGTGGGTCTACGAGCTTCCGTGTCGCGACGGAGTGGCCCGAGCTGGATGCCGCGGTTGTCTACTACGGGAGCTCCCCGCCCACGGAGGCCCTATCCGCCGTGCAAGCACCGATCCTGGGCAACTACGGGGGGGATGATGCTCGAGTGAACGCCACGATCCCTGAAGCCCGAGCCGAGATGGAACGGTTGGGGAAGTCCTACGACCCCATACTCTATGAGGGGGCCGGCCACGGCTTCCTTCGGCAGCAGACGGGACGGGATGGGGCCAACATGGCGGCCGCGAGAGAGGCCTGGCCGCGGACCATCGAGTTTCTCAGGGAGCGTCTGGGAGGATAGCCCACCCCGACCCCCGAGATCTCGCCCTATTTCCAGGCGTGGATGACCTCCAGGGCCGTGGGGGCGAAGACACCTTCCAGGAGGTAGTAGGACATCCAGAGATCCAGCCTGATACTTCGCTGGTCCGTGGGATCGTACTGGAGCCCCGGGGTGAAGGCCAGGACCGGAGTGAACCCCCCGCTGTGCCCCGGATGACGGTGGCGGAGAACCGTCACGTTCCCACCGAGTTTCGCTCGCCAGACCTCGTCTGAAGGAGTCCACGCGTACCCGAGCTTGGCGGCGAAGGGGAAGCCCTCCCAGGGGAAGCCGACGGGGTAGAGAGTGGCCTCGAGGGCGTGATGCTCTTCCACCCAGTGGGTGAGGCCGATCCCCAGCATGACGTACCCGCCGAGGCTCACAGAAACGTGGATCCGGTCGCCTGGGACCTGACCCTGGATCGGCTTGGCACCGGGGCCCAGGAGAAGGATGGCGGAGATGGAGAGCCCGGCCATCACCGATCTGCACCGGCGGAAGCCGGGTCGCGGCTGTTCTAGGAGCATCCTGACCTCCTGAACGAGAATGGGGTGCCCCCCAGCCGGGGGGCACCCCGAAGATTACGTCATGGCCTCAGAATCACCAGAGGTCCTGAAAAAAACCTCCGCCTTCTCCAGCATCGGCACCCTGGACCACCGTCAGGACCTGCCGGAACTCCTGACCGCCTACCCGCAGGATGACCGTATAATCTCCCGCTTCGGCCAGAGAAGCCTGCCCGCCCCCACCTCGGCCTCCCCCTCCGAACCGTGCGCCTCCAGTGATGGCCCTGGCAGCCTGGGAAAGAGCCCTCAGCTCCGGGGTGAAGCCTCCGCCACCGCCCCGTCCCCCGGTGGTCCAACTCTCCCCGGGGCGCTCCACAAACTCATCGGGATCGCGAACCCGAGCACCCGCACCGCCACCACCGAACATGCCCATCATCCCCTGGCGGTTCCCGGAGAGGAGCATGTCTCGGGTCCGCTCCAGCTGGGCACGGTCCGATCCTTCGGCCACCAGGGAATCAACGATCTCCTGAACACGGGCTACGGCCTGGATGCTGTCCTGGATCTGCTCCTCCGTCTTGGGCGGTGGAGGCGGAGCCTCGCCTCGGAAATTCCACTGATAACGATGCAGGCCGGGCGTGGCCGGCGAGGTTCCCGTGTGCCAGACCTGGCCGTCGGCCCCCAGGATCTCGATCTCCACCTGAGGTTCGGGCCGGCCCTGACGGCCTCCCGGGGCGCCACCCGTTGGCCTCTGGGGCCGCTGACCCGCGGCCATCCCGGGGCCGCCCGGGGCCGGAATGTCGGCGTTCGGTCCGATGCGGTAGACGATCTCCGCCCCATACGACGCGCTCGTACCCTCGAAGAACTGATGCCCGGTGGACTCACCTCCCACTGGAGGATTCCCGAATTGGAGAGCCGGTGTGGGCTCGAAGAGGTGGACGTCTTCCGCCATGACCTGGTCCGTCAGCTCCTGGAGGGGAGCGATGTCGACGATCCAGATCGATCGGCCATGGGTCGCGGCGATGAGCTCCCGATCACGGGGGTGGATCTTGAGGTCGTGGACCGGGACCGTGGGAAGCCCTTCCATGAAAGTCTGCCAGTGGCCGCCCATGTCGGTGGAGACGTAAAGACCGACGTCGGTTCCCACGAACAGGAGATTCGGGTTTCGCAGGTCCTGCCGGATCACGTGGACAAAGTCCGGCCCGCCGGTGGGGAGGTCGCTGGCGATGGAGCGGAAGGTTCGCCCGCCATCCGAGGTCATGTAGACATACGGCGTGAAATCATTGGTCCGGTGCCCATCGAAGGCCACGAAGAAGGTGTTCACGTCATGGCTCGAGGGCTCGATGCGCCGGACCCAGGTACCCTCCGGCACCCCGGGGAACCGGCCCGTCAGCTCCTCCCAGTCGCCTCCATCGTTCCTGCTGATCCAGCTTCGACCATCGTCGGTTCCGGCGAAGAGAAACCCCTTCTGCAAGGGTGATTCAGCCAGGGCCACGATGGTGGCGAAGGTCTCCGCCCCCGTCGCATCCACGGTGATCCCTCCCGTGGTGTTGGTGCTTACCTCGATCTTCTCCGGATCGGCGTACGTGAGGTCCGGGGAGATGACCTCGTACTCCTCACCCCGGTTCGTGTACTTCAGGACCCGATTGCCGCCGGCGTAGAGTACGGTGGGATCGTGGGGAGAGAGAACCATCGGTGTGTCCCAGTTCCACCGCCATGACTCCTCCTGCCCCTGAGCATTCTCCTCCTCCGCCGGGGCTCCAGGAGGACCGCCCCGCCCCCGCCCGGGCTTCGAAAGGCTCATCCGATCCCCGGTGATCGTATTGACCCGGCTCATGCTTCCTCCCTGGGACTCGGAATACACGATCTCCGGCCGCACCGGATCCTGGAGGGTGTAGAAGCCGTCCCCACCTCCCACGGTCTTCCACATGTAGTTGCTGATGCCTCCCTGCCGACGCCTGCTGGGCCCGCACCAGGACCCGTTGTCCTGAAGACCCCCACACACCGTGTACGGCACCTCCATCCCGTAGCTCACCTCGTAGAACTGCCCGACAGGCATCACGTTGGGGAAGAGCCAGTTCCCGCCCTTGTCGAAGGTGATGCCGATCCCCCCGTCGTTCCCCGTGACGATCCGCTCCGGGTCCACCGGGTCGATCCACATGGCGTGGTGGTCCACGTGGATCCCGTTGGTGGTGGTCCCGATGGTGCGCCCTCCGTCGTTGGAGACGTTCACCGGCGTGGAGGACCAGTACACCCGGTCCGGGTCCTTCGAGTCCACCCGAACCTGGGAGTAGTAGAAGGGCCGCGTGTCGTTGGTGTTCATTTGCTCCCAGGTCATCCCCCCGTCATTGGAGCGGTAGAGGCCGGAGGGTGTGTCGTTCCCCTCGTAGGCCTCCGCCTCCACCAGGGCGTACATGATGTCCGGATTGCTCTGGGAGATGGCCAGCCCGATACGGCCCAGGTTTCCTGTGGGCCATCCGGGACCCTCCACCTTCATCCAGGTGTCTCCCCCGTCCGTCGTCTTCCAGAGTGCGCTCCCGGGTCCCCCGCTCTGGAGGAAGTAGGGGCCCCGCACCCGCTCCCAGGAAGCGGCAAAGAGGATATCCGGGTTCTCCGGGTGGATGGCCACGTCCACGAAGCCCGCCTTGTCACTGACGAACTTCACCAGATCCCAGCTCTCCCCTCCGTCATCCGTCCGATAGAGGCCCCGCTCCGGGTTCGAATCCCAGATGTGCCCCAGCGCCGCCACCCACACCCGGTCCGGGTTCGTGGGATGAACCACGATGCGCCCGATGGCCTGCGTTTCCTCCAGACCCTTCAGCTCCCAGGTCAGGCCCCCATCGGTGGATTTGTAGATCCCACCTCCCGGCGAGATGGAGTTCCGGGAGTCCTCCTCCCCCGTACCGGCCCAGATCTCCAGAGTGTCGGAAGGGGCGATGGCAAGGTCCCCCATGGAGACCACCCGCTCCCCGGTGAAGAGGGGGCGAAAGGTGATCCCGTTGTTCGTGGTCTTCCAGATTCCCCCGGCCACGGTCGCAACGAAGAAAGTCTTCGACGGAGAGGGAATCCCCTCCACGTCGGTGATCCGGCCGGACATGTTCGCCGGACCTACCGAACGCCAACGAAATCCGGAGAGAAAATCCGAATCCAGCGGTGTGGTGAGCTGTCCTCCCAGAGCAGCAGGCGGGAAAAGAAGTACAGCCGCCAGGATGAGACGTACGAGGTGCCTTCGCATCGTTCCTCCAAGGTCAGGACGAGATGGCTGGTCAGGGTGAGACAGCTGGCCAAGTCGCGCATGAGGTCTTGCTCATTGAATAAAGACCCGGGAGGAAACCCGGATGTTGAGGCAATCCGGGCCGACGTCGGCCGGAGTGGCGGACGCTCCTGCCGGGGGTCACAATGGGTCCAGGGGATCCCTTTCTCCATCCATCGCCGCACTCCGTCTCGAGTCTCCACCTGGCGGGATTCTGCCTGGCGTGATTCCCGTGCCTTGCCCCGAGACCCTCTTTCCAGGCACCTTCGCTCCCAACCAGGAGCCGGTCCATGAAAAGAGTCCTCTATGTCGCGTTCTTCCTGTCCGGCGTTGCGGGTCTCATCTACGAGACCATCTGGAGCCGGTATCTTGGGCTCTTCGTCGGCCATGCGGCGTACGCCCAGGTCATCGTTCTGGTCATCTTCCTCGGCGGACTCTCCATCGGGTCCATCCTCGTCGGGCAGAGGTCCGAGCGAACCCGGCGACCCCTCTTCTGGTATGCCGGGGCCGAGGCCCTGGTAGGCCTCTTCGGCCTCTTCTTCCACGACGCGTTCCTCTTGGTCCAGGAAGCGGCGTATTCGTCCATATTTCCGGCTTTGGCGGGCTCCCCCTTCCTGGTTCCCGTCAAATGGGGCATGGTGGCCGGCCTGATCCTTCCCCCCTCCATTCTCCTTGGAACCACGTTCCCCTTCATGAGCGCCGGGTTCCTCAGACTCTTCCCGACACGGCCTGGCCGGGTTCTATCCCTTCTCTATTTCGCCAACAGCTTCGGTGCGGCCCTCGGAGCCCTCCTGTCCGGGTTCGTCCTCATCGAGAGACACGGCCTTCCGGGGACGGTCCTGGTAGCAGCGATCCTGAACGTCACCGTGGCGCTTCTGGCCTGGGGGGTCGAAAAGCGAGGGGGCTCGGGAGCCGTCCTCCACTCAGGATACCGGGGGGGGAAGGAGGAGCCTCCATTCCGTCCGGATCTGCCCTTCCCGAGCCGGAGGTTCCTCTGGCGCCTCCTGTTGGGAATGAGCTTCGGAACGGCGGTGGCCTCGTTCATATACGAGATCGCATGGATCCGCATGCTCTCCCTCGTCCTGGGGACCGCCACACACTCCTTCGACCTCATGTTGTCCGCGTTCATCCTGGGCCTGGCTCTGGGGGCGCTGTGGATGCGAGGACGGGCCGACCGCATTTCGGACCCCCTCAGCACGCTGGGATGGATTCAGTGGATCATGGGGGCTTCCGCCCTGGCGACGCTGCCGCTCTATATCGGCAGTTTTCTATGGACCGCGGAGCTCCTGTCTGCGGTGAACCGCACGCTTCCCGGGTACGCCGTCTTCAATCTCGGCCGCTATGGGGTCGCCCTGGTGGTGATGTTGCCCGCCACCTTCTGCGCCGGAACCACTCTACCCCTCATCACCCGTACACTGCTGTCCGCCGGGGAAGGGGAGCGGGCCATCGGTTGGGTGTACGGCGTGAACACCCTCGGAAGCATCCTGGCCGTCACGGTGGCCTCTCTCCTCCTGATGCCACTCATCGGCCTGAAATCCCTCCTCGTCGTCGGAGGCGCGCTGGACATGGCTCTGGGGGTCTTTCTCCTAACCGTCTCCTCGCCCCGGCCGGCCGTGCCCGTCGAGGAGGTGGGTGAGGGCGGGGTGTGGACCGAGCTCTCTGGCGGGTACATGGGCCGAGGGAAGGGCCTGGGAGCCGCGGTTGGCGCCAGTGCGGTGGTTCTCATCGCTCTCCTGGGCGTCCGGTGGGACCATGCCCTCCTTTCCAGCGGGGTCTACCGCACAGGGGAGCTGGCCAACCCGAGCACCGAGATCCTCTACTACAAGGACGGCCGCACCGCCACCGTCACGGTGGACCGGAGGCCCCCGGGCATCTTTGCCCTGTCGACGAATGGGAAACCCGACGCCACCATGACCGGCCTCTGGTTGGAGCCTGGCGACGGGACCCGGGTCCCCCTTTCACTGGATGAGCCGACCCAGGTGCTGATTCCCCTGGTGACCCTCGCATACAACCCCGATGCCAGGAGGGCTCTGGTGGTGGGGCAGGGATCCGGACTCTCCTCGGAGCTGGTCCTGGGGAGTCCTCATATCGAGTCCCTGGTGACGGTGGAGATCGAACCGGCCATGCTGGAAGGCTCGAGGGTCTTTCTACCGGCCACCCGGCGGGAGTTCGAGGATCCCCGGTCGGTCTTCGCCATCGACGACGCAAAATCCTTCCTGGCCAAGGGCGGGGAACCGCTGGATCTGATCCTCTCCGAGCCTTCGAACCCCTGGGTCAGCGGAGTCTCGAGCCTTTTCAGCTCGGAGTTCTACGCCCGGGTCAGGGATCGTCTGGCTCCGGGGGGGGTCTTCGGGCAGTGGATTCACCTGTACGAGATCAGCGACGAGCTTGTCCTGAGCGTGCTGGCTGCCGTGCACCGGAACTTCCCGGACTACCAGGTCTACCTCGTTCACTCCGCCGACATGCTCATCGTAGCCGGAGGGGACCCCGAGCTTCCCCCGCCGGACTGGCAAGTGTTCGAGTTCCCGGCCATCTCGCAGGATCTGACCCGGACCTATCCCTTTTCACCAGAGCTCCTAGAGGCCTCGCACTTCTTGAGTCGGGAGAGTCTGGCTCCTCTCCTGGACGCCTGGCCCTACCCCAACTCCGATTTCTTTCCGGTCCTGGACCTAGGGGCCGAACGGACCCGTTTCCTCCAACTTCCCGCGTCGGGCTTTCTGGAGAGCGCCTCAGGGCCTTTCGATGTTGCCGACGCCTTCCTCCCGTCCCGGACTCTTGACGGCAGCCTCCTCGTTACCCCGGTGCCTCAGATCCCCATGTGGAGGGCACTGACCCTGAGGAACCGAATCAGGGCGTGGAGAGGGGACCTGGAAGTCCTGGGGCCCCATCTCCCCTTGGGAGACGATGTGGACGGGAGGTTGCAGGAAGGGCCGGATCCGGAGCGGGACCTGGAGCTTCGTCAGGCCCTGTACAGGGAGGAGTTGGCCCTGGCGCTCCTGGGGATGGAGACCACGCCCACCGACTGGATGTCCTGGCTTCGCCAGGTCCTGGAAGGCGGAGGCTGGGGACCGTCTACGGGATGGCGGATCATCGATGAGGGATTCCTGGATCGGGTGGAGAGGGAGGCCAACCGTCTGGAAGCGCCTGAAGGGCTCTTCTCCGCGCTGGCCTTCCTGAAAGCCCTGGAGGAAAGAGACTGGCCTGGGCTTCGGTCTCCGTCGGAAGCGCTGGTGGGGGAGATCACCGAGGGCCGGAGGTGGATCAACCCGGCGGTCATCCTGGACGCCGGGGTGGAGGCCAGAATCATCCTGGATAGACCCGCTGACGCCGAGGCCTATTTCCAACGCCTGAGCCCCTTTGCAGGCCGTTCGGTGCGGGATTTTCGGTCCCGGCTCCTTCGAGCCCATCTGGACCAGGCCGTCTCCCTCCGCTAGAGTGGCAGGGGGCCGACGGGTCAGGAGGCGGGCCCGGGGCCCCCGTTCGGATTGACATCGGGAAAAGGACTCCCGCCAAACCTGAACCGATGAGGTCGACCCATGGCTCGCACGCGCGTCTTGATTCTCGGCGCTGCCGGGAAGGATTTCCACGTCTTCAACACATTGTACCGCGAGGATGACCGAGTTGAGGTGGTGGGGTTCACCGCCCAGCAGATCCCCCATATCGAGGATCGACTCTATCCCCCCAGCATCTCCGGAGGCCTCTACCCGGAGGGGATTCCCATCCACCCTGAGGATGAGCTGGACGAGCTCATCGGTCGGTTAGCCGTCGACCGCTGCGTCATGGCGTATTCCGACGTCTCCCACGAATACATCGGCCACCTCGCTGCCCGGGTGAATGCCCTCGGTGCCGGCTTCGAGCTCCCGAGCGCCACCCGGACCATGATCGAGTCGAAGCTTCCCGTCGTGGCGGTCTGCGCCTCCAGGACCGGGGTAGGGAAGAGTCAAACCTCCAGGGCCGTGGCCCGGGTGCTCCGAGCCGCGGGGTTCAAGGTCGCTGCCATCCGGCACCCCATGCCCTATGGAGATCTGGCGAAACAGCGGGTCCAGCGCTTCGCAGGTGAGGATGACCTGGTGAGACACGAGGTGACCATCGAGGAGCGGGAGGAGTACGAACCCCACATCGCAAACGGATCCGTCGTCTTCGCAGGTGTCGACTACGGTGCGATCCTGCAGGAAGCGGAGAAGGAAGCGGACGTCATCCTCTGGGACGGTGGAAACAACGACACTCCCTTCTACAAGCCGGACGTCCATATCACCCTGGTGGATCCGCACCGGCCAGGGCACGAGCTCACCTACTATCCGGGTGAGACGAACGTTCGGATGTCCGACGTCATCATCATCAACAAAGTGGCCACCGCTCCCCCGGAGAATGTCCAGAAGGTCCGGGAGAACGTGGAGTCGGTAAACCCCGGCGCCGTGATCCTCGAGGCCGCTTCACCCATCTTTGTCGACGATCCGTCCGTCCTGAAGGGAAGGCGAGTACTTGCCGTGGAGGATGGCCCGACCCTCACCCACGGTGGCATGAAGTACGGAGCCGCCACCATTGCGGCCAGGAGGGCCGGGGCGGCAGCCCTGGTGGATCCCAGACCTTTCCTGGTGGGAGAGCTGAAGGACACCTTCGAAACCTACCCGCAGCTGGGCATTCTCCTTCCGGCCATGGGCTATGGGGAGCAGCAGGTGAAGGATCTGGAGGCCACTTTCGCGAAGGCGGCAGAGGGTGGTGTGGAAGCCGTGGCTGTGGGAACGCCCATCGATCTGGGTCGGCTCGTGAAGATCCCTGTCCCGAACACTCGTGTCCGTTACGAGCTCCAGGTTCTGGGGCAGCCCACCCTCGAGGATGTGCTCGCGCCGGTGCTCTCGAAAAGGTGACAGGGTTCCCCCGCTCTGGCGTCTGAGGGAAGAGGAGGAAGGCGCGCAAGGGCTCGGGCCATGGAAGAGGGGGTCTGGAGCGAGACCGGACCCCCATTCCTTATAAACCACATTAGGAATTGATCGCTTAACGATTTTGTTCCAATATCTTGCGTGCTTCGATCTCACCCGCCTGCATTCCGGCCCTCGCGGCTTCGCCCCTGAAGCCTCGACGAGATAGGAGACGGTAGAGGCGGCCCCTGGCTCGCTCCCGTCCGGAGGTGAACCGGTCCTCCAGCAGATTCGCCAGGGACTGTGGACCCTGCCTTCGGATCCAACCCCTGGCCGCTACCTCAGCCAGGTCTGCTTCGGTGACCCCCTCTTCCTCCAGGACCCGTTCCACGGCCTCACGGGCCAGGGCAGGGGCGATCCCCCTCCGGGTCAGCTCCGCGCGCATCACGCTTCCCCCTCTGGGGGAGAGCTTGATTCGCTCCCGAACCAGGGCCCGGGAAAAGGCCTCGTCGTCCAAGTGACCCCGATCCTCGAGCCAAGTGAGGCAAGAGGCGACGTGGTGGGCAGGGAACCCCTTTCTCAGGAGGCGGCTACGAAGCTCCTCGACACCCCTCTGCCTGGAGGCCAGGAGCCGGAGAGCTGCATCCAGGAGGGCCTCCTGTGGGTTGGCGGGCGCAGGCAAGTCAGGCTCCCTCACCTCCTCCCCTGCAAAGAGGGCTGCCGTTCATGTCCACGTCGACGACGACCTCGATATCGTCCCCTGGATCCACCTGGAGCGCCTCCGTGGTGCAGCGGTCTCCCGCCAACATGTCTATCTCGAGCCAGAGGGCCGCAGGGATATCCCAGGGGACGGTGAACACGGCATCTCTCTTTCCCGTGACGACTCCCAGCTTCTTCCGTGTCCCGGTGCTGACGGCCCAGATCGTGGCGTCCATGAAGTTCCGATTCGTGACGTAGACCCTGATGGAGGTGGCGCCCGGACTGGGGGCGAAGGAGGCCCTGGAGGATCGCCCCGCATGGCTGCATCCCGAAAGGAGGAAGAGAAGGAAGAGAGTGATGTGGACGGTCAGGCGTGGCGTCATCATGGCTGGCTTCCCGTTTCCCCGGTCCCCTCCACCACGACTCGCGGGGGGACGTCCAGGCGTGCTGTGCACTGCGAATCGAACAGAGTCCGTGAGCCCTGACCATGTCGCAGGCAGTCATTCTCTTCTATCATTCTCGGGGGAGGGGAGTTCCCCGCCCCGGTACGCTCCGCCGTCGAGATGCCGAAGGGAGGACCTCAATGGATTGGGTCCGAACGCCTGATGTGGCGGGACTCTTCTACCCTGCCGATGAATCTGCGCTTTCTCGCCTTCTTGCGAGCCTCCTGAAGGAAGCTCCCGCTCCACCGATCCAGCCCCTCCCCCCCAAAGCCCTCATCGTGCCTCACGCCGGGTATGTCTATTCGGGTCCCGTGGCGGCCTCCGCGTATGCCCGCCTTCACTCCTTCCGGGAGCGCTTCCGGAAGGTCCTGTTGCTGGGCCCCGCCCATCGGGTTCCCTTCCGGGGGTTGGCCGCGTCCAGTGCCTCCGCCTTCGAGACCCCCCTGGGATCCGTGCCGGTGGACCAGGAGATGAGGGTGAGGGCTCTGGCTCTCCCCTCGGTTCGGCTCCTGGACCAGGCCCATGAGGGGGAACACAGCCTGGAGGTGCATCTCCCCTTCCTGCAGACCGTGCTCGAGGGGTTCAGGATTCTCCCGCTCCTGGTGGGGGAAGCCTCCCACGAGGATGTCGCCGAGGTCCTCAGAGAGCTCTGGGGTGGGGAGGAGACGTTGGTAGTGATCAGCTCGGACCTCAGCCATTTCCTTTCGTACGAGCGGGCCGCCAGGCTCGACGAGTCCACGGCTCGTTCCATTGAGGCACTCCTGCCTGAGGAGATCCGCCATGACCAGGCGTGTGGCCGGATTCCCCTGGGGGGACTTCTGATTCGTGCGCGGGAGGAGGGGCTGGAGGTGGAGCGGGTGGATCTTCGGAACTCGGGAGACACCGCGGGACCCCGGGACAGGGTCGTGGGCTACGGCTCCTTCCTGTTCACCCCTCCTGCAGGTACCACCGCCCAGTGACGAGATCCCGGAAGACCGTCACCATCTGACCGTCCTGCAGAGCCAGAATCGCGTAACGACGGGAGATCTCCTCTCGCCACCACTCGTCGTCGATCTGCCAGATTTCCAGGATCTGCTTCACCCTTTTTTCCCCTTCCTCGAGGTGGATGGCAAGAGGTCTCCCCTGGGAGCCGGTCCGGACCCGGAGGAATCTCGGAACGTTCAGAGGACGAAGGGCCTGGGGAACGCGCTTCTTCATGGCTTACGGCTTCTCACGGCTCGAAGCTCAGGAGCGCGTAACGCCGCTCGGGGATCCGGGACCAGGGGTCCATCTCCACCACGCGGTAAAGGGGGGAGAAGCCCAGCTTGAGCTTCAGCTCCTTCACCGCCTCCTGCAGAGAAGGGGGGATGGCCTCCTCTTCCAGAGTCATCCCCCCCGATTCTCTCCCTCCTTCCTCCTTTCGGTCGAAGAATCCGGGTTGAGAAGTGGCCGGACCGAACTGGAAGAGCTCCACTGCCAGGCTTTCCACGGCTCGGGGCGGGGGAGCGAGGGCCATCTTTCCCCGGAGTGGAAATGCCAGGGCCTCTTT
>Ga0316578_10000627_pt1 | contig 12455 bp, 13 predicted proteins | sample J0NA_2_FD_203076 | JGI IMG/M metagenome (GOLD analysis project Ga0316578, IMG submission 203076) | Rhizosphere microbial communities from salt marsh grasses in Alabama, United States - J0-2_160517rDrC | ecosystem: Host-associated > Plants > Roots > Rhizosphere | place: USA: Alabama | collected... | reverse complement strand
CCCGAAGAGCCCGAACCCGGTGACGTCCGTCGCCGCACGCACGCCGTGCTCGACCGCGGCGCTCGACGCCTTGGCGTTGAGTCGCTTCATCGAGGAGATCGCCGCGGCCGCGCTCGCAGGGGTCGCGGTCCCCGCCTTGATGGCCGTCGCGATGACGCCCGTCCCGAGGGCCTTGGTGAGCACGAGGACCTCTCCCGGGCGGGCGGTGCCGTTCGTCATCATGCGGTCGGGATCCACGAGCCCCGTGACGGCGAATCCGAACTTCGGGTCCTCGTCGTCGATCGAGTGACCGCCGATGAGTGTGCAGTTCGCCTCGCCGAGGACCTCGGCCGCACCGTCGATCACGTCGGCGGCCGTCTCGAACGGCAGCTTCTCCCTCGGCCACGACAGCAGTTGGAGCGCCGTGAGCGGCATGCCGCCCATGGCGTAGACATCCGACAAGGCGTTCGCCGCTGCGATCCTGCCCCAGTCGAAGGGGTCATCGACGATCGGCGTGAAGAAATCGACCGTCTGCACGAGCGCGATGTCGTCGGTGAGCCGGTAGACGGCAGCGTCGTCCGACCCGTCGATCCCCACGAGGAGATCCGGGTGCTGGGTGATGGGTGAACCGCGTAATCGGCGCAGGACCTGCGCCAGCTCGTCAGAACCGAGCTTGCAGGCTCAGCCGGACCCGTGGCTGTACGCGGTGAGGCGGATGAAGTCCACGGCGCTGCAGCGTAGCGGCGTGCGGTTGCGACGAAGCGCCGGCAAGGGCAGACTCCCGGGATGGCCGACGTCCCGCAGGAACGCCTCACCGCGATCTCGGATGCGCTCGGGATCGGGTCGCTCCAGCGGCACATCTTCCTGTGTGCAGACCAGTCGACGCCGCGCTGCTCGACGGCGGAGGAAGGCGCTGAGGTGTGGCGGTATCTCAAGCGGCGGCTCAAGGAGCTCGATCTGGCCTCCGCTCCCGCCCCCTGGCGCGGGTCGGACATCGGGCAGCCGCCCCCGCGGCCGCAGGAAGGCGGCGGCGCGGTCCTCCGGTCGAAGGTCGATTGCTTCCGCATCTGCGAGCACGGGCCGATCGCCGTCGTCTACCCCGACGGCGTCTGGTACCACTCGGTCACGGTCGACGTGATGGAGCGCATCATCACCGAGCATCTCGTCGCCGGCGTGCCGGTCGCCGAGTACGTCTTCGCAACCGACTCGCTGGGGTCAGGCGAGTAGCTCGAGTGCCGCCCGGACGACGGCATCCGGATCGTCGCGGTAGATGGAGTGGCCGGCCCCGAGCACGACCTCGAACGTGCGCCGGCCGTCACCGGTGCCGTGGCGGGCGAAGTCGTCGGGACCGTAGAGCGGGTCGAGCTCGGCACCGAGGATGTGGACGCGCCGATCGATCGAGACGAGCTCGGCGCCGAGATGCCAATCGGGGTTGTCGTCGATCGAGGCCCGCATGACGTCGGGTGACGTTGCGATCAGGGCGTCGTGCTTCCGCTCGCGGTCACCCGGGTGCCAGCCGGGGAAGTCGGCAGTGAGCTGATCGACCGAAGGTGGTCGCGCGGCCTGCCCGGCCAGGTCGTCGCGCAAACGGCGGGCGGCCGCCTCGTCGAAGTCGATCGCAGGGTCGACGAGGAGGTAGGCGCGAGCGAACTCGGGATCGAGCATCGCGACCCGAACGGCGACGGCCCCACCGAGTGAGTGTCCGACGACGAGCTCCCAGGGGGCGGGACACGACTCGAGCACGTCGCCGGCATAACCGTCGAGGGTGTACGCGCCGGTGAAGGGGCTCCCGCCGTGCCCCCGGAGATCCGGCGCGACGGAGCTGTGGCCTGCGTCGGCGAGCGCCTCGGCGACCCGCCACCACACAGGCCCGGCGGAGCCGAGCCCGTGGAGGAGGAGGACGCCGGCGAGCGCGTCGCCGAACGAGTGCAGGTGGAGGCGGGCCACGGGCTCAGCGTACCGGGTACCGACAAGGGCGCGTACGCTGGGCTCGTGCGCGCGGTTCGACGGCTCCTGGGCATCTCCGGCCTCGCTTGGCTCGTGTTGCGCCTCTTCGCGCCTGATCGCGAGCCCCGCTACGACGGTGAGCAGCGGCGGCCGATCCACATCCCCGGGCGGTCCGTATTCGTCGGCGAGCGGGAGCTCTTCGTGCGGGAGGCCGGGCCGGAGGGCGGGACGCCGCTCGTGCTGGCCCACGGCTGGGGCTTCGATGGGGAGATGAACTTCCATGCGGTGATCCCGCCGCTTTCCGAGCGGCTCCGGCTCGTCATCCCGGACCATCGCAACCACGGGAAGTCCGACCGGATTCGCGGTGCATTCGACATCGACGACCTCGCCGACGAGCTCGTCGGCGTCCTCGACGCCCTCGACTACGACCGGGTCGACCTCTTCGGATACTCGCTCGGTGGTCTCGCAGCGCAGGTCGTTGCCCACCGCTCGCCGGAGCGGGTCCGGCGACTGATCCTCGCCGGCACGGCCGCCTGCCCCGTCACCCGCTTGCGACCGGGGGTCGCCGCCGCTGCCCGGCTCGGACGCTGCCTCGCGCGGCTCTCGCCGAGGGAGATGTCGATGCTCACGTTCCGCTCCCTGCGAAGCAGCGCGGCGATCGATCCTTCCTACGAACAGTGGCTGTGGGCCGGGCTCCGCAATCGCGACCCGACGCTCTCCTACGAGTCGGCGTTCGCAGCACTGCGCTTCGACTCACGGCGATGGGTCGGCGAGATCGAGGCGCCGACGATGGTGATCATCCCGACCGCCGACCGGATCGTCCCCCCGGCCGCGCAGCGTGATCTCGCCGCCAGGATCCGGCCCGATCGCATCGTTGAGCTCCGTGGGGCGGGGCATGCGTCGATCCTCGCCCAGCCCGGCGGCTACGTCGACGCCATCGCGTCATTCCTCCTCGACGAGACGGGAGTGCACGATGCCGCGCCGGTCGACGCCTCGGCGTCTCGCCTCGTTCCGTGACGCATGGCCGGGGAGCGGCCGTCAGGCGGCGCAGAACGCGACGACGGCCCGTGTCAGGGGGTGCGGGGCGTCGCGCACGACGTTGTGGCCCGACCCGGCGATCGAGACGTGGCGTCCGTCGGGGACACGCGTCGCTATATCGCCCGCATGGCGGGCGTATCGTTCGTCCCACTCGCCCGAGACCGTGAGGACGGGCATGGAGAGCTCCCGGAGTCGGTCTCCGACGTACGGCTGAGCACCCTGCCCGAGCCCTCGGAGCGCGTCGGCGAGCCCCGCTGCCGTGTTCTCCTCGCGGATCGTGCGGTCGGCCAGTGCTGCATCGGCGCAGAGACGGGGCCCCGACGTGACGGGATGGGCGAGCCACTCGTCGAGGAACCGGTCGATGCCGATCTCGACGATCCGGTCGGCCAATACCGCGTCGCGGTGACGGCGCAGTCGGCGCTCCTCCGCGTCGGCGATGCCGGGGCTCGTTGAGATGAGGATGAGGCGCTCGACGAGCGCCGGGTGATCGAGGGCGGTGAGGAGCGCCATCCGCCCGCCCTGCGAGTAGCCCATGAGCGGCACCGGCGCGCCGAAAGCTGCGAGCCACGCCGCAATGGCGTCGATGGTCGTCGGGACGTCGACTCGCTCGACCACCGTGGCGCCGTGGCCGGGGAGATCGGCCGCGTGAATCTGCAGGGCGGCGGTCGCGAGGGCCCCGAATTGGGCGCCGGTGAGGGTGAAGCCGTGAAGTGCGGCGATGGGCGCCCCGGTTCCGAACACCCGGACGGCGAGCGCGGACGGTGAAGTGTCAGGCCTGATCGTCGACCGGGACTTCGACGGTCATCGCGCGATACGCGGCGATGCCGAGACCAACCGCTGCAGCCAGCAAGACGAAACCGAGGAGTATCCGCTTCATGGAGGCAAGCGTACTCGGCACCCGTCGCGAGCGACGAGGGCCCGTTGGGTTCGACGCGACCGGTCGGTATGCTCGGCCGCGTGGAGGAAGCCCTGAGCCCTACGCGCCGCAGGTTCCGGAATCTCGCCTGGTCGGTGCTCGTCTTCAACGTGCTCGTCGTGCTCGGCGGCGCAATCGTCCGCGCAACCGGCTCGGGCGACGGGTGTGGAGCGTCGTGGCCTCGCTGCACGGACCGGCTCTTTCCCGCCAACCCCGGCATCGAGACCGTCATCGAGTTCGGGCATCGCATCACGAGTGCGCTGGCGATCTTCGGCGTCGTCGCGCTGTTCTTGCTCGGCCGGCGCCTGTACGAGGCGGGTCACCGGGTGCGGCGATCGGCGACCGCGTCGCTCGTGCTCCTCGTCTTCGAGGCGCTGCTCGGCGCCGCGCTCGTCCTCTTCGGCTGGGTCGACCAGGACGCCTCGGTCGGCCGCATGGTGATCGTGCCGCTGCACCTCGTCAACACCTACATGCTCGTTGCCGCGCTCACCCTCACCGCATGGTGGGCCTCGGGCATGCCGCCGATCGGGCGACCGGTCGACGCGAAGGTTCGGCGACGGCTGGCCCTCGGTGCGGCTGCGCTCCTGACGATCGGTGCCGTCGGAGCCCTCAATGCATTGAGCGACTCCCTCTACCCGGTCGAGAGCTTCCTCGAAGGAGTCCGCGCGGAGACGTCCGCCGACGCTGCATGGCTGCTCCGGGTCCGTCTCGTCCACCCGATCATCGCGATCGCATTCGGCCTCTGGGTCGCGTCCACGACGACGAGGCTGGCCGTGCCGGCAACCGAGGGCACGAAACGGTACGCAACCATCCTCAGATGGCTCATCGTGGTGCAACTGCTCGTCGGTGCGAGCAACGTGCTGTTGGCCGTGCCGCTCGAGCTCCAGGTCGTGCACCTCGCAATCGCCGATGCGATCTGGATCGCGTATCTCGTGTTCGGCGCGGCGCTGCTCGGGGAAACGCGGACTGCCGACCTGCCCGTCGAGACGGCGGCGTGAGCGACACGGTCCGGATCGTCGATCCGCATCGTCCCGGCAGGGGAACGCGACTTCGCGACTACGTGCGCCTCACGAAGCCGCGCATCATCGAACTGCTCCTGACGACGACGCTCCCCGCGATGGTGGTTGCCGGAGGGGGATGGCCGGGGTGGTGGCCCGCGGTCGCAGCGCTCATCGGCGGGAGCCTCTCCGCCGCGGGGGCGAACACGATCAACCAGGTGATCGACGCCGACATCGACCGCATGATGCGCCGTACCCGCAGCCGCCCGATCGCCGCCGGGAGGGTGGCTGTGCGGCCCGCTCTCCTCTACGGGGTCGCGCTCGGCACGGCAGGCTTCGTGTGGCTCTTCGTGACGACGAACCTCCTCGCTGCCGTCCTGTCGACGGCGGGGCTCCTCCTCTACGTCTTCGTCTACTCCCTGTTCCTCAAACGCACGACGACCCAGAACATCGTCATCGGTGGCGCGGCGGGTGCCGTTCCGCCGCTCGTCGGCTGGGCCGTCGTGGACGACGCTCTTGCGCTCCCTGCGTGGGTCCTCTTCGCCGTCGTGTTCCTCTGGACGCCGCCGCACTTCTGGGCGCTGGCGCTGCGCTATCGCGACGACTACGAGCGAGCCGCTGTCCCCATGCTCCCCGTGGTCGTCGGCACCGAGATGACGGTCGGGCATATCGCCCTCTACAGCGTGGCAACCGTCGGGGTCTCGCTGCTCCTGGCACCCTGGGTGGGGTGGGTCTACCTCACATCCGTTGTCGTGCTTGGCGCATGGTTCATCGGGGGCGCGTTTGCGCTGCACTCGGAGCCGCATCGAGCGATGCGGTACTTCACCGCGACGAACGGCTACCTCGCCGGGGTCTTCCTCGCAGCAGCGGTCGACGTGCTCGTTCTCGGCGGTTGGGCGCTGAGCGGGGCAGCGCTCACGGCGGTCCTCACCGCCGGATCGGCTGCCGTCGTCGGCCCACTCGTCGTCATCGCGTTCAGAGAGTTGAGGACGCACCCCGAGCGGCGTCTCGTCGGCCGCGTGCGCGACACGGTCGAGGTGCTCGCGGCGCCGCTCGCCATGGCGATCCTCGTTGTCGCGACCTGGAGCGAGATCCTGTGATCGACACGGCGCCGATACGTCCGGACGAGCGTTTCGACGAGGATCGCGTCGCCGGGTACCTACGCCGGGCCCTCGGAGACCTGTTCGGCGATGATCCCATCGAGTTCGCTCAGTTCCCCGGAGGCGCGGCCAATCTCACCTACGTTGCGAGAAGCGGCGGGACCGAAGTCGTGTTGCGGAGAGCACCTCACGGCCCGGTTGCGAAAGGTGGCCACGACATGGAGCGGGAGTACGAGGTCCTCTCCCGCCTCTGGGCCGCGTATCCCCCTGCGCCCCGCGCCTATCACTACTGTGCCGACCCAGAGATCATGGGGAAGCCGTTCTTCGTGATGGAGCGCCGCCGCGGGTTCGTCGTGAGGGAGCGCTGGCCGGACGAGCTCGCCGACGGGCGGAAGCAACGTTCCACGCTCGAGGGCGTCGTCGACGGTCTCGCTGCGCTCCACCGTGTGGACGCCGGCGCCGTGGGCCTCGGGGACTTCGGCAGGCCGGACGGGTTCGTGGCGCGGCAGGTCGAGGGGTGGCGCCGGCGGTGGGACCGTGCCAAGACCAGGGACGTCGCCGACATGGACCGGGCGGGCGAGATCCTCGAGGCCGACATCCCCCGGCCGCAGGCGGTGACCGTGCTCCACAACGACTACAAGCTGGACAACACGATGATCGCCGCCGACGGGGCGCTCGTCGCGGTCCTGGATTGGGACATGGCGACCCGCGGGGATCCCCTCGTCGACCTCGGGACGCTCCTCGCGTACTGGCCGGACCCGTCGGACTCGGTATACCCCGTGCTGGCGGCGATGCTCGTCCCGCTCGCCCCGATCATGGCGAAGGCCGAAGTCGCCGCGCGGTATGCGGCGATGACCGGCCTCTCGGTCGAAAGTCTGCCGTACTACGAGGGGCTCGCGCTCTACCGGATCGCGGTGATCGTCGAGCAGATCTACGCGCGATACGCCGCCGGGCAGACCGAGGACCGCCGCTTCGCCATGTTCGAGCCGGTCGCGCCCGCCCTCGCGTCGGCCGCGCTGCGTGCCCTCGGCGGGTGATCCCCGGCGAGCCGCTTTACGGCGGCACTGCGACGAGGTACCCTTCCGTCCGTGACCGCACGCTATCGATTTGCGTATCAGTTTCTCCGGGCAGAGCTCCCGGGTTGACGTGATACGGCGGTAGCGGCACCACACACCAACACACCCCCACTGAGACCCGGAGCCAAGGCTCCGGGTCTTGTGGTTCCCGGAGCCCCCGCGGAGGAGGCACCATGGCCGACCAACCGATCCTCAAGAGCCATCGACGACCCGGCATCGAGACGACCGTGGTCTCGGTGACGTCCGTCAAATTCGGCGACGGCTCCTACCCGGTGATCGCCGGCCCCGTCGCGGTCGAGAGCCGGGAGCAAATCCTGCGGGCAGCGCAGACGGTCGTCGACGCCGGCGGCTCGATCCTTCGGGCCGGGACCTTCCTTGCAGGATCCTCACCGTACGGCTACCGGGGCCTCGGTGCGGAAGGCGTGTGGATGCTCGAACATGCCGGGCACGAGGCGGGCATCCCGGTGAGCACCGAGATCCTCGAGCCCGACCACGTCGGAGTCGTCGCTGGGCACGTCGACGTGATCGAGATCGGCCCCGACAACATGCAGAACTTCGTGCTGTTGCGAGCCGTAGGGGACTGCTCGTGCCCCGTCATCGTCCATCGCGCCCCGGCCGCGACGATCGACGAGTGGCTGCTCGCCGCGGAGTACGTCCTCGACGCCGGCAACCCGAATGTCGTCTTGTGCGAGCGGGGCAGCCGCGGCTTCGACCCGCGAACGTCCGAGACCCTCGACATCACGGCGATCCCGGCGGTGCAACAACTCTCGCACCTCCCCGTCGTCGTCGCCCCTGCGACCGCAGCCGGCCACCCCGAGCTCGTCCAGCCGCTCGCGATCGCAGCCCGCAGCGCCGGAGCAGACGGTCTCATCGTCCCCTGCCACCCCGATCCGCCGAATGCCCTGGCCGGCAACGGCTCCCAGCTCGACCCGGAACGCTTCGCGGTCCTGATGGAAGCCCTTGGGATCCCGTCGATCCGCGATGAGATCGACCGCATCGACCGGCAGGTCATCCGGCTCCTCGCCCGGCGCCTGCGGAGCTCCGTCGACATCGCGAAGATCAAAGCCGAGCGTGAGCTCGCCATGCGGTCGCCCGACCGCGAAGCCGAGCTCATCGCGGAGATGCGCGCCGACGCCGACGCGGTCGGGATGGATCCCGACTATGCCCAGGAGCTCATGGAGGTCGTGCTCAGGCACAGCCGCGCAGCGCAGCGCAGGGCGGTCGGGCGGGAACACGGCGCCGCGGACCATCGATCGTCGTGACCTCGGTCGCGACCGGTGCCGACGGCGTTGCCCGGTGTGCATGGGGCAACGGCAGCCCCCTGTACGCGACGTACCACGACCGCGAGTGGGGGCGTCCCGTCGCCGACGACCGGGTGCTCTTCGAAAAGCTGACCCTCGAGGGCTTCCAAGCCGGGCTCGCATGGGTCACGATCCTGCGGAAGCGAGCGGCGTTCCGCGCCGCGTTCCACGACTTCGACATCGAGGCGGTCGCGTCGATGGGGGATCGAGACGTCGCCCGCCTCAGGGAGAACACCGGCATCGTCCGGCACGAAGGCAAGATCCGGTCCGCGATCAACAACGCCCGCCGGTCCCTGGAGGTGATCGAAGGCATGGGCTCGCTCGGCGCGCTCGTGTGGGCGTACGAGCCCGAGGACGGTCCTCCGACGGCCGCTGCGACGACGCTCGAGTCGGTCGCCCTTGCGAGGGAGCTCAAACGGCGCGGCTTCACCTTCGTCGGCCCGACGACCGTCTACGCGTTCATGCAAGCGATGGGCCTCGTCAACGACCACGCCCACGGCTGTCACGTCAGGGGCGCCGTCGCACGGGAACGCGCATCGTTCTCCCGGCCACAACCGAAACCCCGAGGGAGCGACCGGCCGTAGTCGGCCTCGGCTCGGCTCGGCCCGGAGGGGTCCCCGAGGGGTCCGTCGACGGCCGCTCGCCCCTGCGCTCGGTAGTGACTTCCAGCACATTGCGCGGCCCGGCGCCGAGCCATAGCGTTGAGCCGTTGACGCTGAGGAGGGCTTCATGAAGGTGGCATGGGTCTTGGTGGGTGCGCTCCTGCTCGGGGCCTGCAGCACCGGCGCGCCGGCGGATGATGGTGAAGGGGCGGGAGCGCCTACGACGCCGACGACCGCTGCCGAGTCGACCACGTCGAGCACGGACGCAAGCACGACGACCTCGAGCACCGTCGCAACCACGACGACCGAACCGGCGTCGGACATCCCCGACCTCAGCGGTGTCTGGGACGCCCAACTCCGGGGCCAGACGAGGCCACAGGATGGGACGGTGATCATCTCGCAGGTCGGGAGCGTCTTCTCCTTGGTGTTCGAGGAAGGGTTCGAGTGCGCTCCGGCGGCTGCGTGCGCGTTCGACGGCGTGGTCGAGCCCATCGAAGACGACGGTGCGGTCGTCGGGTACTCGTGGTGCGCGAGCAACGGCGGCTCGGCGGACGAGGAGGGCGGCACGTACACGTCGTCGTTCTGCATCCAGCAGTCGGTCGACCTGGAGACGGGGGCACCGGTCGATGACTCGTTCGAAGGAGCCGGGCATTCGAAGTACGAGCATCCCGACGGCACGATGGAGTGGGACACCTACGTGATCCTCACCCGCCGGGGCTCGTCGTAGCTCGCCGCCTGCGCCTACTCCCGCTTCGGCGGCCGGCCCATCAGCAGTGAAACGGCTTCGGGCACCGAGGCGTCTTCGTAGAGGACCCGGCCGACCTGCTCGGCGATCGGCATCTCGACCGATGCCCGATGGGCGAGCTCGAGCACGCCCCTCGTCGACTTGATGCCTTCGGCCACCATGTTCATCTCGGCGGTGATTTCGTCGATCGCCTTGCCGCGGCCGAGACCTACGCCGACACGGTGGTTCCTGCTCAGTGTCGACATGCACGTCGCGATGAGGTCGCCCATCCCCGCGAGGCCGGCGAAGGTGGCCGTCTCGCCGCCGAGCGCGATGCCGAGCCGCGCCATCTCGACGAGGGCCCGTGTCATGAGCATCGAGACCGTGTTCAGCCCGAAGCCGAGGCCCTCGGCCATGCCCGCGGCGATCGCCATCACGTTCTTCGTCGCACCGGCGATCTCCGCGCCGACGACGTCGGCATTTGTGTAGACCCGCAGCTGTGGTCCCATGAACAGCGTCTGCAGCTCGACGGCGGTGTCGTGGTCGGCCATCGCGATGACCGTCGCCGCGGGCTGCTCCGCCATGATCTCCCGCGCGAGATTCGGGCCGGTGAGGACGCCGATCGTCTCCACAGCGTGGTCCGAGAGGACATCCGCCGTGACTTCGGTCATCCGCATGAGCGTCCCCTGCTCGATGCCCTTCGCGAGCGAGAGGATCGGCGTTCCGACGCCGATGTCGGGCGCGGCCGCCTCGAGCACGGCGCGATAGCCGTGGGACGGGACGCTCATGATGACGACGTCGGCGCCGCGTACCGCATCGTGGAGCTCACTCGTCGCGGAGAGCTCGCCCGGCAGTGCGAGCCCTTCGAGGTAGTCGGGGTTCGCGCCGGCATTGATACGCTCTGCGAGCTCCGGCCGGCGTGCCCACAGCAGGGTCTCGGTGCGCGGCGCGAGCAGCGATGCGACCGTGGTTCCCCATGATCCCGCCCCGATGACCGCTGCTCTCACCACCGCACCTCCCTGTCGGCACGAGCGTACGTCATCGCGAGCGGGCCGGTCGAGGGTCCTTGCTTTGACCTTCCCGCTCGGCGACGATTCCGCGGGCAGATGCGACGCGAGAGCGAGGGCCAGTGACGACCACGAGCTACGTAATCGACACCTGCGTCCTCCTGGCCGATCCCCACGCACCCCTTCGATTCGACGAGCATCAGGTCGTGCTGCCGCTCGTCGTCGTCGAGGAGTTGGATCGTCAGAAGACGCGCATGGACGAGGTCGGGGCCAACGCCCGGTCCGCCATCCGGCTGTTGGAAGAGCTCGGCGCCTCCGCCGAGGGGGGTCTCGCAACGCCGACCCCGTTGCCGGGGGGCGGGTCCCTGCGGATCGAGCTGAACGGGATCGTCTCGCAGCGCCTGCCCGAGGTGCTCGACCCCTCGACCGCCGATCACCGCATCCTCGCAACGTGCCTCAACATGGTCGACGGCGGGAATCGGACCGTCCTCGTCACGAAGGACGCCGCCCTCCGGATCAAGGGAGCGCAGCTCGGCGTCGCCGTCGAGGACTATCGGGGTGACACCGTCCAGGTCGACGAGTCGTACAGCGGCGTCGCGGACGTCGACGTGCCGGGCGATGTCGTCGACGAGCTCTACGGCAGCGGCAAGGTCGTCGTCGACGTCCCGGACCTCTACGTCAACCAGTTCGTGGTCATGCACGGGCCCGGTTCCCAGTCGGGTCTCGGGCGCGTCGTCGAGACCGGCCATCAGACCGTCGTCACCCGGGTTGCGGGGAGCCGCCACGCGTTCGGCGTCGAGTCGAAGAACACCCGCCAGGCATTCGCCTTCGACTTGCTCATGGACCCCGATGTCGCCGCGGTGTCGGTGATGGGCATGGCGGGGACCGGCAAGACCTTCCTCGCCCTCGCCGCCGCCCTCGAACAGGTCCTCGAGCTCGGCAGGTACCGGCGGGTCTCGGTCTATCGGCCGCTCGTCGCAGTCGGCCGCCAGGAGGTCGGCTACCTCCCCGGGGATTTGACCGACAAGCTCGAGCCGTGGATGGCGGCCGTGCACGACAACCTCTACGCCCTGTTCTCCCGTGCCGAGGGGTCGCCGCGCGACGCCGTCGACGAGCTCTTCGAGCGGGACGTCCTCGAGATGGCCGCGGTGACCTACCTCCGGGGCCGTTCCATCACCGGCGAGCTCGTCATCGTCGACGAGGCACAGAACCTCGAATTGCCGACGCTCAAGGTCATCCTCACTCGCATGGGAGCGGACTCGAAGGTCGTGTTCTGCGGGGACCTGACGCAGGTCGACAACCCGTACGTGTCGCCGTTCGGCGGGCTCGCCGCGATGATCGAGAAGTTCAAGGGGAACGCCATGTTCGGCCACATCACCCTCGACCGCACCGTGCGCAGCCCGCTCGCCGAGTACGCCGCGAACGTCCTCTAGTCGGGGCCGGCCGGCAGTCGGTCAGCGGACATAGTCGGTCAGACGGTCGGCGGTCGCAGCCGGGAGCCGAACGGTCATCTCGGTGCCTCGGTCGCCGTGGTGCTCGCCGAGGACCTCGCCCGACTCGTGCAGCGTCGCAACGAGGTCTCCCCGGTCGTAGGGGATGACGAGATCCACCGTGACGGTGACGGCCTCGAGCCCATCGACGATCGCTGCCGTCAAATCGGTGATCCGCTCGCCGGTGAGGGCAGAGACGGCGACCGAGCCTTCGTAGACGTTCAACAGGCGCCGGACGATCGCCGGCTCGGCGACATCGATCTTGTTGAACACGACG
>Ga0316578_10000626_pt1 | contig 12456 bp, 12 predicted proteins | sample J0NA_2_FD_203076 | JGI IMG/M metagenome (GOLD analysis project Ga0316578, IMG submission 203076) | Rhizosphere microbial communities from salt marsh grasses in Alabama, United States - J0-2_160517rDrC | ecosystem: Host-associated > Plants > Roots > Rhizosphere | place: USA: Alabama | collected... | reverse complement strand
TAACCGCGCGCCGGCGATGCAACCTGGCATGCCGCCGATGCCAATGTATCCCCGCTACGGAGCGCCTCCCGCGCCGGCGGCGCCGGCGAGTGAATCCAGCCAGTAACGCCGCCGGGCCTTGGGCACTGATCGGGCGACCTGGCCGGCTGTACGGCCAGGGTGCCCGCGAACAGGACCGCCACCGCTCGTGCGGAGGCGGTCTCGGTGCATCCCGGTTTCCTTCAGCCGCACCCGCGCGGTGGACGCTCGCGGCTGGATGGGTGCCCGGCGTGGCGCAACACGCTTAGCGCTCTCATGGCGGGTCATTCAGGCGCAGCCGCCGCGCCGTCACTGTTCCGTGCGCTCGGAACATGCTCTAATCGCCGCCCATGTTCCGACCCCTGCCGTTGTTCGTCGGTCTCCGCTACACGCGGGCGAAGCGACGCAACCACTTCATTTCGTTCATCTCGCTGGTCTCGATGCTGGGCATCACCCTCGGCATCGTCGCGCTCATCGTCGTGCTGTCGGTGATGAACGGCTTCCACAAGGAGATCCAGGACCGCATCCTGGGCATGGCCGCCCACGCCACCATCAGTCTGCCCGAGGGCGGCATCCGCGATTGGCAGACCCTGGTGGAGGAGGCGCAGCGCTATCCGCAGGTGGAGGGCGCGGCCCCCTTCGTGGAACTGGAGTCGATGCTGATGAACGCGGGGCGGACCCAGGCGGCGCTGTTGCGCGGCATCGTGCCGGACCGCGAGGACGCGGTGTCGGACCTGCGCGCCGACATGGTGGTGGGCAGCGTCGATGACCTGACCCCGGGCAGCTTCAATATCGTCCTCGGCACCGAGCTGGCCGCCTTGCTAGGCGTCGGTGTGGGCGACAAGGTGACCGTGGTGACACCGCAGCTGAACGCGACGCCGGTCGGCGTCATGCCGCGGCTCAAGGCCTTCAATGTGGTCGGGCTGTTCGAGGTCGGCATGTCCGACTACGACCGCGGCGCCGGCTTCATGTCCATGGCCGACGCGGCCTTGCTGATGCGTCTCGGCGACGCCGCCGAAGGGGTGCGGCTCAAGCTCAAGGACATGTTCGACGCGCCCTTGGTGTCGCGCGAGATCGCCTATGCGCTGAATGCCGACGCCCCGGCGGACGGCCCCGCGGCCGTGATGGGCTACCGCGTCACGGACTGGACGCAGGTGCACCGCAACTTCTTCGCGGCGCTGCGCACCGAAAAGCGCATGATGACCATTATCCTGTTCCTGATCGTCGCGGTGGCGGCGTTCAACATCGTCTCGACGCTGGTGATGGTGGTGACGGACAAGCGTGCCGACATCGCCGTGCTGCGCACCCTGGGTGCCTCGCCGGGGCGGATCATGTCCATTTTCATGGTGCAGGGCACCGCCATCGGCGTCGCCGGTACGGTGCTCGGCGTCATCGGCGGCGTGCTGCTGGGCTGGAACGTCGAGCCCATTGTCGGCGCCATCGAGCGCCTTTTCGGTGTGCACTTCCTGGACCCCACCATCTACTACATCAGCGAATTGCCGTCGGAGGTGCGTCTGAGCGACGTGGTGCACATCGGTGGCGGCGCCTTCGTGATGTCAGTGCTGGCAACGCTGTATCCGGCGTGGCGGGCGTCGCGCACCGATCCGGCGGAGGCGCTGCGCTATGAATGACCTCGGGCCGGGCGGGCAGCGCCCAAGCGTGGCCGGTGCGCCGATGGGTGAGACGGCGGATGGCGAGCAGGCACCGGTGTTGGAGGCCCGCGGCTTGGGCAAGATCTTTCGCCAGGGGCCGCAGCAGGTGGAAGTGCTGCGCGCCGTGGACCTCGCGGTGCGTCGCGGCGAGCGTATCGCCATCGTCGGCGCCTCAGGCTCCGGCAAGAGCACGCTGCTGCACTGCCTGGGTGGCCTGGAGCGGTCCACGGCCGGCCAGGTGCTCTGGGGCGGGCAAGACCCCATGCGTCTGTCCGAGCGTGCCCGCGGATTGCTGCGCAACCGCCGGCTCGGCTTCGTCTACCAGTTCCATCACTTGCTGCCGGAGTTCACGGCGCTGGAGAACGTCGCCATGCCGCTCCTCATCGGCGACGCCAGTCCGGCCGAGGCGCGCGAGCGGGCCACAGCGCTGCTGGCGCGGGTGGGTCTGGATCATCGGCTCACGCACAAGCCCTCGGAGCTATCCGGCGGCGAGCGTCAGCGGGCGGCCATCGCCCGCGCCCTGGTGATGCGGCCGGACTGCGTGCTGGCGGACGAGCCCACCGGCAATCTCGACCGGCACACCGCGGGCGGTGTCTACGAGCTGATGCTGGAGCTGAACGCCGAGCAGGGCACCAGCTTCGTCATCGTCACCCACGACCCCGACCTCGCGGCGCGGACGGATCAGATCTGGCGGTTGGATGACGGCGTGTTGACGCGAGCGGCGGCATAGCGGCGCCGTCGGCGCTCGATCTCCCGCAACAGGCTCCGGCGCCACAGCCACTGCACGGTGAAATAGCCGATGGTGGCCGCCAGGCTGGCAAAGATGAAGCAGCCGAGCAGCATGGGCCCCAGCACGCCGAGCCAGTTGTGCCAATCGAACCAGAACTGCGGTTCGAAGGTGCGAATGTGCTGGCCCATCAGCCAGGCGCCCACCGCATACGCGCCATAGTACATGGGCGGTATGGTCACCGGGTTGGTGAGCCACACCAGCGACGCCGCGATGGGCAGATTGACGCGCAGCTTGATGGCCGCCGCCGTGGCCATGAACACCTGGCCGAACGGTGGCATGTACATCATGAACAGGCCGACGGCGACGCCGCCCGATGCGGAGCGGCGGTTCAGGTGCCAGAGGTTCGGGTCCTGCAACAGGGTCCCGAAGACGCGAATCCAGCGGCTCTGCAGGATCACATGTGGGTCGGGCAGGATGCCCTTGAGCCAGCGTCTCACGTTGTCGGGCCGGGACTCTCAGTGGGCGGAGCGTGATCGAGTATACGCCAGGCTTGGCTGCCGCGAATGCCGCGCGGTGTGGGCAAGCGCGCGGCCGGCTCCATGCCTGCACCGCGCGTCCGCCGTTGCCGGGCAGGCGTCATGCAGCGTCGGCGTGTAGGCGCTGATTCGTCCGTCGTCGAACCCATGGATCGCCGAGGCGAGCCCCATTCCCCGCGCTGGTCTCCGGCGCCGGCCGCCATCGCCTTCACCGCCGGAGTCGGCGGCTTTTTCGCCCTGCCGCGGTTGCCGAGCGTCTGGTCGCTGTTGGCGGTCGTGCTGGGCGCCTTGGCACTGGTGCTGCTGGCATGGCTGTGGCCCAGGCGCCGGTGGCGGGCCCTGTTGCCGGCCGCGCTGGGTCTGTGTGTCGCGGCATGCGGCGCACTCTGGGCCGATGCCGATGCCTGCCGTGTGTTGTGCCGGCCCTTCCCGGAGAACCTCATCAATCGCACCCTGGTGGCCGAGGGGCGCATCGCGTCACTGCCGGAGGCGCGGGGATACGCGCATCGCTTTCTGTTCCAAGTCGACGCGCTGCGTGCCGACGGTGGGCCGCGTGGCTTTCATGGCCTGGTCCGGCTGTCCTGGTACCGCAATGCGCCGGTCCTGCGCGTCGGCGAGCGTTGGCGCCTGCATGTGCGCCTCAAGCCGCCGCATGGCTTCGTCAACCCAGGTGGTTTCGACTACGAGCGGTGGCTGTTCCAGCGCGGCATCGCCGCCACCGGCCATGTGACGGACGCCGCGGACGCCAAATTGCTGGATGCGGACCCCGGCACCCATTGGCTCGATCGCTGGCGGCAGCAACTGCGTGATCGACTCCACGCGCTGCTGCCGGCGGGGCCGGCGGCGGCATTGGTGCCGGCTCTGGTGCTGGGTGATCGCGGCGGGCTGACGCCGGACGCATGGGATGTGCTGGCGCGCACCGGCGCCAGCCATCTCATCGCCATCTCCGGCCTGCACGTTGGGCTGGTGGCCGGCGTGGTGTTGCTGCTTGTGCGCCGCGCCTGGGCCTGGCTCCCGGGGCTCGCGCGGCGTGTCGCGGCGCCACGTGCGGCGGCCGTTGCCGCGTTGGCGGCCGCGACGGCCTACGCGGGGCTCGCCGGCTTCTCCATCTCCACCCGGCGGGCGCTGGCGATGCTCGCGGTGTTGCTGCTCGCCACCATGCTGGGGCGCACGCTGCGCCCCCTCTCGGGCCTGAGTCTGGCGCTGCTGGTGGTGCTGCTGCTCGACCCGTCCAGTGTGCTGTCTTATGGCTTCTGGCTGTCCTTTGGCGCCGTGGCCATGCTGCTCTATGCGCTGGGGCTGCGCCTGGCGCCGCCGTTTGCACTGGTCCGCTGGGGGCGGGCGCAGTGGGCGGTCGCCATCGGTCTGCTGCCGCTGCTGCTGCTGTTCTTCGGCCGCGCGTCGCTGGTGGCGCCGGCGGTCAACCTGTTACTGGTGCCGTTGTTCGGGCTGCTGCTGCCCCTGGTGCTGCTCTCGGCCGGTGTCGCGCTGGCGGGCGACTGGAGCGGGGCGCTGTGGCCTGTCGCGGCGCTGTTGAATCTGGGCTTTGCCGCGCTGCAGCAGATCGCAGCCTGGGACCCGGCCGGGGTCGCGCTGGGTGGCCGGTCCACCTGGGTCTGGCTGGCGGCGGGCGCCGGCGCGCTGCTGCTGCTGGCGCCGCGTGGTATTCCGGGGCGCTGGCTCGGCCTGGTGCTGCTGTTGCCGCTGGCGACGGCACGCCCGCCGGCGCCGCGCGACGGTGAGGCGACCGTGACCATGCTGGACGTGGGGCAGGGGCTCGCCGTGGTGGTGCGCACCGCGGGGCACACGCTCGTGTACGACATGGGGCCGCGCTGGCCGAGCGGCTTCAACACCGGTGCGGCGGTGGTGGCGCCCTACCTGCGCTATCAAGGTGTGGCGGCGGTGGACCTCGCCGTGGCCTCGCACGCTGATCAGGACCACGCCGGCGGTCTGCGGGGGCTCATGGACCACCTGCCGGTGCGGCGCATCATCAGCGGCGAGCCGGATGAGATCGACGCCGTCGGGGCCGAGCCTTGTCGCGCCGGCGACGCCTGGCGCTGGGACGGCGTCCGGTTCGCGGTGCTGCATCCGGATGACACCGCCGAGACCGGCAACGACGCCTCCTGCGTCTTGCGCGTCTCCACGCCAGGTGGCAGCGTGCTGCTCACCGGCGACATCGAGGCGGGCGCCGAGACCGGCCTGGTGGCCCGCTACGGCGACAAATTGCGTGCCGACGTGCTGGTTGCGCCGCATCACGGCAGCGACAGCTCCAGCACCTGGACCTTGCTGCGCGCCGTGGCGCCGGACTGGATCTGGTTCTCCGCGGGTTTTGGGAATCGGTTCGGCTTTCCCAACGCCCCGGTGGTTGCGCGGGCGCGGGACATCGGCAGCGCCACCGCCAACACGGCCACGGACGGCGCGGTTCGCCTGACGCTGCCGCGGGTGCAGGGCGCCTTGGCGCCCAGGCGCGAGCGCGCTGCGGCGCCGCGACTCTGGCGGCACCTGCCGTGAGGTGTCGGCCGTGAGGCGTCCAATGACGACAACGGCCTGGCGGCGGTGACGTGGCGCCTGAACTGTTATGATTCCGCGATTTGGAACCGGACAAAGCGCCGGTCCGATGCTGCGGGAGTAATTGATCAGGTGTTCGAGTTGTTGCGGGCGGGCGGTTGGCTCATGGGGCCGATTCTGCTCTGTTCCATCGCCGCGATGGCCATCGTCATCGAGCGTTTTTGGGCCCTGCGCCGGGCCGTGATCATGCCGGACGACCTGGTGACGCGCATCTGGCAGATGCACCGCAGGCATCTGCTCAACGACGATCGCATCGCCGAGATCCGCGAGGGCTCCGCCCTCGGGCGCATGTTGGCGGCCGGGCTGGTGAACCGGTTTCACTCCCGCGAGGTCATGAAGGAGGCCATCCAGGACACCGGCCGCCAGGTGGTGGCGGACCTGGAGCGCTATCTCAACACCCTCGGCACCATCGCCGCGGTGACGCCGCTGCTGGGTCTGCTCGGCACCGTGCTCGGCATGATCAAGGTTTTCGGCGTCATCATGGAGGCTGGCGTCGGCAACCCTGGCGTGCTCGCGGGCGGCATTTCGCAGGCGCTGATCACCACGGCGGCGGGCCTGTCGGTGGCCATTCCGGCGCTGATGTTCCACCGCTACTTCAATAACCGGGTGGACAAGATCGTCATCGCCATGGAGGAGCAGGCGCTGCGGCTCATCGAGGTGATGCAGGGCGAGCGCGAGGCGGGCGAGGCCGAATCGCGATGAACCTCCGCCCCAGCCGGCGCGACGAGCCGGACATCAACCTGACGCCGCTCATCGACGTCGTCTTTCTGCTGCTTATCTTCTTCATGGTGTCCACCACCTTCAACGACGACGCCAGGCTGCGGTTGGAGCTTCCACGGGCGCACGGCGAGCCTGCCAAGGCGGGCGAGACGCAGCTCGTCGAACTGGTGGTGGACGTCGCCGGACGCTACTACGTGGACGGCCAGCAGGTGCTCGGTACCGATGCCGGCACCCTGCGCCGGGCGCTGGCCGAGGTGGTAAAAGGCGACAAGCGCGACCTGCCGGTGCTCATCAAGGCGGACGCGAAGACTCCCCACCAGGCGGTGATGACGGCGCTGGACGCCCTGGGCCAGTTGGGCATCAGCCACGTCGCCTTCGCCGCCAGTCACAGCGAAGGGACCCAATGAGCGAGCCAATGTCGCTGGCCGCGGGCAGCGGCGCCGGGCGCTCGGTCTACGCACGCCTGCTCGGCTATGTGCGGCCGTACTGGCGCATCTTCACGCTGTCCATCGCCGGCATGCTGGTGTTCGCGGCCACCGAGCCCGTGTTCGCGGCCATGATCAAGCCGCTCTTGGACGGCAGCTTCGTCGAGCGCGACCCGAAGATCGTGCGGCTGATGCCCATCGCGCTGGTGGCGGTGTTCGTCGTGCGCGGCGTCGCCGGCTTCGTGAACAACTACTGCCTCAACTGGGTTGGCCGGCGCGTGGTGGCGGACCTGCGCCAGGCGATGTTCGACCACCTGCTGCGTGCGCCGACGCGCTACTACGACGCCAACGGCACGGGTCAGTTGCTGGCCAAGCTCACCTACAACGTCGAGAACGTCGCCAACGCCGCCACCTCCGCCATCACCACCGTGGTGCGCGACGGCTTTACGGCCGTGGCGCTGCTGGCCTACATGCTCTACCTGGACGCGGCGCTGTCGGCCATCTTCCTGCTCATCGGGCCGGTGATGGCATTCTCCGTCAAGTACGCCACGCGGCGCTTCCGCCGCTACGGGGCGCGCATCCAGGACCGTATCGGCTCCCTGACCCACGTGGCGCAGGAGGTGATCGACGGGCACCGCGTGGTGAAGGCCTTCGGCGGCGAGCGGGCGGAGTCCGCGACCTTCTCGGCCATCAACGAGAAGACGCGGTCGCTGCAAATGAAGGTGATCGCGGTGGAGTCCATCAGCGTCCCGGTGGTGCAGCTCCTCTCCGCCGTGGCCATCGGCATCATCGTGTACCTGTCCACGCTGCAGGGGCTGCGCGAGGACATCACCGTCGGCACCTTCATGTCGTTCGTGGTGGCCATGGGCCTGATGCTGCCGCCGGTGAAGCGGCTCACGGCCGTGAACTCGCAGCTCCAGCGCGGCATCGTCGCCGCCGACAGCCTGTTCGAGTTGCTCGACAGCGAGGTCGAGCAGGATACCGGCAGGCAGGTGCTGGAGCGGGTGCGCGGCGAGATCGCCTTCCGCGACGTGACCCATGTCTACGATGCCGGCAAGGGGCCGGTGCTGCACGGGCTGAGCCTCTCCATCGCCGCCGGCGAGAGCGTGGCGCTGGTGGGGCGCTCCGGCAGTGGCAAGACCACGCTGGTGAGCCTGATTCCGCGCTTCTACGACCCGAGCGCGGGGCAGATTCTGGTTGACGGCATCGACCACCGCGCCGTGACCCTGGCGAGCCTGCGCGCGCAGATCTCGCTGGTCACCCAGGACATCGTACTGTTCAACGCCAGCGTGGCGGACAACATCGCCTACGGTGCGGCGGCGGGGGCGTCAAGGGCCGAGATCAAGCGCGTTGCCGAGGCCGCGCACGCGCTGGAGTTCATCCGCGCCCTGCCGCAGGGCTTCGACACCCTGGTGGGCGACCGCGGCATATTGCTTTCGGGCGGCCAGCGACAGCGGCTCGCCATTGCCCGCGCCATGCTCAAGGACGCCCCCATCCTGATCCTGGACGAGGCCACCTCGGCGCTCGACACCGAGGCCGAGCGCCACATCCAGCAGGCGCTGGCGGCGCTGATGGCCCACCGCACGACACTGGTGATCGCGCATCGGCTGTCCACCATCGAGCACGTGGATCGGGTGGTGGTGCTGGAGCAGGGGCGCATCGTGGAGCAAGGCAGCCACCGGGAACTGCTGGCCGCCGGCGGCTACTACGCCCGCCTGCAACGTGCGCAGCTGCACGTGCCCGCGCCGGCCGCCGCGGAGGCCCTCGCGGATTGAGCCCGCCCCCGAGGCCAACATCGAGCCCGCCATTGGGGCCAGCACTGGGTTCAGCTTTGGGTCCGGTCCGGAGTCCACGGGCGCCGCTGCGGGCGGTGCCGGGCGCATGACGCCAACGGACCTCTGGTACGGCTCCGCGCCGGCGGCCCGTGCGCTGGCGGCGGTCCTGGCACCCCTGGGCTGGCTCTACTGCGGCGTGGCGGCGGCGCGGGCCGCCGCCTACAGGCGTGGCTGGCTCGCGAGCTTCGACGCCGGCGCGCCGGTGCTCGTCGTCGGCAACCTGAGCGTCGGCGGCACCGGCAAGACGCCGCTGGTGCGCTGGCTGGCCGGGCATCTCGCGGACTTGGGCCTGCGGCCGGGCATCGCGAGCCGCGGCTACGCGGCGGCCGATAACGTCGCCTCGGATGTCCGCGTGGTGCCCGTGGATGCCGATCCGGCGGCCTATGGCGACGAGCCGGTGCTGCTCGCCGCGGACGGCGCCGCACCGGTTGCCGTCGGGCGCGACCGGGTGGCCGCGGCCCGCGCGCTGGTGCACGGGCGCGGCTGCAACGCCGTGATCACGGACGATGGCCTGCAACACTATCGGCTGCGCCGTCAGTGCGAGATCCTGGTGGTGGACGGCGAGCGCGGCCACGGCAATGGCCGCTGCCTGCCGGCGGGGCCGCTGCGCGAGCCCGTCGGCCGCGCCGACCGCGTGGATCTCGTCATTGCCACCGGCGGCGGCCAGCCCGGCCTGCCGGCGATGACGCTCGAGCCCCGCGCGGCGGTCAGCCTGTCCGACCCCGGCGACAGCCGCCCGCTCCGCGCCTTCGCCGGCCGGCGGATCACGGCGGTGGCCGGCATCGGCAATCCGGGGCGGTTTTTTCGTATGCTCGCGGCGCACGGCATCGGCGTCGATGCCCGGCTCTATCCGGACCATCACCGCTTCGCTGGCGCTGACATCGCCGCCTGGGGCGAGGGTCCGGTGCTGATGACCGAGAAGGATGCCGTCAAGGTGCGCCGGTTGCCGCCGGCGGGCCGGCTTCGGCCGGATCTGTGGTACGTCCCGGTGATGGCCGTGCCGGCGCCCGGCTTTGTTGCCGATCTGGACCGGCTGTTGGCTCGGCGCGGCATCCTGCCGACACAACCCGCCGGGGCGGGCGGCTGAGCGGGTGTGAAGAACACCCGTTGCGTGCGCCATCGCCTGAAATTGTCAGCACCAGCGCAGGAACCGAACACCCATGCAGAACAGCTTCCGCATCGTCATCCCCGCACGCCACGGCGCCAGCCGGCTGCCCGGCAAACCGCTGCTGGACATCGCCGGTAAGACGCTCATCGCCCGCGTCTGGGAGCAGGCGCAGGCCAGTGCCGCCGGCGAGGTCGTCGTCGCCACCGATGACGAGCGGGTGCTCGCCCACTGCCGCGAGATCGGCGCCGATGCCGTACTCACGGCGGCGCGGCACCAGAGCGGCACGGACCGCATCGCCGAGGTGGCGGCGGTCCGCGGCTGGGCACCGGAGAGTGTCATCGTCAACCTCCAGGGCGACGAGCCCTGCATGCCCCCATCGCTGATCGACCAACTGGCCGATGCGCTGCTGCGCGACAGCGCCTTGCAGATGGCCACGGTCGCGACGCCCATCACCGAGGCCAAGACCCTGTTCGACCCCCACGTGGTCAAGGTGGTCACCGCCGCCGACGGTGCGGCGCTGTATTTTTCCCGCGCGCCGGTGCCCTGGCATCGCGACGAGTTTCTGGGCGATCGTGCGAAGCTGCCGAAGGGCACGACCTTCTTGCGGCATATCGGGCTCTATGCCTACCGCGTGGGCTTCCTGGAGCGCTTCGTCGCCTGGCCGCCGGCACCGCTGGAGACGGCGGAGTCGCTGGAGCAACTCCGGGTGCTCTGGCATGGCGAGCGCATCAGCGTGGAAATTGCGCAGGCGCCGCCCGGCCCCGGGGTCGATACCGAGGACGACGTGCGCGCGGTGCTGGCGTGGCTGCGGGCAAAGGAAGGCGAGCGGTAGGCCGTCGTGGTGGCGCTTGCGTTCCTTGCCCTTGTCGCCCGGAGGGCGACACGCCGGCCGCCGCTGCGGGCGGGGTCGGCATGTTCGCGCCAGTGCACCAGCGCCCGGCTGGCGGCGATGGCGGCGCCACGCCGGGTCGAGGTGCGTGGGGATCAGCCGTACAGCGCGGATGTACGGGTGGCCTGCTCCTCTAGGGTCTGCAATAGCCGCATGAGGTTGGGGCTGGGCTCGCCCTTTGCGGTGAGCAGCGCCACCTCCAAATGCTCGGGGGCGCGATAGACGGCGTTGCCGTACTGATCGGGCTGGATCGGCGGCTCGGCCTCCTGGCTCTCCAGCACCAGCCTGCCGTCTGCGGCCAGTACCTCGACCAGGCGCCACGGGCGTCCCGCCAGTTGCAGGCGCCGCCCGAGATGGGTGCGCAGTCGTGACATCAGCTCTTCGGTGGCTTGCATGGCGGCTCCTGATCGTGCTTATGGCTTGCGAAGCTGGGCTTAGAAAGCTGGGGGCTTACGAAGCTGGGGCTTATGAAACTTGGGCGGGGCGGCCCTTGGGACCGCCCGCAACGGCCCGCTAATTGTGCGCTTCTTTCCGGCTCTATTGCGAGTATCAATTTTCATCATAGGGTTTTTTGCATGTCAGAAAGGCTACAGGTTTCCTTCCCCGGTGGTAAGCGCGTCGACGTCAGCGTCGACGGCTTCCACATCGCCACCGACCAGGCGGAGAAGCATGGCGGCGCCGGTTCGGCGCCGGCGCCGTTCACGCTGTTCCTCGCGTCGCTGGCGACATGCAGCGGCATCTTCGCGCTGAACTTCTGTCAAACGAGGAACATCGACACGGCGGGCCTCGACCTGGCCATGGAGTGGGAAGGCGACGCCAAGCACCCGGAGCGCTCGGTCGCCCGGCTGCACCTGCGCCTGCCGGACGGCTTCCCGGCCCAGTACCGGGGCGGCATCGTGCGGGCCATGGAGCTTTGTGCCGTCAAGCGTCAGCTCGGCGCGGCGCCGCAGTTCGAGGTGGTCGTGGCAGAGACCGATTGAAGCTGGGGGCAGGGATCGGGCCGCTAGACCAAGTGGGACCGCTGAGTCGCTGGCCATCATGGCGAAGCCTCGGACGGCAGCGGATGCGTCGGCCTTGCCTGAAATTTGCCCCAAAAAAAAAGCCCCGCGGAGACGCGGGGCCAATTCACCACTGAGGAGGTCAGAGGACGGAAACGGCAGAGAGGGATTTCCGCCTCGCACTGGAGACTAAGCATGTTCAGTGCCAAGTTACTGCGAACGCCCTGGCGGCGTTTGCCGCAGGCCGGTTGCCCTGAAGAAGCGCGGCTCAACCGGCGGCGTCGAGTACGCGGATGGTCCAATGCTGTCCACCCGCTCGTCATATTGCACCGAAAAGGTGCGGTATGGGTGCGTGCGCTGCCGCTGGGGCTGGTCCTGGCGATGCTGGCCGGCGGCGCGTGGACGCCGCTGCACGCCGGTCCGCACGCGTCGGCGGCGGGCTGGCTCCAACTGGAGCAAGACCAGCGTGCCTACCGCGAGCGGGTGGCACCGCTGGATCTGCGCGAGCGGCGCGCGCTGTCCAGCATCCAGCGGACGCAGCGCAACGACTTTGCGGCCCTTGAGCAGCGCCAGCGCTGGAGCCGGGAGCAGGTATATGGGCAGCGCTATAGTCAGGCGCCGGGCGTGACGCCGCCACCCGAGATGCCGCCGCCCCGCTGGCGTGCCGGACAGCACCGGGCCCAGGAGGCGCAGCGGTTGGATCGCCAGATGCAGCAGTATCGCCTGCCGTTCGGGAAGCGGTCGCGCTGGAGCTCGCCGCTCCAGCGCAAGTGGCCGTGATCGCGAAGACCGATGCGCCGCGAATGCTAGAATCGGCGCTATCGAGCAATCCATCGACGATGCGAAGAGAGAGGCATGACGGAGCGCGCAACGGTCAAGGTCCTGTTCGTCTGCATGGGCAACATCTGCCGCTCGCCGACGGCGCAGGGTGTGTTCCGCAAGCTGGTGCAGGAAGCCGGTCTGGCGGAGGTCATCGA
>Ga0316578_10000625_pt1 | contig 12463 bp, 9 predicted proteins | sample J0NA_2_FD_203076 | JGI IMG/M metagenome (GOLD analysis project Ga0316578, IMG submission 203076) | Rhizosphere microbial communities from salt marsh grasses in Alabama, United States - J0-2_160517rDrC | ecosystem: Host-associated > Plants > Roots > Rhizosphere | place: USA: Alabama | collected... | reverse complement strand
CCTCGACGTGGTGGCAGGCGCCTTCCGCGGCCTGGCGCCGGCCGGGCGCGAGCTGGCACTGGGGCTCATTGCCGGGCGCCGCGCCCAGGTCTCGCCGCGCAGTCTGAAGCAGGGCCATGCCTATGTCGGCGAGAACAGCCGCGTCAGCGCCGAGGCCGAGCTGCTCGGCAATGTCGTCATCGCCCGCGACGTCATCGTCGACCGCGCCGCCACCATCCACGACAGCGTCATCCTGCCTCACAGCTACGTGGGCGAGCTGGTGGAGGTGCGCAACGCCATCGTCGCCGGCGACCAGCTGATCCGCGTCGACACCGGCGTGGTCGTGACCATCAGCGACGCCTTCCTGCTCGGCAACCTGGGGCAGGGCAACGCGGCCGCCGGCAGCCGTGTCACCGACCGCATCGGCGGCGCCCTGCTGATACTGCTGTCACTGCCGCTATGGCCGCTGGCCCTGGCCGCCGCGGCCCTGTCCCGGCCGCCGGCGGGCGCGCTGCCGGCGGCAGGCGAGGGCGGCAACGCGACGGCCGCCGCCGCGCGTCTGTGGCGGACCGAGATGCTGATCGGAAACCGGCGCTCGTCGCTGCCCACCGCCGGCGAGTCCGACCAGTGCTTCTTCACGGGGCGCTTCGCCACCGACATCCCGGTGCTGGCCCTGCTGCCGCGGCTGCTGGCCGTGCTCCGCGGCGACCTCCGGCTGGTGGGGGTCGCGCCGCTGACCCCGCGGGAGTCCGAGTCCCGCAGCGAGGACTGGCAGCGCGTGCGCGACCAGGCCCCGGTCGGCCTGCTCGGGCCGACCCAGTTGCTGCTGCCCGGCGACGCGCCGCTGGACGAGCGCCTGATGAGCGATGCCTTCTACGCCGGACAGCGCAGCGACCTCAAGGACCTGCGCTGGCTCGGGGAAGGGTTGCGCGGCCTGTTCAGTGCCCGCGCCTGGCGCGCGCGCGGGGCCGGCGAGTCCATCACCGCACGAGATTGAGCATAATGAACGAGCAACCGCTACCGGCGGCCGCCCCCGCGGGCACCGCCGCGGACGGCAGCTGGCGGCCGCGGGTCGCCATCGCCATGCGATCCTACAACGACATCGACGTCATCCGCGGCACGCTGGACATGGTCCGCCGCCAGACCTACGCGGACGTCGCGCTGTGGAACTTCGACTCCAGTTCCCGCGACGGCACGCTGGAGGTCATCCGCGAACACAACGACCCCGCGCGTATCGAGCAGAACGATCCGGCCGGGTACAATCCCGGCAAGGTGCTCAATCATGCAGTGGCAACCGTGGGTGGTGATGTCGTGGTATTCCTGAACTCCGATGCGACGCCGGAGACCGAGGACTGGCTGGAGCGGCTGATCGCGCCGCTGGCCGATCCGGCCGTCGGTGCCGTGTACGGCCGCCAGACGGCGCGCCCCGACTGCCGGTCCCTGTTCCGCAAGGACACCGAGCGCGCCTTCGGCGACGGCCGCGAGGCGGCGCGCTGGGTGCATTTTTTCTCCATGGCCAATGCCGCTGCCCGCCGCGACGTGCTGGAGCGCTTCCCGTTCGAGACGCGGGTCCAATATTCCGAAGACATCGAATGGTCCTGGCGGCTGCGCAAGGCCGGGCTCGAGGTCCGCTACGTGCCCGATGCCGCCGCGACCCATTCCCACAACTACACGCTGAAGCAGTCCTACAAGCGCCAGTACGGCGAGGGCAAGGCAGAGGCGTGGATCTTTCGCGACGGCGAGCTCGGCACCTCGTTCCTTCGCTACGTGGTGCTGCCCGCCGGCATGGAGCTGTTGCGCGACCTGCGCTGGTCCGTGCGCGAGCGCTCCTGGGACGCGGCCCTGCATAGCCTGCCGCTGCGCCTGATCCAGAAGTGGGGTCGCTGGCAGGGCCTGAAGGCCGGCCGGCGCGACTATGGCCTTGCCTGAGCCGAAACGGGCCGCCGCGCCCGGACCCCTGGCCATCGCCGCGGATGAGATCGTTGATCCGCCTCGGCGCCGCTATACACTCGACGGCGACGCCGCAGTCGAGGCCCGCATCGAGGCCGATCAGCGCCGCATCGCCGCCGCCGTCGACGAGGCCGTGCCCGGCGAGCATTTCGTCGCGCTGGTCCTGATGGGCGGCTATGGCCGCGGAGAGGGGGGCTACGTCCAGACCGACGCCGGACCCGCGCCCTATAACGACTACGACTACTTCGTCGTCATTCACGGGCTCGGCCGCAAGGCCCGCGATAGCCTAGCGCGGCGCCTGGGCGGCATCGCGCACCGGTTGGAGCGGCAGCTGGGCCTGGAGGTGGATTTCGCCCTGCTGCCGCTCAAGCGCCTGCCGCGTGCCGAGTCTTCTCTGATGAACGCCGAGATGCGCTGGGGCCACCGCGTCGTCGCCGGCGACAGCCATGTGCTGGACGCAATGCCGGAGATGCCCTTTCGCCAGGTTCCGCCGGGGGAGATCACCCGCCTGCTGCTCAATCGCGGCAGCCTGCTGCTGATGGACCGCCAGCGCCTGCGTCGGGGCGGTGCACTGTCCGCGACCGAGCGCGAGGTCTTCTTCAAGTACCTGTTCAAGGCCGTGCTGGCCTGCGGCGACGCCTGGCTGGCCCGGGCCGGCCGCTATCATCCGTCCTATCCGGTGAAGCTGGAGCGGCTCGAGTCCCTGGGCCAGCCGCGGCCGGGCGTGGACGCCGCCGCCGAATGGACCCGTTTCCTGGACCTGTACCGGCTCGCCTACCGGCACAAGTTCCATCCCGCCTATGCCGAGCTGTCCGACGCCAGACCGGATGACTGGCTCGCCCGGGTCGTGCGCACCTGGCTCGCGGCGCTGGCGGGCTTCGAGCAGCGCCGGATCGGCCGCCGCTTCGGCAACTGGATCGACTACTGCGCCGAGGGACTGGCCAAGGGCCAGGCCGGCAGCGCGGCGCGCAACCTCGCCGTCACGCTGCGGGATTTCGGCGCCGCCGAGGCCCTGCGCCGGCCCGGCCGCTCGCTGCGCTATCCCCGCGAACGCCTGATCGGCACGCTGCCGCTGCTGCTGAGCGATCTGGGGGCGCACCCGGACCCTTGCGTCAGCCATGCACTGGCGCTGGACGCAGACAGCACCTGGGACGCCGCCGCCGATGCCTTCCTGAACCGCTGGCGGCGCTATTCCTGAGGCGGCGGGCCCGGCCCGAGCAATCGCCGTACCTCGTCCGCCGGTAGCCGCAGCAGGCGGCTCGGTGCGGCGGCCCGGACCCGGCCGCGGGCCTGAAGTCCCCCCACGACATCCTCCGCGCCGACGACGGCGCCGGGCCCCAAGCTGACAGCCGTCGACGCGACCTCATCGCCCGCCTCGGATTCGGGGGGGCAGACCTCCAGGCGTCCGTCCAGGACAAAGTACACGGCGTCCAGGGCTGCCCGGTCGTCGATCAGCAGGTCACCCTCGGCCAGGGACTTCAGCTCTGCGCCGGCGGCCAGCGCGGCGTTTTGCTCCGGCGTCAGGCTACTGAATAACGGTATCTGCGCCAGCACCGCTGCGTGATCCGGGCCGGGCGCCGGCGGCTCGACTGTTCTGCGGGCGCCCTGCCGACCTTCCGCTCTTTCGGCCGGCGGCCCGATCTCGCGCGGCTCGGGTCGGGTCAGCGTCATCTCCATGAGCCGCTCGAACAGCACCAGCAGCGCCGAGCCAATGGCGATCAGCAGCACCTGCAGCAGCGGCTCGGCGGCGACATAGGCCCAGACGCTGGGATGCAATTCGAAGGGCTGAACGCCGAAATGGCGGATGCGCAACTCGTCGCCGATCATGTGTCCGATGACACGCAGCGCGGCATCGTCGGGGCGGCCTCCGGCCTGAACGATCCAGGCACCGTCGCTGATCTGCATGTCGCCGGACGTGGCGTGCTTGCCGCCGGCGCTGCTCTGCGCGTCGTCTTGGCGGCGACTGAGCACGCTGACCTCGTCCCCCAGCTCCAGCGTCACGTCCATGACCGGGAAGCGCCGACCGCCCACGAGCGCCCGGTCCAGCACCTGTACCCGGCCGCCAGTGAGTAGTGGCGGCTGCTGGCCGTAGGCGGGGGCATAGGTCTCGCTGCCGACGATGCCGGCCCCGTACAGGGGTGCGACAAAACTGTCGTGTCCGGGGTCGATGGTCAGCTGGAGCCAGTCATGGGCGGAGGCTATGACGGACTCGTCTTCGGCATGCAGGGTCGCGGCCCAGGCCCTTTCGGTGCCGTCGGCACCGGGCGCCGGCTTGGCGGACTCGATCAGGATCGTCAGCGGGCCGTCGGCGATGCGCTGGAATTCGACCTTTGCGCCATGGCCGACCTCGACGAAGCCGCGAAACGGGCAGCCGGCCGTCCCGGGATCGGCGGAGGGCTCGGCGGCGGCGCAGTCCGCTGGCCCGTCGTCATGACGCACCCGGGCCCGATCCACCCACCAGCGCGGGGTCGTCGGCCGGGCCGTGGCCAGTACGAAAAGCTCGGTGTCAGCGCTGACGCTGAATGATGCGTTGCGGGGCAGCAACTGCAGCAGGGCCGGGCCCAGGAGACTGACCGCCACGAGAGCAAGGGCCGCCGCGCCTAGCCAGGCGTACACGCGGATGCGTCCGCCCCGGCCCGCGGCTGCCTCGGTCATCGGGGCAGGGCGACCAGGATCGGCAGCGGCAGCGGCGGGGCGCGGTTGGGACCGCGCTTGCGGAACAGGCGGGCGTCGGCGAGCCGGGAATCCGCGGGCAGCGCGGTCAGGTCCAGATCGCAACGGCTGTCGAATGCAATGCTCTGACCGCCTGGGAGCTTGGTACAGGGTACGACGACGGGCGCACCGTCGCCGCGGGGCACGACGAGCTCGGCATGGAGCCGCGCCGCATTGACGAAGACCTGGAGCAGGCCCGGGGATGCAGGCCGGGTCCAGGCCGCGGGAACGACGCCCTCGCCTGGCCGGTCACATCCACCGCCGACTCGGGCCAAGACCGCAAGGTGGTCCGAGTCGGCGTCGGCGAAGGCCTGGGGAAAGCCCGGTACATAGACGACGCGCACCGGCCCGGGCGGCGCGGATGCCGGTGCCTCGGCGTCCAGCCGCAGCGTGTACCGGCCGTTCCTGGAGCTGATCTCGATGCACAGGGGATCTCCCGCGGTCTCCTCGGTCAGCCGCAGCCAGAGCGCGCCGGCACGGGGCCGGGCGCCGGTCACCTGCTCCATGACCCCTGCCCGCGGCCGGCCCGACACCGGTACCTCGGCGATGTACGCCTCTTCGGCGACAGTGGCAGCGATGTCCTCCGCCGCTGTGCCGCCGGCGGCGGTTACCGGCACCATCAGGGCCAGAAGGGCGGCCGCCTTCATGACAGCGTGATCCGCACCGGTAGCGCGGCATGGCTCGTACCGTCCTCGATCCTACGCAGGATGCGCCCTTCGATGGAGCACTCCAGCGCCCCCGAGATGGTGGTGACCGAGACGCTGCGGGTTACCAGCTCACAGACCACGTAGGGCGCGGGCAGGCGCAGCCGGATGCCGCCGCGCACCACCTGGCCGCTGAAGGCGTTGTTGTACTCGACCGTTACGTAGCGCCCGCTGAGCTCGTCGTTGCTCTTGTCGATGGCCAGCTGGGTCAGCGCCAGGCCGCTCCAGCGCTGGTGCAGCCACGACTGGCTGGCGCTCGGGTCCGGTGGCAGCGTGACCTCGACCAGGAGCTGCTCGCGGTCGTCGAACAGGTGCCGGAAGGCCGCGGTCTGCAAGCGCTCGTCATCGCCGCCGAGGGCCTTCTCCATCGCCAGGCTGCGCAGGATCGGGTCGTCGTCGTCCATGACCTCCTCGAACACCGACAGGCGTATCGATGGACTTTCGTCCTCCAGCAACGCCGTGACCTTGTCGATGACGGCCGCCTGCTCGCGGGCGGCCTCCAGGTCGCCCAGGTCCAGGGCTCGGGACGGCTGGGCCAGCAGCAGGAACAGCAGGGAGGGGATCAGGATTCGCGTCATGCCGGGTCTCTCCGCGTTGAGGCTGAGGGGCTGCGCAGCGGCGCTCGGGCGGCTGGCAGGCTAAGGGGCGATGGAGGTGGCGTCAATCGCCGGATGCCGCCGGCGCGGGCTCAGCGGGGCGGCACCAGGTCCGCCACGGGCACGAAACCGTCGACGACACGCCACCACGGCCGTCCCTGCACCCGGCCGAGGACCTGCACCTCCGCGCCCACCTGGAGGCGGCGTACCACGGCGGCGAAGGGGTCGGGCTCGGCATGGACCGCGGTGGCGCGGGCGACCTGGGTCACCGCGTCCGCGGCCGCGACGGGAAGGTCGGTGGGTGGTATGTCCACGCGCGGACCGGAGGGCAGGTAGCCGTCCACGAGCCGTCCCAGCGTGTCCCAGCGCAGGGCGCTGATGCTGCCGTTCTCGCCGTCGACGCTCAGCACCATGGCGGCGGGCCGGCCCTGCAGCAGGACGGTTGAGCCGCTGACGCCCTGGAAGGCCTCCTCGCCGGGGCGCGCTGGCGCCAGGTCGAGATAGCGGCGGCTGAAGCCGGTCACGACCGTGCCGAGCGTGGAGACACCGCCGGTGTCCAGCACCCGGCGCACGATGGCCGGCCCGCGCTCCGCCGCTGCCTGCTGCAGACGGCCGTCGAGCCCGTCGCCGCTGCTCCAGCCCATCGGGCAGGGCAGGCGGCCGCGGGCATCGACCCGCAGCAGCGCCACGTCGCTGCCGAGGTCCGTCTCCAGGCGCGCCGGCACCTCGGTGCGGTCCGCGGTGGCCACCTGGATATCGCCCGCGTATTCGACCACGTGATAGGGCGTCAGCGCGAAGCACTGTCCGTTGCGGGTCAGCAGTGTGCCCTGGCCCAGTTCCACGCCGCGCACCAGCACCTGCTCGGCGCCCGCGGTGGTGCAGGCCAGCCCGAGCAACAGCCATCCGATCCAGCGCATGCGGTGTCCCCTCTCATCTGTGGAAGACCGATGGTAGCCGACCGGCCCCGGTGTTGGCAGCCGCGCCGGGCTTGATTTTCGATGCCCGTCCCGGCAACGATGGCGCCTGGAGCCGTTGCCGGCGACATCCCGCGAGGGTACGTATGCTGCTGATCGACGCACTGGCCGAGCAGAGGATCCAGGAGGCCATGGCCCGCGGCGACCTGGACGACCTGCCCGGTGCCGGCCGCCCGCTGCCGGCGGAGGACTTGTCGATGGTGCCGGAGCACCTGCGCGCCGGTTACCGGCTGTTGAAGAACGCGGGCTACGTACCGCCCGAGCTGCATGGGCTGCGGCAGCTGCGCGAGGCCGAGGACCTGCTGCGGCGCATCGACGATCCGGATACCCGCGGCCGCGAGCGGCGCCTGCTGCGGCTGCTCGAGCTGCGCCTGCGGGAGACCCGCGGCCGCGGGCTCGATCCCGCCGTGACCGCCGAGCTGGAGGAGGCGCTGGGACGGATCGCCGCCCGTGGCGGGCGATGAGCCTGCGCAGCAACCGCGGCCGCCAGCATCAGGCCCGATCGCGGCCCGCCGAACCCGCCACGAGGAGGACTGCTGCCGGACGTGTTGCTGAACTCAAATGGCCGTTGCCGGCGGCCCTCGGCCACGACGGTCCGAACGGGGCGCGCCGACACCAATCCCGGAAGGGCCAAGACCTGCTGCCGATGCTACCATGGCGGGTTATCCGGAATACTGCCGCCGCCCCGACGGCGGACCGTCGACTGCGCAGAGACGACAAAGCACGCACATGATCCTCACCAGACCAGACCGATTCCCGCCCGCGGCCCGGTCGCCGCGGGGTCTGTTGCTGCCGCTGCTCGCCGGCCTGATCCTCGCGGCCTCCGTGGCCCAGTCCCAACCCCCCCCGCAGGGTCCGCCGGACCAAGGCGGCGGCTCCGCAGGGCAGAGCGCGCAAGTCGAGAAGCCACCGCGCTGGGTGGTCGTGGAGCGCCGCTCCGTCGGCGGCAACACCACCGTCGGCGGCACGGTGGTGCCGGTCCAGGAGATCACCTTCACCGCACAGATGCCGGGCAACGTGGAGCAGATCGCCGGCAGCGAGGGCGACTTCTTCCAGCGCGGCACGGTGCTGGTGAAGCTCGACCCGTCCGCGCTGCGCGCTAAGCGCCAGGCGGCCATCGCGCAGATCACCAATGCCCAGGCGGCCTATCGCAATGCCGAGGTCCAGTACCAGCGCGAGCGCCGGGACCCGACGCCGACCCAGGGCAACATGATGAGCCAGATGATGCCGATGCCCTTCTTCGGCGACAACGAGGACAGCGACATCACCCGTGGAGCGAACCTGCACCAGTACGGCACCCAGATCGAGCAGGCGCGCGGGGCGCTGGTGGCCGCACAGGCCCAGCTGCGCGAGATCGACGCCCAGCTCGAAGACGTCAACAGCGTCGCCCCCTTCGACGGCTACATCACGCAAAAGCATGTCAACGCCGGCGACACGGTGCAGCCGGGCCAGCCGCTGCTGAGCTTCGCCGACGTCGGCCGGCTCCAGGTCCAGGCGGACGTACCGACACGGTTGTCGGCCCCGCTGAGTCCAGGCTTCATGACGCGCGTCAAGCTCGACGACTCCGCCGGCACCATCGTCGCGGCCCGCGTCGCCCAGATCTTCCCCATGGCCGACCCGACCCGCCACACCGTTCGCGTGAAGCTCGACCTGCAGCCGAACGCCCCCGCCAAGGCCGGCATGTATGCGGAGGTACTGATCCCGCAGCACGGCAGCGACCAGGGCAGCCTGCCGGTGATCCCGGTCGCGGCCATCGTGCGCCGCGGCGGCTTGCCGATGGTCTATGTCCTCGATGACGAGGACCAGCCGCGGCTGCACCTGCTGCGTCTCGGCGAGCAGTGGGGCGACACCGTCAGCGTGCTGACCGGCCTGCAGGGCGGCGAGCGCATCCTGCTCGAGCCGCCGGCCGCTCAGTAGCTCTGTCGTCTGGCTCCCAGACTCCGAGAACGGGCAGGCCTATGCTGCGCCGCGCGTGGCTCTTCCGGACCGGACCGATAAGCAGCGCTTAGGCACAAGGACGCCCGGCACCGGCGATCCTGCCTCCCATAACGATACGCAAAGCAGCGCTTTGCAGGCCTCGTGCCCGAGCGGAGCTCGGGCACGACGACAACCGGAACTCACTCGATGTCCGACGCCCCCAACTCCGCCGTCACCACTCCCACCGAGCGTCTCGGCCTCGCCGGCCTGATCGCGAAGTCGTTCATCCACTCGCCGCTGTCACCGCTGCTGTTCATTGCCATGCTCGGCATGGGCATCCTCGGGCTCATCGCGACGCCCCGGCAGGAGGACCCGCAGATCTCGGTGCCGATGATCGACGTCTTCGTGCAGTATCCCGGCGCATCCACGCAGCAGGTGGAAAGCCTCGCGGTGGAGCCGCTCGAGCGGCTGCTGTCGGAGATACCGGGCGTCAAGCACGTCTACTCGGCCAGCGAGCGCGAGCAGGGCATCATCACCGTGCGCTTCAAGGTCGGCGAGGAGATGGGCCCGTCGCTGGTCAAGGTCCATGACAAGCTCCAGGCCAACCGGCAGGCGCTGCCGCCGGGAGCCCTGGAGCCGCTGGTGCGGCCCAAGGGCATCGACGACGTGCCCGTGGTGACCCTGACGCTGTGGTCCGAGGCGCTGGACGACGCGGCGCTGCGGGCCCTGGGCTCGAAGCTGCTGCAAAGCCTGGCGCAGATCCCGGACGTGGGACAGGGCTTCATCGTCGGCGGGCGCCAGGAGCAGATCCGTGTCGAGGTCGAGCCCCAGCGCCTGGCCGGTTTCGGGGTCTCGCTGGAGCAGATCGCCCATACCATCCAGACCGCCAACGCCGAGCGGCGCACGGGCGACGCCGAGGCCGCCGACCGCCACCTGACGGTGTACACCGGCTCCTTCCTGAGCGGGCCGTCGGACGTGAAACGGCTGATGCTCGGCACCTACGACGGCAAGCCGGTCTACGTCGGCGACGTGGCCCGGGTGCTGTTGGCGCCGGAGGAATACAAGCAGCAGGTCAACTACTACACGGGCCCGAGCTATCCCGGCGATGCCAGCGCCGACGGCATGCCCGCGGTGACCATCGCGCTGGCAAAGAAGGAAGGCAGCAACGGCGTTACGGTCGCCAATGCGATCCTCGACAAGGCGGAGGCGCTCAAGGGGCAGCTGATTCCGGACAACGTCCACCTCGAGGTCACGCGCAACTACGGCCAGACCGCCAACGACAAGGTCAACGAACTGATCTTCAAGCTGTTCGTCGCCACCGGCGCCGTCACGCTGCTGGTGCTGCTGGCACTGGGCATCAAGCCGGCCATCGTCGTCACGCTGGTCATCCCGGTGGTGCTGCTGATGACCGTGTTCTCGGCCTGGATCATGGGCTACACCATCGACCGCGTCAGCCTGTTCGCGCTGATCTTCTCCATCGGTATCCTGGTCGATGACGCCATCGTCGTCGTCGAGAACATCTACCGGCGCTGGCTGATGAAGGGGACGAGCGACGCCGACACCGCGGTGGCCGCCGTGGCCGAGGTCGGCAACCCGACCATCATCGCCACCTTCACCGTGGTCGCCGCGCTGCTGCCGATGGGCTTCGTCTCGGGTCTGATGGGGCCGTACATGGAGCCGATCCCGGCCCTGGGCTCGGTGGCCATGCTGTTCTCGCTGTTCGCCGCCTTCGCGTTCACGCCCTGGCTGGCCATGCGCATCAAGCCGAGCATGAAGGCGCTCGCCAAGGCCGAGGCCCGCGAGCATCGCACCGGCGAGCGCCTCGACGGCCTGTTCCGCGGCCTGCTGCTGCCGCTGATCGAGCGCAAGGCGCTGGGGTGGGGTTTCCTGATCCTGTTGGTGACGGCCTTTTTCGCCTCCTGCGGGCTCTTCTACGCCAAGGCGGTGGCCTTCAAGATGCTGCCGTTCGACAACAAGCCCGAGTTCAGCGTCGTGCTCGACATGCCCGAGGGCACCGCGCTCGGCAAGACCGCCAACACGGCCCGGGCCCTCGCCGAGCGCGTCGCGCAGATCCCCGAGGTGGTCGCTGTGCAGACCTACGCCGGCATCGCGAAGCCGTTCGACTTCAACGGCATGGTCCGCCACTACTACCTGCGCGAGAAGCCCTGGCAGGGCGAGGTCCAGGTGCAGCTCACCGACAAGCACGAGCGCGACCGCAGCAGCCACGAGATCGCGCTGGAGGCCCGCGAGCTGCTGACGCCGCTGGCCCGCGACGCGGGCGCCCGCATCACCGTGGTCGAGATGCCGCCCGGGCCGCCGGTGCTGCAGGCCGTCGTCGCCGAGGTCTATGGCCCGAACAGCAAGATCCGCCGCCAGGTCGCCAGCGACCTGACCGCGATGTTCGAGCAGGTGAATAGCCTGGCCGATGTCGACAACTACATGCAGCAGCCCTACAAGGTGCTCCGCTTCGACGTCGACGCCGAGAAGGCCGTGCGGCTCGGCATCTCCGTGGACACCGTGATCCGCAACCTCGACATGGCCCTGGGCGGCTTCAAGGCCGGCGACGTAAAGCGGGGCAGCCTGCTGGAGCCCACCTTCATCAGCATCGAGGTCCCGCTGGCCGTGCGTGCCAACCTGAGCCGGCTCGCCGATCTGCCGATCCCCACCGACGATGGCCGCCGCACCGTGCCGCTGGCGGAGGTCGGCCGGTTCGTCGAGCTCGAGCAGGACCCGGTCGTCTACCACAAGGACCTGCGTCCGATGGAATACGTTGTCGGCGATGCCGTCGGCAAGCTCGGCGCGCCGCTGTATCCGATGCTCGAGGTCGAGAAGATGCTCGAGGACTACAAGACCCCGGACGGCGTCGCCCTGTCCGGCACCTTCTTCACCGGCGCGCCGCCGGACAACGGCAAATCCGGCTTCGAGTGGGGCGGCGAGTGGACCGTCACCTACGAGACCTTCCGCGACATGGGCCTAGCCTTCGGCGTCGCGCTGGTGCTGATCTACATGCTCGTGGTGGCCGAGTTCGGCAACTTCGTCACCCCCGGCGTCATCATGGCGCCGATCCCGCTGACGCTGCTCGGGATCGTCCCCGGCCACTGGCTGATGGGCGCCGACTTCACCGCCACGTCGATGATCGGCTTCATCGCGCTGGCCGGCATCATCGTGCGCAACTCGATCCTGCTGGTGGACTTCTCCATCGACGAGGTCGCCCGCGGCAAATCGGTCACGGAAGCCGTCATCAGTGCCTGCAAGGCGCGGACGCGGCCGATCCTGATCACCGCGCTGGCCCTGGTCGCCGGCTCCAGCGTCATCCTCACCGACCCGATCTTCCAGGGCATGGCCATCTCGCTGCTGTTCGGCGTCCTCGTCTCGACCCTGCTGACCCTGGTCGTCATCCCGCTCGGCTGCGTCAGCGCCGGACGCTACCTCGTGCGGCGCTAGCCCCAACGACGCGCCGGCGTTCACCTCCGATCGCGCCCAGGCACGGGGGCCGCCGGGGCGCTTGGCGCAAGCGGCGGATCACGCGCGTCGGCCGAAGCGCGCTCAGCGCGCCAGTGCCAGCAGCGCGTCCAGGTCCAGGTTCGCCTCGATGTGATCGGCCAGGTCGTCCAGGGCCGCCTCGGTACGG
>Ga0316578_10000624_pt1 | contig 12465 bp, 9 predicted proteins | sample J0NA_2_FD_203076 | JGI IMG/M metagenome (GOLD analysis project Ga0316578, IMG submission 203076) | Rhizosphere microbial communities from salt marsh grasses in Alabama, United States - J0-2_160517rDrC | ecosystem: Host-associated > Plants > Roots > Rhizosphere | place: USA: Alabama | collected... | reverse complement strand
ATTTAGCAATGGAGACGATTTCTGTTTACAACCAACCCGCTTAGCCGTTTGCAGAATCTTGAAGGACCCGGAGAATTTCCAATCCGTAGGTTTCACAGCGCCACGCACCGATGGATTCTAATTGATTAAGCTCTTCATCGGTTTTCGGGTTTATATGGGCAAGTTCCCATAGGGCATTGCGGCTGATGATAACGTCCGACTCCACTCCGCGGGCTCGGGCTCGATTTTTGCGCCAGGTGTGAAGTTTTTCATAGCGGTTCATCACACTGTCTGATGCGCGCTTAGTCCTTTGAGGTAATACAGGGGGCTTATGATGCATGGATGTCCTGATTACTTCAAGAAGTTGACGGCCATATCGACGAATTTGCCCTTTACTCATGCCGTGGATAGCGGCTAATTCCGCCATCTCTACCGGTGATCTTTGGGCAATTTCAAGAAGGGTGCGGTCTGAAAATATCTTGAACAATGGTTGGTCTCGGTTCTTCGCCTCTTGATCACGATAGATATTTAATGCTTTTAAAACGGCCTGTCCCTGGCGCGTCAAATCATGCGCCCCATTAATGGACCAAAAACTATCAGGATCGAAACCATTATCGCTCACTGTCACCCTGGTATGTTCGGTAAAAGTTTCTGCGGCTTCCGCCAGGTGGCCTGTTTCTATGATTTCTGCGCCCAGCCTATCACGTAGCTGAAACAAAAAATGTGTGTCAAAACAGGCATAAGATAATTGAGCCGGCGATAACGGCCGTTTGCACCAATTAGATTTTTGATAGCGCTTATTCAAATGCACATTAAAAAATTGTTCGAGCAGGCTGGCCAATCCATACCGCTGGTATCCTAATATTCGTGCTGCCCACATCGTGTCAAAAAGATTATTGAGCTCCCAACCATACTGCCGATTTATGAGAATAAGATCGTATTCGGCGGCGTGGAAGATTTTTTCAATTGAGGGATCTTCAAGAATCTGGCCAAACCCATCTAGATTCAATGGGGCAAGTGGATCAATAATGAAATCCTGCTGTGGTATAGACACCTGGATGAGGCAAACTCTTTCACGATAGGCATACATACTGTTTGCCTCCAGATCAACAGCCAGCCTCGGCTCAGCATGGAGCTTTTTCAAGCATGCTGCCCAATGTTCAGGTGTCCTGATAAGTTGATATTGTGGCTTTTCCATGGTTTATGAAGCTGCCGGACGCATATCTTTAATAACCAGCTGCAGATTCCTCCGACCATTCCATTCATTTAAACTGATCGAGTAAACAATGTCGACATGACTTGGCAACGTAGTTTCCCAATCTCCCTGTCGAAATGCTATCGCCGGGATAGATTGCTCTTTATACCCACCATTGGAATCTACTAATCGAAGCTGCAAGTGTGAACCATCCTGGCCAACGGCACGCTTATAGATCACTTCAACATTACGACTCAAGAACACTGGTGTAGGATTGCCCTGTCCCGTCGGTTCTAATAAGGCTAAATTTTCATATAAAGCCCAGTCTATATCCGCAATCTCAATTTCCGCGTCAATTTCAATCGAGGGTACGAGTTCTTGTTCGCTTAACGCTTGAAAAGCAATGTCTCGCATTCGTGAAGCAAACAACTCCAGGTTTTCGTTCTTAACCGTAAACCCTGCTGCCTGGGCATGACCGCCATAACGCACCAGCAGGTCAGTTACCTGGTCAAGCGCCTCCGTAATATTAAATTCCGGGATAGAGCGACAGGACCCTCGACTCATATCCGATCCCTTTTCAATAATGATTGCCGGTCGATAATTTCTTTCTGCCAGTCTGCTGGCCACCAGGCCAACAAGCCCCGATTGGAATCTTTCATCATATGCAATGATAATTTGATCCCGCGAATCAATCATCTCTTCCGCCAGTTCACCTAATTCTGCAGTTAGCTGCTGGCGCTTTCTATTTAAGGAATTTAGTTCATCCGCAAGTTGGCGCGCTGAATAGTCATTTGTTACAGCCAATAGACGAGCAGCACTATAGGCATGATCAAGGCGGCCGGCTGCATTAATGCGCGGGCCAATACTAAAACCAATGGATTCGGCAGTTATTGCGCCTGACTTTAATCCGGATACGGCAGCCAGGGCACTTAAACCTGGCCTCTGAAGCTGATTTAAAACTTGAAGGCCGGCCGTAACAAGTTGCCGGTTTTCGGCATTCAATGGTGCAAGATCGGCGACCGTTCCAACAGCCACCAAATCTAGCAAGGAATCCAGATTTATTTTTGCTCGCTCAGGCAAGGCCTGGTACAGCGCTTGCGCCAGTTTGAATGCAATCCCCACCCCGGCTAGCATCCGATCCGGGTAGGCAGAATCATCACGTTTGGGGTTAATTATCGCCTGGGCTGGAGGCAATTTGGATCCTAAACTATGATGATCAGTAATGATCACGTCAAGGCCTAATTCATTTGCGTAGGCAACTTCAGCAATCGAACGGATACCGCAATCGACAGTTATGATCAAAGACGCACCAAAATCATTAATTCGCTCAATTGCCCCTGTGTTTAAACCATATCCTTCATCAACACGATCTGGAATATAAGGGCGAACTTTACTCCGTTCTAATCCTAAACCCCGAAGCGCTTCCGTCAATAATACGGTAGCTGTTACACCATCAGCATCAAAATCCCCGTAGATAACAATCATTTCGTCGTTACTAATAGCCTTACTGATGCGGCTGACAGCCAGATCCATATCCGCCAGAAGAAAAGGATCGTTGTTTTCCAGGTAATGTCCTTCTAGGAAAGCTTGAATTTGTGCAGGGTTTGTTAATCCACGATTGAACAAGATCTGACTAAGAATTGGGTGAAACTGTGCAAACTGCTCCTTGGCACTTGGTTCTAAAGCCGGAGCAATCTTCCATCTGTTTTTACGTATGCTTTCTGGGCGGATCATCGAGGATTTATGGTAACACGAATTCAATTAAACGTAAAACCAGGGCCAACCAGTCTCAAATCACTAACTAGCTGGTTGTCCTTTAGATTTTTTCCAAACAATCTAGCTCAATCAACCCCCGGAAGCGTTTTTCCAAGACTATTGTTATATGGGTCGAGGATTGGAAATTGAGCCAGAACAAAAGGTAACACGAAAACAAAAAGCACCCCAATGAGATGTGCTAGTAAAATATCGCCCCCAAGGAACGCTACACGAAGGTGCCCATAAATAATGACCGACAACTGTGAAGTTAGCAAAAACCAGCCTCCCGCCTGGAGACGGTGTATGGCCGACCGATCTTCAATAAGGGCATCTACTAATAACCACGGGAAGGGCCAGCTTGCGTACCATATGCGGAAATTGAGCGCCTGAAAAATATAACCCCAAAATGTAACTCCCAAACCCAATTCGGCCGGCCTTCCTCTCCATGTTCGCCATAAAACCCAAAAATACACTATGAGAAATAAAACAGTTGCCAATTTAGCTATCGCGCCAATCGAAATCGGCACACCAATCTTCCTAGTTACGAGGATAATCAGAGCCAAGGGAGAAAATGAAGCACCCGCGGTTGCCTCTTGCACCAAACGCGTGATCAATGGCAGCGGTTCACCAAAAGGTAAAAAGGATAAAAATAGAAGCGCTGTCCCTCCGGCAAAGACCCAAAGCAGATAGGCTATCCGTTCAAAATTTTGATCCATTTCCCTTAAAGATGATAGAAAAACAATTGGAGCAGCCAGGATGGCGATTGGTTTGAACAGAGATGCAGCAATGATTAATAAAAATCCAGGGCCTCGATATCCCAGGTTGATTACAAGCCAACCCGAAAGCAAAAACAGGATCATTAAGGCATCATTATGGGCATTGCCAACAAAAGTAAGCAGCAATGCCGGGTTAAGGACCCAAAGGACCGTAAAAGCTAGTCGCTTGTTATCTTTGAAAGAACCTCGTGGTGCCCGAAGGGGAAACAGCCTCCACAAAATCACCCCAATTAAAAGTACAGAAACTAAACCAACCAGCTTGAAAATCAATATATTTATAAGAAAATTTTCTCGCCCGATTGAAGTTACCAGGAACGCCAATGATTCCCATAGCGGGCCGTATGGTGATGTCGTGCTGTACCATTCACCTGCCAGCAGTGGATAGAGGGCATCGCCGAAATCCGCTGGAGCATATTCAAACGGGCTCATTCCATAATGGCTACTGATAAGGCCGCGAATCACATACCGGTAAACATCATTGGCATTGATTGGATACATAAAAAGGAGAGGCACAGACAAGAAGAAGGAAAAGCTTAGAATAGTCTTTAGAGATGGAGATGAATTGTTCAAAGTTTGCCGGTAGAGGAGCCAGTATAAGGCAAACAAACCCAAAATCAGGATTGCGTACAAAATACCAGAGACCATTCCGGGCGCAAAAGTACGGATGTCTCCCACAGGTTGGCGATCGCAATTGGGGATTAGAGGGAAAAAGAACGCTAGTAAAAAATAACCCACGAAGCTCAGTAGAACAAGGTAGTGAGGCTTTATATTGTAAATCGCACTAAACCGTGACATATGCAGTGGTTATTTAGATTGGGAGTTGTCAGTCTGTGGTCACTTTTTAAGTGGCAATAGTTTTTAACCCGATTGATGCTTTGATCCCATTTTTAATCAAGGGTAGAATGAGGGTAATGGTTGTTCCGATTCCTGGCGTCGAATCTATACGTAATGATCCATCAATACGTTCAGTGCGTTCCTGCATATTGATCAATCCCAGGCTTCCCCGCATATCGTAATCCAACTGGATATCCAGTAAATTAAATCCAATCCCATCATCCGCTATGCGAGCAATAAAGAGATCGTTTTCTTGCCACATTTTAACTTCAATTTTATCGGGGTTTGCATGTTTCCGTGCGTTTGTAAGTGCTTCTTCAATAATTGTGAATACAACCTCTTGTGTCTGCTGAATTAGGATCTCACCAGCTTCTCCACCTATTAGACTGGTCTCGATGCCATCTCTCTCACTAATTTGATTTAACATCGAGTCAATTGCCGGGCCGAGTCCTTTTGACTCCAACAACAACGGTCGCAGAGTAAACAAGCTTTGTCGCAATTCCTCTGTGGCTTCTGTGGCTATGGTTTCCAATTTTCTCAATTCACCCGGAAGTTTCTCCGGACGGTTAATCGCCATGGTCTTAAGCACATTAAAATGCATGGCAATTAGTGATATTTTCTGTACGGGTCCATCATGTAAATCGCGGGCAAGTTCTCTGCGTGCTTTCGAATCCGCTTCAATTAAACGCTGCTTTTCTTCTTCCAGACGTTGATATAGCTGCGCATTTTGCAGTGCGATCACGGTTTGATCAGCAACCGCGCTAAAAAGATCGTAGTGTTTGCCTTTGAACCGAATCGCCTTATCAACCCCTAATAACATCACGCCAAAAAGCTGGTATCCCGCCCTTAAGGGAACAGACACAACAGTTAAACTATCTGAAAAAATGTTAAATTTTTTGAGTTCCGGGTCTTGATATGGACTATCTGTAACGGCGGGTTCGCCTTGCTTTAAGGACTCACCAACAACTCCTTCGTTACCGGTCAGATATTTCCCCTGATCATCCTCACTGATTTGAAGCGGTAATAGATTATTTCCATCGAATAGGAAAACGGCCCCATTAAGAGATTGCTGCGGTATATCTAAATCCTCAAGGGCAAGACTACATACCTGAATTGCTTGCTCTACAACCTTCTCAAAACTAAGCGTTGCACTCAAAGTTGAAGCCATCACTTGCAATGCTTCATATCGTTCAATTGCCGCTTGTAAGACATAAATTTCATCGTTGATTATAGTACTGACCTGGCTGAGCAATCGAGCACGAACCCTGTAGAGCAGGAACAGAGCAACCGCGCCAATAATCAACACCAAGATTGTGGCCAGAAATACCTCTCTGATCCAGAATGCCAGAGAATGTCCCCAAAGCCGGACAAAAAGCAAATATGAACCAACGATTTGGGTGACAAGAAGCGTGAGTAAAATAGCTAAGGTTAGACGACTTAGTTTGCTAAATTCATAATCAATAGCGGCTCGTACTTTTCGAATCATGATCTCGCTGTTTATTGGCGCTGGAAGTAATACCAGGCTGATGACCAGGGAGGATTTTCCGCTACCGTAGTAATACCATGAACGGCTTCAGTCAGTGCAAAACCATCGGAAAATATTGATAGTAGGTACCCTTCCTCAATCCAGCGTGAGGCATCTTCGTTGTTATCTTTAAGATCTTTCAAATGGGCAAAAAGCAGGTAAATTGCCCCTCGATGAAGCAGCCGTTTGAGTTCATCCCGGTAACTTTCCAATTCTGGTTTGCTAAGAGTATGCATACAACCAATATCAACAGCAAGGTCATAAGGACCTTGAAGCATTTCTAGATTTGTAACATCTCCTAAAAGGAAACGCGTGAATTGCTCGACACCTGCTATTTGTGCACGTCGTTGAGATTCTTCAACGGCTTGCGCGACAAATTCAATCCCATCAACCTGCCAACCCCTTCTAGCTAAAAAGATACTTGTTCGGCCGTAACCACTGCCCAGATCAAGTGCTTTTCCAGGTTGTAAATGCTCAGCTAGAGCGATGAGCTCTGGAGGCGGATCCGCATCATCCCAGGGAATCTGCCCTGATGCATAACGTTCAGTGAATGACTGTTTCCGATTCAGATTATCCATATCCAGTTACTCAGTTTACCACACTCAATCTGACCATTACACTTACGAACCTTATGATATACTAGTGTAATCCAGAATATTTTCTTGAGCAGTTCGGGATCGGAGAAGGAAGTTGCGGTGAATCGGTTCGCTGGTGTTTGGCAGTTTAGCGGGTTAGTTATTTCGCTGCTCATCTTCATACTGGGGATCATTCGTGACGTAACTTTGGCCGCTGCGCTTGGACTTTTTGGGATAATTCTATTTGGTTTTCTACTAGCCCTCATCGCAACAACCAATGCAGGCCATAGCAAATCAACAAGTGTCGAATCCGTTGAGTTTCTTTATAACCTGAGCCAGACTCGTTCTTCCGATAACCTGGCAATCATTGATCTCGGCCGCCGGTGGCCAGCTATCACGCTCAGCCATCATCTCACAAGCGGCAGAATGGTCGTCATTGATGTGTATAATCCTCAACTTATGCCCGCCAGGTCTTTAATGCGTTCCCAACAGAAACATTATCCCATAATGCCATCGGACCCCCGGCTTTTCTGGTATGACTCTAACCTGGATTTGTTACCATTGCCTGACAAAAGTGTAAGTGCAGTATTCATGTATTTTGTGCTTTCTGAACTAGCAGAAAAAGGAGATCAGATAACGCTCCTGAACGAAATAGCCCGAATATTGGAACCTGGCGGCCGTTTATTGATCGCCGAATTCGCAAACACACTTGTGAATGGTCTCCGTTCTAGCCTGGGCATAATCCAGGTGCGCCCGTACGAATATTGGCGCGATTTGCTCGAGGACACAGGCTATAAATTCCAGCGAGGTCAAACGATGCAGGGCAAAACCATCTGCATTCGAGCAGATAAGCAATCACCATATGCGGGATCACAAATGTCCCTGGACCTTGACTTCGAAATTAATTAGTTTTTGAACTTCTAAGTCGTATTATCAATGCCAAGGGTATCGCCATGAAAGCCATGCGCCTAGAAAAGCCGAGAGAAATTGAACAAAATCCATTGCAATGGCAGGAATTGCCTGCACCCAAACCCGGGCCAGGCGAGGTTCGTCTCAAAGTTAACGTTTGTGGTATATGCCACACCGATCTGCACACGGTTGAAGGGGAACTCAATTTACCACGACTGCCAATTACTCCGGGTCACCAAATAGTCGGCCGAATTGACCTTGTTGGAGAAGATGTAAAATTCCTCAAAACAGGGCAACGCGTCGGTGTCGGCTGGCTCAATTCAACATGCGGCAATTGCGATTACTGCCGCAATGGCCAGGAGAACCTCTGTCCTGAAGCAAAATTTACAGGCCTGCATAAGGATGGGGGTTATGGAGAGTATATTGTTGTTGACGAAAATTTTGCCTTCGAACTCCCAGAAGCATTAACTGATGAAGAAGCCAGCCCCTTGCTTTGTGCTGGCATCATAGGCTTCCGTTCCTTACGTCTCAGCGGCATACGCCCAGGAGGCAGGCTTGGACTTTATGGCTTTGGAGCGAGCGCTCATTTAGCGATTCAGATAGCCCGCTATTGGGATTGCTCAGTTTATGTTTTTACCAGAAGTACAGAACACCAGCAGCATGCTCTTGAATTAGGCGCCGAATGGGTTGGGCAAGCGCAAGAGATGCCCCCGGTGCATCTTGATGCCTCTGTAACCTTCGCCCCTGTAGGTTGGATTATCCCTCTTGCGCTGGGCCACCTGCGCCCAGGAGGCACGTTGGCCATCAACGCCATTCATATGAGCCCAATACCCCAGTTCGATTACGAGAAGATTTACGGTGAGCGAATGCTTCGCAGTGTTGCCAATTTTACCCGCCAGGATGCCCTGGAATTTCTCAATTTAGCGGGTCAAATCTCGATTCGTACCAGTCTTGAACTTTATCCGCTGCGCGAAGCCAACCAGGCGTTACAATTGCTAAAGGACAGTCAGATTCGGGGGGCAGCCGTGTTACAGCATAGGATAAATATTTAAATTACAGAAAAAACACTGCTGCTGGTTAGTAAACATAAGATGAGCTAAAATAAATAATGATATGCTGAAGCATATCATCACGGGCTAAATCATTATTATCCGCAAAGAAGTAGAGATGTATGCTTGCTCGTTTTGAGTGGCGAATACGCCACCTCGATAATTTACGCTCCACGGGTCGCTCTTATCAATTCAGGAAGTTTGTCCCGGTCTTGATTGGCAGTATGTTTTTAGGCTGGCTGATTTATCATCACATTGGAAGGCCAGCGTGGATTTCTGAACTTCCCCCATTTCTATCCGAACTACTTAATCTATTTGAATCAGCATCGAGCCTGACATTGATTCTGATCTCTGCAATACTTATTTTGCGATACGATCAGCGAAAGAAGCTCACCGCGGAAACCGTGACAACAGAAGACCTTTACGCTTTGAGTCCGGCAGCATTTGAACAATATGTTGCAGACCTCTTCCGCAAGAAAGGTTATCAGGTGACTTTGCGGGGACGAAGTGGAGATCATGGAGTGGACCTCGAGATTGAGAGCTTCGGAAACCGTCGTGCCATTGTACAATGCAAACGTTATCGCAATCCCATTGGGCCAGATATTGTACGTGAGCTCTTCGGGACAATGATTCATGAAGGTGTACAACACGCTTTCCTCGTAACTACGGCCGATATCTCGCCGGCGGCACAGGATTGGGCCAGGAATAAACCTATGACCTTGATCGATGGACCGGCGCTCGTAAAAATTGCCGGAACTCTGAATGCTGGTGAGGTAAATTAAACAGCAATTTTATCCAGTCGGCTTTCTTATACCTTTCTTACATCATTAGTGGAATTGTTAACCTATTTCCAATCCGTTTAGGCTATCATAGAATCATACTATGTCCCTCAACCGATACTGCTCTTCGGTTGAAAGAATCAAAAACAATCAAATCTATTAGGGCAATTCAATATTTTCATGAATAAATCTTTACGACTTTTTACTGTTAAGGGAATCGATATTCGGGTTCACTTAACATTCCCCTTGATATTGTTGTGGGCTGCCTATCAGTTCGCTTTAGTATTCGGCGGCTTGAGCGGAGCGCTCTTTGGCGTCACCGCGATTATTCTCCTTTTTATCTTGGTAACTCTCCATGAACTCGGGCACAGTTTCGCTGCACGCATGTATGGCGTACCAGTTGAACAGATCGTTCTTTCACCTATAGGCGGGGTCGCACAATTAAAAGGAATGCCTGAAAGCCCCATCCAGGAAATGATTATCGCTATTGCCGGCCCCGCTGTTAATTTTCTAATGGCTTTCGTTATTGCGGCTGTTGGTTATATCTTTGGTTTAGATTTTAGATCTCTCACGATTACATTCAGTATGGCAGAAAGTGCGACGCTGGCTGCTCTAATCTCTTATGTATTCATCTCGAACCTATTTCTGGCGGCGTTTAATTTAATTCCGGCATTCCCTATGGACGGAGGAAGAATTCTCCGTGCACTATTGGCACTTCGACTTGAGTACAGTCGAGCAACTAATATTGCCGCAACCATAGGCCGTATTGTGGCCATTCTCTTCGGTATTTACGGGTTAATCAATGGCGGTATATTCATGATCTTCATCGCCTTCTTTATCTTCATGGCGGCTGGACAAGAAGCCAGGTATTCGCGTTTCAAGCATGCCTTAGATGGTTATACGGTTAAGAACGCCTATACCACTTCTGCTTACCGGCTGCAGCCATCATACAGCTTGGAACAAGCAAAAAACCTAACCGCTTACACCGGGCAGGAAGAATTTCCAGTTGTAGATGGCGAATGGCTGACCGGTTATCTGACGCGCTCAACACTATTTCAGGCGCTTCAGTCGAATCCATCTTATTTACCGGTATCTTCTATCATGGATCGAAAGGTAATCCCGGTGACGCCGGATACGGGGCTTTTTGAAGTTCAGCAACGACTTGTTGAGGAATCAAGGCAAAGCTTACCCGTTGTATCTGATACGGGACGTTACCTTGGTGTCATAAACCACCAACTCATTGCCCAATTGTTCCAACAAGCACAGTCCTCACCGATTGTTCCCGGAACTACATCGAGGTAAAAAAACTCCATGAGCATGGCTCATGGAGTTTTTTTGGCGCTCTCACCCCAACCTCTCTACAATTCACTTTATGTCGGACCAAGCCCTATCAAACCGGCCTTTCAAGGTCGGTAATCTCGTCCTTTATAAGCAAACGGCCGCTTATATATCTGGAATCAGCCCCAAACGGATAACAATTTCTCTCTTAGATGGTGAAATAATACGTGTAAGGCCAAAAGATATCGTGCTGCTACACCCTGGTCCAATTGACAACCTTTCCCAAATCGAAGATCCAACAATTGACAGCGGCGACCTTCTGGCTGCATGGGAGTTATTAGCTGGAAATGAAACAAATCTTCGTGACCTGGTTGAGTTAGCATATGGATCATATACGCCAACCGGAGCTTGGTCGGTATGGAAAATAGTCGCAGATGGCTTGTACTTCAATGGCAACCCAGACCAGATATCTGTCCATACCGGCGAAATTGTTCAACAAGAAAAGGCCAAGCGGGAAGCGCGTGAAGAAGAACAACGACAATGGGATGAATTTGTAAGCCGGATCACTACGGGAGACATAGTTGAAGCAGATAACCATTTTTTGCAAGAGGTAGAAGCCTTAGCTATCGGAGAGCAGGACCAGAGCCGGATTTTGCAAGCATTAGGTAAGGAGCAAACTTCTGAAAATGCACATGATCTGCTTCTCAAAGTTGGCTATTGGCCCCCATCTATTAATCCATATCCTGCACGTACGGGATTAAAAACAGAATCCGCACAAGGATTTATTCCCAATTTGGTTCCGGAATCCCGACAGGACTTAACTGGCCTGCTCGCCCTGGCAATTGATGATGAAGGGAACGTCGATCCGGATGATGCGATTAGTTGGGAAAATGGGCGTATTTGGGTCCATATCGCCGATGTTGCGGCAATGGTTACCCCCGGTGATCTATTGGATCTCGAAGCGCGTGATCGAGGGGCTAATTTATATCTTCCCGAGGAAACCATTACAATGCTGCCAAGAGGGATAACCCAACAGCTTGGTTTAGGACTTACGGAAAGATCTGCAGCTTTATCGATCGGCATCGACCTGCATGATGATGGCCGCATTGAAGCTGTTGAAATAGTGCCTTCCTGGGTAAAAGTTACACGCTGGACTTATGAAGAAGCGGAAGAACGGCTCATTGAACCCATGGTCGCTAACTTACTCGAATCAGCAACAATATATGCAAATCGCCGCAAGGAAACAGGCGCGATCGAGCTACATTTGCCTGAAGTTCGTGTCAAAGTCCAGGATGGAAAAGTAAATATCCAGCCGTATTCATCATTACGGAGTCGCGAGTTGGTACGCGAAGCAATGCTTATGGCTGGTGAGGCGGTTGCAATTTATGCCCAGGCACACAACATTCCGATCCCATATACCACTCAAGAACCTCCTTCCGCCCCTTTGCCCGAAGGGACAACATTAGCTGAGATGTTTGCCACTCGAAAACTTCTCAAGCCTGGCCGCCAATCAATTGCCCCAGGACTTCACAGTGGATTGGGCATGGAAATATATGCTCAGGTAACAAGCCCGCTCAGACGTTATCTTGATCTGGTCATCCATCAACAACTGCGAGCTCACTTAAAAGGCCAACCTTTACTAACAGAGACGGAAGTTACAGAGAGGATTGGCGCAACAGCAGCCATCCAGCGCGATCTTCGGTTTGTAGAGAGATTATCGAGACAGCATTGGACGTATGTATACCTTATGCAGCACCCAGATTGGCAAGGAGAAGGCATTATTGTGGAACAGCACGGCCGTCGTTATGTGA
>Ga0316578_10000623_pt1 | contig 12466 bp, 12 predicted proteins | sample J0NA_2_FD_203076 | JGI IMG/M metagenome (GOLD analysis project Ga0316578, IMG submission 203076) | Rhizosphere microbial communities from salt marsh grasses in Alabama, United States - J0-2_160517rDrC | ecosystem: Host-associated > Plants > Roots > Rhizosphere | place: USA: Alabama | collected... | reverse complement strand
ATCGCCTCGTTGACGCCGGCCGCACCCAGCGCGTGCCCCGTGAGGGACTTGGTCGAAGCCACCGGCGGGATCGCATTTCCAAAGACTTCGCGCAACGCCTCCAGCTCACGGATATCCCCCACCGGCGTACTGGTACCATGCGCGTTGATGTAATCAATGGGTGCCTCAACCGTGGCAAGGGCCTGTTGCATACAACGCACCGCGCCTTCCCCGGAAGGCTGTACCATGTCGTAACCATCGGACGTGGCGCCATAGCCCACCAGCTCAGCATAGATCTTCGCCCCACGGGCTTTGGCATGTTCCAACTCCTCCAGCACCAGAACCCCGCCGCCACCAGAAATCACAAAACCGTCCCGGCTGACATCATAGGGCCGGGAGGCAGTTTGCGGTGTGTCATTATATTTGGAGGAAAGTGCCCCCATGGCATCAAACAACACGGTCATGGTCCAGTGCACTTCCTCACCTCCACCGGCGAAGACAATGTCCTGCTTGCCCATCTGAATGAGTTCAGCCCCATGTCCGATGCAGTGAGCACTGGTGGAACAGGCGGAGCTGAGTGAATAATTGACGCCCTTTATTTTGAACGGTGTGGCCAGACAGGCCGAATTGGTGCTCGACATGGTGCGCGTCACCATGTACGGCCCGACTCGCTTGATGCCCTTCTCACGCAGGATGTCGGCTGCAGCAACGATATTGGACGTGGAGGGTCCGCCCGAACCCATCACCAGACCACTGCGGACATTCGACACATCATCCTCGGTCAGGCCGGCATCTTCGATCGCTTCACGCATTGCGATGTAGTTAAAAGCAGCACCATCGCCCATGAAACGTTTCAGCTTGCGATCGATCTGCTCGACCAGATCAATGTGTATCGCACCGTGAATATGCGAGCGAAACCCCAGCTCGGAATACTCCTCGCAAAATTCAATGCCGGAGCGACCTTCGCGCAGTGATTCGGTGACTTCTGATTTGTTGTTGCCGATGCTGGAAACGATACCCAGCCCGGTTACGACAATTCGGCGTTGGGACATAATCGATTAAAAACCTTCAGTTGAGGTAAACAGGCCAACCCTCAGATCCTTGGCTTCATAAATGAGCCGCCCGTCAACTTCCATTCGAGCGTCCGCGATCCCCATAAACAGTTTGCGCATAATGACCCGCTTCAGGTCAATATGGTAAGTGACCAATTTATTCTGCGGTGTCACCTGGCCACTGAATTTTACATCGCCGGCACCCAGCGCACGCCCGTGTCCCGGGCCGCCCAGCCAGCCGAGATAGTAACCAATCAGCTGCCACATGGCGTCAAGCCCCAGACAGCCGGGCATGACAGGATCGCCCTCAAAGTGACAGCTGAAAAACCACAGGTCCGGCTTGATATCCAGTTCGGCGATGACCTGACCCTTGTTATACGCACCGCCATCCTCACTGATTCGGGTAATACGGTCAAACATCAGCATAGGCGGCAGAGGTAATTGGGCATTGCCGGCCCCGAACATTTTGCCATGACCACAATTCAGCAATTCTTCGTAGCTGTAACTGCTTTTCTTGTCGGTTTTCAGAAGTTTTGCTGAGTCCATTGATGGTCCTTTCGTTTACTGAGAGTCGGGGCAGGCTGGGAGGTTGAATCTGCTCTGCTCCCGCCCCAAGTCTGACATTGTACCTTTCCAACCGCCTGAAAACAAAGCAGCCGGAAACACACCGGGTTATTTTTCGCGGTGGTAACCCCGCCGGGAATCGACAATAAAATCAGCCAGTTCGTTGCTGAAGTGACTGGCCATATCCCGTAAACCGGCTACGATAGCGGACTGCGTCTTTCCGGAACGATGGATCAAACGATAGACCCGTTTCAGAGTGAGAATATCCTCCGGGGAAAATCCGGCGCGTTCTAACCCAACCAGATTCAGGCCCCGCACCCTGGCCGGAATTCCGTCGGTAATCATATAGGGCAAAACATCACGGGTAATCTTGGCATTGCCACCCACCATGGCAAGCTCCCCGATATTGACAAACTGATGCACCATGACACCACCGGAAACAAAGACCCGTCTCGCTAAATTCACAAACCCGGCCAGCGCGGATCCCGGCGCGATGATGATCTGATCGCCCAGCACGCAATCGTGGCCCAAGTGAACTTGGGTCATCAAATAATTATCGTTGCCGATCCGGGTAACAGCATTTTCCTGGCTGGCGCGGTTGAGCGTGACATATTCACGCAAGGTATTACGATCCCCGATTTCCAGCCAGCTGGGGATGGCCGCATCGAAATGAATATCCTGGGGCAATCCACCCAGCACGGCATATTCATGCACGGTATTGTTGCTACCCATGCGCGTGCCGGCCTTGAGTACCACCCCGGCCATGAGGACATTGCTGTCACCCAGTTGCACCTCGTCATCAATGATGACATGGGCACCAATCGTATTGTTCTTGCCCAGTCGGGCTCGGCCGGAAATTATGGCCGAAGGATGGATAGCGTTGCTCACGGTCAACTCCTGGTTAGTTGCCGTGTATTGTATATGTCTGGCCAGGATCCGGCGAAGGGTTATGAAAAAATCGACGCCGACTCAGGTGTCTGCGCTGTCCTCGTATTTCTTGAGCAGGACCCCTGACTCTCCGCAGCAGTCCGCGGCACATTTTTTGACCGTGTGAACGGCATCGGAATCAGCATCCAGATACGCACTCACCGGCAGATTGGATTCAGCACAGTCACAGCCCTTGTCATCATAGACATAAACATTCTTCAATCCTGCCGCCCGGGCCGCGTCATGGGTCTGCCACATGATGTCGGAAGGTGTCGCTGGCAGGTGGGACAACTGGTAGGCCGGAAAGAAGCGGGTGATATGCCAGGGGCTGTCTGCCCCCAGATGGTCCCGGATCCATACGGCGATCTGTGCAAGCATGACCGGATCATCATTGCGTTGCGGGATAATATTGGTACGGGTTTCGACATGAATACCCAATTGCCGGGCTTTTTCGATGGAGCCCAGCACCTGCTCGACACTCGCCCGCGGGCATATCTCATGATAGAAACGATCATCCAGGCTTTTGATGTCGGAACACAACACATCTACCCAGGGTGCCATCAGTTCCAGTGCCTCATCGGTCACGAAACTGTTGGATACATAGACTGTATACAGTCCGGCTTCCCGGGCCTGCTGTGACACATCGAGTACGTATTCCAGCCATACTGCAGGCTCGGAATACGTAAAGGCGATTCCCTGGACACCATGACGCACGGCGGCTTCAACAATCTGCCCAGGGGTGACAAACGCGGCTGTGGAAGCGCCACGCGCCAAGTCGTCCAGGGCGGACACACCCCAGGAAATTTCCAGATTATGGCAGCCACCACAGCGGAAGTTACAGCCGTAACTGCCAATCGACATGACCTTGGTGCCTGGCCGGTACTGTCGCACCGGCTTGTCTTCGATAGGTCCTACGTCAATCGCGGAGAGTATGCCGTAGGAAAGATTGTAGAGCGTGCCATAGCGGTTCACATGTGCCTGGCAAAATCCGCGCTGGCCATGCTTGAGCTTGCAACGCCACAGACACAAGTTACAACGGGTGGTGCCATCATCCAGCTTTTCCTGCAGACGCGTTTCGATCAGACGGTAACCATCAGTGGCTTGGGCGGTTGTCATAAGATATCAATACTCCATTTTAGACCTGTCAATCAGGCCACATTGGCCTTCCATAGTGGCGCCACGACAATGTTCAGGCAGGCATGGGCCTGACGCAAAGCGGCCTCAGCTTGGGCAGGCGTATCCCCCCGAGCGAATATGAAGCCCAGATAGCTTGCGCCTTCCGGCAATGGCACCAGTTCGTGACCCTCGCGGATCTGGATATCAATGGCCGTGATCCCGGGCACCTGCTGGGCTTCCAGCAGCCCCTCGACCCGCCTGAGTACGCCGGCCCTCGGGATGGGAATCATCAGCACCCCGGCGCCCCCGGCAGCGGGTGTCACAGGTAAGCGCCGACCCATGGCCTGGGCCAATACCAGTTCCTCCAGGCTATAACCGGTGCCAAAGCGTAGCAGTTGCCCACACAGACCACCGATGCTGCGCGCCGCCACCTCGAGTATCCACACGCCGTGTTCGTTAAGCCGGCACTCAGCATGTATCGGTCCTTCACGCAGGCCATATGCTGCACAGGCTGCCCGCACCTGGGCTTCGAGTTCGACCAGCGTCTCGGCCGGGTGGCGCGAGGGGGTAGTGTAATAGGTCTCCTCAAAATAGGGCCCCTCGAGGGGATCAGGCTTGTCGAATACGGCCATTACCGTCAATCGGCCGTCATGCAACATGCCCTCCAATGCCACTTCCTGGCCGGGAATATACTGCTCAACCAGCAGCCACCGAGCCAGGTCGGGATCCGCCAATCGCTCCTTGTGCAGCATAACCTGGATGCGGGCAATGGCCTGCCGCAGGTCCGTTTGGTGGTCCGCCCGGATCACACCACGGCTGGCCGACAGGCAGACAGGCTTGACCACCACCGGGTAAGCCAGGCCGGCCAATTGATCTGACAACGGGGCGTCGAGATCAAGACACCGGTGCGGAGGAACATTGAGTCCAGCTGCCTGCAAGCAGACACGCGCCTGATCCTTACGCCGACCCAAACGCACAGCTGCGGGCGGGTTATGGGGCAAACCCAGCGCGGCCGCACTGCGGGCAGCCAGTTCGACCGTACTATCATCGGTGCCAATAATACCGGCAAAGGGTGTCTGGGCGGCAGTTTGCAGGATTAACTCAAGTGCGGTGGCCTGATCCGCAAAGTCGATATGCAGGCCCCGGGCATAGTCACTGACGATGGAATGCTGGCCTTCAGAGGCAATCAGCACCCTGACGCCCAGCCGGTGGGCGGCAGTGATGAAGGCACTGGTGCGATAGCTGCCGTGGGGTGCGATGACAAGAATCTGGGGCAAACCCGGCATGTTCCGCAGCTCCAACCGTCATTTGAGCGTTAACTCAGGCGCAGCCACCTCCGGTAGCCCCGCAGGCACCGCAGGTCCCGCTGCCACCGACACTCTGGAAGACATTATTGAAAACAAAGGACGCATTCAGACCGTCCTGACTAAAGTCGATGTCACAACCCTTCAGATAGTTGAGCGCGACAGGATCGGCGATGATTTTGAAACCTTCGCCTTCGAGCACCTTGTCCCGCTCAGAGATGGACTCAGCATAGGTCATGCCGTAGGTCATGCCACTACAACCACCGCCACTGACGAAGACCCGGATGCCAGCGGCCTCCACATCAGGATTACTCATCAATCCGGCGAGTTGTTCGGCGGCCAACGGGGAAACCTTCAGTTCTTCCGCGCTAATGGTAGGGCTGTAGCTTGCCGCAGTTGCTTGTGTCATGATTCTGCTCCTGAATTTAGCCCGACTTGAACCTGTGCGGTCCAGGCCGGATAATAACCGAGAAATATACTCGGGATTTTATCACATTGGGGTAAAGAGTTACATCATTCCCTAATGTAATGACACATAACGGAGTAAACAACATGTCTCGCATGGTTTTTTGCCAGGTGCTTAAACGCGAAGCCCCCGGGCTCGAGAGCCCGCCCTACCCCGGTGAGCTGGGTGTGCGCATATTTGAAAATATTTCCGCGGAAGGCTGGGGCAAATGGCTGGAACGACTGACAACCATCATCAACGAAAACCAGCTGAATACTGCCGATCCGGGCAGCCTTGATGTCATTGAACAGCATATGTTGGGGTTTTTATTTGGTGAAGGTGAAATGGGCCAGTTGCCGGAAGGCTTTGTGGCACCCGGCGGCAAGAAATAATCGACTGAGCCCGATGCAAGCCCTCAACACCTACCCGATTGCTGAGCTAAAACTGATCTATCAGTTGCTCCATGCCCGCCTGCCGGAGCAACCCGACCTTATGGATTCACAACTGCTGCAGGATTTGCAACGTTTCCTGCAACAACGTGCCGGGGAAGATGGGGTGGACGTTTCACGCCATGGTGAATGGGCTCATTGGCTGGCGGACAATGGAACCCTTTGAGGTTCACCTGACTTCACTCACACTCTAAACCGTCGAACCCGCTACGTCTTTGCAGATCTTCTCCGCATACCGGCTAATGACTAACCGATGAAATACTGCAGCGAGTGTGGCCAACCTGTCAGATTGCTCGTCCCCGACGGTGATAACCGGCCGCGCCATGTCTGTGGCGCGTGTCAGACCATTCATTACCAGAATCCCAAAATTGTGGCCGGTACCCTGCCCGTCTGGAGTGAACAAATCCTGTTGTGTCGCCGCGCTATCGAACCGCGTTATGGTTTGTGGACCCTGCCAGCAGGTTTTATGGAGAATGGCGAAACCATGGAACAGGCGGCTGAACGTGAGTCACAGGAAGAAGCCAACGCGAATATCGAAATCAAACAGCTATACACCATTATCAGTTTGCCCCATATCAACCAGGTGTACGCCATCTATCGGGCACGCCTGTGCGATATGGATTATTCACCCGGCACAGAAAGTCTGGAAGTGAAATTATTCCACGAATCCGAAATCCCCTGGGACCGACTGGCGTTTCGAACTATCCACTACACCCTGAAACAGTATTTTCTCGATCGCAAAAAGGGGCAATTCCCCCTGCATACCCACACCATCCTCGCCAATAATCGCGAAACCCCCGACCCTGGCAACTAACCCGTGGTAAGCGAGCCGCTTCATCCCCGGTACGTCTCTCACATCAGCTAAGGGTGTGTCAGACCAACACTCCCCACAAATAAATGCCGCGACACATTCATGTTTCGATGCTGCCGGGCCGATAACACATTCCGAAAGTGAGAATTCGGTCAATACATTTGACGTCGGTTCATCTAAGTTATTTGTATTCCATGCCCGTTGTTTGTTAGGACACCCAAATGGCAATTGCTACACAACACCTTCGTACCCTGCTTATCAATCCCTTCCAGGTAAAAGTAAAACGCGTGCAGGCGCTGCTGCCGTCGCTGGCAACACGCTATCCACCCCTCGCGCTGCTGTTAGGTGGCCTTGCGGCACTACCGGGATATGGGTTTCTGTTCTTGTTTCCGGTCTTGGCTCTGGTGCTGGCCTGGAGTCTACCGATGCTAATTTATCAGACCGGATCCCTGGCTGACTGGACAATTTTGGTTCTCAGCACCTGTATCCTGTTGCTGTGCGGCGGAATCAGCTGGGTCATAATTCGCACTCCCGTCCGGGCGCCAGCCGGACTGGAACTTGACCACACCATGGCCCCCGCGTTGTTTAAACTCATCAGTGAGCTGGAAGCAGCCTATGGCCGACCAGTGGTGGATCGCATTATCCTGCGCAGCCGTTTTGAGGTGCAGATCTCCCGCACGCCGAAATATGGCATGCCGTTTCTGACCAGCAACACCCTGGAGATTGGTCTGCCCGTACTGCTCAGTCTGCCCCCTGATCATTTCAAGGCCCTGCTTGCCCGGCGGATTGGCCAGATTGGCAGCCGACATAACTCGGTGAGTGGATGGCTATACCAGTTGCGCAGCATCTGGCAGCAGTACCAGAGCAGTTATGCTCAACAAAAGACCCTGCCTGGGCGATTTCTGCATGCCTTCTTCAGGCTTTATACTCCGTTTTATCTTCAGGCCTCGGTATTTGCCGCCCGTCTGGACGAACTGGAAGCAGACCGTTATGCGCTGGACGTGATCAATGATCGGGATATGGCGAGAGTTATTTCACAGGAAATTGTGGCGCGGGATTTTCTATACAGCCGCTATTGGCCCAAACTCAAACAGCTGATGCAACGGGGTGCAGACGCACGCTACCAGGCCTACGGCCAGATGAGCGCGGTAATCCACAAGGGGATCAATAAGGAATTTGTTCAGCAGAGCCTGATCCGCGCCCTGCAGGCGCCGCAGCAGGCGGGTAATCCGGTGCCGACCCTGGGCCGGCGCCTGGAAAACATGGGCTTCAACAAGCCCGGCACTCCTCAGGTCCTGACCCAGTCTGCGGCCCGGAGCTATCTAGAGCCGCGCAGCCTGCAATTGATCACCCAGGAATTTGACCAACGCTGGTTGCAACAGCAGCAGCGACGAATCAGGCGACGCTCTGCCCCCTGAACTCGATGCCGAGTGGCGGCACATTATTATGTAAAAACCAGTTATCCATCACCACATTGCGGGTGAACCAGTGGTTCTGCATCAGCTGCCGGGCAATCAGCCTTTTCAAACCTGCTGGCAATCGATCAAATATGTCCGGGCCCGGCTGGCGTTCACCAAAGCGCAGGGTCATCAGATCCACGTAAGCTTGCAAGTTCTCCCGGCGATAATCTCCGTTGGCCTGGGCTATCGTGTAACCGGCATACAGACCGGATTCCACGGCCGGCCGGATCCCTTCCCCGCTGTTGGCATAGGCCAGCCCGGCGGCATCACCGATCAACAGAACCTGGTCCTGTAATAAATCGCGCCGGGCTTTGGGATAAAGCAGATAAGCATGCCCCTGAAACTTACCCGGGATCCGGGCGGGGATCCGGCCCTGCTCCTGCAGAAAACGGACGAAGGCCTCGACATGCTCGGACAGTCGGGTGCTGTCCTCTCGCCCAAGGCCGATGTTCAGGTAATTGCCCTTGCGAAACACCCAGCCGTATCCGACCAGATCCCGGGTAAAATACAGTTCGGGGATTTCACCTTCCGCCTTGCATTCCGCTAGCTGCGGCGGGGTCATTTCGAACTCGATTTCCTGGGCAGTCACCGTGATTTCACCGCTGCCTGGCCGTGCGCCCAGCGCCCTGGCGACGGGACAGAAGTGCCCCCCAGCACCGACCACCAGACGGGTCTCGATCTCATCGTTTACCCGCCAGCCTGAATCGGTCTTTTGCATGGATTTGAATTTCCGGCCCAGCAACAGCTCCGCACCACTGCGTTGTAACAGGTAATCATCAAACTCGCAGCGCCGGATTCCGTAGCTCACGACTTCGTCGCCATAGCGGGTTTCCACTTCACGGCCACCCATCTGGCTGATACGGAATCCGGTAATTGGCTGCAGGGTGCGATCCAGACCATAGGCGTCTGGATCGATCGCCAGTTCCTCCAACACTGCCGGCGTCACCCAGCCGGCACAGATCTTGTCACGGGGGAAATGAGCCTTGTCCAGAATCGCAACGGATAACCCACTGTCACGGAGCTTCCATGCCAGTGAGGATCCGGCCGGACCTCCCCCGACAATCAGCACATCGTAGTTCGACATCGGTTACTCCTGAGGCTCCCGTCGCCCGGGATTATTGGATTCAGGGGAATACATATACGCACGTGACCAGGGAACATCGTTGTTATCACCACGAGCAAACAAGATTTGAAACAGGCCCAGGGTACCGGAGGCAAACGACGCAATGGAACCGCACAGGTACAGACGCCAGGCGCGCACAAAGCTTTCGTCGAACATGTCGGCGACGGAATCTGTGTGTTGTTCGTATCGTTCCAGCCAGTGTTCGATGGTTGTAGCGTAGTGCAGACGCAGATTTTCGACATCCCATACCGAGAAGTCATGGTGCTCGAAAATGTCCATCATCTCGCTCAGGGCGGGGGCATAGGCACCCGGGAAAATCCGTCGTTCGGTCCAGGAACTCATTTGCCCTGGCTGGTTCCGCCCGATGGAATGAATCAGTCCACGGCCATCGGGTCTAAGGCAGCGATTGATGACATCGCCCAGAGTTTTAAAGTTGCGTGTTCCCACATGTTCCAGCATGCCCACCGAAACAAACACATCGTATTTGCCCTTGATATTGCGGTAATCGTCTTCAATATATTCGACCTTATCGGCCAGCCCCATCTCTTTCGCCTTGTTGCGTGCAAAAGCAATCTGCTCGCGGGAAATATTGTAAGCCCGTACTGACACTCCATAATGTTGGGCCATGAAACGGGCCAGGCCACCCCAACCACAACCGGCCTCCACGACGGTATCACCCGGCTTGAGCTGCAACTTGCGACAAACATGGTGTAACTTGGCAATCTGGGCCTGTTCAAGACTTATCTGGGGGTCGGGGAAATATGCGCAGGTATATTGCATGGCCTCGGTATCCAGCCACTTTTCATAAAATTCGTTACTCAAATCGTAGTGATGGTAGATGTTGTTCTTGGCCCGGGCCATGGTATTGCCAATGGTGCGATGCAACAGTCCCGTAATAAAGCGTCGCAGTTTGCCACCGGCTCCGTAATCACCCATGCTGCGGAATACGATGGTAAGAAAGCCCGCCATGTCGCCGTCAAACCTGATTCGACCACTGCTGTAAAGATCGCCGAACTGCATTTCCGGGTCCACAATCAGACGCAGCAGTGTGCCGCGATCCAGTAATGTCACAACAGGGACATCCTGCTTGTCACCACCATAAACCGCCTGACCATCCCATAGAATAATTTTGAGAGGGGGATGCCCGATCATGTCCACAACCTGGTTAATTAGCCAGTGATCCAGCACGGTAACGCGGCCATTATCGGGCGGGGTGGAAGTATCCTTCACAGGATGGTACTTGATGCCGATTTTGTTGAACTTCTTGTCTCGCTGTTCAATGCCCCAGGCACGCTCTTTTCTTTCGGCGACTGATAGGGGTATATCTGATTCCGGCTTTTTCTGTTTCGTCACTTTTTCCGGTGCATCCATGGTTACTCTCCGGTCAGGGTGTTTATTCATCTCACTGTGAAGATGTATCACTCTAGCGGTACAGCTGTCTTCTCTTGTCGTTGCCTTTGACTAACCCAACCAATACTATGTCAACCAATCCCATTTGAAAACCACTATCCATGTATCTGCTTGCCTTTCCCCGACGGATCCGTTCTGTGCACCATATTTACGCCCTGTTCTGGGCAGCTTTTACCATTTGCAGCACGTCGGCCCAGGCGCAATCCGAGTCGGGCAAAGTCGATTTTTCTTTCGATTTCGGCTATCTGGACTATCAATGGCTGTATGACGACGGCGACACGCGCGACACAACGATCCAAAGGCTGCATGCCAGGTGGTTGCAGCCCCTGACCCCCTGGCTGCGTGGCGGCCTCCAGCTTGCTTACCTGGATCTTACCCAGGCCGACAACCCATTGCCCTCCGGCCAGAGCGCCGTTGGTTGGGGTCTGGGAATTACCCTTGATGGTATGATGCTGGACACCAGGCTGTTACTATTGTCGGGCCGGTTGTCATTCGATTATCAGACAACCCTGGGCGAGAGCAGTGATCAGTCCAGCGACATCAGCTGGGGCCAGATAACAGGAGGTCTCGATCTTGCTATTCGTCCCACGACAGCGCTGGATGTCCTGGCCGGGGCGGAGTACACCGTGATTAACGGTACCCAGAACAATAGTGGCTCGACTGATACCGTATCGACCTTCCACAACGACCAGCCGATCGGCTACTACGGTGGGCTACGGCTAAATCTGGGTGCAGATGGCGCCATCAGTCTGAAAGGTTATTGGGGCGGCAGAACAGGTTACAGCATGGCATTCAGCCGCCAGTTCTGAGTTTCCGTCCGGCGTCCCACCTGTTTGCCCATCCCCAAAGCCGGAAAAATAGTGGGCATGTGGAGTAATTTGCCATCCTTTGTGAACGGAGTCACAACATCGCCGCATATCATAGTCTAGATTTATGAAATATAAAGGTATTTCTTTCATACGGTTCTGGCCAGAAAAGGTTAGAAGCATGGACAGCTACTGCCGTATTTAAACCCCGGATTCTAGCTATATGGCCGCTGCCAAAACCAATAAAGTTGATGTCAAAACACTGCGTTCCCTCGAACCCGTTGGACATCTGAGCCCTGACAAACTTGCCGAACTGGCTGCCAAGTCAAGTGTTGAAGGCCTGCCCGCCGGGCGGGTGCTATTTCGTCAGGGTGAGCGTGACAAACGCCTGATCTATCTGCTCAGCGGTACGGTTGAGCTCACTAACACCGGCAGCGCCAGTGGTAAATTGGTCAAGGCGAAAAGTAGCGCAGCCCGACATCCCCTCGCACCCGAGCAACCCCGGTCCAGCAACGCCAAGACAAAAACAGATTGCACCTTCCTCTATATCGACAGCGACCTGCTCGAAATACTGAGCGAAAACGAAAATTCGGGCTTCATCGAAGTTGAGGAGCTGAGCGCAGATGACGACAGTGCCTGGATGGTGCGTTTCCTTCAATCCAGAGCGTTCCTGAAATTACCCACCGAAAATATTCAGACCTTATTGATGAAACTGGAAGAAGTTCCAGTGAGCAAAGGCGATGTCATCATCAATCAGGGAGATACCAACGATTTCTATTACATCGTCCAAAAGGGGCGCTGCGCGGTCTCACGCCGTCCGGCTCCTAATTCACAGGATGTGCAGATTGCTATCCTTCGAACCGGCGATGGTTTTGGTGAAGAAGCACTGATTACCGGCGGCAAGCGCAATGCCAACATAACCATGTTGGAAGACGGCGTACTGATGCAGCTGGGTAAAAAAGATTTTATGGAATACCTGGCTAACCCCCTGGTCAACTATATTGATAATAAAACTGTGCT
>Ga0316578_10000622_pt1 | contig 12466 bp, 12 predicted proteins | sample J0NA_2_FD_203076 | JGI IMG/M metagenome (GOLD analysis project Ga0316578, IMG submission 203076) | Rhizosphere microbial communities from salt marsh grasses in Alabama, United States - J0-2_160517rDrC | ecosystem: Host-associated > Plants > Roots > Rhizosphere | place: USA: Alabama | collected... | reverse complement strand
GACGACGTCACGGAAGCCGACGGGAGCGTCGCCGCGGCCTGCCCCGAGCGCTTGGAGACCACCCGGCGTACCGGTGACGGGCTGCTGTCGCTCCATTCGGTCGCCAAACGGGACAACGTGGCCTTCCCGGATTCGGGCTCTTCATGCTGGTTGCACAGCCACCGATCCTCGAAGGCCGTGCTGAGCCCACAAAGCTCGCCGAATTGCACGGTTGACACCTCGCAAGTACCCGACTAAATGTAACGGGTATCCTCCAAATGTCTTCAGGCGGGTATCCGTAGCGGCCTAGCCTTGCCGTTGCGTCTCGCGCCTGGGGCAATGGAGTACGAACCGGGACACCGGGTCCGCTGTCGGCCGAGAGTGCATGCGGTGGCGCGTGAACTGCCGGGAGGTACGCTTGATGTTAAACTCGACGCCAGGCTCGACACGCATCTTCAGCGCAGCGCTGTCCCGGTTTGCTGTCAGCCTGTCTCTTCTGGCTTCGCCGTCGCTGGACGCTCGCGAGAGCCCTTGCCCGTTTGAACCGGTGTCCGCGCGAATTCACGTGATCGTCGGGTCAGATCACGAGACCTGCCCCGTCAAGCCGGCGGAACATCCGCTGACCAATCCCGCAATCATCGTCGGAGACACCGGTGTCATCCTGATCGATCCCGGCAGCAGTCTGCAGGTCGGCCGAATGGTGCTGGAACGTGTGCAAGCGATGACGGACAAACCAGTGCTGGCGGTCTTCAACTCCCACATTCATGGGTTGTACTGGCTCGGCAACCAGGCCGTGCGCGAACAGTATCCCGAAGTGCCGATCTACGCCCATCAGCGGATGATCACCCGCATCAGGCAGGGCGAAGGGGACTTCTGGGTGAATGCCATCACTGGCGACCATGGCGGTGAGAGGACCGAGTTCATCGTCCCCGACCAACCCTTGCGCGGCGGCGAGGCGTTGAAGATTGCCGGCGTCGGGATCAAGGTGCATCACTTCGGCCATGCGCATACCGATCACGATCTGATCCTTGAGGTGCCCAGCGAGAGTGCTGTCTTCCTTGGCGGCCTGGTGGTTGAGCCCGAGGTACCCTCGCAGGGCGTGCCCCGCGATGCGGACTTCCAGGGACAGATCGCTGCAACCGCACAGACAATCGAGTTGGGTGCCGACACCTACATTCCAGGTCGTGGTCAGCCGGCTGGAACTGCGCTGCCGCAACGCGCCCTGCGCTTCCTGAAGGCCCTCCACGAGGGCACTGTGAGTGGCTACGACGCAGGATTTACGGATTTCGAGATTACCCGGAAGCTAAAAGATCAACTCGCGGAATACCAGCGATGGTATGACTTTACGGAGTTGGGGGGTGTGGTCAGTCAGATGTTCCTGCAAATCGAGCAGGAGCGGTTCTAGGGAAACGCTGCTTTATTGCCTTTCCCGTCCGGGCGAGGGATCGCCCGGCATTTGCGGTGGCGATTAGCCACTGCAATTGGAGCGCTTCGAGAGTCGCCCCTCTCGAAGCGCGAGCTAATCAAGTGCCAGGATAGCATTTGATCGACATCTCCTTGGGCATCGGCCAGGAAATATTCTGCCGAATCGCGCGCAGTCGCCCGGAACGGGTGGCAAACCTGGCACGATCGTGTGTTTCGGCGGACTCGTGCCACGGACGCCTCTCGTGTCTTACATCCCCAGCAGTTTCTTCAGCCGGCCGTCGGCCTCCAGCGTCATCAACTCTTCTTCGCCTCCGATATGTTCATCGTTAATGAATATCTGGGGGTAGTACTTAAGCCCGCAGCGCCGAAACATCTCGTCTTTCTCAAGCGGCATCAAATCGATCAGATGGTCAACATACTCGATGCCGTAGCGATCGAACAACGCCCTAACGTCAACACATTTCCTGCAGTTGCTTGTGCCGTAGATCTCTACTTTTGCTGTCATTTGATCTCGAATTAAAGAGGCTATCGTGTTGCGAAAGGACATGTCGATGCCGCTACTTCTCGTTGTCTGGCAGGTCACGCTCTGCGCCGACCCCTGACAACAGGAAGTTGATGTAGGGCGCATAGACCAGCACTTGGCCTTGCGAAAAACCAAGCTCATTGAATGCTTCAGCGACGCGCTTCAGGCATTGGGGGCTATCAGGCTTCTGCCTGAGTTCCTCCAACGCGGCAAGCAAGACCTCGATCTCCTGCGGGTCCACGTACTTAACCAGCATATCAATCGATTCAGTGACTGCGTCGACGTTTACATCGACGCCTTTATCCAGGACGCGAAGCCGGCCGAAATCCTCCTCGATTATCCGCCGCTGCATCGTGCTGACGAATTGGTCAAAGGTCTCCCTATTTGGCTTATCGAGAAAAAACTCAACGAGCGGCTCTCTGTTCACCTGGCTGACAAACGCAAGCGTCGACCCCGATCTCACAGGCTCAGGGTCCAAGACGTTCAAGACAACGCTCAAAGACTGCGTCCTGAGGGGTGACTTGATGATGTACCGAACCTCGTCATCGACAAGTTCGAATTCCCGGGAACCTTTGATCGCATGCTTCTGCGCAAGCTTTGTAGTCATGGGGCAAATTAGTGTCTGGTTTACTGGTACCGTACGGAGCCAGGTAGAGGTTAGGACCAAATGGATCTCGGCTTTGGTTACGGTTGGTTCTTGCCTGCTGGAAAGCACCCGCAACCCCCCTGGTTTGCTCACCATACCCGAGCCCGGCCCGAATGGCGATGATTTCAGCTCCTCACCGGCGGCGCTTCCTCGCAAGAAGCTGAAATAGCCAAGACATAGAAGGACCGGCCGCCCCGGATCAGCGGCCGGAGGTTGCGTTACCACAGCGATCGTGCTGAGGAGGGAGGCGCGCGCGTGCATGCTAGCCGGAGCGCGGTCCGACAACAACAGCGGCGCACGCGCGGACATCCCGAGTGGGCAGACGCAGAGACGATCGTCGGTCTCTCCACCGAACCGCAACTGCGTGCGGGGAAGTTGCGGACCCACCACGCTAATCCCTCCTCGAGCGATCGGTTGCGGGTTCTGCGCTGGTTGGCATGCGGCGGGCCGAGCGAGTCAGAGGATGTTGGCGCGATACCGGACCCGGATAACGGCGGCGTCTCCCTGGACGGCGCGACGTGCGTCGCCGCCTAGCCCATGCTCACGCCGCTGGACCCGAAAAGGCGTCTCGCCGCCCATTCCGGTCTTGCACGGATTGCTCATACAGGCAGTCAGAAATTGTTACGCCGCATGCTGGGTTTTAGGATTCCCCAAGGGATATAATTCACGAGACTGCTGTGACCCGTGCATGACAGCAATAGCGGGATGCAGGATTCACAGGCGCTCCTCCCCAGGCAACAACCGGATATGTCCAAACTGCTAATCAAACTTCGCTATGCGCCAGACGAAGAGATCCAGGATATCCACAGTCTCCTGGAGGAGCACGAGATCGACTTCTACGAGACCCTGCCCGGCCCCTGGGGCATCTCGGCACCGGGCATCTGGGTGAATGACGACCAGCAGTATGATCGCGCCAAGGCGCTGTTGGACGACTACCAGGAAAATCGCTTCCGCGAGAAACACACGGAGTACGAGAGACTGCGCCGCGCCGGACGGCACCGAACCTTCCTGCAGAACTTGCTGGAAAATCCGGTACAGGTAATCCTTTACAGTCTGATTGCCGGGCTGATCCTCTATTTTTCCATCAGCCCGTTTTTTTCCGACCACTGAAGCCGGACAAGGCACTGGGAGTCAGGAGCTGCCTCGAATGAGTGCCTGCGACCCACAGCGGAAGTAACCTGCCACGTTGTCGAACTGCTGTGTTGTCCTAACACCCGGCGGCACTGAGGTGCAATGGGGAAACCGCAAAGCCCCCTTCCGCTCGGGGGGTCAAGCCCCTTATTTGGCGTAGGGGCGAAGATGGGTTCCGATGAAGGATGCGGCACGCTGCACGGCATCCTTCGATGCGAGGTCGTCGGCGAAGGTACGGACAGTCGGCGGGCGGAAATCGAAACCGCGGCCGACGCCGGGGTAAATGATCAGCTTCGCCTCCTTCCCAGCCTCCTGCAGAGAGCGGATCGCCGTCTCGATGGAGCGACGGCGTTGATACTGCTCCTCATCACCGATGAAGACCAGCACGGGAATGGCCAGCTCGTCCACCTCCGCGGCGTAGCGGTAGACCTGCATCGGTTCGGGCGCATTGGGATCCTGCAGGTGGGGATACCAGGAGACGTAACAGGCCGCGGCATCCCGCTGACGGCCGTGGGTCGTCGCCGCCTTCAATGCCAGATAACCGCCCCGGGTATGGGAGACGAGGCAGGCGCGGGTGGTGCTCACATCTTGCCGCGCGAGGAGCACATCGAGGCCCATGGCGACATCGAGCTCCACGGCGTAGTCGTGCGCAATCGGGAACTTCTCGATGAAGCGGGCGCTGTAGACATCGGGGGCCAAGACGACGAAACCCCGGGCGGCGATCCGTCTCACCTGCAGTTGCAAAAGGTCGTCGAGACCCCGGCGACCGTGTTGATAGAGCACGGCGGGATAGCGCCGATCGTCGTCGGGCCGGGCAACCAGTGCGGGGACCGTGACGTCGCCGCTTTCGTACTCGATCCACTGCGTACGTACGGGGAAGTTCGTCGGCGCCCCGATCTGCCCCTCTTCCCACCAAGAATCATCCCACCACCAGGCAGCGGAGCCCACCGGATTGGTCATCGGGGCGTATTCCGTTGCGGCCTGGGCGCAGAATGCGGCGCTGAGAAATAGCAGAGCAGCGGCCCTTCGTAACATCGATCTTCTCCGGCGGGTCAAAGCAATCGCTCAGGAATCCGGTTGTTGCAGACGCACGATCTCAAATCCGAGGGACCTGTAGTCGTTGATGAGCGCCGGCCCGGAGGCAGCAACATCGATGTAGGCGGGGAAGTCCTCCGGGACATGCCCGTACCAGCTGGCGTGAGCCCCACAGACATGCAGGTCGATCCGCGAGCCAACGAGGTCCTGTGCCCTGCCATGAATCTCGGCCAGCGGTCCCTCGATTTCGGCCGCAAGAAGCCCAAACTGCTCGCGGCCGTGGGTAACCACGGTGATTTGTAGCTCCGGAAAACGCACGCGGAGTCGCTCGGCAAGCTGCCGCACCAGTGGCAGGGCCCAACCCAGCGCGTCCTCGTCCTCCTCGAGGATCTCAAAGTCAACACCGGCAGGTGCTGATTCCCTGCTCAGCAGATCCTCGATCAGCGGTTGCGCCACAGCGGATGCAGGCATCACTAGAAGCAGCAGTAGAAATGTCGCGACACGGTGCATAGCAACTTTGCGGGACCTTGGAATCGAGCGCGCTGGCAGGGAGATCGGGACGGGCGCCGGGAAAATCCATAGCGGCAAGCCCCGAGTGTCGAGCATTCCCACCCGGTCGAGCGCAATGCCATCTTGCCGACTGGGACGATGGCATTGGTCAGGTGCGTATCACCGACCTATGGCGCTCAGCGCCTGGTACACCGAGCGGTGGAATCCGCCAGGTTCTGCGCTTCGATGATCACCGTGCGGCCTGCGCGAGCGCCGAGGGTGTCTGGCAGCCGACGATCGCCGGGGCCTCGTGAATCAGCTCGTCGTTCTCCAGGGCCTCGACCATGAACAGGGCGAAGTCCACGCGGCGCGTTCGATTGCTCGCGAGGACGGGGTCGCCGACATGCCGGCTCCACACCGGCAAGCCCTGGCTCTCGCCTTCCTCCAGATCGCTCCCGCGCACCACCGTCCACCGCGTGTCGCTGGCAAACACGCGCCGGCAGGCCTCGACCTGGTCGTCGATGTCCGCGACGCGCAGCAGCCGTGCGAGCCAACCGAAGGCCGCCACGGACCACCGGAACCTGCGCGAGTACGCGTCCTGACCGTCCCGGCTGATGTGCCACCCGCACGAGAACACCAGTCGCGCGCCCGGCGGCGCATGATCGAGCACTGCCTGCGCCGTCCCCGAGGCGTAGTGGTGGACACCCCAGGGGACCAGGACGGTCAGGACCCCGTCGCATCCCGCGACCGCCTTCTCGATCACCGCGCGGTCGTTGGTCGCTCCCGCAACGATGGTGATGCGCCCCGCGAACGCGTCGAGCTTGCTGACGCTCTGCTCGCGGCACACGCCGACGACCTCGTGGCCGCGATCGAGCGCTTGACGCACCATGTACTGGCCGAGCTTTCCCGAGGCCCCGACGATGCAGACTTTCATGTTCTCTCGATGCCCCTCTCGATTTCGGTTCGCCACTTTGAGGATGGCGGCGACGCTGCCCATGTGGCTGGTGATGGCAAGGACGAGCGGACGCTCGCCGCGGGCGGGCTGTGAAAGCCGGTTCTCACCGATCCCCGCGCAGACAGAAGCTGGCACCTTGGGCCGAATGCCCCATCGATGGCGCGACTTCCATCCGTCGCGCTCAGTCGAGCGTCGGCTTGTCGGCTGAGGAAAAGTACGCGGCTTCGGCAACGGCCAGCGACCCCTTCACGATGGTCACCGGGTCCCCCACTCGGGTCGAGGCGAACAGGCGCTGGGCCGTTCCGCGTGGCACCCGGATGCATCCGTGGGAGGCCGGTTGGCGCGGAACGACGCCCTCGTGGAGCCCGATGGCACCCGCGTTCAGACGCAGGAAATAGGGCATCGGCGCGTCATCGTAGAGGGTCGACTTCCACTCGCGATGCTTGTTGGTGATCACGTATTTTCCCGGCGGCGTCTCGTACCCCTGACGTCCCGTCGAGACCCGCGTCGTCAGGCGTACCTCTCCGTCCACATAGAGCGCCGCGGTCTGGTCGGCCAGCGATACGAGAATCCGGCGTCGCTGCTTTGCGGGATCGGGGTCCCGGCCGAGCAGGAGCTGCATCATCGGCACATCCTCCCGGTAGGCCGCGAGCCCGATTGGCCAGGTGCCATGCTCGCGGGTGGGCGTGTCGGTACGGGCGTTGCGCTCCAGCAGGACGCGGACGGTGTCATGCCGTCCCCTGAGGACGGCGAGCATGAGTGGCGTCAGACCACGGTCCTTGGTGAGGTAGAAGCGCGCGTAACGCGTGCCGAAGAGGTCGGCAAACGCATCGAGCGCGGGAGACTCGACCCGCCGATCGATGTCGGCTCCATGGTCAGCCAGAGCGGCCACCACTTCCGGGCGGTCGAGCGCCACCGCCAGCGCCAGCATCGCTTGTCCCTCGCGCCCAAGGCTCTCGGGATCGGCGCCGTGATCGAGCAGCATCCCCACCACCTCGGGTGAGGCGTTGCGCACCGCCCACTCGATGGCGGGCTGATCGTCGATCAGGCTGTCCACGGAGGCGCCGCCCGCGAGCAGGGCTGACAGGATCTCGGTATGCCCTCGCCGCAGGGCGCGACCGAGGGCGTCGTTGGCCTCGGCGCCATGCGCGAGGAGCAGCCGCACGGTGTCGACGTCGTCGTTCTCGGCGGCGCGTTGGAGCAGGCTCGGCGCATCCGGGCGGGCTGGCGGGACAGCCGCTCCGCGCTTCAACAGAAGTCGCGCCACGTCGGACCGGCCCCCATCAACGGCCAGGGCGAGCGGCGCGATCCCATCGCCGGTGTCGTTCAGGTCGGCGCCGTGGTCGAGAAGCAGCTCGGCGAGCCTGCTGTCGCCGGTGCGGGCCGCGTGGGCGAGAGAGGAGATGCCCTGCGCAATGGCCGCGCCCACATTGGCCCCGAGCTGCAGGAGCGTCTCGATGATCTCGTAGTCCGCCCGCCGGATCGCATGGGCAAGCAGGGACACCCCTTGCGGATCAACGAGGTTGGGATCGAGATCGTGGGCCAGGAGCAGCCGCAGGAGTTTCACGTTTCCCGTGGCGACCGCCTCGAAGGGGGCCGGTCGGCGCTCTTCGCCGAGCGGCACGAGGGGGCTTCCCTGACGCTCGAGGAGCACTGCTGCGATCGCGGTGTCGTCACGGAGCAGTGCGAGGCTCAGCGGTGGGTAGCCTTCGGCGTCGACGAGCCGCTGATCGGCCCCCGCTTCCAGCAGCATCTCCACGGCTTGAGGCGCCACGGCGCGGACCGCCGTGTGCAGGGCAGTGGATCCCCTGTCGTCGCGATGATTCAAGCCAACCCGGGCGTTCAGCAGGAGCGCTAGTGTTTCGGTGTCGCCCCGTGCGCAGGCCGTGTGCAGGAGTCCGGGCTGATCCGCCGAGTCGATGCCGCGCAGGGCGAGCTCGAGGCGCGCATTCAGAAAGGGAGCGAAGTGGGAGAGTCCGATACCCGCTGTCACCAGGACAATGATCGAGGCCGCGATCCAGAGGCGTCGGCGGGATGATCGCAGGGTGGCCGTCTTGGTCTCCAAGGGCAGGTTCTCCTGTTCGAAATCGTCGCGCGATCCGTTTCGACTCAAGATCCTCAATCAAACAGCAGCCTATTCATCTAATGTTACACAACTTCCGCGAAAAGCGACCCAACCAATTCAAGGGAAACGTTTCGCGCCAGGCCTGAAAAAGCTGCCTGCCCAGATCGCTGCAAGGACAGGCCGCATTGCAGGACCGCGCCCGCGGGTCAACGACCCGCAGGTGCGTCGGTTGTGTCGTCTGGCAGAAGGTGGTCCCGGGGCCGTTCGATGGGTCCTCCCTGGTCCCTTCGCTTCGGGGAGATGTACGCTCACCGCTGGCTCACGGTGGCAGACTCGGGCCTGGACACGCTCTGTCTAGCCACGCACCACCGGTCCATGGAAGTCCGGGTGCCCTGCCCCGCCCAACCGGGACGATGCCGGCCTCGCCTCTCACTCCCCGTCCTCGCCTTGACACGCGATTGGCGCTGTCCGTCAATCGATCGGCCGCTCCCGTCAAGCGGCCCCGTAGTCCCCGCAGCTAGACTCCTTAGGAAGGACGTGGATACGCAGGCATCGCAGATCGAAGGCGTCCAGCCTTGAGAATCGTCTGGCCTCCGCAGACCCGCCGCGGCCACCGCGAGACCCATCTCCACATCCTGCCAGAGAATCCAGCCGCCACCTGCGGGCGTTGCACGCACGTATCCAAGCCGCGGTCCTGGAACGGGCCGACAGGCCACAACTCGGCCCCCCAGGATGAGCGCCGGACGCCCCGGAGTTGGTGGTCACCGGTACCGGCTCTCTTATCCCGTATCGCATCAGCGAAGCCGCCTTGCAGATTTTGCGGATCGTGACCAGGAGGCAACGGCACAGGCGGTGGCGAGCGGCCTGTCACTGGGCTCTGGCCGCCGCGCCCAGCAGGCCAGCACAGCCGAGCGCATGAGGGCCGCGAGCGGCGCCGTCCGGGGCATTGCGCGAGTCGTGTAGGGGTCGAAAATGGGGCAACCCGCACCATTGGATTTTGTACGTCCGTGCCCGTGCCCGTGTCTCAGAGCCATGGGGAACACTGGGGTAATGCGGTGGCAAACGGGGTGACCCAACAGTCGGTTTGACAGCCAACCCACTGTCAGCTGGCAATCACCATTGGAAGACTGCATGCTGCGGGGGACCGGCGCTGGGCCCAACTCCACACCTTCACACGGCAGGGGTCACACGCTCCAATCCTGTCGCGCCCACCGTTAAAACAAGTGGTTAGCAAAAGCCGGCCAAAGCCGGCTTTCTCGTAAGTGCCTACTAAGTGCGAAGTGCGGAAGGCGGCAGGACACAAAAAACCCCGCCGAAGCGGGGTCAGTCCCAACAGTGCGCCCTTCGCTAGGCCGACTTGACGATGGCCAGCTAGAACTCGGCCCCGTCCTTGTAACTCACGACCAAACCTGCGTCACGGGTCAGGACGCCTGCCGCCTCCTCGGCCTTCGCGGACCAGATCAACGTCAGATACAAGACCACCACAATGCCAAGGCCCATGACGGCGCCGGCGATGTATTCGCTTGCGACTTTCACAATTGACTCCCCATCATCAGGCGCCCTCGCCGCCCCCGAGGGGCTGCTGCGATCATGTCGGCTCGTCGTATTCGGATCGCTCAAACGCGCGATCCATGGACATTATGTGACGCACGTCGCACTTTGGTAAGTCTTTTCCGACGAGGCGCCGTTGTTTCCGACTGAGGTGCCGACGTGATACCGAAACGAATAACCGACCGGCCGGTCCGGGTCCTGCTCAGGATTCCGACGGATCTATGCGAGTCGGAGTCTGCGGCGGAAGGGATTACGCGGGCCGCCTTCGTTGCGGCGGCCCTGAGCCGGGAGTTGGAGCGGTTGGGTCAGTCCTGGGCGGACGAGACGAAGCCGTTACCACGCTAGGCGGCGGATCCCCGGCGGCCTGCGTCCTCGACAACCCCGGCAGTCTCAGGTCCGTGGTCCACTGTGGCGCCCCGGATCTCCAGCCGCATCTGCCCCTCGCTCTACGGATTTCGCCTGCGAGATCGGGCAAGTAGCAGACAGGTGCTCGGCGCAAACCATCAGGCGAGAGGGTTCAGTATGTCGAGGCTACTCTTCTTGGCGTTGGTGGCCCTGGCTACCTGCGGCGTCTGGGCCGGGGAAATCGCCTCGGGCGGGCTCGGGGTTATCTCCACCGCGGGCAGAAAGGAGCTCCCAAAAAGGGGGCGAAGGCGTCTAATCCCCTTTCGGGCCTCGAACGGTGATCGAAGCCTAGCCAGTCCGACGGCCCGGAAACATGCCCTTGGCCACGAGATCAGGATTGCCGAGGACGGCGCCGGCGTGGGAGATCGAGTCGCGCGACACTCCAACTTTGACTGAATTTCGGCGAGGTCCAAGATCGCTCCGCTTCCCCTGTTGTCCATTCGGATACAACGGTGCATAGCTCATGGCGCGCTGGCCGGGGCAAAAAAATGCCCGGCGCGGGGCCGGGCGAGCAGGAGGATCGTGACAACAGCTAGCGGAGCGCATAGATCATCGCCCGTTGGCCGGCGGTGAGGTGGCGACGCGGCGTGTGTCGCGTGCGGTCTAGGTGCGGCCGAAACAAAAAGCCCCCGGGAGGGGGCTGAAGAACGTCACCCATCACCACGCCTAGGAGCATGAGCGAAGCCTAGCCCGGCTGCCGGCCCGGAAACTGGCACTGGGTAACGTTATCCGCGCACCGCTCGGGCGGCCGAAGCAAGCAGTCTGGCTTCCCAGCCTCATCGCGCGAGCAAACCCCGGTAGCCAAAGCAAGTTGGACCGAGTCGCCATGATCCAGCCGCCAGGCTATGGTTTGCGGCAGCAACCGGCCAGGAAGCCCCCCCATCCGCCGACCGCGATATCCTCGAACCTGCGAAGGGCGCGATGCGTCGCCACCGCGGTCCTCGGCTGTCGTGCCGGCCGGAGCGAAAAGCCTGGTTCTCATCGGCGACAATCCCGATGCTCCAGATCCCGCCGCGCCGCAGGTGACCTGGGTGCATTGGCTACTCTACAACCTGCCCGCCTCGTCGAGTGGGCTGCCCGAGGGGGTGACGCCAAGCAAACTGCCGAAGGGAACCCTGCAGGGAAGCAACGACTGGGGCCGCACTGGCTTTGGAGGACCCTGCCCGCCGATCGGTCGCCATCGTTACTTCTTCAAGCTCTATGCCCTCGACATGGTGCTACCCGACCTGAAACAGCCAAACAAAGCGGCTCTAGTGCGGGCGATGCGTGGCCATACCGTCGGCGCAACCCAAATGATGGGCACCTATTTTAAGGGTCAGTGAGCCTAACCCTTGAGGCTCGGTCGCGCTATCGGCGCATCGCCGCCCACTCGGCTCAGCGACGAGAGCCCCGCTGCGACGAATTGCCGGGCGGAGGGGGCTTTGGGGGCTCGGGCGTCAACCAGTATTACGAACACTGGCATTTGGAACGGCCGCTAGCACGGAAGCATTGCGCGAAAAGGTGGGGCGAAACTCGGACGTATCCCTGTTCCAGAGGGGGCTGACCCCCCTGTCAGGATAGATGTCGCCTCCCCCTGGGAGATTTTGTGTGAGGTGTGGGGCATGATGGATCAGAGGGCCCTGGTATCCGGGGGAGGTCAACGGGACGGAGCCCTTAGGGCGACTGGACGTTGACCTTCCGCAAGCGCGACGCGGGCCTCGCGCCGGCTTTTTGCTGTGTGCCCAAATTGTGCCCGCGTCTGAAGACGGATGGGCAGTCGGGCGGCCGGAGAGATCGGCCCCTGCCGCAGGAGGGCGCTCACCACCCCCAATTGTTCTCATAGGGACGGTCATGACTTACCGGTCGTCTTCTCGTACAGAGGAAGTTGATTGAGGTAGCCCCACGTTCGGAGGCACCCATGAAGTCGCCCGAGCTCGAGCACCCCCGGCCGCATATGCCAACCAGTTGAAACCGGGGCATCCTGGGAGCCGCGGGGGCGCGAGGCACTGCAGTTCGACGAAAGTCCGATTGCACGAACACCAAACGCCCGCTGAGACTCCCGCCCCCGGTCCCCACAAGGGATCTGAACGCAATACACCGCCGTGCGTCGAGCAGCAACCCGGTCGAGCAGGCCGAATTCGATCGGGATAGGGAACGATGTTGAACGGCTTCGAGGTCCAACCAACCACCGGGCGCAGTTTTCGAGAACGCCGTGCATCCCCTAAACTTGCCGCCCTGGCCCCGCGACGCACGGCTGGCGTCTGACGCGGATACCAGGTCCCG
>Ga0316578_10000621_pt1 | contig 12472 bp, 6 predicted proteins | sample J0NA_2_FD_203076 | JGI IMG/M metagenome (GOLD analysis project Ga0316578, IMG submission 203076) | Rhizosphere microbial communities from salt marsh grasses in Alabama, United States - J0-2_160517rDrC | ecosystem: Host-associated > Plants > Roots > Rhizosphere | place: USA: Alabama | collected... | reverse complement strand
TGTAGGGTCCGTGCGTATCGATCTGATCATAAATCACCGGCGGCACATGGGGCGAGAGGCGGGTCTTATCCCGTGTTTGCCAAAAATAAAGGACGGCCTCCATCAGATCGACTATGCGGTTGCTGCTTTCCACGTGGCTTTGCTTTCTTAAAAAATGGATGAGAATATCGCGGCGCTGGGTAATCTCATCGATGCGCGTGGATATATCCCGCAGCTTGCCCTCGGCACCAATATCATTGAAATACACCGGAAACAGTCTTGTCAGCTGTTTGGCAAGGTTAAATACAGGACTGATGCCACTGTTCAAAAATTGGGTAATGTCACGCGGAAAAAGATCAATATCTTTGATAAACACACCATAAAGGGCCAGATGGATGATCAGGGCTGAAAGCAAGCGCGTGGACCGTTTTGGATCTAATTCGATCAACTCCAGCCAGGTCCGAATATTTAAGATGTGGGTTTTGTTCACCTGTATCTGCCAGTTATTGTCCACACCTTGAATACTCGGCGCGGCAAAGCCCAGATCAATGACCGAATCAATAAAATAATTAATGAGGTCGATATCATCGGTTTTATAAACACCCTTTCCCATATTCAGCACACAATTAAGCGCCGTGGCCGGGTACATACTGGCGCGCTCTTTTAAAATAGAAAATGTCTTCTGAATCAGGTTTTGGATGTGGCGGTAATTTTCATTTTCAATGATCCAGCCCAGGGTCTGGTTGATATCCCTCAGCGTTTCCTCGTGAATTAGCGAAAGCCCGGCAACATTCATGATTTGAAACAGGAAAATGAGCTTCAGATGCCGTCCGCGACCATTTTCGTCCCCGCTTTTTAGCAGACCGGGAGGGATCCGGCGGTAGGCGTCTACAATCTGATTATATCCGGGAAGCGCCAATAATGCGGTCAGCACTTGGTCGGATTTTTGCTTTTTTGCGTTTGCAATCCGATCCAGCTGGAGCTTATAGTTTTGCAGCTGTGAATGCGAAATGAACTTAAAAAATTCCCCGTATGCGTTTTGCGACTTAATTTCAGAAACTTCCGCTTCAAACCATGCTTGCGGATCACTTTCTGCCAGCCAATAATCATAGGTAAAATTATAAAATTTCATTAGCAGCCGGTTGATGGCATTAAAAACACCATCGGTTTTAGGCGCGCGGTTTAGAAAGGCCTCAGCCAGCCGATTGATTTGATAATAACTGCGGGTAAACAGGGCAAAAAGATCGTCGGACAAATTGGCAATTCGCAAAAAGGCACTGTTGATAAACGGCAAAAATGTCTCCAGATCCGAGCTGGATTCCTTTACAACTTTCTGCAAAAACAGCTGCAGGTTATCAATGGCATCGATCTTCACATCCATTTCGACATCCGACTCCACAGCATTAAAGAATATATCGCTTAAGAGATTTGCTGCGGACGGCCCTTTGGGATGTTTTTTAATTAGATGAAAATATTCGAGGGAATATTTCCGGGTTTCGGTCACAATAAAGCGCCAATTTTTATAAGGATGGGAGAGTTCTTTCAAGAGGGTGTTCAACCCTTCCTTCAGGCCGTAATATTTAGACATCACTTCCTGAAGGATGGTATATTTTTCATCTATGGCGACATCAACATGATAGTCGGCCAGATTGATTTCAAGAGCTTTGGATTTAACCTTCACCGTCTGTTTTCCTTCAAGGATTCAGAAGTCAGAGGTCAGATGACAGAAGACAGATGGTAAAAACTGGAGGATGCAATAATCTTTCTGTCGTCTGTCCTCTGTTCTCTGCTATCTGTTATCTGACCTCTGACTTCTGTCCTTTGAAACTTTTGAACCCGGAACCTCAAAACCTTGATTAGCGTATCAAAGATCACGCCCGATTTCAAGGAAACTCAAGGGGTTCAAGCATGGGGCCAAGCGCATGGAGCATAGAGCATAGGGTCGGTTAAGCGAATGACATTGAGCATAATGCATAACGCAAAGGGTTGCCTATACAGCGATCTTTGCAGGAATCAAATCTATAACGCTTTGCGCTTTTCGCCATGTCCTATGCCATTTAGGAATTGCAAAATGAGAGGATAAATATGATACGAAACCTATTTCGAAAGCGCTATAAGCCGATACACCAGCATCCCTGCCAGCCAGGCGATATCTTCCGGCGACAAAATTTCCTGGATATTTTCAGCGAATACCATATTGGCTTCAGCCGGAAATTCGTCATCGCCGGCCCATAAAATGAGACGCACCGGCACATGCGGAAGCAGCCTGAACTCATATCCTACATCGCCGGTATCAATGCTTTGGCCGCCCAGAATTTCTCCGGCTCGCAAAAGGCCTTTTGCATTCTGACCGAAAACCTCCTTCAAGGGATCGATGGCGCGTTTGACAAAAGCGCTGTAGTAAAATGATGCGCCGGGAATCTCACGGTATGATACCCAATTGCCGCTTAAAAACGGGACTGCAGGTGACAGCATATAATGCAAGATCAGGATTTGCTCTTGAATCGGCACCTCTTTTTTGGAATCCGTTTCATCTTTGAATTTAAGTTCAGGCAAACCGATGCGGTATGCCCGGTTGAGAAAGGGGACCCGAAATTGATCGGCCCCAACGGCTTCTAACCCGGTTCGCTGTAAAATCGTGTCGAAAGAATCGGCTGCCAGCTTTTCGATTGCCAGCTTTCTGGCATTTTTATAATCATCGATGCGGGGCATAGTGGTGCCTTGAGTTCGACTGTTCGTTTATTTTGCCAAGCAGCTGCTTAAAAAACCGATTGATAGTAAAAGGCCTGTGGCAAAGGGCATCGGGTCGCGGATTGTCAAAACGCTAAGCGCTATGCGCCATGCTCTCTGCCGGTGGGCAACTGCCGAAATGAATTTGCCTGAGAGAAGAAAAAAGCCCCCCCGTACCGGGAGAGGCTTTTTTAACACGACAAAATTAAATACCGAATTAAACGTTATTTCAGCAATCGAATGATCTGACTCTAATAACGAATAAAAGATAACGATTAACGCTGAATTGAGCGATTTTGCTCGACCCGGGGGTTAGAGTTCAAGCCATGAATCCGAATACAGTGTTTTTCCAAGGATCACGTTGACCGTCTTGGCGTATTTCTGCATTTCCTCAGAAAGCGCGCCCATATCGGGTTCATTTCCGTCCAGCATGCCGTATATCAGATCAACGATGTCCTGGCGTTTGCCTTTGGCAATATCGATCAGGGTATCATCCAGCGGGTCTGCAATAACGGAATACATGCCATATTTTTCAAGCATGACCATATAAGTCTGATTCAGAATGGGTCTCAGATGATCCGGCGGCCCGTTTGAAATATTGGACAGCCCGCAGGTACTTTTGGCCCCCGGTGTAATTTCGGGCAACATCTCCTGAAAGGCCATCAAACTAATCGCCTGCGGCTGCTGAATGTTGACGGGGGTAACGATGCCGTCGACCCAGATCTTTTCATTGGCGATACCGGCTTCATTGGCAAAATAAATCAGCTCAACGCACAGCGCCGCCCGTTCGTTTTCATCCCGCGGCAGTCCTTCCGGCCCCCACATCAGCGCGATGAAGTCCGCATTGTGCTCTGCGGCCATAGGTACCATGCGCTCGTATCGCTCGGGGCGGACCATGATGGAGTTAATCAGCGGCGGCTGGGGCGTTTCTTTATAGACCTTGAGCGCGGCCTCAATGGCATCGATGTTGGACGTATCCAAGGCCAGCGGCACATCCGGCACGACTTCCTGAACGGTCTGCACCACCCAGGGCATCAGTTCAGGGCCGTCTTTTTTGGCCGGACCGAGGTTGATGTCGATGTAATCCATCCCCTTTTCCTTCTGGAAAAGGGCTTCCTCCTGGATCGGCTTGGGATCCCTTTCTTTAAAGGCGGTACCGATCTTTTTGGATATGACGTTTAAGCTTTCTCCAATTAAATACATACACCCTCCCTCCTACAGTTGGGGGCTTTGCCCCAAATGGAATAATGGAATTGTGGAATTATGGAAAAATGGGTTTTGCCCAAATGAGCAGCATGTATTAAACAGGCAAAAACATACACGTTTTTAAAGTAAGTCCTCTTCCGTTTCTTATTCCCCAATATTCCATTGTTCCAGTATTCCAATATTGCGTGTGATTTTACTTGGTCTTGAGAAACCCGGGGATATGAGCGGCTTCTCTGGGGCCGACCGTAATCGTCCAGTCGGGCAATTCTTCCTCAACCTCTCCGGCAATGGCTGCGGCATAACCCGGAATGATGAGTTCCTGCTTTTTGACCTTGTCTGCGATGCCGGATTTCTTCACGAACATGCCGACGTCATCACCGGCAAATTTGCCGGCGGCCCAGGCCGTCATTACCGAAAGCCCCTCGGAATCCTTGATCAGCAAATAAGACGGCACCCGGCTGCCTTCGATTTCACCGGAAACGATAAAATAGGTCAGTGCAAAGTTGGTGGTTACCAATACCGGCGAGTTTTCATCCGGATTATTGATTTCATAAATACCCTCGGTTACCGTCATGGGCCGCTGGGGATCGGTATAAATATTCAAGCGCTCAAGCAGGAGCGGAAAGAGGCTATCGCCGGAAAAATCCGAAAGAACGACGATGCCGCCGTATTTGGCGATAAAGGTCCCGGCAATCAAGGTCTCCATGTCCAGATTGGCAGCCATCTCGCACGGAAAGGTGATGGTCGGATAGCCTACCGACCGGTTCAGGTCTTTTAAGGCTGCCCGACGGATGGTCACCTGATCCTGATGGGCCTGCTTGATTTCCCTGGAACCCGGATCCAGAACAATGTCTTTCACACCCATCGCATCGAGCTTTTCGGTCAGCGGAACCAGGCCTTCTACCGAATCGGCCCGCACCGCCAGGGGTAAATTTTGTTCTTTGGCGATAGCACCCAGATCATCAACATTGTTGTCGGTAGCGGCATACATCAACGGTCGCTTGAACCCGCAAACATCGACGGCCGCCTTCATCACTCCGGGATCCTCGGTCATCAGCACCAGGTTGAACTCAGAGGTCTCGGCAATTTTCTTGGCGGCCCTGGCAAATGCATCTTTGTCGCCGTTGACATCTTTAAGGGCCACCAGTTCCGGCCGTAGATTCAATCCGACCCGTTCAAACTGAAATGCGTTCCAGGCCTTTAGTTTGGTTTCAAGATCCGACTCGGCAATGTCGGATCCGACTGCAGCGGCCAGCAGGGTGGGATTGTAAAAGGTCTTTTCATGACGGTACTGGACGGTTTCTCCCCCTGTTGTGGCGGCGCGAACGCCCTTTCCAACGGCTACCGGCCGGATAGGCGGCGCTGAAGCCTCAGCCAGTTGCTCCCGGGCCTCATCAGAGACATACGGGCAGCTATCCAGTTCAGCCTTGCCCGAAGCCAGATTCATGGCGAATGCCAGACAGGTTGGAACACCGCATTCCTTGCAGTTGGTTTTCGGCAATAATTTAAAAATCTGAATACCGGTTAATGCCATCTTTATCTCCTTGTGTCGTGTTACGCGTTGCGTGTTACAAGTTGCGTGTTGCGAGTTGCGTGTTGCGCGTTAAGATTACGAATGGCGCATATATTTTTTTAAACACGTAACCCGCAACCCGTAAACCCGCAATTGACTTTTTATCCTCCGATCAGCGGATCCATTTCCAGCGCCGGATGTTTTTTCTCCTGCAGGAAGGGCAGAATCTCTTCCTCGGTGACACCAACGGTCTCATCCGCAATCCGGTCAATCAGGTCCGGCATTCCAACTTCTTCACCGCGCTTGATCAGCCGTTCGCGGATTTCATCCTTCAGGATTTTGGGCATCCACACCAAACGCTTGATGCCGCCATCTCCGAGGATGAACTTGCGCTGGGTGATGTTGAATTTAGAATGCCCCACAAAACCCGGAGAGGATGCCCCGCCGCCCATGACACCGGCCAGGGTGGTAAACTTCATGCCGCAGGGGGTTTCCCCGCTATAATCCCGGCCAACCGTCATGATGCCGTTGCATTGCGGTAACATGGCAGCAATGCATTCACAGCAGCCGCAGGTGGTCATGGGGTCATAGACCATGGAATAAAAGTTGTAGTGATCCACAGCCCCGCGAGAGGCCTTTTTCACAAATTCATTGACCCCTTTCCACTGACCCAGAACCGGATCCAGGCATTCGCCCTTTTCAATCGGCTGGTTGGGGCCGGTGGGATTGATTTCAAAGGACGCCTTGCAGTCCATCCAGTTATAGGCCCCGCAAAGCCCGGTCCGTTCGGGGCTGACGGTGCACACATGGTTGGGCGCGAAGGACTGGCAGAGGGTGCAGGAGTAATAGGTTTCCACATCCTCATCTGTCATTTTCTCCACACGCTCATCGCGGGTTTTGTATTCGGCCCGGGCGCGCTTGGTCAGATCATCCACATCCTTTTTATTGGTATAAAGGGTGAGCTGAACCTTATCGACGATTTTCTGAAAATCCTGGTGGAACTTGGCGTGCAGCACCGTGCCGATATCTTTTAAAGTAAATCCCTTGTCAATGGCCGCTTTGCTGACCCGGATCCAGGAAATATCGCGCTGGCCGATATGCATGACCCCCTGAATGTAATTGATCAGGTGATGAATCTGGCGCTCGATGATCGGCTCAAAATCCGTCTGAAATTCGCGCCCGGCGACCTGGACATAAATCCCCAGGGGCATGGTTTCGCCTTCTTTAAGCTCGGTAATGTCCGGGCCGACAATATTCACTTTGCCGTCATCGATTTCATTCATCTCGGCCATTTTGACCAGCTCGGTGCACTGGGTTTTTCCGCCGCCCATCTGGGCATACAGATCGGCACCGCGCACGCGCTCGCCCTCATAGGCCGGTCCGAAGGAACAGGGAATATCGATCGAGGACACCGTCACCTTCAACCCCCGAACTTCAACGGATTTTTGTACCATTTCATCGTGAGGCACATTGGCCACGACGTGTTCGTAGGTACAGATACCAGTTGGCAGAATCTCGGGGATATCCGTATCGGCCAGGGTCGGGAAACCCCAGTTGACACAGCCTGCGGCGGCGCCGGCCCAGTCGGTTCCGACCTCGCCCAGGGCATTGACGAATGCAAAGATGCGGTCTTTGTTGTAAAGCAGCATCTTTTTGTAATCCCCCGGCTGGACATTGCCGAAGGCCATCGCCGCCCGGTTGGCAAATCCCAAAGCGAAAATCGCCGAAGAAATATAGGGTCCGAAAGGCACGATTCGGGTATTCCAGCCGATCTGAACGTCGGCTTCCAGAAGCTGCTGTGCCACAGAGGTATTGTTGTGACCGGCAGCCAGAAAAATATACAGGCTGCGCTTCTGATACTCCTCGACAATCATCTTGGCAATTTCAGGATCCGGAGCGGCCCCTACGATTGCGGCAAACCCCGGAGCGGTGCCATCCACAAATTCAACGCCGCGTTTACGAAAAACGGTGTCATCGGCAGCTCCGAGCCAGATTTTACCGGCTTCTTCGTCGATATCTTCGGAATGCAGATAAAAATCCGGCTCGCTCAGGTAGCGCAACGCCTCTCTGATCTCAAACGCAAAGAGCGTTGCCATGCCGGCATCCAGCAGCGGCCCCAGATAGGGCAGATGGTTCATGCCCTTGATGTGTGGCGGCAGAAGCTTGCGGCACACATCCAGCACCTGCTGCATATCTTCCAGGGTTTCAACTTTAATTCCCAACAACGAATAAATCACCGGCAGAAAGTAGGCGGTGTTGGGAAATCCCACCTGGGTATCTGCGTTGAAGGTATCCAGAGCCTTTTTATATTCGCCTTCAACCTGCGAAACAACGTTGTAACCACCTTGAATAGCGGCAAATGCAACTAACCTAGACATACAATTTCCTCCTTCTCTGAGGATTTAATTTGGTATTTTACGGTACCTAAGAAAATCTTGATCTTGTAGATATAAGGTACAGTTTTATCCTTTAAAGCGTTTTTAAAACCACGAAAACACGAAATATATAGAGCACGAAATTTATTTTTTTCTTTCGTGTTTTCGTCTTTTCGCGCTTTCGTGGTTAAGTAATGCATTTTACGCTTCGAGCTTTTGACGGTCGGCCATATCCATCAGGACGCGTTCGCGCGCCTTGTCGATGCCGAGCGCTTTGCGTTTCTTGTCGATGTGAGCAATCATCTTGCGGGCATGTTTGATAGGATCGGCTTCTAGATCCCACATACCGCCATAAAGCTTTTCCATTTCCTCAAATAGATAATTTTGAAATACAGGCGCTCCGGTAGTCGGGAAATGATAGCCAAACACCGTGTATACACCCGAACTTACAAAATAATGCCCGATACTGATCGCCTTTTCACTCATCCACTCCGGAGCACTTCCGGCTGCCGGCAGGTCCTGAATGTCATTGCCCAGACCGCCGGCTTTGACCACCTCGGTGGCGGCCAGCAGAATCCGGCTGTTATCCACACAGGAGCCCAGATGCAGCACCGGCGGAATACCCACGGTCTCGCACACTTCGGTCAGACCCGGTCCACAATATACATGAGCGGATTCCGGCGTCAGCAGCCCTTCCATCGCACAGGCGATTCCGTTGCACCCGGTGGTCAAAACGATCACGTCATTTTTGATCAGTTCCTTAACCACGGCAATATGCGCGTCGTTGTGGCGGGTTCGGGCGTTGTTGCAACCCACTACACCGGCAACCCCCCGAATGCGGCCATTGATAATGTTGTCATTCAGGGTATAGTAAGAGCCGCGGAAGGTGCCGCCCAGATGATACTGGATCGACTCCACACCGAACCCCGCAATCTGCGCGGCTTTTTGTCCCGGAATCATTACCTCGGCGTCTCGGTTTTCGAAATTGTCGATGGCTATTTTGACAATTCTTTTGGCATCTTCCATGGCATGGTGTTCGTCAAATTCGATGTGCAGCACATTGTCCTGCTCCATGCGCGCAATCGGGTGGGTGGTGATCAACTTGGTATGGAAGCATTTGGCCACATTGGCCAGGTTCTGGAAGATACACTGGATATCGACCACCATAGCATCACAGGCGCCGGTGACGATGGCCAACTCCTGCTGCAGGAAGGTACCGGCCGGCGGTACGCCGTGACGCTGAAGGATTTCGTTGCCGGTGCAGCAAATGCCGCCCAGCTGAATGCCTGTGGCTCCTTTGCTTTTGGCATAGTCCACCATCTCCTGAGACTGGGCCACAGCCACGATCATTTCGGATAAAACCGGCTCATGCCCGTGGATTATGATGTTGACCTGATCTTTCTTCATAATACCCAGATTGGCTTCAGATTGGAGTGGAAACGGTGTCCCGAAAAGAACATCCTGTAAATCTGTAGCCAGCATGGACCCGCCCCATCCGTCAGCCAGAGCGGCCCGGGTGCATTGTTTGACGATGTTTTTATAATCCTGATCCACGCCCATATGGGTGCGATGCATGATCTCCACAATTTCTCTGTCGATGTTGCGCGGCAACACCCCCAGTTTCTTCCATCTTTCATAAAGGGGCCGGGGGGCGCGTTTGAGGTAATCCAGCTCGCCTTCGGATTTACCCCATTCGGCCAGGGCTTTTTCGGCCACTTCCAGGGCGATTTCATCCAGATTGCGATCGACTTCGGCACCATCAACCTCGACTTTGGTATCCACCCCAAAGTGAGGCGCAATCGCCAGTAATTTGTTGGTGTCTTTTATTTTGTAATCACCGGTCTCTTTTCTTGCTACAGCCATAAAGACCTCTGCCACACTGCGTCCGTGATCCGAATGGGCCGAAGCACCGGCAGCCACCATGCGCGCAAAATTGCGCGCCGCAATCGTGTTGGCCGTAGCCCCGCATAAGCCCTTGCGTTCGTCTTCACCTTCGATTCCGGATTTCGGAAGCGGCAGACGACAGGGCCCCATGGCGCAGTTTTTACAACAGGTACCCTGCATTCCGATATTGCAGGGTTTCATGGTGACGGCGCGATCAAAGATGGTTTCAACCCCCAATTCCTGGGCGCGCCGGATCATCTGCTGGCTGGCTGCATCGATAGTAGCCGCAATTGGGTCAGCACCTTTTTTGGCCTTTTCGGGTTTAGTTTGTTTGTTATCGGTTGTTTCAGGCATAAATGCTTCCTCCCTACTGTTAATTTGGAATTGCCGGTCAATGGTTTCTGAAAATAGATGCCATCGACGGTCATTAGAGCGTTAACGTTAGCGTTTGTGGATCCAGTTCAGGTTATCGATCATCTTTTCCACCATCGATTTTTGAACGGCTGCCGGCGTCTTTTTTGCCGCCTTCGTTTCAGTGGTTGCGCGTTTGGCGACCAGCGCTTCACGCTCCTTGGCTCGTTTCTGTCTGATTTCATCGAGCTCGGCTTCGGTTTTGGCTTTTTCCTCAGCAGCTTTTTTAGCATCGGCTTCGACTTTGGCCTTTGCTTCTGCTTCGGCTTTCGCTTTGGCATCGGCTTCAGCCCTAGCTTTGGCTTCTTCGGCTGCTTTGGCTTGCGCTTCAGCGTCGGCTTTGGCTTTGGCCTCGGCTTCAACCTTGGCTTTAGCTTCAGCCTCGGCTTTGGCAGCTGCATCCGCTTCAGGCGCAGCTTCGGCTTTCGGCGCTTCAGCCGGTGTGGGTTCAGCAGGAGCCGCTGCCTTTTTTTCCGGTTCGGGAGCTGCTGCTTTTTCAGCCGGTACCGCTTTTTTCTCCGGTTTGGCTGCAGCCGCTTTCTTGGCCGGCGCCGCTTTCTTTTCTTCGGCGATGGTCAAATCCGGCTCAGGGGAAAGCGCCAGCAAATCGACATCGGCCGCATCCAATTGCTTTTGGATCCCGACAACATCAGTGGCCATCCCGCCGTCATAAACCAGATCGATATAGGATTTGACCAGCCGAATGGATTCGGGATGACGCATAATCAGCACATCGGAGCCTCCCATCAAATAGGCTACGGCGCCAACTGCTTCCATTAAAATGCCGCGTTTCTCAGGATCGCCGAGGATGGGTGCTTCATCGACGGGCTGTTTGGCCTCTTTGCATTTCCAAACCTCATTCCCCAGGTTGTTGATCATTGGCAATTGCAGTTTGTCGTCCCCCTGGGCCAGGGCAGCCATGCGGATACGCTCCATCACCGAGTAGGAATATTCCAAACCGTATCCCAGACCACCGGTGGTAGGATCGATGATCATTTTATCCATCGACACTCCCAGATTTTCGAGTAAAATATTGCACTGCTTGGCCAGATTAACATCGATGGGCGATGAAGAAATAACCGTATGCCCGAAACCCATGGCAGCCGCGCCGATGCCCTTGTGATTTTTGTCCTCCACCGGGCCCAGGATCAGGTTTTTACCCTGGCATTCCTCGGCAATTTTTTTCAATACTTCCTCATCTTTTTCCACACTGGCTGTGCCCCAGATAATCAAGGGCACATCAATAGCTGCGAGGACCTTCTTCACGGTGGCGGCGGCGTCATCAGCGCTGGCGTCGTTTCCGTTGGGGTCGGTGCTCTTTAATTGCAGAACAATCATGTCCGCCCCGTATTCATCGACACATTTTTTAGCCCAGGCTGCCGGATCTGAAATCACATCCTTAAATGGACTCAAAGCCGCTTCCGGCCATTCCTCCGGTGCAAGATCCCAGATCTCCATGGCAACTTTGGGTTTATGGGGCATCTCACCTTCGAAACTGTAAAACGGATAGCAGCTCTCACCGCCAACTGTCACGGCCTTGTCTCCTTGGCCTAGCGTAATTTCCTTTATTTCGCCGGAATATGTTTCTTTTGCAAATTCAAAACCCAATGTTACCTCCTTGTTCTGTTTCCAACTTCCTTGAGAGATTGAGTTGATTTATTTAAAAAGTGATGCGAGCTACGATAGCTACTCCACTTCAGGAGCAAACTTGCAAGCTGCCCCATTTTCTGTCAGCCCCCCTTTCATTATCTTTTTCATCGAATCTACAAACTGTAAGAGTAGATTTAATATCTTCTTCGGGGTCGGTGCGGCAAAAAAACAACATAAGATTCCATTTTTAGATCTGAATCGAGAAGGTTACCGCCCCGGATCAAATGAGTCGCCTTTTAAAGCGCTAAATGCAGAATATTGCTATTTATATGCAGTGGATAGCTTTGTCAAGAGCAGAGCAAAACTAAATCAAAATTTCTAATTAAATGCGATTCATTTGGGAGTTAATCTCTGAGAAATAAGGAATTGTAAAGGTACCGGTTAAATTTTCCGTATTGAAACCGAAATACCAGTGACTAAAGTGAACTAAAGTGGGGAGTGCCTATAGTTAAGGAATCCTATCATTTATTAAAAGAAAGGAGCGCAGCGACACCAAAACTTTAGGCACTTTAGTCACTTTAGCTCACTTTAGTCACTGGTATAAGTCTGTAATTGGGGAGGATTAATCATCGAGAGCTATCTCACAGCGATAGGCAATTTTATGCCGGCCTTTAGTTTTTCTTGCGGGCTTCCAGGCGGGCCTTTAATTTGGGAAATTGATTAATGTCCGTATGGGGCAAAAACAGGGCGGCGATATAATTATCCATATAAGAAGTGGTGTCAG
>Ga0316578_10000620_pt1 | contig 12476 bp, 10 predicted proteins | sample J0NA_2_FD_203076 | JGI IMG/M metagenome (GOLD analysis project Ga0316578, IMG submission 203076) | Rhizosphere microbial communities from salt marsh grasses in Alabama, United States - J0-2_160517rDrC | ecosystem: Host-associated > Plants > Roots > Rhizosphere | place: USA: Alabama | collected... | reverse complement strand
CTTGTACTCGTACCTGCCCGGCGGCAGGGGGATGGTGACCGTCCACATGCCGGTCCCCTCCCGGTCATGCAGCGGATCGGCCGTCATCGACCAGTTGTTGAAGCTTCCCGCTATCGTCGCGGACTTGACCTTCGTCGAGAAGAGCGAGAAGCGCACCCCCTCCGGCGTGATCTGCGGCCCAGAGGTCGGCTCGACGCTCGACGCCGGACCTCGTATAGAACCGCAGGCTGCCAGCACAGCGAGGACGGCGATCAGGCAGGGGATCAGATACAGACGGACATGTCGTTTCATGTTCACGGCACGATACAGAGACTTGCCTTCCCTCCCCACGGGTCTTCGGTGACTCTCGGATTGGCGGGATCGAGGACCCGCCCCGTCTCGTTAATGACGAACCAGTACCGGTGGCGCCCCGGTGGCAGCTCGACGGCGATCGTCCACAGGCCGCGCTCGTCGCGCTCCATCAGCCCGACGAGGACCTCTCCCTGTCCGGCGTCCCCGGCCGACCAGTTGTTCCATTCCCCGGCGACCTGCACTGTCCGCGCCGAGGGGCTCAGGTATCTGAAGACGACGGTGTCCCCGTCGATCCGGGGCGATTCGATGGCCTTGTCGAGGGCCGCGCAGGAGAGCTGCGCGAGCGCCGCGGCGAGCACCGCCGCCAGTACCGATCTGACTCGTATTCCTTTCATAGGACAGCCTTCATCCTATCAGAACTCGAGACCCGCTTCAAAGCGTATCGACCACTCCTCGGAGAGGTCTTTCTCTGCCTCCTCGAGCCCGGGCAGGAGCAGCTCTTCCTCGATCGGATAGTCGACCCACCGGATGAGCCCCGTATCGAGCACGTACGCCTCCCGGCCGTCGCCTGTGAACTCGAAGAGCCATCTGTCGAAGCGGTGCGGCGCCACCCCCGCTCCCAGAGCGACCCACCCCTTGGCAGACAGCGCAGCGCGCGCGCCGAACCACACATCGAGGAATCCCCCGTCCCCCGAGAAACCGCATTTCTGGTAGGCCACATAGCGCATATCCGCGTGGAGCGAGAGCAGCCGGTTCACCTCGAGCCCCTGTCCCGCGGTGAGCTCGTAGACCGCCCGGCCCTCGCTGGACGGCTCGAGCCTGACCAGTCCGGCGATGTACCCGGGGATCCGGTACGGGCCGGGCATCGTGTCGGGCCGGTTTTGCTCGAAGCGCAGCTCGGCCTCCCATATCACCGGGGCGTCGAGGAAGGGGATCATCGTGCTGGTGAGCGCGTCCCCGTCGAGCCAGAAGTTGCGCCGGGCGAGCCAGAAGACCCGGCCTGTGTTCTCGTCGCTCTCGAACGACTCGCGGCCTATACGGGCAGAGCCGCTCACAGGGCCCATCACCGTCTCGAGGCGCGCGCCGAGTATGTCCCGGATCCCATCGGGACGGCCGCTTCGCAGACCGGGATCTCCCGAGAGGGTCGTCCGCCTCCAGTCGAATCCGGCGGTGAGGCGCTCTCCCTCGAAGATGACGCCCGCGGACGCCCGATACCCCTCCTCCCAGTCGTAGCGGACCCGCTCGTCGTACTCGAAGCCCGGCGCGACCAGGGCGAGCTGAGTCAGAGACGTTCGGCCGTCGAGATACTCGCCCGTGGCCGTCAGGCCTCTGAAGGGACCGAGACGCACGACCCCTCCCTGCGCCAGCAGGTCCCTGTATCCGGTCCGCCACTGATCGTCGCCGCAATCGCGCCACCGGAGACCTCCCGGGCCGCGATCGCACCTGAGAAGGTACTCCACATCGACCGGCCCGCCGACGGCGCGCACCGAGAGACCGAGCAGGTCGGCATCCTCACGCTCGGCCGTATCGTATGGCTCTCCCGGGCAGGCCCACGTCCACAGGGGCATCGCGGGGGTGCGATACCCGTCGAGCCGGTTCGCGTAGAAGATCCGGCTCGTGAGGATGGACGATGCCGAGAGCTTCGCCTCCGCTCCCCGCGCGAACAGGCCCAGGGGATACCGGAACGGCCCGACCGTCCCGAACAGCGATAGGGGATCGCCCAGATCGAGATCGCCGCTTCGGTGGAATGCCTCGACCGAGCCTTTCTCCGATGACCACCGTGCCGAGGCACGGAGAAGATACGCCTGCGCACCCGCCTGATCGGGACGGTTGCTCTCGTAATCGAAGCCGACGAGCAGCGAGCCGCTCACCCCTCCGCCGACCTCTCCCTCGACACCGATAGCCCCGACGAAGAGCCCGCCGGCGCTGTCGGCGACGGCCGCGCCGATTCCCTTGGGCCGGTAGATCTCGTCAGAGGCGGTGGCCCCCGTCCGGGGCGGCTCGTAGAGGATCTCGTACACGCCGTCCTCCTCGGCGAATATGAAATAGGTCATCCCGTCCGGATCGCGGTGCGGGTTGTCCGGATCGGAGATCCGCTCCCCGTCGACGACGAACTGATACCGGTACCGACCCGGGACGAGGAACAGGCGTATCTCCCAGGGCCCCTCTCGGCTCGTCATCCCGTCCATCGTCGGGTTCCACCCGTTGAAGTCTCCGACGAGGTAGACCTTCCCGGCGCGCGGGGCGTCGAGGGCGAAGACGACCTCTTCCTCGTCGACGGCGATTGAGGCGCAGGCGGCGGCCGGCCCGAGGAGAAGCGCGAGCGCCAGGAGGATCGTCTCCGGTCCGCGGCCTCTCATCCTACATCCCCCCCAGGGAGACGCGGACGTACAGGGACATGTACATCTCGCCGTCGACTGCCGTCACCGAGGGGCCGTAATTGAGGCGGACATACTCGGAGACCGGCACATACGACCCGAACGAGGCGCGGGCGAAGAACCTGCCTCCGCCGCGCATCTCGAGACCTGCGCTGTAGTATCCCCTCGCCGAGGATTCGAGGAGGAGGGTGCCGCCCAGCGTGAACCTCCGGCCGATGTTGACCGCCGCCTCGGTCAGATACGAGAACGAGCTCTCCCCGCCGGCGTCATCGAGCCGCGCCGTTGCCGAGACGCGCGAGAGCGAAGTGTCGTCGATGATGGAGAAGGCGAAGACCCCGCGGTACCCCTCGCGCAGCAGGGCCGTCCCGCGCGTCTCGACCCCACCCCTGAAGCGCGTGTCGAGCGTCGCCGAGAGGACACCGCCGTTTTTCTCCCGGGAGGCGTCGTACCGGTCGGCCGCGTTCACGCTCAGCAGGGCGGCCAGCTTCGGGTGGCGCCACCAGACGGTGAGGTAGCTCTCCACCGTGCCGGCCGCGACCTCTCCCCCGGCGTCGGCGAACCGTTCGCCGGCGTACCGGTACCCCGGGATCATCCCGAACCGGCCGTATCTCTTCGACGCGATATCGAGGCCGAGGACCTCGACTGCGGCGGCCGCATTGGGCGAGAGCCATCGGCTGACCTCTCCCGCGCTCATCCTGTCGAAATCGGCGTCGAATATTTTTTCGCCGCGCAGATCGTCCCACGATCCAGCGGCCGACCTCGCGAGCTCGGCGACCACGCGGGCGGGCCCCGCGGGCACTCCGCACGAGAGACCGACGAGGACCGCGTCCCCGAGGGCCTGCGACCTCGTGTCGCCGAGCATCAGCCCGGCGTTCCAGCTTCCCGCCTCCGCCCCCAGCGAGACGATGCTGAAGAAGTCGCCGCCGCCCGTCGGCGAAGGCAGCCCGCTGCCGTCGCGATCTGCCTTGAACGCCGCACCGGTGTATCGCGCGCTCACCGGCCCTGCGACGCGGACAGACGCGTCGACACCTTCTCCCGGCGTCGAGGCGATCGGCGAATCGTTCGACACGAGCTGCAGGAGACGGTTCAATCCTCTCAGACCCCGCTCGTATGCGAAGAGCCGTCCACCCAGACGGTCGGCGTGCGAATACGAGAGGTGCCCCTGCTCGAATGCGAATCCCTCCCGCGGACGCTCGTCGCGCTCGATGACCGTCCCCGTCGCTCCCTTGGCGAAGAGCTCCAGCCCGCCGGGCGGGCGCCACAGCCCCATCACGGCGACACGGTCACTCACATGCGCCTCGGAGAGGGGATCGTTCCAGGGGAAGGAGCCGGACCGCTCGGAGAGGAAGATGCGCGAGCGGTAGAGCGCCTGCCACGTGCCGGCCTCCGCCGAATCGGCGACGGCCCTCCCCGCCGGCGCGGCCGGAGACTGCGGGGCTGCGAAGATCACGCACACGAAGGCAAGAACGAGTATCCGCGCCCTCCCCCTCATTGCGTGATCACCACCGGGCGGTCGAAGAAGACCTCTATCGAGACAGAGACCTCTATCGTCTTTTCATCCTCCTGGCTGAAGGCTGCCGCGGCCCGCCACCGCCCACCGTCCCAACGGAGTCCTCCCGAGACCCGGTCGGAGGTGAAGCCGGCCATGATCTCGAGCGGCAGCTCGGTCCGCACGCCGAACCCGAAATGCTCCGTGACACGGTCCCCCGTATGCCGCCTCTCCCAGGAGACGGCGAAGCGGTCCTCGTGCAGCCATGCCGCGCCGTACCTCACGGTGCGGTCCCACGGGACCTCGCCGTCGCCCACGTCGAATCCTGTCCCGAAGAGATTGTCAGACGCGACGGCGAGAGAGATGAAGGGAAGCGGTCTGAGCATCAACCCGGCGTCAGCGGACGCAACGGTCCTCGATACCCGCGCTTCGCTGCAGAGGGGGCATTCGGGGACCCAGTCGAACGAGATCCGGCCGACGCGCACCGCCGCCCCCACGGAGAGGAACGAGCCGGCTGATCCTTCTATCAGGTTGCGCGCCGCGCCCGCGACGAACAGACCCTCGATGGTGTCGTCGGGCAGACGCATCTGAGAGGCTGATGCGGCGAAGAGCGTCCCCCAGGCCTCGTGCGAGGCTGCGAGGGAGCCGGTCCAGGGCCCGAGTTCGCCGCCGAGCTCCGAGTATGCGCCGCTGAAGACCGTGCCCCCGCTCGTCACGAGGCCCGCCGGATTGACGGCGAGGGCGGTGATGTCGTCCCCGAGGCCTACGAATGCCCCTCCCATGGCCGTCGACCGCACGGAGGGGATGAAGCCCTCGAACCGCGCCGGTATGCCGTCGCCTGCGGCAGGGAGGGGCGCTACGGCCAGCACCCAGACGGCGGTGATTATCCGTCGGTATGCACAAAATCGCTGCGGCACGGCCTCAATCCCTGATCGACTCGTCCATCCGTTTGAGTCCTTCGAGGATCAGATGATCGACGCGGACGTCGAGGAGTATGTCCTCCTGCTCCGGTTCGACCCCCGAGAAAAAGACGAACTGCCCCTTCTTCCAGGGAAGCACCTCGTACACGACCTCTTTCATCTGGTCCTGGATCGCGCTGACGAGCGTCTCGAAATCGAGATACCCCTTCTCGATCAGGATGTTGCCTATCCGGTTCTTCTTCTTGCGCGACCTCGACTCCTCGAGCGCCTCGTCGAGCTGTTTCCTCGTGATCATCTTCTTCTCGACGAGGACCTCGCCTATCTTCTTTCGTCTCGTATCGATGGTCGCGTAGAGGAGTTCCCCCTCCTTGAACCAGCAGCTTGCGACGTTGTCGACCGTGATGAACTTCATGCGCCCCGTGAGGCCGCAGAGGTTCGTGATCTGGAACACCATCGACGGATCCAGAACGGCCAGGTCTCCTCCAAGGTCCATCCATCCACCTCCCCGTCAGGCGGCGCCGCCCTGACGGACGGCCCTGACTCCGATGACAGTCTGTGATACGATTACCGCTGCAAATGCCGCGCCGAGGACCGGGATCAGGACCGTGTCGATCGCGGCGTCGATGAACGATCCGGGAAAGATGCGCGCCGCAAGAAGGATGATGATCCCGGCGCTCTGCACCACCCCCGCCGCCTTCCCCGCCACAGTGGCATGCAGCCGGGGAAGCCTCCCCCCCATGGCGAGCCCTGCGAGCCCGCCGAAGAACTGGACGTAACGTACGACGAGCAGGGCGTACAGCCAGAGGGGAACGTCTCCGGAAAGGTACAGCCACGTGAAGACCACGAATGTCGAGAGGATGTCGCCGACCGGGTCGATCATGATGCCGAAGACCGTCTCGCACCGGCATCGCCGCGCGACGATGCCATCCGCCACGTCGCTGAGCGCCCCGGCAAGGTAAACGGCCGTTCCTGCGACGATCCACCCTCGCGTGAGGAAGATCACCGTCGCGGGGACGAGGAAGATCCTCAGCGCCGTCAGTCCGTTCGCCGGCCCGAATGTCCGGACCGCATCCCCGGAGGGAGCCCGGAACAGCCTTTTCTCGATCAGCGCGAACCCGGTGAACAGGACGATCAGGGGGACCGTCGACAGGAACACGAGGACGGCGGTCCTGCCCCCGCCTGCCGTGGCGAACGCCACGCAGAGGACGGCGAGCAGGGCTATCGAGAGCCCGTTGAACCGGACTATAGACCGCCTCAGACGGCCGTCTTCGCTGCCGTTGTTCCGGCCGATGGAGCCCCTCCTGTCATTTCCGTTCGAGCGCCGACTGGGCGGCGGCTAGTATCGCCACCGGGATCCTGAACGGAGAGCAGCTGACATAGTCGAATCCGTTGCGCTGGCAGAATCCGATCGACGACGGTTCTCCGCCGTGCTCGCCGCAGATGCCGATCTTCAGATCCGCCCTCGCCGAGCGTCCCTTCTCCACTCCGATCCTGATGAGGCTCCCGACCCCTTCCTGATCAAGTTTCTGGAACGGATCGCTCGGCCAGACTCCCTTGGCGAGGTAATCGGGTAGAAACTTGCCCGCATCGTCGCGGCTGATCCCGAGAGTCGTCTGCGTGAGGTCGTTGGTCCCGAACGAGAAGAACTCCGCCTCGCCGGCGATGCGGTCCGCCGTGAGGGCCGCCCGCGGGATCTCGATCATCGTGCCGGTGAGGTAGGGCACCTCGATCCCCTTCTCCTTCATCACCGCCGCGGCTGTCGCCCGGACGACCTCGGCCTGCAGTTGGAATTCCTTCACGCTGCCGACGAGCGGGATCATGATCTCGGGCTTCGGCGCCTCGCCGGCCCGCGCGAGATCGCACGCCGCCTCGAAGATCGCGCGGACCTGCATCTCGGTGATCTCCGGATAGACGATGCCGAGCCTGCATCCCCGGTGCCCGAGCATCGGATTTGCCTCCTTGAGCGAGGCGACCTTGTCGGCCAGCGCGCCGGGCTCGACGCCCATCATCCGGGCGAGTTCCTCTATCTCGGCCTGCTCGTGCGGCAGGAACTCGTGAAGCGGTGGATCGAGCGTGCGTATGGTCACCGGGCGCGTCCCCATCGCCTCGAATATCCCGCGGAAGTCGTCCCGCTGCATCGGAAGGAGCTTGTCGAGCGCCTTGCGGCGGCCCGCTTCGTCCGAGGAGAGTATCATCTCGCGCACTGCGTCGATGCGGTCCCCCTCGAAGAACATATGCTCGGTGCGGCAGAGCCCGATCCCTTCCGCGCCGAAGGCGACCGCGTTCGCCGCCTGGTCGGGCCGGTCGGCGTTGGCCCTCACCTTCATCGTGCGAATGCCGTTCGCCCACTCCATCAGTTCGCGGTAATCCCGGTAGATCTGCGAGTCGCCGGTGTTCATCGTGCGGTCGAGCAGTACCTGGATCACCTCGGAGGGCCTCGTCTCGATCTCGCCGGCGATCACCTCGCCGGTCGTCCCGTCGATGGAGATATAGTCCCCTTCCTTCAGGCTGACTTTCCCCGCCGCCAGTGTGCGGGCCCGGTAATCGATCGCGATATCCTTCGCGCCGACGACGCAGACCTTCCCCATCTGCCGCGCGACCAGGGCGGCATGCGAGGTGGCTCCTCCCGCGCTGGTGAGGATCCCCGCCGCCGCGTTCATGCCGCGTATATCCTCGGGGCTGGTCTCGATCCTCACGAGGATCACCTCGTCTCCCCGGCCCGCCCGTTCCTCAGCATCGACCGCGTTGAAGACGACCTTGCCGGTCGCCGCGCCGGGGCCTGCGTTGATCCCCCGCGCGAGCAGGCGGCCGCCGTCGACGGCCCGCTTCTTCTGCTCCGGATCGAAGACCGGCCGCAGGAACTGGTTGAGCTGCTCGGGCTCGATCCGCCTTATCGCCTCCTCCTTCTCGATCAGCCCTTCGCGCACCATGTCGATGGCGATTTTGATGGCGGCGAAGCCGGTGCGCTTTCCCGTCCTCGTCTGAAGGATCCAGAGGGTACCGTTCTGTATGGTGAACTCGAGGTCCTGCATGTCGGTGTAGTGGCTCTCGAGCGTGTTCCTGACCGACTCGAGCTCGGCGTAGATCGGGGGGGATGCCTCCTCGAGGGAGACGGCCTCACGGCCCCCCTTCTGCGCGATGTTGATAGGCTGAGGCGTCCTGATCCCCGCGACCACATCCTCTCCCTGCGCCTTCATGAGGTATTCGCCGTAGAAGACGTTCTCCCCCGTGGCGGGATTCCGCGTGAAGGCCACGCCGGTCCCCGAATCGTCCCCGAGATTGCCGTAGACCATCGCCTGGACGTTGACGGCGGTCCCCCATTCCCCGGGGATGCCGTTGAGACGCCGGTAGGTGATCGCCCTGTCGTTGTGCCAGGAATTGAAGACGGCGCCGATCGCCTTCCAGAGCTGTTCGTGCGGATCCTCGGGGAATTCCGCTCCGAGCCGCGTGCGGATCATCTCGCGGTACCGTTCGACGAGGTCCTGCAGGTCTTCGACGGACAGGTCCATGTCGAACGAGGCGCCAGCCTCCTTCTTCTTCTGAGAGAGGATGACCTCGAAGGGATCGTGATCGTCCTTTCCCTCGGGCTTCATGCCGAGGACGACGTCTCCGTACATCTGGACGAACCGGCGGTAGCAGTCCCACGCGAAGCGGGGATCGCCGCTCTTCGCCGCCAGGCCGCCCACCGTTTCGGAGTTGAGACCGAGGTTGAGCACCGTGTCCATCATCCCCGGCATGCTGACCCTGGCGCCGGAACGCACCGAGAGCAGGAGCGGATCGGACGGATCGCCGAACGTCGCCTTCATCGTCTTCTCGACGTGCGAGAGGGCTTTGGCCACATCAGACTCGAGCCGCTCCGGATAGCTGCCGCCGTGCTCGTAGAACCAGGTGCAGACATCCGTCGATATGGTGAATCCCGCCGGTACGGGGATCCCGATGCGCGCCATCTCGGCGAGGTTCGCGCCTTTTCCCCCCAGCAGGGCCTTCATGTCGGCCCCGCCGTCGGCGGCGCCGCCGCCGAAGAAGTAGACAAGCCTCTCAGACACCTCGTTCCTCCGATCTCATGGGTAGACAGGGTGTAACGTTTTTATTATAAACCAATTACAAGCATATCGACGGGCACGGCCCGTCAGATGAAAGGTATCGCAGAGACGGCGTATTTTCAAGGGGAAAGCGGCGGCCGTCAGCGGATGCGGACGACGGTGAACGTCCAGCGCGCGAGCGGAGAGTCGAACTCGACGAAGTAGACCCCCGATGGGACCTCCCCGCCGCTGTCGGTGCGCCCGTCCCACTCGATCGTGTCGTCGAGTATGAACAGCTCGTCGGTCACCAGCCGCCGTACGAGGGCGCCGCGCACATCGTAGACGCGCACATCGAGCAGCGCGAGCCGCTCGGCCCGCAGGTCGAAGCCGACCGATGCGGTGAACGGATTGGGGTACGGGTCCGATACGGTCAGCGGGCCGGCCGGCCCCGGCTCGACGAATCCCGCCGTGACCAGCCCGCGCGGTATCCCCCATCCGTACCCGTTGTCGGGGGCGGTCGCATGAGTGGCATGCACGCGCAGGGAGTCGAGGAGCTGCATCGGCGTCCAGTCGGGGTGCACCTCGAGGAGCTGGGCGCAGAGCCCCGCGACGAGCGGGGCGGAGAACGAGGTTCCGCTGTATCCCGCTATGCCCGTCGTGGCGGGCCATTCGACCGAGACGACGCCGACCGACTGCGCGACCAGGTCGGGCTTGATGCGGCCGTCCGCCGTCGGCCCGCGCGATGACGAGTACCAGAGCGAGCGGTCGCTGTAGACCCCTCCGACTGCGATCACGCTGTCGCCGTCGGCCGGGGCGATGATCGACGTCTCTCCGTTGTATCCGTAGTTCCCGGCCGAGTTGCAGACGACGATCCCCCGCGATGCGGCGATATCGGCCGCCTTCGTGCAGAGCGCCGTGTTCCCGTCGAGGGAGTCGGGGGTGTACCAGTCGATATACCCGAGCGAGCTTGTGACGATATCGGCGCCGAGCTGATCGCACCATTCGATCCCGGCGACCCAGTTGTCTTCCTCTATCTGTATCTCCTCCCCGACGATCTCCGTCTTGGCGAGCAGATACCGCGCCCCCCATGCGGGTCCGGCGAGCGACCCCGGCAGCCGTCCCGCAATGACGCCGAGCACGAGCGTCCCGTGCCGGTCCTGCTGGGGATCGTCTCCCGTCTCGTTCGCGGTGATCGTGTCGTCCTGTACGAAGTCGTACTGCGCCTGCACGTCGAGGTGCGAGAACGCCTCGTGGCCGAGGAGGAACCCCGTGTCGAGGATGCCTATGAGGAGTTGCTCTGTGCCCCCCTCGCTCCCCGATCCGTTATATCCCGCTTCGAGGAGCTCGGCGGCCTCTATCATCGCGAGCTGGCCGTAGCTCGGGCCGTACGGATCGGCCAGGGATACCCGGCCGGAGGCCCTGCCCGCCCCGGCATCGACGGGCGCGGAGCCGGGGCCGGCCCTCTCCCGCCGGAAGGTCCTGACCGGCGAGATCCGGACCACTCCCGGGACGCTCAGCAGGCGGGGGATGTCGCCGGGGTGTACCTCCGCGCTGACCGCGTTGAAGTACGACGATCGGTGCCTGATCCTGACCACGAACGGCGCTATCCGGTCGATCAGTGCCTGGTCGGGCGGGACGAGGACAGGGGAGTCAGGCGCTCCGCGCCTGGCCGTGCGAAGGTCCGCGCGAGGCGAGACGGCCGGGCAGGCCGGAGGCCGCTTCCCACGCTCGAAGAAGACCCACACCGGCAGCGTCCCGGCATCCGGCTCCACGGACCGGGCGGGAGGCCCGGCGGAAACGGCCGCCGCCGCCAGGAGCGCGGCACTGATGACATGGATCAGCTTCATGCGTACCTGACGTCACATCCCCGGGTTTTCCTTTATCGTCTTGAACGTCTCGAACATGATGAAATCGGCGTGATGGAGGATCAGCGCCTCGGGGCTCCGGTAGGACTTGTCGCCCTCCCTCGAATGGACGGCGATGATATGGCAGACCTCCTCGGGAAGGCCCTCCTTCCAGGCCAGTCCCATGCCGGAGAGCGGATGGCGCAGGAGCTTTCCGCTCCGGGCGACGGCGACATCTTTCCCCTTCTTCCCGTATTCGAGGAGCTTTCCGACATCGTGCAGGAGGGCGCCTGCGTAGAGGATGTCCTCGTCTATGTCGACTCCCTGCATCTCCTTCATCACGGAGGCGATGTTGCGGCACAGGTTCGTCACGATCCTCGTATGGCTGAACAGGTCTAGCTCCCCCGCCGTCACGAGCAGCGTGAACGGGATAGATCCGAGATCGGCGTCGGTCCAGCCGCCGCGCTCCATCGCGGCGTCCCACACCCGTTCGACGGCGCCCCTGAGCTTTTCGTCCCGTATCCACTCGATCTCGGGCAGCACCTTCTTCCAGTCGGCCATCTGCGTCAACCTCCGTGTGAACGCGGTGTCCTGCGCCTTCCCCTGGGCCTTCCCGCCGGGCGCTTGCCGCGCCCGATGCCGAGAAGGGAACCGAGGTTCGCGCCCTCTTCGATCTTGGGGACGATCAGCTTGCGGACCGTGGTCATGAGCACCGTGACGCCGGGACCGTGTCCGCTCGTCAGACACGACCCGTGGATCACGACCCCGATCGTCAGGGCGCCCGACCGTATCGAACGCCCGTATCTGCAGTCCGCGTCGGTGATCGCGATCAGATCGCCGATCCGCAGGTTCTGCAGCCCGAATTTGCGCACCATCTCGCGGTCAGCGAGCTGCATGTCGTAGTCTCCGCTGTAGCTGTGCCTCGAACCGATCCCCGATCCCATGATCGAGGCCGGCACGACATGCGTCACCGGCACGACCATCTGTCCCCCCTGCGTCGTGATGCCGAGCTTGCCGAGCAGATCGGGATCGAGGTTCATCACATGGACCTCCGGAAAGTCCTTGATCACAAGACCCTGACCGACAGCCCTGATCTGCACTGTGTCGCCGATGCCGAGCTTGTCCAGGGCCGCCGGGGGGAAATCGACGATCACGTGCTCGACACCGCCGTGCTTGCCCGTCACCACTCCCTTTGCGCCCGCCGACTGGCCGCTGACGATCCGGGCCTCGTTCCCGACGCACGAGAGGATGCTGAGGGCGCCGACACCGGTCCGGTCCCGGTCGTCTTCGATGCCGATGACACTGACGCACGGCTCGATATGGTCGCCCACGAAATCGAGCGCCGAGTCTCCGATGGAGACGTTATAGGTGATGCCGCCGGTACCCGGCATCACATGCGGTGTTCCCGAAGGATCGATCAGCCACGGGTTTTTCAGGGCCATCCTCGGCTGGGACACCTTTCCCGCGACCGCCTTTTCGACTAGGTTCTGCCTGTTCGTTCTGAGCATCATGACCTCTGCCGGCCGGCTTCG
>Ga0316578_10000618_pt1 | contig 12482 bp, 11 predicted proteins | sample J0NA_2_FD_203076 | JGI IMG/M metagenome (GOLD analysis project Ga0316578, IMG submission 203076) | Rhizosphere microbial communities from salt marsh grasses in Alabama, United States - J0-2_160517rDrC | ecosystem: Host-associated > Plants > Roots > Rhizosphere | place: USA: Alabama | collected... | reverse complement strand
AACATCATTTGTCTATCCAAAACAGGACTGTTTGTTTCTTCCCAATCCGCGAACAAGTCCGTTGGCAGCATGCTTGTTAGCATAGATGCGTTCGAAGGTTTGGTCCATGAGGTTAATGCAGTCGCTTCTGAAAACAATACACCTTTGCCGGCCAGCAAGCTGTCCACTGTGGGTGTTGTTTGACGCGGATAGCCATAGGCTGATACGTGATCGGCACGCAGCGCATCAAAAATTACAAAAATGATATTAGGCTGCCCCACGTTTTTTTTCGCCAGTGCGGCCCTGGAACCGTGAGAATGCAAACTTAAAACTAACGATAATACACAAAAGAAGACGATCAAAACCGCTTTTAACAGAGTCTTTGATAAACGGGGTTGACCAGGGCGTTTATTAAAATAATCTGGCATATTTATATTTCATCCTGAAAACAGGATACTTCAGGCATTCTCTGGGTATCTGGCTTCAATATCGGTGTAGAAATCGCGCAATAATGCAAAATCAGCTTCCATATCGCCGCTGGGCATGAGAGGTGGCCCGATCTTGATCGTCTTGGTCCTATAATCAAAACCTGCTGGCACGATTGGAATCCCCGCCCCCTCGGCAATACGATAGAAACCGGTCTTCCATTTTGTTACCTTTCCCCGCGTCCCTTCCGGCGTTATGACCAGTACAAACTTGTCGCGTTGTTTAAATTGCTCGATTGCGCTGCCTACTGACCCACCCGCTGCGTCACGATCGATAGGTACACCGCCAAGCCAGCGTAGGATTGTCCCTTGGGGTTCCCAGAACAGAGATTTTTTACCCATGAACTCCAGACGTAAGCCCATGGACAAAAGGACGTTAAGTCCAACGGGGAAATCAATATTGGAGGTATGTGGTACGATAGCAATGATAAATTTCGGCTCGTCGGGAAAGTTGCCGTCGTATTTCCAACCGGATGCGGCCATAGATAAACGGCCGACAAATCGTGAAAAACGATTTCCACGTCGTGGGATCGATGGCGCTACCTCGGGTAACTTTATCCGTTCGGCAAGGTTCATTATGATTTCAACTCCAGCCAATTTATCCCTGTACTGGCATCAACTTTCAAAGGCACATCAAGTTTGAGTGCGCCGGACATGATTTCCACCATGAGCGGCTTAATTTCTGCAAGTTCTTCCTCCGGCACTTCTAAGACCAGTTCATCATGTACCTGCAAAACCATGCGCGCCTGGTAGTCGTTCAAAGCCTCGTGCAATTGCTTCATGGCAATTTTGATGATATCAGCGGCTGTTCCCTGGATAGGGTGGTTGACTGCTTCTCGCTCGGCGCGCATCCATGCCTGGCGATTGCTGCCGGTCTGCGGCATTTTGAAAATGGGAAAATACCGCCGGCGCCCCAATAATGTCTCCACATAACCCCGGCTGCGTGCCATCTCTTTTGTTTGATCGAGATAGCGGCGAATTCCGGGGAAGTTTTCAAAATATTCGGCGATATATTTTTCTGCCTCAGCCAGGGTTAGTTCCGAATCGCGTGCCAATCGAAAGGCGCCCATGCCGTAGATCAGGCCAAAATTTACGGCCTTGGCAAAACGACGTTGATTAAAAGTAACATCCTCAACAGGTACATTGTACACAGCTGCAGCCGTGGTACGGTGAATATCTTGATCCTCCAGGAAAGCCTTGATCAAGGCTTCATCCTGGCTGATATGCGCCAGAACCCTGAGCTCTACCTGAGAATAGTCCGCGGCCAGGAATACCCAACCGGGTTCGGTAATAAAGCCACGCCTGATCTCCTGGCCAATTTCACTGCGGATTGGAATATTCTGCAGGTTGGGCGAATTACTGGCAATACGTCCGGTGATCGCCCCGGTCTGATTAAAACTGGTATGGATTCGCTCGGTATTTGGATTAACAAGCTCCGGTAAGGCATCGACGTAGGTGCTCTTCAACTTACCAAGTTCACGATAATTAGTGATCGCATCAATCATGCCTGAATCGTCGCTCTGCTTCAAGGACTCCAGAACAGAAGCGGCTGTCGAATAGTGCCCGCTTTTTGTTCTTTTTAACCCTTCATGAGGCAAGCCTAGCTTCTTAAAGAGGATATCGCTTAATTGTTGTGTGGAATTAATATTGAAAGACTCTCCGGCGATTTCAAAGATCTGTGATTCCAAGGAGGCAAGCTCCTGAGTTAACTCCTGGGACATCTTTTTGAAAAAATCGACGTCAAGCTTAACCCCCGTCTGCTCCATCGCTGACAGGACCTCAACAAGGGGCATCTCCAGATCAAGGATTTCTTCCTGATTTTTGGCCTTGATCTCCTGCCTAAGGGGATTAACCAGACGGAGTGTTACATCTGCATCGGCCGCGCCATAGGGCGCTGCTTCCTCTATCGGAACCTCGGCAAAAGTTTTCTGCGAACGGCCCTTCCCGATGAGCGAGGTAATTTCAGTCATCTCAATGCCCAGGCGATGGCGCGCCAGGTCTTTGAGACCCTTGTGCTTGGTGGCTGGGTCTGTCAGCCACTCCCCAATCATGGTATCAAAACCAATAGGTGTTACTCGCAAGCCATGTTGGTCAAGGACGGTGTAATCGAATTTCGCATTGTGGGCGATCTTAGGGATGGACGGGTCGGTCATGGCCGGGCGAATCGCTGACAGAACTTGTTCCAACGGAAGCTGGCCTTGCGCCAAAATCTCCTCTCCCGCGAATAGAGACATCTGCCCTTTATCCTGCTGTTTAATCTGATCCAAGTGCCCGACAGGGACGTAATAGCCAGTAGGAGAATCAACAGCTAGGCACAAACCAACCAATCCGGCCGTCATTTTATCCAGGCCGGTTGTTTCCACATCAAAGCTGATTGATGGCGCGTTTTCAAGTTTTTCCACCAGGTCTTTCAGCTGCGCTGGTGTGCGCACAACCACCGTGTCAGTTGGTGGCTGGGAACTTATTTCTGATTGCGGAGGCGCATCCGGGACGCTGTCCAAAAGCTGGCGAGTAAGCGTGCGAAATTCAAGATCGCGGAAAATGTCCAATACCATTGATAGATCAAAATCATGGGATTTGCAGGCTGCCAGGTCGAGGGTGATTGGCGCATCGGTGACAATCCGCGCCAGCTTCTGGCTTAGGAAGGCATCATCTTTTCCTTCCAAGAGATTCTTTTGCATAGCTCCTTTGATTTCATCGATGTTTTCATAAATATTTTCCAGGGAACCATACTGCTGTAAGAGACGCGTCGCCGTCTTTTCCCCCACACCACGCACCCCGGGAATATTATCGCTTTTATCCCCGACAAGTGCTTTCCAATCAACAACCTGAGCCGGGGCGACGCCAAAGTAATCCACGACTCCTGCAGAATCATAGACTTCAGGATCTTGGTTGCCACGCCGCGATGGGAGCTGAACGGTTGTTTTCTCATTTACCAGCTGCAAGAGATCGCGATCGCCGGTGATGATATAGGCAAAAACACCTTGTTCATTGGCCTGCAAGGCTACTGTCCCCAACACATCGTCAGCTTCATATCCTTCCAGCTCTAAAATCGGGATGTTAAATGCCTGGACAACCTCTTTGATGCGATCGATCTGGACGCGGAGTTCATCCGGCATTTTCTCCCGCGTTCCTTTATACGCTTCAAATAAATCATCGCGAAAGGTACGGCCGAGATCAAAGCTAACCGCGAAATATTCAGGAGGATCATCACCTAAAAGGCGTTCGATGAGCGTTCTGGTGAATCCGAATGTGGCGTTCGTCGGCTCCCCGGACCCCGTCGAAAAGGCATCAAGGGGTAAGGCAAAAAACATGCGGTAGGCAAGGGCATGCCCATCAATTAATTCTATTCTCGGCTGCATAGCACTTTCTCCAGTTTCATTAACAGGAGACATTATATCTGAGAACAGCCCATCCTTTAAAAGTAAAAATGGCGTATACTACAAATAGTAGCGAGATTCATGAGATTAATTCGATAAAATGCCGGTATTTATTGGTACATGTCTGAGTGGAGGTCAAGTAATGACATATAAAGATTCCCAAAAAATGATTGAATTAACAGTCGATGAACGGGCAGGATTGGAGCGAATCGCCTCCACTGAACCACCCTACAGCCAACGTGCCCAGGGGCTTATTGCCATGGCGGATGGGGCAAATCTAGCCGAAGCCGGTATGGCCTCCGGCCTCACGATTAATCAGATGCGTCACTGGCTCGGCCGTTTCGGTACCCGCCGCCTCTCCATCTTTCCGGAAGATCTTCTAGCAGTAGAGACCTTGAAGAAAGAAACAAAGAACGAGCCTCTCCTCCTGGATGCCCCTGAAGAAGAGCCCCTGCTGAAAGCCCCCGAGATAGCAGCCATGCTTGAAGCACCTGAATTAGCTGGTGAGCTCCCTGAAATAATTTCCGATAACCCCGCCTTAGCCGCTTCTTTGGGGGCCGCCGGAGCAGCTGTAGCTGCAAAAGCGAAGAAAAACAAAAAGGATAAAAAATCCAAAAAAGACAAGATGGACAAGAAGAAAAACAAAGGCAAAAAGGGTAAAAAGAGTAAAAAGAGTAAGAAAAGCAAGAAGAATAAAGATAAAAAATCCAAAAAGAATAAAAAGAACAAGAAAAAGAATTAATCAGGCCAGGACATAGTTGGTAATTTAAGTACCATGATCATCACTTACAAAGACGAGCTCGACGGGATTGACTGGCAGCAGATGAAGTCAATTCTCAATGAGGATGATTTCGACAACGGCCGTAGCCCGGAACAGCTTCAAACCTCCTTCGCCAACAGCTATGCATTCAGCATCGCCTATGAAAATGAGAAAATCATTGGCACGGCGCGTGTTTTATCTGACGAAGTTTGCAATGCCTACATCGTAGATGTCTGGACTTACACCCCCTTCCGCCACCAGGGTATTGCTCGCCATATGGTTCAAGATCTGATGAATCGTTTACAGGGCCAGCACATTTACCTGTTCACCGAAGAAGATACTGTACCTTTTTATGAGGCGTTGGGTTTTCAAGAACAGGGCATTGGCCTTTCCACCGTTGTAGGCGAGTGGCTCAGGGCTAATCCTCAAAAAACAACTCTATTAAAAACGGACGGCCAGCAGGAATAATCGAGTGCTTATGCCCTCTGAGCATACTCACCCTGCCTTGCCCGCCGAATTTAGAGAACGTGTTGCCGCCACTTTTGCTGCCGGTGGTCGTCGTTGGTTAGCTGCCCTACCACGGCTGCTTAAGGATTGTGAAACGCGCTGGGACTTAGAGATTGGTCCCCCAATAACGCCACTTTCATACAATTTTGTCGCCCCTGCATCATTGAGCGACGGCCGGCAAATTATCCTCAAGTTGGGTGTTCCGAACTCCGAGCTTAACAGTGAAATATTAGCCTTGCGAACCTACAATTCCCGCGGCAGCGTCCGCCTGATCGACGCCGATCCCCGGGCAGGTGTTCTTCTCCTGGAGCGTCTTACACCTGGCCGAATGTTGTCGGAACTCGGCCGGCAAGAAGATGAAGAAGCTACGCGCATTGCTGCCAGAGTTATGAAAAAACTCTGGCGTCCCCTTCCGGAAAGTCATGGATTTACAACCGTCGCCTATTGGGCGCAAGGGTTCCTACGGCTGCGGAATCAATTTAACGGAGCCACTGGACCATTTCCGGAAAAACTCGTAGCCCACGCAGAAGAGATTTTCCAGCGTTTACTGGCTAACACGCAACGTGAAGTTCTACTGCATGGCGATCTCCATCACTTCAACATTCTCTCTGCCGAACGAGAACCCTGGCTGGCTATTGACCCCAAGGGAGTGGCTGGGGATCCCGCGTATGATGCCGGCGCCTTACTGCGAAATCCCTCCCCTGCTATTTATAGTTGGCCAGGTTTAGATAAAATTCAGGCGCGGCGCCTCGATATTCTCGCCAATGAATTGCAAATATCTCGCCGCCGCATCCAGGAGTGGGCTTATGCTCAAATCGTCCTCTCGGCCTGGTGGAGCTTCGAAGATGAAGGGATCATGTCCCAAGCATGGGTTCCAATTGCCGAACAAACCCGAGATGCTTGAAAAGGATCAGAAAATGGACCATTCTAACCGCTGGATAATTAAAACACGCCGTGAGCAGCCTGACCTGGGAATGCGATTCTACCCACAAAAGAAGCGCATCTGGGCCGGATTTATGTTCGAAGACGTCATTTCTAATAAATATTGGAATCAATATGTCAATGAAACCTATCCGGATTTTCAGCAATACCTCCTCAATGAAGCAGGTGACCCTATTGCCGTCGCCCAGGCGCTGCCCTTAACCTGGGACGGTACGATGGCCGGCCTACCTGTTGGCTGGAACGACTGCTTTCTACGCGCTGCAGCCGACATCGAAGCCGGTCGGGTGCCGAATACGCTGGCCGGCCTGGAAATTGCCATCCAGCCCGAATACCACGGGCAGGGAATCAGTTATCGCATGATTGAAGCATTGCGAGACAAGGCCAGGGAACACGCTTTTCAAGCCGTGATCGTTGCCGTACGACCGTCATGGAAAATGCGCTATCCTCTGGCTCCCATGGAGCGCTATATTCGCTGGAAGAGGGAAGATGGGGCGCCGTTTGATCCCTGGCTGCGTGCACACTGGCGCAGTGGCGGCGAGATTCTGAAAATAGCCCATCCCTCAATGCTCATAGAAGGCAGCATTGAGCAGTGGGAGGAATGGACTGGATTGATGTTTCCTGAAAGCGGGGATTACGTGGTGCCGGAAGCGCTAGTTCCCGTAAACATCGACCTGGATATGAATATCGGGCGATATATTGAGCCAAATGTTTGGGTGCACCATCCCATCACCACAAAGCGCTTAACCCCTCCCCAATTCACATGAACAACACGGAGTTTGATCAATTCGTTGCTGAAGCGCTTGCGCAAGATTTTTCCGGTTGGGATTTCTCCTGGCTGCACGGCCGTTGGTATGAAGAAGATCCACACTGGGCTTAATCTACTCCCAGGCCGTGATCTCATCCAGCGCTGCTTTCTCTTCCCCATTCAGGGCAAACTCAGCCCCTTTTATCGTATCATGCAGCTGGTCAAGTGAATTGGCACCGATGATGGCCGAAGTGACGGCCGGATTGGCCAGGATCCAGGCGATGGCAGTCTGGGCAATGGTTGCTCCCTGCTGCTCCCCGATTTCTTCGAGCTTATCAACGGCCGAAAATCCCCACTCATTCATATAGCGCTCGCGAATACCGCCCGCGCGATCTGATTTGGGTAGAGCGCTGTCGCGGCGGTATTTACCAGTCAGGAAACCACCGGCCAGTGGACTGTAAGGAATAACACCAATTCCTTGATCGAGGCAAAAGGGCTGAAGTTCGCGTTCAAATTCAGGCCGATGAACCAGGCTGTAATGAGGCTGTAGGCTGTCATAGCGTGCCAGATTGCGGACATCGCTAATCCATAAGGCTTTGGCCAGCAGCCAGGCCGGGTAATTGGAGCAGCCGATATAGCGCACCAATCCCTGCCGAATAAGATCATCAAAAGCGCCTAATGTTTCATCTAGAGGCGTCTCCTTGTCCGGCCAATGGGCTTGATAAAGATCGATATAATCGGTTCCAAGGCGGCGCAGGCTGTCACGTACACTATTAAGAATATGTACGCGGGAAAGTCCTTCGTCATTAGGACCTTCGCCCATCTTGGTGCGCACCTTCGTGGCAATAACCACGTCTTCGCGGCGCACATCACTCAATTTGAGCCAGCTGCCTATGATTTCTTCGCTGACGCCGCCGGGGTTGCCTTCTACCCATCTAGAGTAGACATCGGCCGTATCAATAAAATTAATTCCCGAGGCTAACGCCTCACTCATGATCACATGCGCCGCCTCTTCCCCGGTCGACCAACCAAACTGCATTGTTCCCAGGCAAATGGTTGAAACCTTCAAACCTGTCCTTCCTAGATGCCGGTATTCCATTCTCTTTTTCTCTCTTCACCCCTGAACAGGAGCAATCTATTGCGTAACCGAAAGCTATGTCGTTAATCGATGGCTTCAAGATTACGACCGTTCCAACACATGGGTCACAACCGTAGCACCGCTGCCGCCGATATTCTGTGTCATGGCTATTTTGGCGCCTTCAATCTGTGCTTCACCCGCATCGCCGCGCAGCTGTAAAGTCGCTTCGACCAGCTGGTAAAGGCCTGTCGCACCCACGGGGTGCCCACGCGCCTTCAGACCACCCATGGTGGCGATAGGCAGACGACCTGTTGGTAAAATATCACCTTCCTGACCCATGCGCACACCCTGGCCCCGTTCAGCAAAACCGCACGCCTCCAGGGAAAGAGCAGCCATGATGCTAAATGCATCATGCAGTTCAAAGAGATCGACATCTTGCGGTCCAATCCCGGCTTGTTGGTAAGCTCTGACTGCCGATTGTTCGGCCGCTTTTAACCACAGGGGATCATCACGATCATGGATTGCCAGGGTGTCTATGGCCGAAGCGGAACCGGTAACTCGTACCGCCTGGGGAGCTTTGGAGACGGGGACCAACAGCAACGCCGCCGCACCGTCACCAATCGGCGATGCATCATAGAGGCTGATGGGATCGGCAACAATTCGGCCTTTATCAAAGATTTTCTGGTTGATAGGTGCACGGAACAAAGCGTTGGGATTCTTGGCCCCGTTTGCATGGGCGTTTAGTGCAAAAGGTGCAAAGTCGTGGCGGTCATAGCCATATTCATGCATGTAGCGCTGCATGACCAAAGCATTCAGACCAACGAAAGAAACGCCATGCACGACTTCATAATCAGCATCGGCGGCCGTTGCCAGCGCCGATGTTGTTTGTTTACCCAAGGACTCTGTCAACTTTTCAACGCCTACCACAAGTACGGCATCCATTTCCCCGCTGGCCACGGCCAGCAAACCCATTCTCATGGCCGAAGCGGCCGATCCACAGGCGGCTTCCATCTTTACCGCCTCTGCGCCCCACTGCCCCAAAAAATCTGCGACAAGCGCACCCAAATGGCGCTGCTGGCTCAATTCACCACTGGTCATATTGCCGACATATATGGCATCAACACGCTCAACACCTGCATCTTGCATCGCTGCACGTCCAGCACCAACAGCAAGGTCCCGGATAGAAAGATCCCAATGTTCGCGTACTGGCATCTGTCCGACGCCAAGTACTGCTACCTGGTGCATTTGCACCTCCTAAATAATAAAAAGCTGGTCAGCAAGTCAGCGGTCAGAAGCCAGCTCTAATGCTGACGAGCTGACCGCTGCCAAGCTAATTCCTAGTCTACCCAACAACCCCGCCAGAAACTATCAAGGAGTTGTCGAAAGCTATCAATTCTTAGTTCACTCTGATTTGTAAAGTCCACCCATACGGGTCTTCGGCATAACCGTATTGGATATCTGTTAGCGTCTTGAAAAGCCGTGATGCTACCGGCCCGGATTCGTTAAAATTGATCGTGATAATTTCATTTTCATATTCGAACACGCCCACGGGTGCAATTACAGCCGCCGTGCCGCAGCCAAATACTTCGGTGATCTTGCCTGCACGAACATCTGCCAACATCTCATGCACTTCCACCTGATCTTCGACAACTTCATATCCAAGGTCTGGAGCCAGCTTTAAAACTGAATCCCGGGTCACACCGGCCAGAATGCTGTCACTTAACGGCGGAGTCACAATCTGTTTGCCCTCATAGACAAAGCAGATATTCATTGCTCCCACTTCCTCAACAAAACGCCCCGTGAGAGCGTCCAACCATAGAACCTGTGAATAACCCTTTGCCGCGGCTTCTTCACCCACAAAGAGGCTGGCCGCATAGTTACCGCCCGTTTTAGCTGCGCCAACACCGCCACGGACCGCGCGGCGATATTTGTCCGAAATGAAGACAGGGACCGGATTAAACCCTTCCTTAAAATAGGCGCCCACCGGCCCGGCGATGACGAAATGGATGTAAGAAGTACTGGCATGCACACCGAGGAAGGGTTCGGTAGCGATCATGGCCGGTCGTACATAAAGGGTCGCGCCTGGCATAGAGGGCACCCACTCCTGCTCCATCTCAATCAGCTTGACAATAGCCGCCAGGTGTTCCTCTTCATCTACTAAGGGCATGGCCATGCGCTTTGCGGACTTATTAAAGCGCTTCATATTTTCCCAGGGGCGAAAGAGGTTAATATCGCCATCCGGACGCCGGTAAGCTTTTGTGCCTTCGAAAATTTCTTGAGCATAATGGAAGACGGAAGTAGCCGGAGAAAGGGAGAAGTTTTGGAAGGGCCCAATCTGCGCGTCGTGCCAACCTCTACCCTTGTCATAGAATTGGGTGAACATACGATTCACAAAGAGGTTGCCGAAGCCAAAATCCTCTGTCGGAGCTTCTTTTACCTGCTCGGGATCTAAAGGCATGATTTTGATATCCACAATATCCTCCAAAGGTTAGTAGCCTATCAGTTAGTCAGTAGGTCAGTTAGTCAGTAGGTCAGTTAGTCAGTTGATCATTAAATCAATCTGGTAGGAAATCCACTGACTCACTGAAATACTGAAAAACTTCAACACTTCAAATTCAATCTTTTTGCACCAATTGCTGCGCCTGTTCGCTCAAGCGCCAATCGAGACGCTTCCGATAATTTTCGAAATCGGAAAGCTGTCGTTCATATTCACCGGACATGTAAGGTGATGAGAATAGGAAATCGGCCGTCGAACGGTTCGAGGCTACAGGGATGTTCCATAAAACTGAAATGCGTAATAACGCTTTCACGTCAGGGTCATGAGGTTGGGCTTCCAAGGGATCCCAGAAAAAGACCAGTACATCGATACCGCGTTCCGAAATACGGGCGCCCAACTGCTGATCCCCACCTAACGGCCCGCTTTGAAAGCGGATAACCTCAATCCCCAGCTCCTCACCTATTAGCCAACCCGTTGTACCGGTTCCATAGATTTCATGCTGGCGGAGTTTGTCAATATTTTCCCTGGCCCATTCGAGAAGTTCATCTTTGCGATTGTCATGTGCCACAAGAGCGATTCGTTTACGTGGGGGCAGCAAATCTGATTCCATGGGAAATTATCCTTTATGGCCATGGGTAGCCATCTTGTTGCCTGACCTCTTATCACTGCCTATTGTCCTAAAATGCGCCTGGTTCGCCAACTGCTTTCCAGAAGCGACGCTTAAGCCCATCCACTCGTTGACAAAAAACGAGATTCTTCCCGGCTAAAAACCTTCCTGCGGAAAAATCTCGCTGTAGACTCTATTTCATTGTTTGGTTCTTAGTGCTGCGACAAACTTTAACGACTCAAGATTTATTGAATACGCCTATCGCCATGGAATATCTATCAGATATAGTTCGGAAATCCGATTTCCTGGAACATGGCCCATGCCCTATCAATGGCTGGCGTGGTACAAGGGTCATTGAAAACTGCCTGGAAAGCCATGTCCTCGTCACCTGATAGGGCAGCCTCGACGATCATCTCTTGGTTGCGGACGTGCGTGGCGACGAGTGTTTCAACCCCCGGTGGAAGCGCGCCCGCGGCGAGTGGGTCAACCCTATCATGGCTGAAGTAGGCGTTCGTTTCCACGACGACGTCCAGTGGTAAATCGGGCATCTGGCCAATATTCTTAAAATTAACATTGGTCATCAAATCCCTCATACCCAGCAGGGCCTTTATCTGGGCTATTTCTTCTTCATCAGATTGTTTGAGCTCAAACGGCAGACGACCGTTGATAATTTCCGGGACCTGTTTACCGATTTTCTCCCAGGTTTCAATTCGATAGGAAACCGGGGTGCGTATTATGCCCCAGCGAAATAATTCTTCCGGTGATGTTGTAAAGCCGGAAATAAATTCAGCCAGGTGGCGATCTCCGGCCGCGGCCAGGATGCCGTAACGTTTGAATAACTCGAATTTTATCTGCCGTGCATCGTAGTAATAGTTGTCTTTTTCTTCGACCTCGCGGCGCGTGTACGGCCGCAGGACGCCAGGTTTTTGAATATGTTCGCTGAGAATCGCCAGCAAATCCACACCCTCATAAGTGGCCGAATCAATCCAGGTGAAGTGGTTAATACCCAGTACATTGACATGGATTTGTTCTCGAGGGGGTTGGTGCGGTAAATCGAGGTAGGATTGCGCCAGTTCAGCGAGAATGCGCTGGGTGCCGAAAACCTCGTGGCAGCACCCAAATACTTTCAGCGCCGGCTCAACCTTCGTGATCGTTCGGGTACAGATTGTCATTGGATTCGTATAATTGATCACCCAGGCTTCCGGAGAATGGGCCGCAATCTCCCTGGCAAAACCGGCAAAGGTCATCGCTGAACGTAGTCCACGCATTAATCCTGGCACTCCTGTCGTGTCGCCGACAGGAAAATACATCCCATATTTTTCGGCAACGGCGATTTCATGAGCCATTAACTCAAACGATCCAGGTTGAATGGAAATAAAAACGAAATCGGCATCCTGGAGGGCTTGCGCAAGATCTTCCACTGCCGTGTACTTCCAGCTTGATCGAGCCTGGGGATGCTGACCTATCCAGTTTCCTAGTTGCTCATTCATTTTCGCCGCGGG